>Ga0102924_1006643_pt1 | contig 10804 bp, 11 predicted proteins | sample PaiPotPPM11metaG_FD_80116 | JGI IMG/M metagenome (GOLD analysis project Ga0102924, IMG submission 80116) | Iron sulfur acid spring bacterial and archeal communities from Banff, Canada, to study Microbial Dark Matter (Phase II) - Paint Pots PPM... ...
CTCTTACGTTGTGTCGCTGCTGCGTCCGGAAATTATTCGCGATCTGGATTTGCCGCGCCACGGCCTGGAAATTCTTCCGCTCGATGGCACCATCACGCCGATGCAGAACGGTGATTATCTCTGGCGCGAAAATGACCACGGCAGAACGCGCCGTGAACTTGAGCGCCACTCCAAGCTCGACGCCGAAGCCTACGAAGAATTCGGCAAGTCCATGGTGGCGATGTGCCGTTTCGTGAAGCCCATTCTCGGCATGATTCCTCCGGACCCCACTTCGCTCGATCCGCGCGATCTGAAAAAGCTGGCATTCCTCGGCAAGCGCTTCCAGTCGCTCCCAGCGGAAGACAAATACAATCTCGTGCAGCTCATGACCATGAGCGCCGCCGATTTTCTGGATCAATGGTTCGAGACTGACGTTTTGAAAGCCACCATGTCCGCCTCCGGAATCATCGGAACATTTCTAGGAATTCGCTCGCCCGGCACGGCCTACGTTTTGCTGCATCATTACATGGGAGAAATTGACGGCGCGTTTCGCTCTTGGGGATTCAGCCGCGGCGGCACCGGCGGGATTTCCAACGCGATTGCCGGCGCGGCGAAAGAAGCCGGCGTGGAAATTCGCACCGAAGTTGCCGTGAACCGCATTCTGATCAAGAACGGCGTGGCGCAAGGCGTCGTGCTCGAAGGTGGAGAAGAAATATACGCGGACGTGATTTCTTCCAGCGTGGACCCCAATCTCACCTTCCTAAAATTTATCGAAGAGCGCGAGCTGCCCGGCGATTTTCTGGAAGAAGTGCGGCGTTACAAATATCGCGGCTCGTCCGGAAAAGTGAATCTCGCGCTCGACGCGCTTCCGGATTTTACCTGCCTGCCCGGACCGGGCCATCACTTGCGCGGCGCCATGTCCATTTCGCCTTCCATGGAATACATGGAGCGCGCTTACGACCAGGCCAAGTACGGCGAATTTTCGCGGCGTCCCTACATCGACATGGTAATCCCCACGCTTACCGATCCTTCCGTCGCGCCGCCGGGAAAACACATTCTTTCCTGCTTCGTGCAGTACGCGCCCTACAAATTGAGCAGTGGCAACTGGGACGAGCAACGCGAAGCCTTCGGCAACACCGTGATCGACACCATCGCCGAGTACGCGCCGAACATAAAAAATATCATCATCGGCAAACAGTTCATCACGCCGCTGGATATCGAGCGCCAGACCGGCCTGACCGAGGGAAATATTTTTCAGGGCGAACTTTCGCTCGAACAGCTTTTCTTTTTGCGTCCGGCGGCAGGCTGGGCGCGCTACCGCACGCCCATTAAAAAATTGTACATGTGCGGCTCGGCCACGCATCCAGGCGGCGGAATCATGGGCGCTCCCGGACGCCTTGCCGCGCTGGAAATCCTGAAAGACACCGGCAAGGGGAAGAACTGACCGTGGCCGCGCAACGCGAAATCGTGATTCTCGGCGCGGGCCACAACGCGCTGATCACCGCATTTTATCTCGCGAAAAAGGGTTTGAAGCCGCTGGTTTTGGAACGCCGCGAAATAGTCGGCGGCGCCGCGGTCACCGAAGAATTTCATCCCGGGTTTCGCTGTTCCACGGTAGCCCACGCCGGAGGCCCGCCGCTCGGCGCAATTCTGAAAGACATGCAGCTTGCCCGCCACGGCTTGGAAAAGCTCGAATCGCCCGTGCGCATTTTCGCCCCCACGTTGGAAGGCCGCGCGCTCACGCTCTATAGCGATACGCAGCGCTCCGTCGCGGACATCCAGAAATTTTCCGCCAAAGATGCGGCCCGCTATTCCGAATTTGCGGCAAGCCTTTCTCGCGTAGGGGAAATCATCGAGCAGCTTTTGTTGCTTACGCCGCCGGTAATCGAAAAGCCCTCGAAAGAAGACATTTGGAAGTTGTTGAAAGTTGGACGCAGAGTCCGCGGCCTCGGCAAGAAAGAAATGATGCGGATGATTCGCTGGGGTCCCATGGCCGCCGCCGATTTCGTCGCTGAATTTTTCGAAACGGACGTGCTGCGCGCAGCAATCGCAGCGCGAGGAATTTTCGGCGCGCAGATGGGCCCGTGGTCCGCCGGTTCCACCGCGCTATTGCTTTTGCGTGCCGGCGCCGACCCGTATCCCGTCGGTAATTCGGCCGTGCCGCGAGGTGGAATGGGCGCACTCACCGCCGCTATGGCTGCGGCCGCAAAAGCGGCAGGCGCGGAAATTCGCACCAGCGCGGAAGTAAAACAAATTCTGGTGAAGAACGGACGCGTCACGGGCGTTGCGCTCGCAAATGGCGAAGAAATCGCTGCCAAGTCTGTAGTTTCTGGAGCCGACCCGCGCCGCACCTTCCTCGGCCTCCTCGATCCCGTACATTTGCCGCCAAGTTTTGTAGTGAAGATGCAGAATTACCGTTGCAACGGCACCGCCGCGAAAATAAATGTCGCTCTCGACGCGCTGCCCACGTTCGCAGCGTTAAAGAATTCCTCCGACGCAAATTCTGCGCTCGCCGGCCGAATTCACATCGGCCCCGGCATCGATTACCTCGAACGCGCCTTCGACGATTCCAAGTACGGCGAATTTTCGCGTGCACCCTATCTCGACATTTCCATCCCGTCGATTCTGGATTCGTCGCTAGCCCCAGCAGGCAAGCACGTGATGTCCATCTACATGCAATTCGCGCCGTACAAATTGAAGCAGGGCGATTGGACTCAGCAGCGCGACGCATTGCGCGACACAGTGCTAAAAACTCTCGCGGGGTATGCTCCGGATCTGACGCAGAAAATCTTGGCGGTACAAACAATCACCCCAAAAGACTTGGAAACCACCTACGGTCTAACCGGCGGACACCCATTCCACGGAGAATTAGCTCTCGATCAAATTTTCACCATGCGTCCGCTGCTCGGTTGGGCGCGTTACGCCACGCCGGTCGCCGGCCTTTTCCTCTGCGGCAACGGCACGCACCCCGGCAACGGCGTCACCGGCGCCTCCGGCCACAACGCCGCCCGCGAAATCCTGAAACACCACCGCAAATAACCATTCAGCCAGGCGCGATTGGCAGACGCTTGCATTAGCTTCCCGGGTAAGCTAAGATAGCTTAGCTAAGGATTGCTATGCGCGTCGTCACCATCCATAAAGCGAAAACCAACCTCTCGCGATTGATCGAGAAAGCCTCCGAAGGCGAAGAAGTGATTATCGCGCGCGGCTCAAAGCCCGTGGCGCGCCTCGTTCCGTTCGGGCAAATAAGGGGCAAACGCCAGCCCGGTTCGTTGAAAGGCAAATTGCGTGTAGGCCCCGAATTTTTTCAGCCGCTTCCTCCCGGCGAAACGGCGGCTTGGGAGTAACCGATTCGCGCTCTGCTCGATACTCACACACTGCTCTGGTGGCTTTCCGATGATTTAGCCCTTCCTCGAACCGCTCGAAAAATAATCGCTGAAACCAAGAACACTTTGGTAGTGAGCGCCGCATCCGCTTGGGAAATAGCCACCAAGGTCAGACTTGGCAAGCTTCCTACAGCCGCGGATTTGGCATCCGATTTCTCAGGTCAGATTGAACGCGAAGGCTTTCAGTTGTTGCCGATTTCTGCGGACCACGGTATTCGCGCCGGCCTCTTGCCCGGTCCTCACAAAGATCCATTTGACCGTATGTTAATCGCGCAAGCGCAAGCCGAAAATATGGCCATCATTAGTAACGAAGCAGTTTTCGAAAGTTATGGTATAAATCGTCTTTGGTAAGGCAGCAGCCCGCTAACTAATCCTCCTGTGTCGCAACCCCAAGCCACTCCTTAGTTCTCACTTGCCGTCGCATGTCGCCGCTTCTTTCTTTTCCCCGAATGATGCGTCGGTTTCTTTTTCTCCGCCGTATGCGGCTTTACTGCCGGACGCGGCTGCACCACCGGCAAGTCCGAGTTGAAAATATCGGCCACTACTTTCCACTTGTTGTCCGCCTGCTTTTTCCAAACCTCCACAAACTTGCCGGTGTCCGATACCGGCTTACCCTGCGCATCTTTCGTGGTCAATTGATATGTGCCCACCAGGTAGGCCAGATCGCTCGAACGCGCAACCTCCACTTTCGTTGCTTGCCACGACAAAGAAGTATCCGGCCCCAGCAGCGAAGCCCACGACGCGCGAATCGATTGCTTATCACTAGCGATTGGAGCGTTCGGAGCGAGCAACGAAGCGTCGTCGCTGTAGTACGACACCGTTCCGTCCACGTCTTTGGCCGCAGCCGCTTTTGACCACTGCGCATCCAAATCTCGAATCGCCTTTTCATCCGCGGCGCGCGTATCCGGCGGCTTGTTCTCTCCGCATCCCGCCGCAAATAAAATCGCAACCAAAGACACCCACAGCGCCAGCTTCGTTCCACTTTTCACTTCGCAACGACCAACCATCGAATCCCCCTACTACAAAATTTGTTCGGCCCATCTTACAACGACCCCAGTGTTGCCATAAAGAATTGTGTCGCCATCCAGAATTGTGCTCCCCAAGAAAGCAAGAAATTCTGAACGACCTCCGACGTTACGAAGCGCGTTTTCGACGCTCTCCTTTACCCTTTCGCACCTTACCTCGTGACGCATCGATTCCCAACGAAACAGGATGCTAATCTTGAATCTCTCGCTTCGGAGGCCAGCTTGTCCGCGTCTTTAGCACCCAGCGACGAACGTGGTGCGGAAAACCGTCGCAGCACGCGAGTCATTCACGCCGTCCCGGTCACCATACGGGGTGTGGACGCGCTGGGCCAAAAGTTCGAGGAATTCACTTCAACGGTTACCGTCAATTGCAACGGCTGCAAGTACGAGTCGAAGCATTACGTCCCCAAGGGTTCCACTCTCACCATCGAAATCGGCGCCCGCCAGCGCGGAGCGGGTTCGCGCCTATTCCCCGCCCGAGTTGTGTGGGTCCAGCGGCCCCGCACCTATCGCGAAGTTTTCCATATCGCTCTGGAATTTGAAGTTCCTGGAAATGTTTGGGACATCAAATCGCCGCCCAAAGATTGGTTCCCGCATCCTGATGACGAAGAATTGATCATCCCCGTGTATCCGGAAGAAGGCGAGCCCATACCCGTGCTGATCGCGTCGGGGCATCTCGCTAAAGAATCAGAAGCGGTAGCTAACATGGCCGCGACGGCCCAAGCCTTTTTGGCCGCAACCGCGCCGGCGCACGCACCGTCAGACGCCTCCGCAACTCTCGATTACCCAGCTTCTTCTCCGGCACCCACGCCGACACCCATGCCGACCAATGATCCGGAGATCGAAGCCGCGCGGGAAATCGTGCGGTCGCACGTGGAAACAGCCGTGCGCGAGGAAATCACGCTGTTGCGCCAGTGCCTCGAGTTGCAGCTTCAGGAATCGGTGCAGGAAATCGTCAAATCTTTGTCAGAGCGAATCGCTGAGCGCGTCTTGAATGCGGTCGCCGAGCAAACTGCCGAACGCACTGCCGCCGCGGTCGCCGAAGCACGCGAAAATGCAGAAGGAGCTACCGAGGAGGTGGACGCGAAGATTCTTTCAGCAGCGCGAGAAGCGTTGAACGCAGAAGGCCCAGCCGCGCGCACGTCCCGCAAGCGCTCGCGTAAACATCCCAAATAGGAAAAAACATTGTTTCGTTCAAGCTCAACAGCAGCCCTAGTATCGACTACGAAACTGTGCCAAAACGGACGGTTTTAATTTGATTGTCGGCATATCCTTATAGGAACGTTAATCAGGCAGGCAAAGAATAATTATTTAGGGGACCCATGTTACGACGCCCAACTTTTCTTATGAATGTAAATCTTATAAACGGGGACTCTTTATGCGCGATTTAAAAGTTTCCGTGCCTCCCACTGCCGCCGAAAACAGCGCGGAGCGCCGCCGCTCCCACCGCGTTTACATCACCATGCCGGTAATCATCCGCGGAAAAAACGGCAACCATTCGTTCAACGAAGAAACGCGCACAGCTTCCGTGAACGCGCACGGCTGCATGGTGCGCCTCGCGGAAAAAGTTGTGAAAGGCCAGGAAGTCGCAATCGTCAACCCCAAGACGGTGGAAGAACTGCCTTGCACCGTAACATTCATCGGTCAGAAGGAATCCGGCAAAACCGAAGTAGGCCTGGAATTTATCGAGCCATCGCCGCAATTCTGGCGCATTACGTTCCCCTCCGACGATTGGGATCCCGCCGAGCGCAAACGACCGACCACCACCAGCTCGCGCCCTTTGCCCCAACATACTAAAAAAGTCTAAGCCTAGCGGAAATCCCCGCTACCGCAACGAATCGGCCAGCTTGTCGATTGTTTGGTTCAATTGCGCGTCGGCGTAGCGGCGAGTTTCGATTTTCTTGATCGACGTCAAAACCGTGGTGTGATGTTTGCCGCCGAACTCTCGTCCAATCTTGCAAAGAGACGCCGAGGTGAGCTCTTTTACCAGATACATTGCCACCTGGCGGGAAAACACAAGAGCCTTCGAGCCGCCCCTCAATTTCAGGTCCGGAGGGAAAACCCCGAAATGCTCCCCCACGCGTTTCTGAATCGCTTCGATCGTCCCAATCATCCCGAACTTTTTTTCGGGTTGGGCGACGTGCTTCAACTCTTCGTGCGCTTCCGTCAGATTTAGCGTGCAGGTCGCTGCAGGAAGCTCCGGCTCCGTACACACATATTCCAACTGTGTGTCAGGCATTCCAACTTCTTGCAGCACCGCTTGCAAAAGTTCGCCGTAGGTCTCAGTGAGTTTCTTCTTGAACAGGATCGTGGGAACGCGCACCAACAAGCGCCGATGATCCGTCCCTTTCATCCGGGTTGGTCGAAACCAGGTCGCGAAGCTGTGGGGATTGACGCGTAGTTTCGTGTGCTGCAGAACTTTGGCCCAATCGTTCATAGGAACTATCGTTCCACTGCCGATGGAAAACAAAATACATGCACACGCGACCGAAAATCTGTTCTGAATTGCACAACATGAAAAATTAACCGTCGTGCGGATGATTTCGAAATCGTGCGTGGCGGACAGAATCTTCTAACTCACGCTCGCTCCCGAAACGGGAATGTCCTTAGCAGAGTTTGTCCCAAGACCTACCGACGGCCGTTCTTTTAATGTGGCTCACGTTTACTCTGATAAAAGAAGGGTCTTTAGAGGTGAGGCTTTTGTCTTTCTCTCGCGGTTGCCGCGCTCTTGATTTTCGTACCGCCGGCATCTTGCCGGCGCTTTTGACCTGTTTCTGAATTTAACGTGTCGTCCCGAAATCCGCGCCGTTTGCGCATAGTTCTGAGGGACCTGCTGTTTCTTTTGCCTTTCGTTTTACGCCGTTATTATCACGCTGCGCCACCCCCACGCCGCTTCTCAAGCTGCTCCACCACGCTCTCGAGATCGGGATACCCCGCGCCAAGCTTCCGCGTAAACCAGTTCCCACCTCGTTCGACCACTCTTTCCCCGTCCGCGATCACCTCGAACTGACCCGTTTTGCCAGGCGTCAGCACGGGTTCAATACCCAGCCGCTTCTTAATCCGGGCCACGAGACTCGTGACCTGGACCTTGTTGTTCTCTCAAGTCGGGCAGTGCACGATTTCTATCTTCATAAATGTCTCCAATCTGCTCAATCCAATATCTAAAGCATACACTCTTCCGCCATCGACGGAGCCATCGCTCCGTTGGGGAAGCGTTGGGCGCCCGCCGTATTCGGATTCATAATTTGCACATAACCTTACCGCAAACGACCAACCCTCCGATCGAGGGTTTTCAGACGTTTTAATATTGATTCCACCTGTTTATATTGTCCTTCTATATCAATCGGCTGTTGGGTCTTAATAGAGCTGTGGGCAAAGACTCCACGGGAAGACCCAAAAGTTTCTAGGTCGGTCAGCAGTGAGGCATCGATGCTCTGATATTTAACGCCAAGGGGGAATACAAGCCGTAAGAGATTTGTCTCCTTAATGCCGTGATTGTTTCCGACTAAAGTCTTATAAGATGCTAGCGCGCTCTCAATTCTCCTATCATCTTTCGTGAAGGGCAACCACGGTCGCTCGGTTCGAGCATTATGTGAAATACAGAGCGAACGGATTACCCGAGAATATCTACGTCTTTTTCGCCAGTTGCTGGCAGCTCGCTGAGCTATCTCCGTGGCACGATCCTCGATGTACGCTTCGAGTTCGGCGTGAGCAAGAACGACGTACGCTCTGGCTGAGTCATATTGGCGGCGAGAATACTTTCCTACCGGGTTGAACTTAGCCGGCAGTAAATGAGCTTTGAGGATGGCTAACCGGGTTACAAGGGTACCTAATCTTCGTGAGACCGACATTCACTCAGTTTCCTTGCCGCGTTCTCCGGAATTTTGGGGTACGAACAGGCAATCCCAAATGCTTTAGAGCACGACCCCACAACGAGAAACGAGTGGATGTGGCTTTGAGGCTTTTGGTAGTTGTCTCAAGAGACTTTAGAAACTGTGAATTCCTTTCGCACAGTCGTTTGAACGCCCGAGTCACCTTACTTTTCATGCTCCGAGCACCTCTTCTCACACTCTTTTGTGAAAAGTAGTAAACCATGATTTCGAAAACTGCACGATTAAAGCGCGGCTCGAATTTTTCACCGTCCCATTTACGAAAAGCCGAATCTTCACCAAATATCCGGAAGGTGTCGCGAATGGCGCGCTCACATTGCTCCGCCTGTTCTCTTAACTCGCCGGCCCTTCTCTCCCACTCCCTGTTAAGTATTTTGCAGGTTGAATCCAAGAAATCCTTGAGGTTGCCCTTGTAATCCGCGGCAAAGTTCTCGTATGCAAAGTATCGAAGTAGAAGTTCTGCATCTCGCATTCTGAAATCCGGCTTCTTAAGGTTCAACACTTTATGCAATCCAGTACTTTCTTCTGACTGTTTGACAATAAACCGAAGGAAGCCACCTGGATGAAGAGCTTGTCGGAGTTCTTGCGGCGAAAGCGGCAGGCTATTTGTGTTAAGTCGGTGAAAAATGATGTAGAGCAGCTTTTCGTTCTGCCAGTTCCTGACAACCACGGTTCTTATCGGCTGGTTCTCGAATGCTGTAAGTAGAGGTCGCAATCGGGAATCGCGTCCTAGATCATCATAAGTCTTCCCATTCAGTTCCTTTCTAACTGTTAGTCCCTTCAGGAGCAGAGGTTCAAAATCTCTTTCAAGATTGATGCCGGCAAACTGTTGCAAGCTCAACAATCGTTGCTTCCCATCGATCACAATGAATGTACCTTTGGAACCTTGAGATTCAGCAAGTACCAACTGTGGAATCGGGAGTCCTAGAATGATGGATTCGATAAACTTGCTCTTCCTGGCTTGCGTCCACGCGTCCCTGCGTTGGAAGGTAGGATCGAGGTCGATATTGCCTTTTGACAACTGGCTGATGATCGTATCCGCGGTCCAGTCTGTGCCCGATACGATGGCCTTACCAAATTGTGCAGGATCAACAGAGCCCAGATCTTCTTCAGTCTCGGTTCCTTCGACAGCCGACTCGTCGAGTGCATCTTCAACTTCGTCAAGACTGCTTTGCTCGTTGAGTCTTTTTTCTGACATTGATCCTCTGTATCCTGCGGTGAAGTCCAAAATTGTTGGCGCGATAGTACTCCTAACAATTAAGGCATTTCAAGGAGGTCGCACGGGCGAGTCATGGCGGGCGGGACACCCCTTTCGCGCTAGATTAGAATTCTGCGACATTCCCGCCGTGATTCCCCCTCATTCCCAAAACGGAACTGCTTCACAAAAATAATTCACGCACACAGCCTCCCACTCCTTGAAATCGCGCCAAATCCGTGCTACAAAAAGCTTCACCCAAAATAATCTAATAATATTTTTGTGCCCCGACAAACGGGGCCAGAGCGGAAGTGTGTTTACCCGCCGTGGCGGGTGAATCCCGAAGGGATTCACCCTGAGCGCTCTCGCGAAGGGCGACCGCTCGCTGGGTGGAGTGGCAGTCGGCGCTCTCAGGAGGCTATGTGCCGGCAGTTTGCGGGAGAGATGTGACGATGGCGCGGCGCCCAAACCCCGCCAAAATTGAGCCAGTTGTCACTTCAAAATGTGCAAGTGGGCGCCCACTTCTAACCGGTTCTGCACCACAAACAGAATTCCGCGCAACTCACTCAAAACAAACGACAGAAAAATTTCTAACCGGGGCTAGAACACACATTAGCATTTTCAACTTTTCGTCATTCGTAACACAAAATCTTGTCCAGTTGATACAACGCCGCCGCTACCTGACGAACCCAGGAAGATCGAGCGACCGCGCGTCTCACCACATTTCTAACCGACACTGGCCCGCAAACAGAAGCCACAGAAAACAAACCATTAAACCCCATCTAACCGAAACTAGAATCAGCCATCCTGGATTAAGAAATCGCATTTCTACCCGGTTCTGGCCGAAAAGTAGAAGTAACAGAAAACAAACAAGTAAACCCTTTCTACCCGGGGCCACAACCCTTCTCAGTCGAGTATGCCGCGACGCCGTAATTTCACTTTCGCGCGCAAAACTGCGAAAAGCGCCCTGCTGGAGACTCAAGCGCTGTTGTAGCCAGAGTCCGCGGCGCGATACAATGGTCGTCCAAACCATCACTAGATTATCTCCTGGAGGGAGTCCGCTATGACATCCACAGCGACGCCGCAAACCACACTCGACCGCGGCGAGTTTCAAAACGAGGCGTTCATCGATTTCAGCAAGCCCGAAAACCGCAAATCCATGGAAGACGCGTTGCGCCAGGTGAAAGGAATGTTTGGCCGCGAATACCCCCTGGTGATCGACGGAAAAAAAATCACCACCACCGACAAAATCAAGTCCATCAATCCGTCGCATCCCGAAGAAATCATCGGAATTTTTCAGAAGGCGAGCGTGGACATGGCCAAACAAGC
>Ga0102924_1006645_pt1 | contig 10802 bp, 8 predicted proteins | sample PaiPotPPM11metaG_FD_80116 | JGI IMG/M metagenome (GOLD analysis project Ga0102924, IMG submission 80116) | Iron sulfur acid spring bacterial and archeal communities from Banff, Canada, to study Microbial Dark Matter (Phase II) - Paint Pots PPM... ...
ACATCGCCGACTGCGTCAGGCTGCCGACGATCTTGTGTGTCGAGGCAAGCACGGCGTCGGCGCCGAGCCCCAGGGGCGAGGACGGCAAGGAGGCGTGAAACCCGAAATGGGCTCCCCAGGCGTTGTCGACGACGAGCGCCGTGCCCGCCGCGTGGGCAACCTCCGCGCATGCCTCCACGTCGGCTGCCATCCCGTAGTAGGTCGGCGACACGATGAACGCCGCCCGCACGCCCGGGGCACGAGCCAGTCCCTCTTCGAGCGCCGCCGGCGTGACCCCGAGCGCCATGCCGAGCTCGGCGTGGTACTCGGGAGCGACGTAGGTCGGGTGGCCGCCGCTCAAGACCAGGCCGTCGATCACGCTCGCGTGGCTGTTGCGCTGGATCACGACCCGCTCGCCGGGCCCGGCGAGCGCCAGGCAGAGCGCGTGGTTGCCTTGCGTCGCCCCATTGGTCAGAAACCACGTGCGGCCGGCGCCATAGGCTTCCGCCGCGAGCAGTTCGGCGCGCTCGTAGGGCGTCGGCGACGGCCCTAGGTCGATCCCTTCGATGTCCTGGGGGATGTCGAGCAGCAGCGCGCGCTCGCCGAGCGCAGCCCGCAGGCCCGGATCGGCGCCCTCGCCGCCCTTGTGGCCCGGGATGTGAAAGCGCGTCGAGCCGCGGAAGCCATACGCGCTTACCGCGTCGAGATACGGCGCGGTCGGTTGCTCCGGCGGCTGCCTCAACGCGCTGCCTTCAGCAGATATGCCCGGGCAAAACCGTCGAGATCCCCGCCCAGCACGCGCTCCGCATCTCCCATCTCAAAGTCGGTCCGGTGGTCCTTGACCATCGTGTACGGGTGAAGCACGTACGAGCGGATCTGCGAGCCAAAGTTGACGTCCTGAGCTTCGCCCTTCTCGCGGGCGATCTCCTCGCGGCGCTTGCGGTCCTCGAGCTCGAGCAGCTTCGAGCGGAGCATGGTCATCGCCTCGGCCTTGTTCGACGACTGCGAGCGCTCGTTCTGGCACTGGACGACGATCCCCGTCGGCTTGTGGGTGATCCGCACCGCCGAGTCGGTCTTGTTGACGTGCTGGCCTCCCGCGCCGCTGGCGCGGTACGTGTCGATCTGGAGGTCGTCGTCGTTGATCTCGACCTCGTCGATCTCCTGAACGACCGGCGAGACCTCGACGCCTGCGAAGCTCGTGTGCCGGCGGTGGGCGGCGTCAAACGGCGACAGTCGCACCATCCGGTGGACCCCCTTCTCGGCCGAGAAGAGGCCGTACGCATTCTCGCCCCGCACCAGGAACGTGGCCGATTTGACGCCCGCCTCCTCCCCGGGAGAGGCCTCCAGCAGCTCAACCGCGAAGCCACGCTTCTCGGCCCAGCGCATCTCCATCCGCAGCAGCATCTCGGCCCAGTCCTGGGCGTCCGTACCTCCGGTGCCCGCATTGATGCTGACGAGCGCATCGCCCGCGTCGTACGGGCCGGAGAAGAGTCGCTGCTCCTCGAGCTCATCGAGCCTTCGCTGGGCTGAGGCCACCTGCTCGTCGAGCTCGGTGGCGATCTCCGGGTCCTCCTCCGCCAGCTCGGCGAGCGGACCGAGATCGTCGATGTCCTGCTCGAGCTCACGGTACCCCGCGAGCTTGCGCGTTGCCCGCGCGTGCTCGGCGCTGACCTTCGCCGCCCGCTCCTGGTCGTCCCAGAAGCCCGGCTCGCCCATCTCGGCTTCGAGCGCGCTCGCGCGCTCGCTCAGCGCGTCTGGGTCAAAGATAGTCCGCCAGCAGCTTGAGCTGCTCGCGGACTATCTTCAGACGCTGGGATAGCGGCTCTGAAGGGGCGGTAGCCATGGCGGGCAGGCTAGCAGCGGCAACTGTGCTGTCTGCGGGCGCCATGGACGTGGATGTGCAATATGCGCGCAGCGGGGACCTTCGGATCGCCTACGCGACGTTCGGCGAGGGACCCGTCGATCTGGTCTTCGTGCCGGGCTTGGTGTCACATCTGGGGAACTGGTGGGAAGCGAACGCGTCCGCGCGCTTCTTTCGCCGCATCGCGTCGTTGTGCCGCCTGAGCATGTTCGACAAACGGGGGACGGGGATGTCCGATCCGTTCACCGCGCGCCGACGCTCGAGGAGCGGATCGACGACGTGCTCAAGGGCGTACCCGAGCGCTGGCCGCTCTATGCGGTCGTGAGCTGACCGGCCCGCCACGGCCAAAACGTCGAAAAGCGCCCGCTCGGGAGTGAACGTGTCGCGTTTTGCGCGCTATAGCGCGCGCAGCGCTACACGTTCGCTGTGCAGCCCGGAGCTTTTCGACGCTGTGGTCGCTCCCCGGCTACTCCCCGGTGGCGATCATCACGTCTGATGCTTTGATGACCGCACTGACGGGCACTCCCTCGGCGAGGCCGAGCTCGTCGACCGCTTCGACCGTGATCGAAGCGACCAGCCTCTGACCGGCGACATCCAAAGCGACGTTGGCGATAGCTTCGCCTCGGCTGATGCTGGTCACGGTGCCTACGAGTTTGTTGCGGGCGCTGAGCTTCACGACTCCTCCTTGGGCGGGTGATACCGAGCGCGCTCAGGAACCCCGGGATGTTCCCCCGGTGCGACCGAACGTCTGGCCGCCGCAGAGGTATGCGCGCAGGGTCAACTTGGCGCCGCTGTGCTTGACCACTTTGATCATAGGCCGTGCCACACCGGCCTCTTCGCCACTGCCAGCGCAAACGCGATCAACCCGAGCGCCTCAGCCGCCGAGCTTTCCGTCCGCGATCTGGGCCCGCAGCACCTTCTTGTCGAACTTCCCTACCGATGTCTTCGGCACCTCGTCGATGAACTCCACGCGGTCCGGCAGCCACCACTTGGCCACCTTCTCGCGCAGGAACTCGCGCACGCCATCGGCGTCGAGGCCCGACTCAGGGCGGCGGACGACGCACGCGCACGGCCGCTCACTCCAGCGCTCGTCCGGGATCGCAACGACGGCCGCCTCGAGCACATCGGGGTGGGCCATGATCGCGTTCTCGAGCTCGACCGAGCTGATCCACTCCCCGCCCGACTTGATCAGGTCCTTGGTGCGGTCGACGAGCTTGATCATCTCGCCTGGTTGGATCTCTGCGACGTCGCCGGTCTTGAGCCAGCCGTCGTCGGTGAACTTCTCGGAGCCCGACTCGTCGTTGTAGTAGGCGCTCGCGATCGTCGGCCCACGGACCTGGAGCTCACCGCCGGCGTCCTCATCGACGCGGAAGCCGACGAGCGGCACCACGCGCCCCTGGAGCGTCCGGATCGCATACGCCTCCTCGCCGGTAGGACCGTCCGGCGGGACGCGGCTGATCGACGCCATCGGGCTCGTCTCGGTCATCCCCCACGCCTGGATGATCGCCACGCCAAAACGCTCGTCGAACACGCGCATCAGGCTCTCGGGAACTGCCGATCCGCCGCACGCAATCCGCTCGACCGAGGAAAGGTCGGGGGCAGGTTCGAGCTGGGCGATCCCCTGCCAGATCGTCGGCACCGCGCCGGCGAACGTCACCCGCTCGTCGGTGATCAGCTTCGCCAATGAGGCTGGGTCCATCTTCGGCCCCGGCAGCACGAGCCTTGAGCCCGACATCGCGGCGGCGTACGGGATCCCCCATGCATTCGCGTGGAACATCGGCACCACAGGCAGCGCGGTGTCGCGCTCGCTCAGTCCAATCCCGTCGGCCTGATTGACGATCAGCGTGTGGAGCACCGTCGAGCGGTGCGAATACACGACTCCCTTCGGACGGCCGGTGGTGCCGCTCGTGTAACACATGGCGGCGGCCGCGTTCTCGTCGACATCCGGGAACTCAAAGCCCTCGTCACCGGACGAGACGAGCTCCTCGTAGTGGAGTGAGCCCTCGCGAGAGGCGTCGCAATCGGGCATCAGCACCTCGTGCTCCACCCCGTCGAAGCGCGGCATCAGTTCGGCCAGCGACGCGTCGAGGAAGATGACACGGTCCTCGGCGTGGCCGACGATGTAGCGCAGGTCATCTTCGAAGAGGCGGATGTTCAGCGTGTGCAGGACCGCCCCCATCGAGGGCACCGCGAGGTAGAGCTCGAGGTGGCGGCGCGAGTTCCAGCCGAAAGTCGCGACCCGGTCTCCGGGGCGAATCCCGAGATCATGCAGGGCGCTCGCGATCGCTCGCGCGCGGCGTAGGACATCGCAGTAGGTCGAGCGCTCGACGCCGTCGGCCGTGACGCTGACGACCTCGCGCGCGGCGAACAGCTGACCCGCGCGCTCCGCGATCGAGCGTACGATCAGCGGCGAGCGCATCATCAGACCCTCGAACGTCGTCGGAGGCGCCTCGGTCGTCACGCGGCTAGCTTAATCATTCGGCTGGCGAAATTGCCCTACGGCCCGACCGGCCGAGCGGGATTTAGTTGCCGGGGTGGCGTGCGACTCGGGCGAGGGAGCTGTGCGACCCGGTCGAGTCGAACTTGATCGCGCCCGTGCCCTTGAGAACGGTGGCTTGCGCAACCTCGGCGAGGTCGTATTCGAACCCGTTGGGGATCCTCACCTGTATCTGGTAGGGCTGGGGGTCCTCGACCCCGATCACACCGATCGGGTTGGTCTCGGTCTCGAGGACGTTGTCGATCCGGCACCGGGCGCGGCGAGCATCGACATCGATGTCGATGTCGATGTCGGCGACCACCGGGTCGTGGAAGGTGGTGATGATCTCCGAGAGGATCCCGTAGAAGGTTCCTCCGTGCTGGCCCGAAAGGATCGCGCCAAGCGCTTCGCGTTGCTCGTCGCTCATTCCGGCGTCGAGGATGGGCTGACCCGTTCCGTTGCCCTCGTGCAGGGGACCCGGCCAGTGATAGGTGAATGCCCACTTGGTGTTGTCGAGCGAAACGTCGTCGAAGTGGCCCTCCTCGACGATCATCGCCGCCATTCCGTCGCACTCATGGTGTGTTGGATCGGCGTTGAAGTCGCACGGGCAGCCTGGGTCGCAATTGCAGTTCTTCATATATAGCCCTTCGAGGCGCCAGTCAGCCATGTCTCGCTCCCTAGTTCGATTGCCAGGGCGAGCCTAGTCCTCTAGGGTCCGCAGTGCAATGGCCACCATCGGGGTTTCGCGTCCCGCACGAGTCCAGTGGGGTCTTCTCGCGTCGCTGCTGGCCGCTGCGATCCTCGCGTGGATAGTCACCCGGCAGCGGATGCTCGGGATGGACGCGGGCCCCGGCACGGACCTGGGGAGTCTCGGGTTCTACGTCATCTCGTGGGTGGTGATGATGAGCGCGATGATGTTCCCGTCGATCGCGCCGATGGTGCTCACGTTCGGATACGTGCAGCGGCGCCGCCGCGAGCGGGGAGCCACCGAGCAAGCGATCTCGAGCTGGCTGTTCGTCGGCGGATACCTGGTCGCCTGGACGCTGTTCGGGCTCGTGGCATACGGCCTGTTCGTCGGTGTGCGATCGATGTCGATCAGCGGCCTCTCGTGGCATCAGGGCGGCCGATACGTCGCATCCGGCGTTCTTCTCGCGGCAGCGACCTACCAGCTCACACCGGCGAAGGACGCGTGCTTGCGCCGATGCCGTGGGCCATTGGACTTCATCATGACGCAGTGGCGGGAAGGTTCTTGGGGGGCCGTCCAGATGGGGTTGGTACACGGGGCGTGGTGCGTGGGCTGCTGCTGGGCGCTGATGGTTGCCTTGTTTGCGCTCGGCGTGATGAGCATCCCGTGGATGATCGTGATCGCCGGAATGATCGCGCTCGAGAAGCTGTTGCCGTTGAAGGTTCTAGCCAACCGCGTGATTGCGCTGGCCCTGGTGGTGCTTGGCATCGGAATCGCACTAGCGCCGTCAAGCGTGCCGGGACTCACTCTCCCGGGATCTCCGGCTGCCATGAAACACGGACGGGGCCCCTCCTCGGGGATGCCCGGACGCTGAAACCCCCTGCCGAGGGCGCCGCCTAAGCCCCGTGGCACTTCTTGAACTTCTTGCCCGACCCGCACCAGCATGGATCGTTGCGGCCGATCTGCTGGCTCTCGTCGACGCGGCGCTGCTCGATCGGCGGCGGCAGCTCCTCCTCGGCAGCCATCGCGCCCGGTCCGGCGGCGGCTGCCATCGCCATCGCGCCCTGGGGTGCACCGCCGCCCGAGTAGGACACGCGTCCTCCGCCGGTCGATGAGCTCGAGCGGCTCGGGTGGGCCGGCACAGGCGGCGGCGCTCCGCCTCCGTTCGCCCCGTCGACCACGACCTCGACGTGGAAGATCATCCGCGCGAAGTCGCCCCAGATGCTGTTGATCAGATCGCCGAACAGCTCGAACGCCTCGTTCTTGTAGGCGACGAGCGGCTCCATCTGCGCGGCGGCGCGAAGACCGATCCCCTGCTGGAGGTAATCGAGGTCGTAAAGGTGTTCGCGCCAGCGCTGGTCGATGACCTCCAGCAGCAGGAACCGTTCCAGGTCGCGCATCAGCTGCTCACCGAGCTCCTGCTCGCGGCGGTCGTAGAGCGCTAGCGCCTCCTCCTGCAGTTGAGCGGTCAGCTCCTCGCGGTCCACTCGATCGGGATCGACCTCGGCGGTCGCCGCACTCGGGCTGAAGATCTCCGAGATTCTCCGCATCAGGCCCTCGACGTCCCAGTCCTCAACGAAGTCCCCGGCCGTGTACTCGAGCACGAGCCGCTCGATCAGCTCAGAGATCTGCTCGCGCGCCGGACCCGACATGTCGCGTCCGTCGAGCACGTCATCGCGATAGCGGTAGATCACCTCACGCTGCTGGTTGGCGACGTCGTCGTACTCGAGCGTGTGCTTGCGCATGAGAAAGTGCTGCTCCTCGACCTTCTTCTGCGCCTTCTCAATCTGCTTGGTGAGCATCTTGGCCTCGATCGGCTCCTCGTTGCCCTCGTCGTCCACTGTCCCGAGCCGATCGAGGATCTTGTAGATCCGCTCGCCGGCGAATAGCCGCACAAGATCGTCTTGAGCCGAGAGGAAGAAGCGCGATTCGCCGGGATCGCCTTGCCGGCCTGAGCGGCCGCGCAGCTGGTTGTCGATCCGGCGTGACTCGTGGCGCTCGGTGCCTAGGATGAACAGGCCGCCAGCGTCGATGACCTGCTCGCGGACCTGCTCGACCCGCTCACGGGTCGCCGGCAGCGCCTTCTCATAGTGATCCTCGTAATCCGGGTCGCCCGGCTTCAGCCCGAGCTTGGCCATCTCGAGCCGCGTGAGGTGCTCCTCATTGCCGCCGAGCTTGATGTCGACGCCGCGTCCGGCCATGTTCGTCGCAATCGTGACCGCCCCTGGCTGGCCAGCCTCAGCGATCGTCTCACCCTCGCGCTCGGCGTGCTCCGGCTTGGCGTTCAGGACCGAGTGCTTGATGCCCTTCTTGTTCAGCTGGTCGGCAAGGAGCTCGGAGACCTCGACCGAAATCGTCCCGACGAGCACCGGCTGGCCGGCGTTGTGGCGGGTCTCGATCTCCTTGACAACGGACCCCCACTTGCCGTCTTTGGTCTTGTAGACCTGGTCGTTGTAGTCGTTGCGGACCATCGGCCGGTTGGTCGGAACCTCAACGACCGGCAGCTCGTAGATCTTCATGAACTCGACCGCCTCGGTCAGCGCGGTACCCGTCATGCCGGCGAGCTTGTCGTACATGCGGAAGTAGTTCTGCAGCGTGATTGTCGCGAGCGTCTGGTTCTCCTCCTGGATCCGCACGCCCTCCTTGGCCTCGACCGCTTGGTGGAGCCCCTCAGACCAGCGGCGGCCCTCGAGGATCCGGCCGGTGAACTCGTCGATGATCTTCACCTCGTCGTCGATCACCGCGTAGTCGACGTCGCGCTTGAACAGCGACTCGGCCTTCAGCGCCTGGATCAAGTGGTTAACAAGGTGACCGTTCTCCGCGCGGTACAGATGGTCGATCCCGAGGAAGCGCTCGGCCTTGGCAACTCCCTGCTCGGTGACCGCGACTGTCTTGTGCTTCTCCTCGGGTTCGTAGTCGAAGTCGGCAACGAACTCCTTCTTCATCCGCGGGTCCATCCCGTCCGGCGTCTTGCCCGCCTCCATCATCGGCGCGAGCTTCGCGAAGCGCACGTACAGGTCAGCGGCCTGTTCAGGTGCGCCGGAGATGATCAGCGGCGTACGCGCTTCGTCGATCAGGATGTTGTCGACCTCGTCGACGATCGCGAACGTGTGGTACGGCGACTCGCCGCCCTCGGGCTTCGGCCGCCCGCCGTTCTGGACCTTCTCCTCGAGCGACTTCGCCATGTTGTCGCGCAGATAGTCGAAGCCGAACTCCGAGTTGGTCCCGTAGGTCACGTCCGCGGCATACGCGTCGCGCTTCTCCTCGTAGGGCTGCATGTTCTGGAGCACGCCGACGGTCACACCGAGCATGTCGTAAATCGGCTTCATCCATTCGGCGTCGCGGCGGGCCAGGTAGTCGTTGACGGTCACGAGGTGCACGCCCCGGCCGCCGAGCGAGTTGAGCACGACGGCGAGGGTTGCGGTGAGCGTCTTGCCCTCGCCGGTCTTCATCTCCGCGATCGCGCCGTCGTGGAGCACCATTCCGCCGATCAGCTGGACGTCGAAGTGGCGCATCGCGAGCGAGCGCTTGCCCGCCTCGCGCACGAGCGCGAAGCATTCGTAGATCAGATCATCGAGCGGCTCGCCGCCCCGGGCACGCTCGCGCAGCGCGTCTGTTGCGGCGCGCAGTGCGGCGTCGCTGTCGTGCTCGAGCTCTTCCTCGTAGGCGTTGATGCGCCCCACGCGCTCTTCGTATTCCTTGAACTTCTTGGCCTCGCCCATGCGAAGCGCACGGTCCAAAAAGGACATGAGGTCAGGTTAGCTCAGGCCGGGCGAGCTCGGCCGCGGCCCCGGCCGGGAGCGCTGTCAGACAGATGACGGCCGCCAGCGCGGCGAGCAGCCTACGCGGCAGGCGAGACGCCTCCGGGCACCGACGGCCCGGACGCCGCCCGTGACTCGCGCCGTTTACGCCGTTTGTCGCGGTGGCGCTTGACCTGCCGCGAGATCTCCTCACTTATCAAGTTGATCGAATGCAGCATGTCCGGAGAGCACTCCTTCGCGCGTAGCGTGGCCCGCTTCAGATGCAGCGTCGCCTCGGCAACTTGCGAATCGGCTATCGCCGGATTGCGCTCCTCGAACACCTCGACCTCAAGCTCGGCCAGCGGGGACACCTGCCTCGCGACTTTGCGAAAGCGCTTCTCAACGTGCTCCCGCAGATCGTCGGAGACGGACAGGTTGCGGCCCTTGACCTCGATGCGCATCGGCCGACCTCCTTCGGGTGCGTTTAGAGGACTCAGCCTACCGCACAAGCAGCGCCGCGCCAATGGCTCCGCCAAGGTCGCCGAGCGCGGCGACGTGGACCGCGGGGGGTTCCGCGTCGTGGAAGAGATGGGGCTGCATCGCCTTGGCGATCCGGTCGGCCATCGGCTGGGCGAAGCGAACGCCGAGACCGCCGCCGATGATCACGGCTTCGACGTCGAGCAGGTTGACCGACGAGGCCACGCCCGCGCCCAGCGCCTCGACGGCTTCGTCGATCAGCTTGGTGGCCAGCTTGTCGTCGTGCTCGAGCGCCTTGGCCCATACCGCGCTCGTCAGCCGCGTGCGACCGTGTTCCTTCATCAACTTGAAGAGCTTGGTCTTATCGCCTTTGTCCACGCGCTTGCGCGCGCGAATCTCCATCGCAGCTCGTCCGGCATACGCCTCCATACACCCGTACCGCCCGCACGTGCAGTGTCTGCCGTCGAGCTTTACGACCACGTGCCCGATCTCGCCGGCGCCACCGCGACCGAGCCACGGCTTGCCATCCAGGATCAGTCCGCCGCCGACGCCGGTTCCCCAAAAGACCCCGAGCACCGACTTGTAGGGCTTGCCCGCGCCGAGCTCGAATTCCGCGTCGGTCGCGACCTGAACGTCGTTTCCGACGCGGGCCTTCGTGCCGATCGCCTGCTGAAGCGTCGCCGCCAGCTCGAACGTTCCGTCCCACCCGTTGAGGTTGCGCGCCGTCGAAACCGCGCCGCTGTCCGGATCAACCACACCGGGCGAGCCGACACCGACCCCTCTGAGCATCGCCGGCTCGACCGCCGCCTGCTGGGCGGCCTCCTTGACCGCCGCAGCCATCTGATCCGCGATCGCCTGCGGGCCGCCCTCCGTCGGCGTCGGGTGTCTGGCGGAGCCGAGCACCTTGTTATCGCCGTCGACGATGACTGCCTCAATCTTCGTGCCCCCGAGATCGATGCCCCCGCGCGCGCTCATGTGAAGCGCATCCTACGCCCAAGACTCGCGGTAGTCCTCCTGTTCGGCCGTCGGCTCGTCGATGCCGACGCCGAGCGCCGCGAGCTTCAGCCGGGCTACCTCGCGGTCGATCGCATCCGGCACGGGATGCACACTCGGCGCCAGCTCGCCCCCGTTGCGGACAAGCTCCTCGACGCACAGCGCCTGGAGCGCAAACGAAACGTCCATCACCGCCGCGGGATGGCCCTCGGCCGCGGCCAGATTGACCACGCGGCCTTCGACGAGGAGATTGAGGCGCTTTCCCCCCGGCAGCTCGTACTGGTGGATTAGAGGTCGGACGTCGCGGCCCGCGTCCGTCGCCGCGGCGCGCAGCTCCTCGAGATCGATCTCGACGTCGAAATGGCCGGCGTTCGCGAGCACGGCTCCGTCCTTCATGCGCTCGAAGTGCTCCCCGCGCAGCACCCGCCGCGAACCGGTCACCGTGATGAACACGTCTCCGCGCTGCACCGCGTCGGCCACCGGCATCACTTCGTAGCCGGCCATGCGGGCCTCGAGCGCCCGCAGTGGATCGACCTCGCAGACGATCACCGCGGCCCCCGCCCCGCGTGCGCGTTCTGCGATCCCCTGCCC
>Ga0102924_1006647_pt1 | contig 10797 bp, 9 predicted proteins | sample PaiPotPPM11metaG_FD_80116 | JGI IMG/M metagenome (GOLD analysis project Ga0102924, IMG submission 80116) | Iron sulfur acid spring bacterial and archeal communities from Banff, Canada, to study Microbial Dark Matter (Phase II) - Paint Pots PPM... ...
GGTCTGCATGCCGTACTGGGAGCCGCCGGCGGCGATCGCCTCGCGCACCTCGGAGGTCTTTTCGGGGTTGATGATGCAGTCACGAATGAAGCCGGTGGTCACCAGGACCTCGATGGCGGGCACGCGGCCGACGCCGTCCGACTTGCGCACCAGGCGCTGCGAGATCACCGCCTTGAGGACCGAGGCCAGCTGCAGCCGCACCTGCTTCTGCTCCTCGTTGGGGAACACGGAAATGATGCGCTGAATGGTCTCGGTGGCGTCCAACGTGTGCAGCGTCGACATCACCAAGTGACCCGTCTCGGCCGCCGTCATGGCGGTGTGGATCGTCTCCAAGTCCCGCATTTCTCCCACCAGGATCACGTCCGGGTCCTGGCGCAGTGCCGCCCGCAAGGCGGCCCCGAAACCGGCCGTGTCAACGTCGACCTCGCGCTGGTTGACGATGCCGGTTTTATCGCGGTGCAGGAACTCGATCGGATCCTCGATGGTCATGATGTGGTCGTTGCGGGTGGAGTTGATGTGGTCCACCATGGCGGCCAACGTGGTGGATTTTCCCGAGCCGGTGGTGCCGGTCACCAGGATCATGCCGCGTCGCTCCTCGCAGATCTTGCGGATGACCGGGGGCAGGAACAGCTCATCCAAGCTGCGGATCTTGGTGGGGACGCAGCGCAGCACCATGCCCACGTTGCCGCGCTGCTGGAAGACGTTGACCCGGAAGCGGCCCACGCCGGGAATGCCGTGGGCGAAGTCCGCCTCGTTGGTGTCCTTGAATTTCTGCTTGCTCTTGTTGCTCATCATGCCGAAGGCGATGGTGAGCAGGCCCTCCGGGGTGAGCTTGTCGTACTGGGTGACCTGGGTCAGCACCCCGTCGATGCGGAAGACCGGGACCCCGCCCACTTTCAAGTGCAGGTCGGAAGCCTTGCGCTCCAGCGCCAGGCGCAATAAATCGTCAATGTTCATGGGTGCGAGCCTCGCGCGGCACAGTGCAGTGGCTGGGGGTGAAACTAACATACGGCTCGACAGCGAACAAGCGGGTCGATGGCGGAGAGGAGACGGTCAACACCAGATCCGATCCGGGGTGAGCTGGCTTTCTTCCGTATACTTGCCGCCAGTGGCCGAGCACCTTCTCATCATCGGCGGCGTGGCAGCCGGGCTCAGCGCCGCCAGCCGGGCGCGCAAGACGGCGTCGCGCCTGCAGATAACGGTTCTCGAGAAGGGCCCGACCGCCTCGTACGGGGCCTGCGGCCTGCCGTTCCTGCTGGCCGGCGAGGTGCAGAAACCGGAGGACCTGGTGGTCTACAGCCCGGAGTTCCTGCGGGCGCAGCGCGACATCACGGTCCTCACCCAGCACGAGGCGACCGCGATCGTTCCGGGTCGGCGCCAGGTGGTCGCCCGGACGCCGGACGGCGAGAGGTCGTTCAACTACGATCGCCTGGTCGTTGCCACCGGCGCGCGGCCTCGCCTGATCCTGCCGGGCGACGACCTCAAGAACGTCTTCGAGGCCAATACCTGGTCCGGTGCGCTGCGCCTCGATGCGGCGCTGCGGGAGGCGAAGCTGCGACGTGCGGTCGTGGTCGGCGCCGGGTACATCGGGTTGGAGGTGGCCGTGGCGCTGCGCCGGCGCGGCCTCGAGGCGCTGCTTCTCGATCGCGGCACCACCCTCCTCAACGGGCTGGACGGCGATGTTTCGGCGCTGGTCGCGCCGCGGCTGGCCGACCACGACATTCTCCTGTTCCCCTCCTCCGAAGTGGTCGAACTGTTGCCCGGGTCGCGCAACGAGGTGGTGGCGGTGCGGATGCAGAAGGGCAGCACGCGGGCCGAGCTGGTGGTCAACTGCGGGGGTCTGCAACCCAATGTGGAGCTGGCCAAGGCCGCCGGAATCGCGCTGGGGGTCACCGGTGCGATTGCGGTCGATGAACGCCAGCAGACCAATCTGCCCGGCGTTTATGCGGCCGGGGATTGTGCCGAGACCACCGACTTGGTCTCCGGTCGACCCGTCTGGCGCCCCTTGGGCACGGCGGCCAACAAGCAGGGCCGGGTCGCCGGGCAGAATGCCGCGGGCGGCCCGGCGGCGCGCTTCCCCGGCGTACTGGGCACGCTGGCGGTGCGCTTGTTCGACTTCGAGGTGGGCCGCACCGGCCTGAGCACCGCGGAGGCGCAGGCGGCGGGATTCCATCCCGCCAGTCAATGCATCACGGCGCCCATCCAAGCCCGCTATTTGACGCCGGCGGCGAGTCCCCACCTGACGCTGAAAATCATTTTCGACCGCGAGACCGAACGGATGTTGGGCTGCCAGATGCTGGGCCCGGTGGGAAGCGTGGCCGGGCGTCTCGACGTGGCCGCCGTGGCACTCACCGCGCGTCTCACGCTGGAGCAGGTCGAAACCCTCGATCTCGCCTACTCGCCTCCGCTGGCCCCGCTGTACGAGCCCCTGCTCATTGCCGCGCATCGCGCGCGCGGGCGCAGTTGAGGACTTCGGGTGGGCGCCGGGGTGTGGTCGCGGCTGCGGCGTCTGCGGTATTCTGTGAGGCGTGAACAGCGACGTGCAGTGCCATGTTCGGCCGAGCGGGGCGACCGATATCCCCACCATTCAAGCCATCGCCCGGCAATCGTGGGACGCCACCTACCGTGACCTGTTGCCGGAGGCCGCCCGCCGGGAGTATCTCGCCAAGGCCTACGACACGGCGTGGCTCGGCAAACTGCATGCCCGCCCCGATCTGCGCGGCTTCCTCGCCCTGGAAGACGACCGGCCCGCCGGCTTCGCCATGATGTCGCTGGGCGCGCCCGACCAGGATCCGCCCGGGGCGGTGTTGCGCAGCCTCTATTTGGCGCCCGCCACGCAAGGCAAGGGCCACGGCACACGGTTGCTGGAGGCGGTCAAGCAGGCCGCCCGCGAAGCCGGCAACCCGCTACTCTGGGTGGCGGTGCACGTCGATCTCACCGCAGCCCGCGCCTGGTATGAGAAGCAGGGCTTCGTGTATGACGGTCCCGCCTCGGCCATGATCGGCTCGGAACGGATTCGACAGGCAGTCTACAAATTGCCGCTCCGCTGACGCCGGCGCGCAGGCCATGCGGGAGCCAGAGCCCGGTCCTCCCGTTGCTCCCTGCCCCCGGTGCCCAAGCTCTCACTTCCTGTTGAAACTTGGCATACCATCTTCCCCGATGGCGCCCGCGAGGTTGGCGCTGCGGGAGCCAATCGGGCGGTGTCTCGGGAGGTCAGCCTTGGGGATTCATCTCTTGAAGCTTTTGCGACGTGAGGAGATCGCCGTCGGGACGATGGCCTTTCATTTCTCGAAGCCCGCAAGCTTGCAGTTCAAGCCGGGTCAGTACCTCGACTGCACGTTGCTCGATCCACCGGAGACGGATGCGGAGGGCAACATCCGCTCCTTCTCGATCGCCAGCGCCCCGGCGGAAGACGGCCTGACCCTGGCCACGCGGATGCGGGACACGGCATTCAAGCGCGTTCTGCAACAGTTGCCGCTCGGCAGCTCGCTGCAAGCGGAGGGCCCGATGGGGTCGTTCACACTGCATGGCGCGGCGCGACCCGCGGTTTTCCTCGCCGGGGGCATCGGCATTACCCCTTTTCGCAGCATGATACGCGCCGGACTGAAGCCGCCTACCGTGCTCTTTTACTTCAACCGCCGTCCCGAAGACGCGGCATTTTTACAGGAGTTCCAGGACCGGGAGCAGACGGATACGAACCTGCGTTGCGTCGGTGTGATGACGGAGATGGAGAAGTCCAGCCGCCCTTGGAGTGGCGAAACGGGCTATTGCGACAAGGCAATGTTGACGCGCCACGTGGCTGATCTCGCGGCGCCGATCTACTACATTGCCGGGCCCCCCAAGCTGGTCAACGCCCTGAAGGAAACGCTGACCGGCGCCGGGGTCAACGAGGACGATATTCGGGCTGAAGACTTCGCCGGATATTGATGGTTTGAAGACACGGCTGGCGCCCGCCCCTGCCTCAGCCCTGGACGAGAGGTTGCGGCGACCGACGTGATCAGGCGGCGAGACGAGAAACGATTTCAGCCTCAGGTTGCGCGCGGAGGCGCCGCGCCGCGGCCAGCGTCGCCCAGACCCCGGCGCCGTAGACCAAGTGGGCACCCAGCGCCTTCACATGGACCGAGACCGGGTACCGGCGTGGATGCCGGGAAAACCCCAACTTGTGCAGCATCCAAAGGTCTCCCAAGGCCCAGAGCCCGATGCCCAGCAGGGGGCCCCCGCCGAGGTCGAGCGGCGCATGTAGCCTCCGCGCCGCGCCGCTGATCATGCCCCAGGTGCCGCCGTAGCCCCAATGAACAACTTGGCCTCCGATCTGACGCACCTGTTTGGAGGGATGGGGTACACCCACCTGCTTGAGCGCCGCAGCGGCCACCTTGGCCGTCGTCGCCTCTTCTTCTTTGGACGGCGGCGAGACGTGCTTGAGCACTGCCCAGTAGCCGTTCATCAAGGCGGTGCCGGCCAGTCCCGCCGCCAATCCGATCGCCAGTTGTTCGCCCCATGAGGGCCCTTTGTCGATGCGTTCCATAAACCACTAAGATGCCCCGTCCGGTGGTGAAGAGGCCATCCATCTTAGGTTACGGGAGCCTTGCGAAGCGGACCGGGAGCCGCGCCGGGCCGTGTACATGGATCGCCGGTCGCGGCGTCCACGGCCCCCCTTCGGCCAGGGCGAGTCCGGGAAGCCGCTCAAACAAGGCGGGGAGCGCCACCCGTGCCTCCAGCCGCGCGAGTGGCGCACCGATGCAAAAGTGGAGACCGTGACCAAAGGCGACGTGCGGGTTCGGTGAGCGGGTGATGTCGAAACGCGCCGCCTGCCGGAACCGTGCTGCATCGCGGTTGGCGGAGCCGAGCATTAACAGGACCAGCTTCCCAGTCGGGATCGTCCGGCCGCCCAGCTCCACGTCACGCCGTGTCACCCGGAACACCGCTTGGACTGGCGAGCGGTAGCGCAGGACCTCCTCGATGGCTGCCGGCCAGAGTTCGGGCTCCGCGCGCAGCCGCGCGAGCTGGTGCGGATGTTGCAGCAGGCAGAGCACGGCATTGCTGATGAGGTTGGTGGTGGTTTCATGCCCGGCCAGCAGGAGCAGTTCGAAGAAACCCAGAATCTCGGCTTCCGTGAGCCGCTCTCCCTCGACCTCGGCGTGCACCAGGCGCGACAGCAGGTCATCGGTGGGCGCGGCGCGGCGGGACGCAAGCAGGGGCGCCAAAAACAGCCTGATCTCCTCCTGGACCACGCGGAAGCGCTCCGTCGCCACCGCCGCCTTCGCTCCCCCCTCGATTGCGGCAACCAGCCCAAGGATGCCGTCACTCCAGCGTCGGAAAGTGCGCCACTCGGCGGTCGCCACGCCGAGCATCTCCGCAATGACCATCAGCGGCAGGGGGACGGCGAATGCGTCGACCAGGTCCATTGTGCCGCGCTGCAGCATGCCGCGCTGCAGCGCCAGATCGAGCAGCGCTTGGGTCAGCTCGCGGATGCGGGGTTCCAAGCCGGCCACGCTCGGGGCCGTGAAGGCTCGCGACACGAGGCCGCGCAGCTTGGTGTGGCGCGGTGCATCGAGGAATATGAACCACGCCAGTTTGCCGAACCCGGCCTGCGAGACGTCCGAGCTGAACGTCTCATGGTCGGTCAATGCCCGCCACACGGATGCATAGTCGAAGAGCGCCCAATGCTCGATCCGCGGTACGCGGAGCACGGGGCGGAAACGCCGCGCCAGCGCGTACAGTGCGTAGGGGTTCCGAAGGGCACGCTCGCCGAGCTTGGTCATGATCTCCTCGTTCACGCCTTAGGGCCGCGGTCCAAGTCGAACCCGTGGTCGGTCTTGGGTCGTTCCTTCCAAGTCAGGAGGCGGGGCCAGCCCGCGCAGAACCACGTCCACAACCCCACGCATGAAGGCGTCTTCAATTCGGCGTCCGCCGAGCAGGGCGCGATGGAACGGCGGTCCGCTCAGCAGGTCGATCGCGAGATCCAGGTCCGTCGAGCGGCGCAGGTCGCCGCGCGTTACTCCGCGCGCCAACACGGCGCGCAGGGCATGGTTCCAGGCGGCGACAAGGCTGGAGCGCACGGCATGGGCGATGGGTTCGCTGCGCGCCATGGCCGCCACGAGCCCGGACAGCAGCAGCGGTGTCGCCGGGTCGCCGTACATTCCCGTGGCGACGCGCATCAACTGCCGCAGGTCGCCGGCGGTGGTGCCGCTGTCGGGGACGCGCAACGCGCTGCCCATGAGGGCTTGGATGGCTTCGGCGGCCAGCGCCTCCTTGCCGTCCCAGCGGCGGTACAAGGCCGCCTTGCCCACGCCGGCGCGTGCGGCAATGGCCTCCATCGTGACCGCGTCGTAGCCCAGCTCGCGGATGAGAGCGACCGTGGCGCCCAGAATCGCGCGGTGCGCCGCTGGGCTGCGCGGTCGCCCGGGCCGACGGCGGGCGGACCGGACCTCAGCCGCCACCGCTGGTCGCTCCCGATTTACGGAACGTGATCGTTTCATAACCCCAACAGCATGCCCTGTTGAATGACGGAACGCAACCGTTTCCTCACGGAGGCGGGTGCCCGTCCGGTTGGCGATCGCTCGCGCCGCAGGCGCGCCGGGGGCAACCCGCCTGTTACTCTGGGGGCATGAAGCCGGAAGTCTGGTTGCGGTGGGGCGCGCCCTGGTTGGCGCTGGTGGCGGTGTTTCTTCCCGCCCTGACCGCCACCGCCCCCTTTCTGCCGCAGCAGCAGTGGTCGAGCTATGACGTGGCGGCGCTGGGTGCGCGCGCCGCCTGGTCGCACCGACACCCCGCAGCCGCGCCCGAAACGCCGGGCTCCCCCACCACGAAGATTTCACCCGGCGATCTGCTGCGCGAGATCGAGAAGGCGCGTGCCCGGCTGGGACAGGCCGGCGGCACCACGGTTCCGTTGGCCTTCCAGTTCGGCGTCTTCATTCCGGTGGCGATCGTGCTGAGCGGCGCGGTGGCCGTGCTGCTGGTAATCCTGACCGCCCTGCGCTGGTGGTGGCCGTTGAACGTGGCGGCGGGGTTGGGCATGGCGACCACGGTCTATGCCATCGCGGTCAGCTACTGGCTGACGCAAACGGTGCGGGATGAGATGACCAACGCAATGGGAGCCGCGCGGCACCACTTCGACCTGCAGGGCTTGGCGGCGCTGGCCGGCAGCCTGGTGGCCCAGGTCGGGTTGCGCCCGGAAGCCGCGCTCTACCTGATCCTGATCGCCTGCGCCATGGTGCTGCTGCTGCCGCGACCGGAGCGCGGCCTGAGGACCCCGGTGGTCGCGTAATCCAGTCAGATCAGCCCAAGATGGGTTTCGGCGCCGCAATGGCGGCCGAGGCTCTGATACCCGGGGCGACGCCGAGGGTCCCCGTAGACGACGCCCTTGTTGGAGGCATACGTCAGCGTCTATCTCTTGCCGCGCCCGATGGTATTACGGCGTCATGGAAGGGTTTTACACCGGCGATCATGGTGGGTGTAGATTAAGTTCAGGCTGGAGTAATCCAGGTTATAACCGCATAACCGCGAGTGGAGATCGACTATGAAGGACACGATCGAGACGGCCACTATCCTGATCATCAACGATCAGGAGGAGATACGAGACGTGATGTAAGCGTCTCTTCGGAACGCCGGGCTGCGGCAGATCCACGCGGCTTCGCATCCCAGCGAGGCGATCGACCTTTATGCAACCGTGGCCCCCGACCTCATCGTCCTTGACCTGCACATGGTTGATCATGACGGGCTCGACATCATGCGCCGCATCCGCGCTCACGTCGACTTGGCCGACTACCTTCCGATTCTTGTCGTGAGCTCTGACATTACCGAAGAAACGCGCCACGCGGCGCTGTCGACCGGTGCGCGCGACTTTATAACGAAGCCGGTGAGCGAGGATGAACTTGTCCTGCGGGTGCGGACGCTGCTTAAAATTCGGCTGCTATATCTCACCTTGCAGCGCCATAACGAACAATTGCAGCGCCTGGTCGATGAACGCAGTCGTGCGCTCCAGTTGGACGTCGCGAAAAACCTGGCCCAAGAAAAAGCCGGTATCCCATCGGGGGCGCGCTACCGCTGGCTCTTCGACGGCAATCTTACGGGTGTATTCAGAAGTCGGGCCGACGGTCAGTTCGTGGACATCAATAAAGCGGCAGCGCTGATCTTCGGCTGCGCCTCGGCCGGCGAAGCCCGGGAGCATCGGCTAAACGAGTTTTTCACTGATCCGCAGAGCTACGCGTCGTTCCTCAGCACGCTGCGCACGGAAGATGGGGTCGTCAACCATGAGTTCCTGATGCGCCGGCGCGACGGTTCGCCGGTCTGGCTGTCGTTCACCGCCCGGCTGACCGGGGCCGCGGATGGGGACGCGATCGAGGCAACGGTGCTGGACGTCACGGAGCGAAAGACGACCGAGGAGCACGTCCGACGGTCGCAGAAGCTCGAACTCGACGGCCAGATGGCGGCGAGCGTCGCTCATGATTTCAACAATATGCTGACCGTCATCAGTGCGTATTGCGACCTTCTGCTGGACGAGCGCAGCGAAGGCCAGTCGGTGCGCCATCGGGTGACGGAGATCAAAAGGGCAGCAGGGCGGGCGGCGGTCCTGACGCGTCAGCTGCTCGCCTTCAGTCGGCTGCAAACATTCGAGCCGCAACTGGTCGACTTGGGCGCGGTTGTTGATGAGGCAAAGGAGATGATCGAGCGCGTCATGGGCAACAGCGTTCAAGTGACGGTCGAGCACACCGGAGATGCCACCATGGTGTACGCCGACCAGCACCAGATCGAGCAGGTATTGTTAAATCTCGCGACGAACGCCCGTGACGCCATGCCGAGCGGAGGACGCCTCGCGATTCGGGTCGGGAACACGGTTCTGGATGAAGCGTTTGTTCAAAACCACTCGGGGTCTGTCGCAGGGGAGTACGTCGCCCTCTCAGTGGAGGATTCCGGCCAAGGGATGGCGCCGGAAGTGACCGCCCGGATTTTTGAGCCGTTCTTCACGACCAAGGAGCGAGGCCGCGGAACCGGGCTCGGCTTGGCGACGGTATTCGCTATCGTGAAGCAAAGCGGGGGATACACCGATCTCACCAGTGCGGTGGGAGTTGGGAGCACGTTTAGAATTTACTTTCCCCGGCCCGTCCCGGAGGAGTCTTCTCCGACCAAGCCGCTTTCGTGAACACGGGTCAATGCGGGTGGCATCAGCGGTTCACCCGCGATCACCGCGGGGACGCTTCCCGTCTGAAATGTCGGTCATTACTGGCGAGCTTTGGACACAAGCCAGGGCGATGTTCATCCATTTCAGCCACCGATGGTCCTGGTAGAGCTAGTCGCCGGACACCGCTGTGGGTCGCGACATGGGTGCTGTCGGATGGTCCCAGTCGGTATGCGGCTGATAGTTCAGCACCAGGTACTTCCACAACAGTTCCCCAAAGGTGTGCGTCTGCATGCCGCGCGCGGCATAGAACGGCTGCAGCGCCCGTCCCAGCCGGGGCAGGTTATAGAACGGCACGCGCGGGAAGTAATGGTGTTCGAGGTGGTAGTTCGAGTTCAAAAACGCGAAGTCCCAGAACCAGCTCGGCTTCATCAAGGTCGACCACTCCGCCACGTCGTCGGGGTCGATGTCGTAGTGCTGCCCCAGGCGGTTGATGGCAAAAGCCACCGGAAAGACGAAGAACACCGGAACGATGTAAGCGCGCAACAGCGCGTGGCCGCCCGCGGTCAGGAAAATCGCCGCCATCACGCCGAGATGGAACAGCACGGCGAGCGAACGCTCGCGGGCGATCCGCGTCTGCAGCGCGGCCGGGTAGCCGGCGGTCTCCTGCCGTGCGGCGCGGAAGTAGATGAAAAACAGTGCCGGACTGAAGTAGAGCAGCTTGAACCAGCGGCGGTTGATCTTTGGAGTCAGGCGGTGGCGTTTCGGGTCGAGGTCGTCGGAGCCCAACTCGTCGTGGTGGTCCAGGTGCCACTTGGTGAACTGCGCCGCCGAGATGCCGCTCGGGACGGCGTACAGGTACCCCAGCCAGCGGTCGCCGGCGGGACGGTCACCGCGAAACACGGCGTTGTGCACCACCTCATGCAACAGCACGGTGCCGTCAAAAATACAAAATCCGGCGACCAGGGCGGCCGGCAGCCATAGCCAGGGTGGCGCGCCGTGGATTAAGACGGTCAGGGAGATGGCCAGCAGTCCAAAGACGCGCAGCGTCAGCAGTGCGTGGCGCAGGGGTCGCTTCTGGTGCAGCTCGCGCAGCAGGTCCGCCGGGATGGCGGCGGCCACCTCGCGCTTCAGAGCGGTGGCGTGTTGCGCGTAAAAGCTCATAGCCGCACCCACTCCACCATAGCAGGACCGCCGTCCCGGCCGCCAGCGGCGGGACCTGGCCGAAGGACGAGCGACGACGGCGGTAAATGGCCGGGCTGACGGGCGTGCTCCCACGAACCCTCCTGGCCGCCGCCGTCTACACTTACAGCATGGCCAACTTGCTCGCCGAGGCCGCCAGCGCCTACCTGCGAACCGCCGCCCACCAACCCGTGGCCTGGCGGCAATGGGACACGGCCGCTTTCCAAGAGGCCCAACGGCAGGACAAACCGATCCTGCTCGACATCGGCGCCGTCTGGTGTCACTGGTGCCACGTCATGGACCGCGAAAGTTACGAGGACGCGGCCACGGCGGCGCTCATCAACCAACACTTTATTGCCGTCAAGGTGGACCGCGATGAGCGACCCGATATCGACAGCCGCTACCAGGCCGCGGTCAGCGCCCTCACCGGTCAGGGGGGGTGGCCGCTCACCGCTTTTCTTACCCCGGACGGGAAGCCGTTCTACGGGGGGACCTAC
>Ga0102924_1006649_pt1 | contig 10796 bp, 8 predicted proteins | sample PaiPotPPM11metaG_FD_80116 | JGI IMG/M metagenome (GOLD analysis project Ga0102924, IMG submission 80116) | Iron sulfur acid spring bacterial and archeal communities from Banff, Canada, to study Microbial Dark Matter (Phase II) - Paint Pots PPM... ...
GGCATGGGAGCGCACCTGCAACCACCCTGAGCGGGGCGTCATGACGCTCTACGATCTCTTCGCCGCGAGTCTGGGCCATAGCAGCACGCACCTGGAACAGATCGAGCATCTCAAACAGACGATGTGACGAACCAACACCCGCGTATGAGCGATGACATACATAATGCATGGATTACCTGACGCCCATTGTAGGCGTCAGGTAAAGGAGTTGTGATCTATAATGTAGTCCAATCACCGCAAGACAACGACGCTCACTATTTTTCCGCTCGCGATTACGACGCCTTTGCGCGCTCTCGGAAATGCCTTGATCTCGGTCGCTTTGACGACTTTGACCTGCTCGCCATCGGCGCCATCCCATACAAAGAGCAGGATGTCTTCTTCGCTGATGATCGTGGTCAGCAGCACGCGATCGCTGCCGGTCAGTTCGGTGGTGACGACGCCTGCCGTGGCACGGCCCTTCTGTGGATACTGGCTAAGGGGGACCTTTTTGGTGAGGCCGCTCGCGGTGACGACCAGCAGACTCAAGAAGTTGCCTGCGCTGGCAGATTGCTCGCTATCGAGATACGACGCGCTGACGACAGTGGCTTTCGGCGCGAGCGTCATGGCGGCCACGCCCTGCCCAACGCGGCCTTGAGCGCGCACGGCTTCATCACTGAAACGCAGTGTCTGGCCGTTGCTGGCCGTGAGCAGGTATTCGCCCTGGCCGCGCGAGAGCAGAGCCGCCGTAACCGCGTCGCCATCGGCCAGCTTCATGTCTTGCAGGCCATCAGTGTCTGCTGTTTTGTACTCGCTCAAAGGCGATTTCTTCACCTTGCCCAGCTTGCTGAACGCGACAAGGTAACGATCCTCGTCAAACGACTCTACCGGCAAAACGGCCACGATCTCCTCGCCCGGCGGCAGCGCGAAGAGCTTGCGGGCGGGTTCGCCCTTCGCCGCGCGCGTGCCAGCCGGAATGCGATGGGCGGAGATCTGGAAGACGCGCCCGGCGGAACTGACGCACAACACGTAGTCCTGCGAGGTCGCCGCCGCCACCTGGCGCAACTGCTCATCGCCGCGCGCGGGTGTATAGGCGGCGCTGCCATTCCTGCCTTTAAGCGTGTAGGCATCGGGCGGCACGGTTTTCAGCGTGCCGGAGCGCGTGTAGGCAATTGCCAGCGGCTCGCGCTCGTGCAGGCTGGCAACCTCGGTGATCGGCTCGTGTACCTGCCCGTCCTGGTCAATCATCGTGCGGCGCTCGTCGCCAAACTGCTTGATTAACTGCTGCATCTCTTTTTTGAGCAGCGCGATCATGGCTTTGCGATCGGCGAGCAGTTGCTCCAATTCGCTGATACGCGCCTGCAGTTCCTCTTTTTCCTGCGCGTACTTGCTGGCGTCGAGGCGCGTCACCTGGGCCAGCGTCATGGAGGCGATCACGTCGGATTGAATGGGCGTCAGCTTATACTGCTGCTCGATGGTGTGGCGGGCGGCGCTGCGATGCTCGGCCTGCTGGAAGATGCGCACGATCTTGTCAGCATGGGCCGCGCCGATGATCAGACCCTCGACGATGTGCAGTCGTTCGCGCGCTTTGCGCAGATCAAACTGCGCGCGGCGCGTCAGCACATCGACCTGGTGCGCGTTCCAGTAGTTGAGCAGCTCGACCATGCCAACCTGCTTGGGCTGGCGGGCCGCTTGCATGGGTTCGCCGAAGAGAAACACCATCTGGAACGAGAGCGCGATCTGCAGGTCGGTCTCGGTGAAGAGTTGCGACAGCGCCTGGCCCGGATCAGCGTCCTTGCGCAGTTCCAGCACAATGCGCGTGCCTTTCTCGGTATCGCTCTCGTCGCGCACGTCGGGATAGAGTCCTTCCAGCTTGCGCGCGTTAATGGCTTTGACAATCGAGGCTTTGACCTTGTCGCGCCCGATGGGCGGAATCTGCGTGACGATCAGCGCGCGGCTGCGCGGCGACTCTTCCAGGCGCACCTCGGCGCGCACAATGACGCGCCCCTTGCCGGTTCTAAAGTAGTCTTTGATGCCCTCAAGGCCGATGATGCGCCCGCCCTGGCTAAAATCCGGCCCCGGGATATAGGTCATGATCTGCTCGACATCCATGATAGGGCGATCCAGCAGGGCAATGCAGGCCCGCAGCACTTCGGTCAGGTTGTGCGGCGGGATGTTGGTCGAGAGGCCGACGGCAATGCCGCTCGATGGGTTGACGACCGGCGGGATGCGCCCCGGAAGGTAGTCCGGCTCGACCACTTTCGGATCTTGCTTGTAGGTTGGGCGCAGGGGTACGGTCTCTTTTTCCATGTCGGCCATCAACGCTTCGGCGAGCGGCGAGAGGCGCATTTCGGTATAGCGGTAGGCGGCGGGCGCGTCGCCGTCTTCGCTGCCCATGTTGCCCTGCCCTTCGATCAGCGGATAGCGCAGGGTGAAGGGCTGCGCCATACGCACGGCGGCATCGTAGACCGAGGTATCGCCGTGGGGATGATAATTGCCAAGAATCAAGCCAACTACTTCGGCGCTCTTGACCGTCGGGCGGTTGGAAAGATAACCGGCCTGGCGCATTCCCGCCAGGATGCGGCGATGCACGGGTTTCAGGCCGTCGCGGGCGTCGGGCAGAGCGCGATCCGTCACGACCGAGAGGCCATAGGCGGCGAAGGCTTGCGTGATAATCACCGAGAAATCTTCTTCTCTGATGTCGCCGCTTTCAACCTGGGCATTATTTGTCTCTGTGCTGCGAGCCATAGCTAAAAGTCCAACTCCTTCACTTTGCGCGCGTGTTCGGCCAGAAACGTGCGGCGCGCCTCCGCATTCTCATCTTCCATCAGCTCTTTGATCAGGCGCGCGGCCAGCACGGCATCTTCCATCGAGACGCGCTTGAGCGTGCGGCGCGCGGGATCAAACGTCGTATCGCGCAGTTCTTTCGGGTTCATTTCGCCCAGACCTTTGAAACGCTTGAACTCAAGGCTCTGAGCCTCGGCGCGAGTATGCATAAACTGCAAGCGCGCCTCGTCGTCCAGCAGCCAGATTACCTTGCCCTTGTACTTCACCGAATAAAGCGGCGGGCAGGCGATGTAGACATGGCCGCGCTCGATCAATTCCGGAAATTCCTGGTAAAAGAGCGTCAGCAACAGGCATTGAATGTGCAAGCCATCAACATCAGCATCCGTGGCGATGATGACGCGGTGAAATTTCAGGCGACCGATATCGAACAGGTCGCGCGTCCCCGTACCCAGCACGTTGATAATCGTCCTGATCTCTTCATTCTCGACGATGCGCTTGAGATCGGCCTTCGCCACGTTCAGCGGCTTGCCCTTGAGTTTGAGAATGGCCTGGAAGTCTGAAAAGCGGCCCTGGCCAGCGCTGCCGCCAGCCGAATCGCCCTCGACGATGAACAGTTCGGCGCGCTCCGGATCGCTGGTATTGCAGCGCAGGAATTTTTTCGAGAGCGTAGTGTCGATCAGCTCGCCGTTTTTCTTCGTACCGCTGCGCGCCAGTTCTTCGACCAGTTGGGCCTCGTTGCGCGCTTTCTGCATCTGAAGAATCTTCTTCAACCAGTCTTTGCCCGCGCTGACGTTATTCTCGAACCACTCTTTGAGACCTTCATCGACGACCGAGCGTACAATGCCTTCGACCGGCGCGTTGTTCAGGCGATCTTTGGTCTGGCCCTGGAACTGTGGGTTTGTAAGCTTGACGGAGATGACGGCGTTGAGTCCCTGCTGGATCACCTCCGGCCTGAAACCATCCTCCTCGCGATTCTTGATGATCTTCCACTTGAGCGCGTAGTCATGCACGACTTTGGTCAGGGCTGCTTTGAAGCCGGTTTCATGCACGCCGCCGTCGCGCGTGCGCACGGCATTGGCAAAGCTGAAGATGGTTGTTTTGTAGCCGACGGTGGGCTGCAAGGCGACCTCGACCTGCACGGTATCCTTTTCGCGCGTGATGCCGATCACCTGCTTAAAGAGGGGAGCGTTGGTGGTCGTCGCGAGATCGCGCACGTAGTCGGGCAGGCCATCACGCGAGTAGAAGACCCGGCTGATCTCTCTATTCTCGGCCTCGTCCCAGGCATTCAGACGGAAAGTCACGGCGCGATTGAGATAGGCTGCTGCTTTTAAGCGGCTCTCGATCACTTCAAGGGAATAATACGCCTCTTCGTCAAAGATAGAGCGGTCGTAGAGCCAGCGCAACTGCGTGCCATGCAGCTTCGGATCGGCAGGAACGATCCGGTGCGGCAAGGCTCTGCCGCGCTGAAACGCCTGGGTAAACTGCTGGCCATCTTTCCAGATCGTCACCTCCAACTGCTCGCTGAGGGCGTTTATGACGGTGTCCCCCACGCCGTGCAGTCCGCCCGCCGTCTTGTAGACCCCCTCGGCAAACTTGCCGCCGGAATGCGGCACGGTGAGGATGACGGTAGCGGCAGGCAGCGCTTTCCCCTGGTAGAGCATGGGATCGAACGGCATGCCGCGGCCCTCATCGCGCACCGTCACCCATCCATCACGGTCAATGGCGATCCAGACGTTTTTCCCATAGCCCGCCACAGCCTCGTCAACGGAGTTGTCGAGCGCCTCCCAGAGGAGATGCAGCAAACCAGATGTTGACGTGGAGCCGACGTACATACCGGGCCGATGACGGATGGCTTCTATGCCCTCCAACACCTGGATATCGGCGGCTGAATACGCGCTATGCTTTTTAGCGCGCGCCGTCGCTTTGACCTGCGTCTTCTCCGCAGCGTCGCCAGCATTTTTTCCATTGGCAGCAGGAGTATATTCTTCGACGTTGTTCACCTGCGCAGAAAAAAGCGAAAGCTGTGGCTGCGAGGCATCGATCTCTTCCTGGACGGCAGCAATTGATTTTGTGGAACGCGGCATCTGACGTAACCTCTCTATAAGAACATATGTTGCAGAGAACATGATACAGCCTCGCAGGCGATTTGTCAAGGGGTAATGAAACATGCGTTCTAAAATGGAGGACGACAAATTTCTGACAAAAAGTGAAAGTATGGAACTTTATGGGAGATAGTTCGTAGAAATGCTAGAATAGTATAGCGTATATATGCTCGTTTAGCAGGTAGCAGTATTCGCGAAAAATGTTGCGTCAAGTGAGACATGAGACGCACATGGCGTACTCTTACAAACTGCCAATAGAGTAACAGGACAATCCACTACTTTTTAAATTGTTTCCTGATAGTAGTAGCTATTGAGAGACTCAATCATACGGAAAGAAAGGATATGGAGGTATGCCACGTCCCCCCGAGCAGGTTCCTCCAGACACGCTTGGGGGCCGCATCCGAGCGGCCCGCAAGAAGCAGCGCAAGTCCCTGGCAGAAGTCGCCGGAGATCGCTATAGTACCAGCTTGCTTTCGCAAATCGAGCGCAACCGGATCGAACCGTCGGCAGAAAGTCTGCGTTTTCTCGCTGACCAACTGCGTCTATCATTTGAAGAATTGAAAGCGCTGGCTCAACGACAAAAAGAGACCGAGCCAGGCGAGGCCCGCTATAAACATTACGAGGCCATACTGGCAAAAGCAGCGCTGGCGCTTGGCGCTAACCGCAACACGCAGGCGCTCGAACTCCTCCACGAGATCCGTATGCCGCTTGTTCCATACGCACTGCGCTGGCGGCTGGCTTCGCTGCGCGGCCAGTGCTACTTCGCGCAACGTCAATTTATCGCAGCGGAAAAGGACTTTCTCTATGCAGTCACAGAACTTCCGCTCCCCATTCCAGAAGAGCATAGGCCAGAAATAATGCTGCTGCACCTGCGTTATGCCGCCGCGCTGCGCGAGCTAGAGCAGCCAGCGAAGGCGCTGCAGCAATTTGGAAGCGCGCTTTCCTTCATGGGCAGAACTACGCCGGTCTACCAGGTGGCCGAGGCGCACTGGGGCATGTCGCTGATCTTTTCTGAGCAGGCTAGCCAGACCAAATGCGCAGAGGAAAAGCAAGAGTATCTCACGCAGGCGTTGCAGCACGCGGAAGACGCGCGCGTCCTGTGTCGCTCGATCGGTGAAATTCAACGCGCCGAATTGTTGACGTGCCAGGTCGCGTTGGTTGAACAGGCGTTGGGCAAGCTGGACGAGGCACGCCAGCATTTACAAGAGTTGCTCGCAGCAGAGGAGCCAGCGCTGGCGCGACTGCTCCAGAAGCCCGCCACTGACGGTCGCCTGATCAAAGAATCCGCCAATGTGTGTTCTGCCGCCGCCTGTTCTCTGGCCGGCATTGAACTGGAAGCAGGCAACGAGGAGAAAGCTCTGACCTATGTGCAGAAAGCCAGGGAGACAGGAAAGTTAAGTTATACCTTGAGGCTAGCGGAAGCGGAAATGATGCTGGGACACATCCTCGAAACCGGGAATCCGTCTGACCCTCGCGCCGGAGAAGCCTTCCGGCAGGCGTTGCAGACCTTAGAGAAGCACGCGCCTGATCGCATCGCGGCGCGCATCCGCGCTCATGATTTACTCGGCAGGCACTTATTGAAAAATGGTAAGATTGTAGAAGGAGACAGAGAGCTAGACACGGCCAGGCAGCTTTCGCGCACCGCAACGGGCTTTAGCACGACGATTCCCGTTGACTCCGGCCAGAACGACAACAACAGGTCAGGCTAACATGGAGGAAGCCAGATGAACAAACCGATCACAGGCCAATACGAATGTGTCCACGGGTCCGGCATAGGACTCGACTACTTCACTTCGCGTATCGACCGCCTGATCCTGTTCGCTAATGGACGCTTTACGCTGATCACACAGGAGCGCAGCCGCATCTCAAATATGGCGCAATCGCTGCTGAATGGGCAGCAGCCGAGCGTCGGAGCCACTCCCGCCCCTGAGACGCGCAAAGAAGGCAGCTACAGCGCGCAGCAGAACGCGATCACGCTCCGCTACGACGATGGCACGCAGGAGCAAGGACAACTTTCGTTGAGCGGCGATGGGCTGCAAATCGGCAGTAACGCGTTTACCAAAGTCTCCGACTCAACCTTCCTGCCGCCAACCACCCGCGTGAAGAAAGATATGGATGATATCGCGAAGGGACTAAAGATTGCTGGAACCATTGGCGGCATGGCGATGAAGGCCGCCAAAACGCTGCACGAGACGCTGCAACCAGACTCGCCGACCGGACAGGGGCAGGCGCAAGCTCCTATGCAAGGCCAGCCGCCCTCTGCCAGGCCAGTTCAGCCGCCGCCCGCTTATCCTTACACGCGGCCCGCGCAGCCGGAGGCGATCTATTGCGATCAGTGCGGCACGCTCGCGCGCCCAGGGAAAAAATTCTGCGCTAAGTGCGGCGCGCCGCTGCCGCTAGATTAAAGAACTACTGTTTGGCATAGGTGAAGCCAAGATACTGTGCTACAGCAATGAGCGAACTTCCTGAAGGGGTCTGTGTCGCACCAGAGACGAGATGAGCCGCTAGCTCATTGAAGACAGAGCCTGTTGTAAATCCACGTTGTTGCGCAAGCAGTCCAGCAAGTCCGTTCAGCGCATCATGGCAAACTGCTATATGCGAGCCGCGCTGTAGGAGTGCTTGTAAGCTGGGGTCCTGATAGAGGCTATTTGGGTCTTCTGGGCTAAGCGTCCCATTATCAGTAGTAAAGCGGTGGTACAGCGGATTCTGATTCGAAACGCTCTCTGGTTGCTGGCCGTACACGGTAGCTAGTTTGTATTTTGCCCACATGGCATCATCAAGGGCATAGATGACTGCGTTGCCTCTCAAACAGATCACAGAATACAGCGTCTTTTTGTACGTAAACTGGAAAGCGTTTAGAGCATTTCTGATAGCTGTGAGACCCTGCGGCTGAACCTGGTCAATAGTCACGAAATCCCAAATCTGCTTTATATCAGCTGGCTTTGTCAAAAACTGCTGATCGAAGTCACTCGGGTTGAGGTACGGCTGCTCATCACTTTGTGTCAAAGGTCCATTGCCAGCTTGTACAGGAGAATTAGCGCGTGCATCAACGACTTTCGTTATCACTGCACCACCAAGAAAGCTAACTACCCCTGTTCCGCCAAGACGGAGAAGCTGGCGGCGTTTGAACAGAAATGATCCGGCCATTCCAGTTTTCCCTTTCGTAATGGGTCTGTCCCTGGATACCAAGCTCTTCAACTGTATACACTTGCATCTGTAACCAACAGCAACAATCACACAACACAGCCACTCCAGGTAAAGTAGCGGCTCTCGCGGAGGTTATCTCACGCCTGTATGCGACTTTCATTGCAACAAGCGTGAGGTTCCTATGAGTGAGGTAGCTTCTCAACCTGAACAGACCTCATAGGCCAGACCGGCTTTCTTGCGAGAATTATGGTGCAGGAGTGCCAGAATCCCCCTGATCAGAGGATTCCAATATCCGTATATAATCCTTAAGGCTTATCATTCTCTCCCAGTCGGCTTCGGTTGCAACCGTATACCCCGGAGGACGGCTGTAGAGTACTGGTCCCTGATGGCGATAGACAATCCGAACAAGAGCATCTTTGCCTCCATGTTCTGCCTGATATCTCTTCAAATGCGCTTCGAGACTGCCATCAGGAAGCTCAGATACAGTTCCACATAATGGACACGTATCTGTGGTTTTTTTTGTCTCCGGAAGCTTCAACCAGGTGCTGATAAACTCAAAGCCATTCCCTTCCGTACTACCCTCAACAAGTTCGAACCGATGGAGGATACCTTCTTGCTGAGGTTGATCCTTTAGCACCAGTGGATAGGTGATCATCAACATCCTCCTTTCCAAGGATAGAGCCTGGAACTACTGGTAACTTACAGAAACAGCGTGAAGCCCATGTGATGGGTTAACATCCGCCTCCGCCCGGGCAAAGATACTCGCCATCCTGATATCTATAATACTCGCACGATTCACCAGCATGACCACAGCAGTAAACGACGCAGAATACGGTTATCGGAACGTATTTACCCGCATTGCCACTACAATTCCACGATCTTTCGCAATCGCCGGACCATCCACCTGAGCCCGATGGACCACAATCGCAAGCTGAATTGGGTGGACAAGGACCAATAGGTATGTTGGGAGTCGGAGACGCTGCTAGTACATTCGATGTCCTATTCCAGAGAAAGCCTACTCCTATGACAGCGGAGACCCCAAATTGTACGCCCCATTTGATGAATGAGCGCCTATTGTTCTTCAGCATTGAAACTGAAGTTCCTTCTCTTCGATTCTGAGCGGCCTCGATCGTGGCTGCTTGACGTGTAGAGACAAGCGACTGCACTTGTGAGCATATCACTCCGGCAAGGGTACACACAAGGACAGCAAACTCTACCAAAATCGACAGCGACGGAGCAATGACTCTGCTTATGCTCATTGTGATTACTACGGCAGCAACCACACAGACCAGCAGAGCATTGCGGAATAAAGCTCTCCCTAATGTAGTCTTCCGGCTTCTTGAGCCAGAACATCCGCAGTCCTCAATACTGAGCCGAGGTGTAAAGCGCGCTCGGAGAAGGACGCCGCTAAATAGTATGAGCAATGCTCCGATTGCTATTCCTACGATAAGCGGGAAAACGTTGAAAAGCAATAGTAACCCCAATGCTGCTTCGAATACAATTAGTATCCAGGCAGCGATGCCGCTGAGGGAATCCGGAATGAGGTGGTGGCTACGGATAGCTGCTGCAAAACTGGAGGGGCTTCGAAGTTTGCCGACAGCGTAAGCAATGAAAATAGCGGCAACGAGTACACGTAAACACAGTGCAACCCAACTCAGAATGATCATCCAATGTCCTCCTTTCAGGCATCCTTGTCTGCACTTTTGGATAAGCAATTTTCATTCGGTGTTCAGCCCAACACCTTAACCACGAGAATTAGTATAATGTGATCCATATCTCAGTACAATTCTCCCTGGGAGAATATTTGGGAGTATTTTTTCTACTCCCTGGTATATTCTCCCTCTCCATTTCTTGAATGCAGCATCTCAGCTCTTCCATAAATTGTTCTTGCCAGAGCTGAGCTTTTGAAGAATATGGTGAACATGCTTTTTCACCGTCGTTTCGCTGATATGGAGCCGTGAAGCAATCTCGCGGGTGGAAAGATGCAGTTCTTTTAGCGCCAGCACTTCTCGCTCGCGAAGCGTGAGAAGTTTGTCATTGCTATAAGATTTCTCACTACAGGTAAGCAGTTCAGCAAGCCACGAGGTTAAGGTAGGATCAAGGTAGCATTGACCTGGCAGCGCATTTATCGCTTTTCTGATCAAGTCTGCTGAAACAGAATAAAGAAAATAACCGCACGCCCTATGGACTAGAGCCTCTAAAAAATACGTTTTGTCCGGCGCTCGCGTCATGAGGGCAAATTTACCTTCCGGCAACAACGACATATCACTGACGAGCGATTGTCCAACGATCACAAAGTCCACCTGTTCAGTCCTGAGCTTGCGTTCAAGCTCGCTTCCTGTCTCGGCCTCACAGACGGCAAACGTCTTGTCGGAAAAAAGTGAGGACAAACCCTTGCGGTAAATGGCGGAGGAGATAGCAATAACCATATGTGTAGACACGGACTTTAGCCCCTTTCTCTCATTCGTGTGACTGGTACCACAAACAAAAAAAGGATATCGCGGGGCGCTCCAGCATATTAACACTGCTATGCCAAAAAGTAGTATACCACAGATTATACAAAAAAACAAGTGTCGCCGTATTTATTAATAACATTATATAATTAGAATAAAAAAGAGCGTCTACTCTCGATCTTTCATGAGCAATTCGTAGGCGGCGATGATGCGCTGCATTTGCTGTGGGTCGCCGCCCCGGTCGGGATGATGCTTTTTAGCGAGGGTACGATAGCGGCGTTTGATCTGCTGCGGTGTGGCGTTCGACGGCAAGCCCAGCACGCTCAGGGCC
>Ga0102924_1006650_pt1 | contig 10796 bp, 12 predicted proteins | sample PaiPotPPM11metaG_FD_80116 | JGI IMG/M metagenome (GOLD analysis project Ga0102924, IMG submission 80116) | Iron sulfur acid spring bacterial and archeal communities from Banff, Canada, to study Microbial Dark Matter (Phase II) - Paint Pots PPM... ...
CCATCCGCCAGGGGATCTCGGTGTCGCCGCCGCCTGTGTGGAGAATCAGGTCAAGGTGCTCCGTAGCACCCGCTGCGGCGAGCTGGTCGTACAGGGGCGGACAGATCCATCGCCCATTTTGGCGAAGGGTGTCGTCCAGTACACGAGCACGCGCGACCGGCGCGCACGCTCGATCTGTCGGATGGCGTCTAGCGCCACATCCTTGTCGTTGTCAGCGGGTTGCGGCTCGAGCACCGGCTGGACCAGCGATGGGCCACCAGGGAACGGCGGGGTGCCGGGCTGGGGAGTCGGCTGGGGTTCAGGCGGAGGAGCTTGCGCGTCCGGTGCTTCCTCTGGCATTACATTCGCTCCTGGTCGTGACTCCGGTGGCTAGAGCCGGATTTGGGCCTACAAGTGCGACTCGCACGATAAAGGCTGCCCCGGATGGAAATATGGGCTGGGGGCTGAGAGGAGTCCCCGGGGGGCCACCCCGGGGACTCCGCCCCAACGCACTTGTGGTTGCCAGGAGCGCCGAAGCCGACGGCGCAGCCCCGAAGTGTGCCGCCCGGTCCGGACGGCTCCTGGTCGGGACGGCTACCGCCAGCGACGGCCCGCTTGCGGAGCGAGCGGTCGACACCCCGGAGCCAAGCCTCCTCGCCGCACCTGCTTGCGCATGAATCTGAGCGCGGGTGCGCGCGGCGACGCCGCTTGTCCAAGAATCGCGGTCCGCGTCGAGGGGGGTGAAACCTGTCCTCTCGCGGCTATGACACGTGATGCGTCCCACCTGCCGATTTTCCGCGCCCCCATGATTGGCGCTGCCGCCGAAGACGCCCTCGTGCGCGCGGTCGAGCAGCGCCTCGGCCAAGTGGTCCAGGTCGCCGCGACGGTCCACGTGCGCGTCATCTCCTGCCCGGAGGGTCAAATGCGACCGCGGACGCCCGAACACACGGTGATCGCGCTGAGCGGCGACAACCTGTGGCTGCTCGAGCTCCGCGATCGCGCGATCGCGTTCTCAGTGGGCGCCGCCCTAGCCTGCCTTCCCCGTCGCGGCCTCGTCGCGCACTGGCGCCACCGTGGTTGGGCTTGGCCAACCGTGTGGAGACTTGAGCTGTCCTGGCCCAGCCTCTCAACCTACATCGAGGGCGACCTCGTGAGCTGCAACGACACGAACAAGCTGATGGGGCTGCTCGCGGCCGATGACCTCGACCGCGCGCTGCAACACGCGCCCCCAGCTATCGGCTAGCACCCCTGATGGACGCGCCGCGCTGCCCCAGCTACGCCGCACCAGCGCCACGCCGAGCGCCGCGAGTTGCGGCGCGATCCTCGGCCTCGACCGCTTCGGCCAGCGCGAGTGCGGCCTCGCTTAGCTCGGCGTATGCCTCCCCGACCGCGGCCGCATCTGGACTGGCTGCAGCGCGGTTGAAGCGAGCGGCTGCGGTGTCGAAGCGCTCCCACAGCTCCAGCGGCCCACGTCGCCCTGTGCCCGGGCGAAGCTCGTACGGAGGCTCGGCGCTCTGTGCGCCCGGGAGCGGTCTCCATGCGAGCCCGAGTTCGGCCGCTTCCCGGCAAACGTCCGCTTCGGCGGCCGCCGCCTCGCCGAGCGTACGCAGCCGACCGGCGAAGCCGGGATCCGGGGGAGCGAGGCGGTGGGCTCGCATCGCGGCGGCCCACTGGTCCTCGGCGCGCTCGAACCGCTCGAGCAACGCCTGCTTGCGCACGGCACGCACCGCCGGATCCAGAGGTTTGGCCGAAGGCATCGGGTTGCTCAGCGCCCCGAGCGGTCCTCAGGGTCGAGGAGAGCCTTCCCACGGTCACCCCAGCCACCCGCAGGGGCAGCAGGCCCACTCTCCAGCGAAGCGAGCAGTTGCTCGAAGTCTTCGCGCGGGACCCGCCAAACCTTGCGCACCCGGATTCCGCGAAGCATCCCTTCCTCGATCCACGCCCGCACTGTTTGTGGCGACATCGAGAGCCGGTTTGCGATCTCACTCACCGACACGAATTCCGAGCGCTCGTTGTTTTCAGCCATGATGCCAGTTATCGCTGATTCGCCCGCTTGAGCTACTAGGAATGCTATCCTACCGGAAGTCTCACGGGAAGGGAGAGCAAGCACGTCAGATCCCAAGGCTCCCAGCGGTCCTGAGAACGACAACGTCGTCGAGCTCTTTCGAGGCGTTGAGCGCGAGGAGCTCGTGCCGATCAAGAGCGCGACGGAGCGCGAGGCAGGGGCGCTGGCTGGGAACTCGGGCGTATGGAGCGAGGACCGCCCCGCGGAGCTATTGGAGCCGGAAGTCGCGCCAACTGACCTGAGTCGACGACCGCTGATGCGGGTTGCGCTCGGACTCGCCGGAGGAGCCGTGGTAGCGATCGCGGGGCTGGCTCTCGCCTCGAGCACGCTGTTTGCCGGCTCCAGTCCGGTGCTCAGCGCGAAGTCCGCTTCATCCCGCGCGCACGCCGCAGTGTTCCACGGGTCAGCGCCACAGGCTCGTGATGTGGGGATCCTTCCAGACCTCCGTGCAGCGTCGCTTCGCCTCTCGCGCAACCACGCCACGACATCGCGAGCGCGGAGGTCCAAATCGGCCCGTACCACCGCGACGCGGGCACAGGTCGAGCCGGTCGTTTACCACCCGTTGGCTCCTTCGACGACGGGACCAGCGACCCCGACCTCTTCTTCCGGCCAGCCAAGCAGCCCGAACACGAGCCCGCCAGCAGCGCCAGCTTCTGCTGCGGCAGCCGCGTCCCAGCCCGCCCGTCCAGGTCCCAACGGACCGCTCGTCTGCATCTCGAATTGTGGCTGACCCTCGAGTGAAAGGATCGCCCATGCCCAGCATCGTCGAGTACTTCCGCCGTAACGCGATCGCGCTCACCGCGCTTGGCTGCTCGATGCTCGCGCTGGCCGGGGCTGGCTACGCCGCGGTCAGCCTGCCAGCCGGTTCTGTTGGCCCGCCCCAGCTTAACCGCCATCTGATCGGTGGCTATGTGCGTGTCTGGGCGCATGTCAGCGCTAGTGGGAAGGTCATCGCCGGATCGCCCGGGACACGGGCCGTCTACAACGGGCTGACCGGCACGACTGTCCCCGGACCCAACTACTTCGTACGCTGGTCGCGAGTGAAGCCGTCGTCGCGGTGCGCGGCGATCGTGACGCTCGACGACAACGGTCCGGTCAGCTCGCGGGGCTCGACCGCGGAGGCCGCGATTGATCTTCCGAGCCGGAAGCCTCCGTTGACAGCAGACGTGATCGTCGCGAATGCTGCCAACCAGAACGTCGCAGACAACTTCTACATCGCGGTGGTCTGCTGAAGGGTAGGTAGCAGATGCCGCGCGCCAGGATGTCCATCGCCCGTCTTGCGGCGGCCGGCGTGGTCGGAACGGTCGTCGTCATCGTGGGAACCTTGGATCCATCTGCGGCGCGAGCGGACAACCTTTGGCTGCACGCGTGCAGCTACTACGGCAACACCGCGCCCGCGTTCCTGGTGCCGCCGAGCGGATTCTCGACGAACGGCAGCGCGAGTAGTTGGCAAGGCTCGGATAGCTGCACAACCAACCCCACGCAGGAGGGGTCGCTGCAGATCGACACGCAGTCGAACATAGACTCGAACAGGTACGGCCTTTGGCAGACGATCAGTCCGTACGGGATCAACATTGACTCCGCCTGGACTCCCGGGTGTTCGGGCTACTGCGACCGGCAGTACCGCGGACCTCTGATCAACTGCTACCTGGGCCAAGATGACTACCAGGCGTACTTCCAGTGGAACTGGGGCGGCTCGAGCTCCCAGCAGCAGCGGATCGTTAACAACGACGGCGGGACCTGCCCGTATTCGAACGGGCTGGCAAACGGGACGCCGATTAACCGCAGCTTCCCTCCGACACACGAGTTCGGCTTCTCCGCAAGCTGTGAGAACAACGGCAATCAGTGCAGCAAGCTCGGGCCCACTCTGTATGTGCGCGGGCTGCAGGTTGGAGCTACCGAGGGCTCGTCCCCCTCGCTGCTGGCGCTTGGCTCGAGCAACCTCTTCTACCAGGGAGGCCGATGGGTTCGGGCGGGCGGCTGGCCGATTTCGCTGCGAGTGTCGGATCCATCGGGCGTTTGCAACATGGGCGCGTCGTTGAACGGATCGTGGATACAGGGACCGGCCACGACTCCCAACTACGCTTACTGGGATCAGTGCGATCCTGCGGCCGAGGGCAACGATCCAAGCCCGCAGGACTGGAGCGACGCGCCAACGATCGACACCACCAACTACGGGGACGGGACGCAGCTTCAGCTCTCTTACGCGGCGGTCAATGCCGCAGGCATCTGGTCAAACAGCCCCACGTCGACGAGCAGCGTGGACAACGCGCCAGTCGGTCTGGTGCTCAGCGGCCCAAGCGACGCCGCCCTGAACGCCGGGACGCAGTACCTCACTGCGACGGCGGCTGCTGGCCTGAGCGGCGTCGGCGCAATCACCTGCTCGACCGACGGTGGGCAGTGGACGGCTCGGCATCTCAACGGGGGTGGCGCACAAACTGCGACAGCCGAGGTGCCAGTGAGCGGGCTTGGCGCACACATTGTCAAGTGCTACGCAAGCAACAACGCGATCGACGTCAGCGGGCAGGACGCGGCCAGCCCAACGCAGACCTGGTCGCTGAAGATCGGCGAGCCCACCGTCGCTGCGCTTTCGTTCTCAAGAGTCGGGCGCCGCTGTCACCTCGCGCGCAGGCGGATTCACGCCCGTAAGCACACGAAGGTGGAGCGCGTGCTTGTCTGCCACACCGTGACCCGGACGCGTACGTCCGAGCGCGTGGCTTACGGACGCCCCGTCACCGTCAACGGCTGGGTCTCAGTCCTCGAGGGGCCGGCGGTCGGTCACGAGCAGGTAGCGATCATGACCGCACCCGACAACGGCTCGTACGCCTGGCGTAGGGCGGCGGTTACGACGACGGCCGCCGACGGAACCTTCCGGGCGGTGCTGCGCCCTGGGCCATCACGTCTGATTGAGGCCGTGTACGGCGGCGGGCCGCTGACCGAGGCCGCCACGTCGCGGGTAGCACGGCTCGTTGTTCCTGCGAAGATCGAGCTGGGCCCGTTGCCGGCGCATGTTCCGTGGGGTGGCGTCCTCGTGATCCGCGGCCGCGTCCTCGGCGGCTTCATCCCACCGGAGCAGATCCTCCAAATCCGCTCAGGCGTCGGTGAGCACCTGCAGGTGATCGGCAATCCCAACATCCGCCGCGACGGACGCTTCGTAATCCGTTTGGCGGCGACCGGATCGGGTGGCGCGCTCCAGACGCAGATCCAGATATCGACTCTCCGCGAGACCAACTACCCGTACGCGCGCGGGTACTCAAGGCGGGTGTCGATCACGATCGGCTGATCGGTCTATCGGCTCGCGCCGCTCAGGCTCGTTTTCAATGAACACAATTTCAGTCGTACTTCCAATATGGGTGCCGTAATTTCCAACCGGATCGGCGCCGCCCCCGTCGCTGCGGTACGCCCGTCCGTCTCGGATGGCGAAACGCAGGGAGCTCGCGACTCGCGTCTCTTTGCCGCTGTAAATTCGCGCGCGGTTTAGGCGCGCGCGCCCTCGAACCGTGACGTCGGACACACTTCGCCCGGCGAGCGCCTGCCACGCTCAAAGAGGGGAGAGGGCATATCCCATTGGGAGATGTCCAGATGATGATGATTCTTTTCACGGTGGCCGCCGTGCTGTTCATTGCCGCCGCAACCCATGCGACGCTGGTAAGCGTTGACGCCTGGCTTGGACCGCACGGCGAGTCCGGAGCCGGTGAGGCCGATCTTGTTCTGCCGAAAATACTTCGTCGGCTGCTGGCCGCTCGCAGCGACTGAAAACCAAAGGGTTGCGGGCCGGAGCGGCGATGATTTTAGAGGAGGAGTCGCCGCTCCGGCCCTGGTTGTTCCCGGCATTAGCGCCGATCCCGGCAGCGAGAAGCGTTAGCTCGCTGCAGGCTTGTATACGGTCACGACGGCCGCGCCCCCAATCCCGATGTTGTGCTGGAGCCCGACCTTTGCGCCTTCGACCTGTCGTGCCTCAGCATCGCCCCGCAGCTGCCAGGTCAGCTCCGCGCATTGCGCGAGGCCGGTGGCTCCGAGCGGGTGGCCCTTCGAGATCAGACCGCCGGAAGGGTTGACCACCGGGCCGGAACCGCCGAAGGTCGTCGCCTCGGCATCGACGAGCTTGTGCCCCTCGCCCTCAGCGGCGAAGCCGAGCGCCTCGTAGGTGATCAGCTCATTGGCGCGAGGCTGTCGCGTAATTGCTGCTGCTGAGGTCGGCGCGTCTGGATGGCGGGGTGGGTTTTGGCGGTGTGACCGCCGTGGGGCCTGTTTCAGACCCCGACGGTGGCGAGCTGGTGGCGGTGGAGCTTGGCGAGGTTGTGAGTCGCCATCAGTAATCGCCACTCGGTGCGCACGGCGGCCCGGCCTCGTCGATGGAATCTGGTGATCAGCCGGTTGTGCTTGGTGTGACCGAACACGGGCTCGATCATCTGCATGCGTTTTCGGTACAGCCCTTTTCCGTGCTCTGCCGCGAGCACGGTTCGCATCCATGAGTACCGGCCGCCGGTCCAACCCGGTCGCGGCGCTGTGCGGCCGCTCGAGTCCGGTCTAACCAGCACCTGGATGTGCTTGCTGGCGATCACCTCGTCCATGTGCTGTTCGTTCCAGTACTGCGCGTCGGCGAGCGCGACCTGCGGCCGCTCAGCGACGCCAACCCGTTCAAGCTCAGCGAGCGTGGCGGTGATCATCGGGTCCAAGTTCGAGAAACCGCCAGGGGTGTTGGTGATCTCCGCGGCCAACACGATCTGCCCCTCATCGACAACCGCTTGGGCGTTGTAACCCTGCACGTACCCGAGGTTCGCCTTCATCCGTTGGGTATCGGGGTCAGTCACGCTCACCACCCCGTCGGGCACCGCCGGCGCGACCCACGGCTTCGGTCGGCGACCGAGCCGCCGGCCCGTCGTGTCACGACCGGTCGCCCGGTAATGCTCATACGCCTGGTTGGCGGCGATCACCGCGTCACGCTCATCCTCCAATCGCTGTGCGGCGAGCACGAGGCGACCGTTACGCGATCGCGGGAGGTGGTCCGGCTGCTCCCAGCGGCGCCGCTCTAGCTGGCGACGCGCTTCGCGCGACCAACCCTCCCGGCCCTGTGTGCGCGCCACGATCCGCTCGGTATCGAACTCGTAGCTCACCTCCTGCGGATCGGCGTCCGCCTCGGACACCGCCGACTCGCCGCCGGCAGGCTCCTCGCTCGCTGCCTGTTCGCGAGCACGGCGGAAGAACTCGGCCCGCCCCGCACGGGTGCGCAACTGCTCGGGCAGCTCATCCCCGCGCTCCTCGCCGTATAGCTCGTCCTCGGCCTCGTCGATCGCCTTCGCCTCCGCGAGGATCTCCCGCGCGATCTCCTCAAACCTCACAGTCGACTCGCGACTCGCGTTCCCCGCCATCCGCGTCCCATCGATCGCGACCACCCCCGGCCGCACCAAACCGGCCTCCGCGCACAGCCCCAGCACCTGACCGAACAACCCGGCCAACGCCGCCTCGTGCCGCTCCACGAACCGCGCGATCGTCGCGTGATCAGGCTTCTCCAACATCGCGATCATCTTGAACGCGACGTCCTCCTCACACGCCCGCTCGATCTTCCGAGCCGACCGGATCCCGCGCGCGTACGCGTACAACAACAACACGACCATCATCGCCGGGTCATACGCCCGCCGGCCGACCCCATCCTCGCGATACACCGCATAGAAGTCGCGCAAATCCATGCCCGCGACCGCGTCCAACACGAACCACGCGAGATGCCCGTCCGGCAGCCAATCCCTAACGTCGGGCGGCATCAAGAACGACTGATCACGATCACAACCGATGAAGTTCTGAGCCATACCGGAATGGTCTTAAACCCGCCGGACAGACAGGTAATTACGCGACAGCCTCGCGCTGAAGCAGTCGTGTAGCTCGCAGACGTCGACGTCTTCGGGGCCGAGCTCGGCCTCGTCGTACGCCTGGCGCGCGGCCGCCTTGCTCATGTCGTAGCCGACGACCCGGATGCAATCGCCATCGTCGTCGAACGTGTTGGCGAGGTCGGTGACGAGCGACTGGCCGGCGATCTCGACGGCTCGGTCCCAGAGATCGTGTTCGTCGACGAACCGCTCCGACGCGACGATCGCCGCCGCGCTGCCGTCCGACGTTGGCGAGCACTGCAGCTTCGTCAGCGGCGCGTGGATCATCTTTGCCGCCTTGATGTCCTCAAGCGTGTACTCGTCCTGGAACTGCGCGTAGGGGTTGTTGACGGAGTGCTTGTGGTTCTTCCAGCCGATCCACGCGTAGTGGTGCGGGTTCGAGCCGTACTTCTCCATGTGGTCACGCCCGGCGTTCCCGAACATCCACGGCGCCGGCGGCGCCTGCTCGAACTCGCGAAGCGCCATCAGGCGCATGAAGTGCTTATCGCCCGGGTTCGTCCGGTCGGTGTATTTCGCGCCGAGCGAGCCCTTCTCCATCTTCTCGAAGCCGATCGCCAGGGCGCAGTCGGCCAGGCCGCCGCGCACGGCGCCGCGGGCGAGCCACAGGGCACTCGATCCGGTCGCGCAGTTGTTGTTGACGTTGACCACGGGGATCGCGGTCATGCCGAGCCCGTAGATCGCGCGCTGCCCGCACGTCGAGTCGCCGTAGCAGTAGCCGGCGTATGCCTGCTCGACTGCGTTGTAGGCGATCCCGGCGTCGGCGAGCGCCTTCTCGCCGGCTTCCTTGGCCCAGTCGGGGTAATCGCCCTCCTTGGTGCCGGGTTTGTCGAACCTCGTCATGCCGACGCCAATGACGAACGCGCGCTGTGTCACGAAGCACTCCTTAGTAAAGAGATTAGCTAGAAGCAATTCTATCTGATATATAGCAGTCTGCAAAGGAAGCCGTGACCGACTAACTAGAACCTGTTCTCCAACGCAGAATGACCGCTGTCACCGCCCCCGAACTGGACGAGCACGCGCCACGGTGAGCTCATTCTTCGCCGCCAAGGCACCGGTCCGCCGGTCGTTGGAGCTGATGGAGACCGGGCCGTACGACGCCGCCGTATGGCGGCAGCTCGCGGATCAGCTTGCGCTGCCGGCTCTCGCCGTGCCGGAGCGGTATGGAGGCCAGGGCTTCGGCCTTGGCGAACTCGGGATCGCGCTCTACGAGATGGGTCGGGTTGTGTACTTCGGGCCGTTTCTCGCCAATGTGCTTGCTGGCCAGGCCCTGCTGCTAGGCGGTGACGAGAACGCTTGCGAGGCGTACCTGCCCGCGGTCGCCACTGGGGAGCGCACCGCGACGCTGGCGATCTTTGAGCCGGGCGCCGCGTGGCGCATCGACGCACCTGCGACGGCCGCGGTCGGCGACGGCGAGAGCTGGCGACTGAACGGGGAGAAGGCTTGGGTGCTGGACGGCGCTTCGGCGGACACGCTCCTGGTCAGTGCGACGTGCGACGGAGACCTGGGTCTCTTCGCCGTCGACGCCGCTGGCGAGGGCGTGTCGGTCGAGTCCGTCAGCGTGCTCGACCTCACACGGCCACTCGCGCGCGTCAGCCTCGACTCTACGCCCGCGACCCGGATTGGCGGGGGCGATACGAAGGAAGTCCTGGAGGCCGTGCTAGACCGCGCGATCGCCGCGCTCGCGTGCGAGCAGGCCGGAGGGATCCGTGGCTGCCTTGAGATGACCGCGGCCTACGCGGCCGAGCGGATCCAGTTCGGCCGAGCGATCGGCAGCTACCAGGCGGTCCGGCACCGTCTGGCCGACATGTTCGTGCTCGCGGAGACCGCGGAATCGGTAGCGCGCAACGCGGTCCGCGCGCTCGACGAGCACGACGGCGACGCGCGTGTCGCCGTCGGGGTCGCGGGCTCTTGGTGCTCGGACGCGTACCTCCACGCTGCCGGGGACACAATTCAACTGCACGGCGGCATCGGCTTCACCTGGGAACACCCGGCGCATCTCTTCTTTAAGCGGGCGAAGGCGTCCGCGATGCTGTTCGGCGATGCCGCCTGGCAGCGCGAGCGGGTCGCTCCCGACCTGCTATCCATCCCGACCGCGCGCGGTGTCTCAACATGATCGAGGAGCGGATCGGCGAGCTGCTTGATGGGTACGACGCCGAGCACGGGCCCGACGCCAAGTTCTGGGGCCGCCAATTCGATCTCGGCCTGGCATGGGTGCACTACCCGCAAGGCGAGGGCGGCCTCGGGCTGGAGCGCAAGCAGCAACTAGTGGTCGACGACGCGCTCGACGCTGCCGGTGTCCCGCGGCGGCCGATGCGAAGCGGGGTCGGGATCGGGCTGACCGCGCCGACGATCGCGGTCTTCGGGACGCCGGAGCAGAAGTCGCGTCACCTGCGCCGGATCTTCACGGGGAAGGAGATCTGGTGCCAGCTCTTCAGCGAGCCCGGCGCGGGCTCGGACATCGCGACGCTCGCGACCAAGGCCGTGCGCGACCGCGACAACTGGATCATCAGCGGCCAGAAGGTGTGGACCTCGCTGGGACATGCCGCCGACTGGGGAATTCTGTGTGCGCGAACGGATCCCCAGGCGCCCAAGCACAAGGGCCTCACCTACTTCCTCGTTGACATGCACCTCGATGGCGTGGACCCGCGGCCGCTCCGACAGATCACCGGCGACGCGGAATTCGACGAGGTCTACCTTGAGAAGGTGGTCGTTCCCGACACCTGTCGCGTCGGGGACGTGGGCGCGGGCTGGGTCGTGACGCTCACGACGCTCGCGAATGAACGCGCGATGATCGGGACGCTCGGGGGTGTTGCGCGCGGGGAGGGGACGATTGGAACCGCGCTCGACGCGTGGGCGCGGTCGGGCGA
>Ga0102924_1006651_pt1 | contig 10795 bp, 9 predicted proteins | sample PaiPotPPM11metaG_FD_80116 | JGI IMG/M metagenome (GOLD analysis project Ga0102924, IMG submission 80116) | Iron sulfur acid spring bacterial and archeal communities from Banff, Canada, to study Microbial Dark Matter (Phase II) - Paint Pots PPM... ...
GTAATCCAACTTCCTCAGAAAGAATGATGACAGAGAAAAGTTTGTCCAACCCATCTCTGCGCAGCGCCTCCATGACGTTTTCGCCAGCATTTGAGACGATGCCCAGCCGATATGTGGGGGCCAGTGCCTCCAGTGTAGGCCGTACATCAGGATAAAGAGCCCCTGGCGGATACTCCCAGTACTTGCGTGCAGTATTGCTGAGTAGCTCTCGATCCCCACCGGGGATAAAACGTTGCGCCAGGGAGGTACGCAGTGAACCCGAAGAACGTCCCCGCAACTGGTCGTACACTGACCAGAACTCCTCTTCGGATACTGCTGGATTGATCTCGTGGATCGCCTTCCACAATGCCTGTGCATAGCAATCATCGTCATAGATCGTTCCACCAGTGTCAAACAGCAGTAGATCAATATTCCTGTTGACTTGCATATTGGGGACGAATGGTGGGTGCCCAAGCAGGTTCCCTTGCGCTGCATAGGCAAGTTGGCCGAAACTGTGTCTGCCAACTTCAGCTGTTTGTTGCATCTCCAGACCTTGCGGCAATTTCAGGAAGAGTGCCAGGATCATGCTGATAACGTAGAGGATCGCGAATATCCACATGACACCGACTATACCCAGTGGACCGATGAAGATACCGACGATGGCTGGACCGACAAATGCGCTTACACCTGCTCCAAGATTGAGCATGGCCATGGCACCACCTTTGTTTTCAGGAGCCAGTGAGGGCATCAAGGCTGAGAGTGGGACGTAGCCCGCAAGTGTTGCACCATAGAGGACCCCAACGAGAATCGCCAATGGATAATTATGGGTCTGTAATGGCACATAATAGAGTAGTAGGGTGGTGATAGTACAGCCGAGGCCGCCACACAATGCAACGGTTCTGCGCCAGCCAAATTTGTCACCAATGACTCCAAAGAGGAGATTCCAGATGATGTTGCTCAGGAAAATGTAACTGAGAAGCCGTAGCCATGAGCCAAGGCTAAAACCAATCACTTGTGTGAAAAAAATTGGTAGAAAGACGAGGAAGCCAAACTCAGGTGTGGTGTTAATGACACGTACAATACAACCAATCCCGATTTTTGGCTTTCTCCAGGCAATGCTGATGCTGGAGAATAGAGTGGATAATGGATTATCGCCTGCCGGTACAAGGCGTTGTGAGCCGATACGTTCGCGCACACCAATGAGCGCGATGAAGCCCCCAATGACGACCAGGATGAGAGAACACCAGAAGGTATAGTATTGTCCGATCGCAGGGATGAGAAAACTGGCAATGAAAGAGCCAAGCGTAGGTAATCCACCAGTAAAGGCAAACCAGAACCAGCCTACCGCAGTACCCAGCCCTTTAGGTGGGGTGGCAGCAGCAATCCAGACCAGGAAGCCAAAGGCGAAGAGCGGATAACCCAGACCACGGAGTCCATAGGTTAGCAGTATCAGTGGATAGTTAATGGTTGGCAGTGCCAAAGTCAGGAAAAGTACCTCAAAGATTGCCCAGCATGCCAGACCACACCACATGACCCGACGTGGCCCCCACAGATCCGATAATGCTCCTGAGAACCACGAGCCGACGGCAACCAGGATACCGTAAACGGTAAAGATTAAGGCCACGAGTGGTGTCGAGAGACCTTTATTGATCAGAAAGGGTGACAGGAAACCTGACTCTACTCCGTCACCAATCATGAATAAGAGGACACCAAGAAATCCCCAGGCCAATGGTCGCGGTATACCTAATCGTTCCACGAATGGACGCTGCTGTGCGTTCTCAAAAGCTATCTCTTGAGTGGCCATAGCTTTTTCCCTTTCACTTTTAAACGAGTGCTGTCTGGTCTATAAGTTGTCGCATTCGTATGAAGACGTCATTGACAAAGGTGTCGTCAAGTAAACCGAGATAATGAAGCAAGTCAGCCCAGTAGAAACGATTACGCATCATATGCCCATTTTGGCAGGCCCAGCGTGCCTGCTGCTCCGTTATACCCAGGTCCTCATAGTGGAGAGGATGTCTGGCTTGAGCCAGGCCCTGGACAACCTGTGCAGGTGTGTGGACAAGTTCTGCTAAATGCACCTTCTTCTGAGACCAGTTGCACAGGAATGACTCGAAACGAGGACGTGCCGGGTACCATGCCTCAAGTTTCTGGCTATAGCTGTCCCAGCACTCATTCGCCATTGCTCCAGAAGGGTCAAGTACATTGAAGGTGTTGCGCACACGCCGCTCCATCGCATCACGAGAGGGGAAACAGGCATCGACAATGTTCGGTATATCTGCCATTGTAGGTTTGAAATTTTCGAGCAATTTCTGCCATGCGATGGCGCAGACGATTGTACTGATACCGCACTGGCAGCCATGACTCGCGATCCCGCGTCCAAAGTGTTCTGCGCTCATGTCCAACATGTGGCTGATGACGTGTTCATAGCCAGACATTGGCGAACTCTGCCTGGCTAATGTCATGGCAAAGCCACCAAGTGTGCAGAGTTTAGCCAGTATCTCCATGCCAGCTAAACTCCGTGAACGGAACTCGGCTGCATATGCAAACAAGAGGTTGCGCACATCGTCGACAATATCGTACGAAGCCTGGGTATACTGCGTCATGCCTAGCTCAGCCCCGAGATACCAGTCACCGAATGATACGGCAATGACTGAGAGGTCGCCGATACCACCAACTGTATATTCATATGGCGTATCACGTAAGATCTGTGCATCCAGAATCAATGCATCAGGGAGGCGTGAGGGCCAGGTGCGCTTGACTCCATCCTTCGTGATGGTCGCCATCCCAGACCCAAAGGCGACGACTGAGTTTGCCGTCTGGATGACAACAAATGGCACATGCTTGCCTGTAGCTTGTTCGTACTCAAAACAGGCATGCTTGGTCACATCACAGATTTTGCCCGAGCCGAGCGCAACAGCCGTAGTATGCTCATGCAAATGCGTGCGAACCTGCTCAACTTCCGAGAAATCCGAGTGCAGGTAGCCATGTTCATCACCAAGTTCGAGCAATTCGACATTGAAGTTAGCATGCGTTAACTGGCTGTGAACGAGTGGCTTGAGTGAGTCTCCATGACGCACAAACGGTCTGCGATCCTGTACTAACAGAATTTCTGAGGTGCCTCCAGGTGCAAATTTGTGAATAATGGAAGGTAGAGCGTCGAGTGCATTGGGACCAGCCTCCACACGCCACAGGTTCAATTCAGGTAAGGTCGCGGCGTCCTCCCGCTTTGCCAGGGCGAGTCGCAGATTATACATATCCCCTGGATCATAGCGGAAGAGCGGAAATGCGTTTGATGATTCCTGCTGCATACTTATCTACTCCTTGCAGGTATGCCAGTCTTTTCACTGACACACCTACCTCTGCATTAACTCTTTACTCCTTCTTTTGCTAGTGCGATATTGAGCATCAATCTCTTTCATCTTCTCGACTTTGGGGGCCGATCGACCACCCTCGAATTCTGAGTTAAGCCAGTGATCAAGCACTTTCTCAGCCGCCGGGGGGGCAATCACACGTGCTCCCATGGTGAGTACTTGCGCATCGTTTGACTTGCGTGCACGTTCAGCTGAGTAGGCATCGTGAGCCGTGGCAGCACGGACACCGGGAATCTTATTGGCCGTAATGGCCATCCCCAGGCCGGTACCACACACTAGTACTGCTCGATCATGCTCACCACTGGCAACTGCTTTGGCAACCGTAGCGGCAACGTCCGGGTAGTCTTGTTCTGTGCCATTGCCATAGTCTTTGATAGCATACCCATGCTCTTTTAAGTAGCTTGACAGATGTTCTTTTAGCGGTGCGCCAGCGTCGTCGGCACCTAATGCAATGGTTTTCATTGCGATTGCTCCTTGTTATTGCTAGTCATCTTTGTTTCCAATCATCGCCATGTGTCACATGGCTACTGGTTGTGGTTGGGGCTCGCCAACCTTGCGTACAACAGCGTGTATTAAATCTTGTAACCTGGGATAGGTGGCAATGTAGGTATCCAGATAGAACTGGTAATCTGCATGGTGTTGCTGGTTGGGCTGGATCACTTCCAACGTGTGGACCATCGCGCTGGCGGCTTCCTGGATATTCGGGAAGGCACCGGCACCCACGGCAGCTAGAATTGCTGATCCAAGCGTGGCAGCATCTCCGATCGCAGTAAGGGCGATCGGCACGCCGGTTACATCGGCGTGCATCTGCATCCAATTGCGACTCCTGGTTGCGCCTCCACAGGCCACGAATTCTGTAACATCAAAGCCACCAGCATGCATGGCTTTGAGAATATGGGCAGTACCATAACAGATACCCTCCTGAATGGCGTGATAGACATGGGCTGCCGTGTGATGCAGGCTAAAGCCCCACATGATGCCACGCGCCTCAGGATCGACGTACGGTGTACGGTTGCCCTGCCAATAATCCAGGACGATAAGACCATCAGAGCCTAGAGGAATTTTGCTGGTTTGTTGCTCAAGCAGATGATAACAATCGATACCGTATCGCTCTGCCTCTGCGATTACATCCTTGCTGAAGTTGTCTTTGAACCATTTGATGATCGAGCCAGTCGAAGCCTGGCCGCCCTCAATGGTGTATTGACCAGGGATGACGGCATCACTATAGGTACCAAAGAAGCCCTTTCCGCTCGTTGGCTGGGCACTTTGGCCGGTCAGCACATGTGATGAGCCGGTGATAAGTGCCATGCTACCAGGCTTCGTCACATTCAAGCCAATCTGAGCCGCCCAGGCATCGCCTGCGCCTTGAGCTACGGGAATACCCGCTTGCAAGCCAAGCTCTTTGGCAGCCGCAGGTGACAATCCCCCAACACGCTCACCCAGATGGAGCACATCTTGCGGCAGTTTTTCAAATATGTCGCCGAGTCCGATCTCTGCATAGAACGTTTGCGGCCAACCGCCAGCGTCATGGTCATAGTAGGCACGCACGCTAGCTGTATTCATGTTCACCGTCCAACGATCGGTCAGCTTGAAGGTCAGCCAATCAGTGCATTCGACAAGATGTGTGCTCTGACGATATGTATCAGGCTCCTGTTCTTTGAGCCATAACGCTTTACAGGGATACCACTCGGCCGACACGGGTCCATAGCCGTTGTATTTACGGGCAGGATCCTGGGATTGGGCAATGCGACGAGCCTGGTCTGCGGCACGCACATCCATCCAGAGCAGCGCTGGTCGGAGCGGGACGTTGGAGGCATCAAGGGCTACAATACTACAGGTTGTACTATCAGAGGAGATGCCCATGACCTGATCAGGTTGGACACGAGTCCGACTCATCACTGTACGGACCGATCGGATCAGCGCAGCCCACCACTCGTCAGGGTCTTGTTCTGCCCAACCAGAGTGTGGATAGGAAAGTTTGTAGGTGGTAGCCTCAAGCGCAAGAGGTCTGCCCGCAAGATCGAATAGACCAGCGCGTACACTCTCGGTGCCCATATCGATACCCAATACAAATGGGCCGCCTTTACTACTCTGTAATCTGTTCATCCGACGTACCCTCCTTTGGGTCAGTGTCAGCCCTTCTTCTTACGACTCTTTACTCCAGCCAAGCTCTTCCCAGATATCGCTGGGTAGTACCTGATCGATACGCTCCAGTACAAAGCCTGGTTGTTCCTGCGCTGATAATCTCTTCAGATCCTCAACTTTCGTTTCTCCAGTAAGGACAAGCACGCTAACCAGACCGGTATTGCGCGCCATCTGGATATCCGTGGCAAGGCGATCACCTACCATGGCACAATTCTTGACATCGACATGAAGTCCCTCTAGTGTCATATGTAGCATGATCGAACTTGGTTTGCCGACAACAACTTCGCATTTGGTGCTGGTACAGGCTTCGATAGCCGCGATGATAGAGGCAGCATCAGGTTCTCCGCGCCCTCCCACCATGGGACAGTAGCGATCTGGATTGGTAGCGATCAGACGAGCACGTTTGTGAAACCAGATTGCGTCAAACGCAATCTGTAACTTCTCGTAGGTAAATGTCCGATCATAGCTGGCAATCACTATGTCAATCTCATCAGCTTGACTGGACGTGCGTATGTGGGCGTTTTCCAGCGCACGTATGAGTGGTGCTTCGCCGATTGGGAACACAACAGCGGTGGGATAGTTTTCCAGGAGCCAGCGTGTCGTCGCTACAACGCTGTTGACAACCTCATCAACTTGCGTGGGTAAACCAAGTTTCGTCAGCTTCTCAGCATACTGTACGGGGTCCTTAGTCGGATTGTTAGAGATAAAGCGAACAGGTATATGCCGGTTGCGCAACTCAGAGATGAGCCTTTTGGCACCAGGGAGTAGCCCATCTCCGAGATAGATTGTACCATCTAAATCAAAGATGTACGCATCATACAAGCGGTTTAACGTAGAAACGTTGTGGTCAGCTACCGACTGTTTTTTACGACCACTTGTGGCTGCAACACTAGCACCACTGGTTTCCACAAGGGACTCCCTCTGTATTTCACTCTCTGTATTTCTAAAAGGCCGATGCTTGTATCTACTAGAGGTTAACTTAAAGATTCATAAATAGAGGAATCATTGCTATAGTCTACCTTCACTTTGTTTCCATGTCAACTTGAGCAGTGGCAACTCTCTGTGCAACAACGCACACCCAACGACGTTCAAGTCTGGCGGGACCTGCGCGCTCAGGTCTCGTCTCAATAAAAGAGTCGCTGGACCCCGCTTTCGCAGAGATCCAGCGACCAATCTCACCGATCTTGCAGCCAAACTCAGCAAGGAACGTTAAGGAACGTATACGATGCTGGCTTTTTGCTATCATCGCATACAAGTGTCTGAGCATAGCCTAGCGGGCTGCGCGGGCGGCCTGTTTTGGTGGAATATGGATAGGATGACCTTCGGCGGCCAGGATAGCTTCACGGAGTCCTTCACTGAGTGTTGGATGTGGGTGGATCGTATCCGCGATTTCGTCGACGGTCAGTTCACCACGCATTGCGAGTGAGTATTCAGTGATCAGATTCGTGGCATCGGGACCGATGATGTGCGCGCCCAGGATCTCGCCATACTTACCGATAATGACCTTCGTAAAGCCTTCGGTCTCGCCAATAGCGACGGCCTTACCGATTGCGGTCCAGGGGAAGCGCTCGATACGGGCCTCTGGATATTTCTCGCGGGCAACGGCCTCTGTGATACCGACAAAAGCGATCTCTGGGAACGTATAGATCGGGTTAGGGATCACATCGTAAGACATCTTGACGTTCTGACCGGTGGCGTTAAGGGCTGCGACTTCGCCTTCGGTGGAGGCTACATGTGCCAGGCCAGCGCCATGGACCAGATCACCGATCGCGTAGATACCGGGAAGGTTGGTCTCCATGTGTTCATTGACGCGAACACGACCACGATCGGTATCCAGACCAAACTCAAAGAGTTTCTCAAGACCCGTCGTATTGGCGCGGCGGCTCACAGCCAGCAGTACATACTCAGCGTTGTAGGATACTGCACCCTGTTCCGTCGAGACATTCACCTTCTTCTGGCCGCCTTCATCCTCGATACCCTCAACTTTAGCATTGGTCACAATCGTAATGCCGCGCTTGCCCAGGATACGGACCAGCAGCTTACGCACCTCGGCATCAACCGGGGCCAGGACATCAGGGAGCATCTCAAGGATCGTGACCTTCGTGCCCAGCGCATTGAACATGCAGGCCAGTTCGATCCCGATAACACCACCACCGACACAGACCAGGCTCTCAGGAGTCTTTGGCAGGTTCCAGCAGGTGTCGCTATTCATGACATGGTCGCCGTCGACGCCGGGCATTGGAGGGATGAAAGGGACAGAACCGGTGGCGAGAATAATCTTGTCGGCTGTGAACTCGCTGCTGCTCCCATCGCTCTTCTGGACCGAGACCGTCTTTGAAGCATCGACCGTACCGATACCATCGAAGACATCGACATTATTGCCCTTCATCAGCGTACTGACACCACCGGTCATGCGCTTTACAACTTTATCCTTGAAGGCGACTGCGCGTGGCATATTGAAGACAGGGCTCTGTGGCAGCATAATACCAAGGTCTGCCGCCGACTCCAGATTGTGCAGGGTCTCTGCGATATGGAGCATAGCCTTAGAAGGGATACAACCCACATTCAAGCAGGTGCCGCCCATATATTGTTTCTCAACAATCGCAACCTTCGCGCCTCGTTGAGCGGCACTGATTGCGGACACATAGCCACCAGGACCTGCGCCGATTATGGCAACATCATAATGAGTACTCGTCATGAATAATCTCCTACATTTTGGAATGTACACATTCGTTTATACGTGTGTATAAACCTGATGTGTAGTGTCCAGCATTGTCGCGTTCGCGTGCCGCGTTTTGCATGGTGAATGGGTACATCTGTTGTATTGTGTGTGTGCTGTTTTAGTATGTCGCTGTGAGTGACGGGGACCGACTGTGGAGGCAAGCAAGCTACACAGCCGGGGACAGAGTTGGCAGGATTGCTCACGTTACTGAGCCGAGCGTTTATTCGCGCCGCGAATGAAAACGTCCTGAGAATACCTCGGGACTCGGATGCAGACAAATAACGAGGGTTACTTAAATCATATACTTGCATGATGCAGGTTGTATGTCCTTATCAGAGCCATGAAAGTTGCTTGTACCGCTCGTCCCGTCGCCCATTTGATATATCCAATTACATCTGCCAGTATATCACTTTTTTCTGTCCTACGGTACGTACGATCTCTTACCTCTGTCTATCGACAGGTGAAGGAGGATAAATGGCGATCTCAACCTACCTTTTTGGACTACTTGTATGACAGATGCAACAGTAGAACGTATTACTTAAGTATGGAGATACATATGTTACAAAACTATGCGCAGCTTTCTACTTTTTCATAGGTGGAAGTGTATGTTTTTGGCTGTAATGGGCTTATACTGGGGGTTGAACTATGGCAACAACAGGTGAACTTCGGGCTATCATCGAGGAACTTGAGTTAGTTGATGCAGGCGATGCCGCTAGCTATCTGGATACGAAACCTTCCTATGAGGAAGATTTGCCAGATGTAATGGCGTCGACGCTTGCGAGTTGCTTGGATTATATCTCGTCTGAAGATTGGAGTAAGCAACTGTTCTAACGAAGTTGCGCAGATCCATCAATCGTCATCTCCGTAGCACGGTCTTATCTTATCCGTTTCCTTTTTATCAGGACACCTGGCTGTAACTTTAAAGCAGCCAGGTGTTTTTGTATCTTTGTATCTTAGTATTTGGCTTCGGTTAAGACTTTGATGCGTTTGTCCGCTGTTGGGATGCCGCTATTCTTGAGCTGTTTGACGACCGCTTTCTGGTCGTATGCGACGCGGCGGTGTTCGGCTTGCCAGACGTTGTCTTGCCAGGTCAGGATAGCGTAGGAGGCCCGGATGTCTTCGTCGCGTGGGAGGCCACAGCTACCTGCATCTACTAACAGGAGTCCTTGCCAGCGGCGCATGTATGCGACGTGATAGTGTCCGAAGCCCAGTGCACCGATAGTAGGTGGGAGGTCGTTCAGGAAATGCTCTAGCTGGCTGTCCGGTGCTGTTGGAAAGATAGCCTCGGTCTGGTTGAGTGGATTCGCATGGACAACGAGCAGGTCTGTTCCGCCCGGATTGTTGACCAGATAACTGAATGGCAGACTTGCCAGATACTTGATCCCATTCTCTCCAATCTGTTCGCGTGTCCACTGGATAACGCTCTGTTTCTTAGGACCTTTCTTTGCGGCCATATTGACAACGTCGCTATCCACATTGCCTTGAATGACGGGACAGTGTAAGCTCTGAACTGTGGCTACTACTTCTTTCGGACATGGTCCATTTAAACACAGGTCGCCACCGATGACAATTTGCTGGATGGCAGGTTGTTGCGCGAGGTCTTGTAAGACGGCATTCAGCGCAATCTGATTGCCATGAATATCTGCTATGATTGCAATACGCATATGGTATCCTGGTATGAGATGCAGTATGCTACATCCCTTCTCTCTCTCTAGTCTTTTGCTACCTTGCTACCTTCTTGCTCTCCATTGAGGAGTGGTAGCGTCTTATGTCCATGGATCATTAAGGGCGACAGGCTGGACGTCTGTAGGTGCCTCCTTGCACCTTTGTACCCATCACCTGAACAGTGTCATACGTATATATATATCAATGTAAGTACGCTATGACTGTAAATCCGGCTACAAGTACTATACCAAAAATAGTGGAGGATAGAAAATGCTACATCGTGTCGGTGTGATTTCTGATACCCATATTCCACAGTTCTTACAGATACCAGAAGCTGTCTGGCGGCATTTTGAGGGTGTGGAGTTGATTATTCATGCAGGTGATCTCTCAACTCTTTCTGTGGTCAGCGAACTGGAGACTGTGGCTCCTGTGATGGCGGTGCAGGGGAATGTTGAGCAGGAAGATGTGACGTTGGCACTACCAATCAAGCGTGAGATCCAGGTTGGGGGGGTGCCTATTGGAATTGTGCATATCCTTGGCGATGCTCGTTATTATGCTCGTACCGCACGGCAAGAGTTTCCATCTGCACGTGTCGTTGTCTTTGGACATAGCCATAACCCCTACAATGAAGAGCATGACGGGCAGTTGCTCTTTAATCCGGGTAGCGCCAACGATCGCCGCCGCCAGCCCACCTGCTCTATCGGCATCCTGACGATCGATGACGAAGAGCAGACGGTACGTGGTGAGATTATTCCGATAGAGCGCTAGTCGAGCACTAGAGCACTGGCGAACTAGAGTGCTAACGTGCTAGCGACCGATATATTCCTGACCACCCATGTATGGGCGCAGGGCCTCTGGGATACGGATGCTCCCATCGGGCTGCTGATGATTCTCGAATAGCGGAATCAGGATA
>Ga0102924_1006652_pt1 | contig 10795 bp, 11 predicted proteins | sample PaiPotPPM11metaG_FD_80116 | JGI IMG/M metagenome (GOLD analysis project Ga0102924, IMG submission 80116) | Iron sulfur acid spring bacterial and archeal communities from Banff, Canada, to study Microbial Dark Matter (Phase II) - Paint Pots PPM... ...
CCGATTACGCGCTCTACTACGGCAGCCTCGCGGCGGTGGCCGTCATGCTGGTGTGGCTCTACCTCACGAGTCTCGCGCTCGTCGCCGGGGCCGAGGTGAACGCGCAGTTCGAGAGCAGGTCTCGGCGGTAGTGCCCCGAGATCGCGCGCAAATCGAAGCCGGCAATCGCGCGGCGCGCCTGATCGGAGCGAAAGGCAGCCTCCACCGACAGACGGAGAGGATGGCGCACGAATGGGCGTCCAACCGATCAACAGCGTGGTGGTCCCGCCGCAATAGCACTGGAGCGCTTGCTTCGGGGCCGGGCCGTCTGTCTACGGTCGCTCGTCCGGCGACGCGGCGAACCGGTAGCCGATCCCGCGCACGGTTTGCACGTAGTCGGCGGCTTCCCCGAGCTTGCTGCGCAGCCGCTTCACGTGGGTGTCCACGGTTCGCGTGGTGATGTCCGGCGAGATCCCCCAGACGTCGCTCAGGAGGGTGTCGCGCGACTGCACCTGGTCGCGGCGATCGTGCAGCGTCAAAAGGAGGCGGAACTCCAGCGGGGTGAGCGTGATCTCCTGTCCGGCCACCCACACGCGCTGCTCGTCGCGCTCGACGCGCAGGAGGCCGAACTCGACGGGACGGTTCGGGTCGACCTGCGGCCGGGCGCGACGCAGCGCAGAATCGACGCGCGCGAGGAGCTGGCGGATGGTAAACGGCTTGGAGATCGCGTCGGCGATGCCCTGGGCGCCCGCGACCTCTTCCTGGTCGATCGCCAGCATCGCGACCACGGGTACGCCGCGGGTCACCATGTCCCGCTCGAGCCCGCGGCAGAAGTCCGCCGGGGTGAGGTCGGCCAGGTTCGCGTCGAGCAGGACGGCGTCGGGACGCTTTTCCTGCGCGAGACGCAGGCCGTCGGTCCCGCTCGAAGCCGACGCGACCGCGTGGCCCGCGCGCCGCAGGTGCTCCTCGAGCACCTCACGGGCCTCTCGATCGTCGTCGACCACGAGAACGCGCGCCATGGACTCCTCGCCCCCCTCGCAATCTGGCTCAATCGCCGGGGTCCTTCAATTCATTCCGACGCGCCGCATCGCCAAGGGCGCGCAGGGCGCGGCGCGAAACGCTCGCGTCATCCGTTCGCAACATCGGGCGACCGCCGGAGTTCAACCGGGAGCGCGCCCGTTGTGCACCCCCACGAGCTCGGCGGCGACGCTCACGGCGATCTCCTGCGGCGACTTGCCGCCGATATCGAGGCCGATCGGGCACTTGACGCGGTCGAGCGCTTCGCGCGGGATGCCGCGCGCCTCGAGCCGGTCGCGAAAGCGCTTCCATTTCGTCCGGCTCCCGATGAGTCCCACGTAGCGGGCCGGGCGCTTCACGACGTCCGCCACGATGGCCTCGTCCACGTCGTGGCGGTGCGTCATGATCGCGACGAACGTGCGGTCGGGCGTCCAGCGGGCATCCCGGACGAACGCGTCCCAGACCATCGCGTGCCGGTGCACCCCCGACGGCAACGCCCCGGACCACTCGTCGCGCTCGTCGATGGCATGCACGACGAAGGGCGTACCGGCGAGCACGCGGCAGAGCGCCTGGCCGACGTGCCCCGCCCCGAAGAGATAGAGCTCCGGCCCCGCCTCGAGGACTTCGACGAAGACCTCCACGACTCCGCCGCAGCACTGCCCGGCCGAAGCGGCGAGGGGATAACGGAACATCTTGTTCTCGAGCGAACCCATGCACTGCCGGGCGTCGGCAAGGACGAGCTGTTCGAGGTGGCCGCCGCCGATCGTCCCGAAGAACGAATCTTCAGTGGCGATCATCTTCGCTCCCGGCGTCGCGGGGGCCGAGCCGGCGCATCGGACGACCGTGACGAGGGCAGCCGCGGTCCCTCGCTCCCGCAGTTCTTCGAGCTTGGCGAGCCAGTCCCAGGTCATCGGGCGCCGTCTCGAACGATACCCTCGCCCCGACCTCGGGACGAGCCAGGCGCGCTGCTATGCTGCCCGCGCAGATGCCCGTGCGCGTACTCTACTTTGCCGGCCTGCGTGACGCGGTGGGAGTCGCGGAGGAGACGATCCCGCTCCCGTCCGGCGTCGCTACCGTCGGAGCCCTCGCGGAGCACCTGGCGGCGCGACACCGAGCCTATGCGGAGCGCCGCGCGCACGTGCGCATCGCCCGAAACGAGTCCTTCGCGAACCCGGACGAGCCCGTCGCGGACGGGGACGTCATCGCGCTCATTCCGCCCGTGGCCGGAGGCTAGTCTTGACGGAATCCCGCGTGCGCGTTGCCGCAATCACCGTGAGCGACACGCGAACGGCCGCCGACGACGAAGGCGGTGCCCGCCTGCGCGATCGGCTCGAAGCGGCCGGCTGCACCGTGAGCGTCCGCGAGATCGTGCGCGACGAGCCCGAAGAGCTTTGCGCGGCCATCGCGCGCGTGTGCGACGGGGACCTGGCGGACGCGATCGTCACCACGGGGGGGACGGGGATCGCGCCGCGCGACCGTACGTACGAGGCCGTCGAGGCGCTCCTCGAGAAGAAGCTCGACGGCTTCGGCGAGGCGTTCCGCCGGCTCTCGTGGGAAGAAGTCGGCCCGCGCGCGGTGCTGTCGCGGGCGGTCGCGGGCGTGCATCGCGGGCGCGTTCTGGCCGCGCTGCCGGGGAGCCCCAAGGCCGTCGTTCTCGCGGTCGATCGCGTCCTCGGGCCCATCCTCCCCCATGCGGTCGCCCTCGCCCGGGGGCAGAAGCATGGGCACTGAGGGCTCGAGGATGCTGGCGTTCGAGGAGGCTCGGACGCGGCTGCTCGCGGACGTGCCGCGCGTCTCGGCGGAGCGCGTGACCCTGCACGAGGCGTCAGGGCGGGTCCTCGCGCAGGACCTGACCGCAGGCGACTCCCTGCCGCCGTTCGACAACAGCGCGATGGACGGGTACGCGATCGCTACGGGCGACCTCGGGGGCGACGGTCCCTGGCGTCTCGCGGTGGTGGGCGAGAGCGCCGCGGGCCGAGGCGCGCCGGCGTTGCCGCCGGGCACCGCGTGCCGCATCTTCACCGGCGCCCCGCTGCCGGATCGCGCGGACGCCGTGGTGATGCAGGAGCACGTCACGCGGGAAGGCGATGCGATCGGCTTCTCGGGGAGACCGCGACCCTGGCAGAACGTTCGCCGCGCCGGCGAGGACCTCGCGGCGGGCGCCGTCGCGCTGGCGGCGGGGACGCGCCTTTCACCCGGGGCGCTGGCGCTGGCCGGGATGCTCGACCGAGCCAGCCTCGAGGTCGCGCGCCGGCCGCGGGTCACGGTGCTCTGCACCGGCGACGAGCTGCGCGCCCCGGGCGATCGAGCGCGTCCGGGGGCCATCCCTGAATCGAACAGCGCGCCGCTCTCGGCTCTCGCGCGCCAGGCCGGAGCCTCGGTGCGCGTCGCGCCGATCGCCGGCGACGAACCGCACGCCACGTTGCGTGCGATCGAGGCGGCGCTGGGCGGGACGGACGTCCTCGTCACGGTGGGAGGCGTCAGCGTCGGAGACCACGACGTGGTCCGTCCGGCGCTCGAGCGGGCGGGGGTGACGATCGACTTCTGGCGCGTCGCCATCAAGCCGGGGAAGCCGCTCGCCGTCGGACGCAGCCCGGCGGCGCACGTCCTCGGGCTCCCCGGCAATCCCGCCAGCGCGCTCGTGACGTTCGCCCTCTTCGGCATGCCCCTGCTGCGCGCGATGCAGGGAGACGCGCGACCCGTGCCCTTGCCGCTGCGGGTTCGCCTCGGTGCGGATCGCAAGCGCGCGGCAGATCGCCTCGAGCTCGTTCGGTCCACCCTCACGCTGGAGGAAGGATCGCTCGTGGCGCGCGTTCACGAAAACCAGTCCTCCGGAGCGGCGACGAGCCTCGCTTCCTCCGACGGCGTCGCGTTCGTGCCGCCCGGCTCCGGCGCGCTCGCGGCGGGAGAGCTCGTCGATTTCGTGCGCTGGGGCGACCTCTGACGCCGCTCGCGGGCATCTTCGTCGGAGGCGCCTCGCGCCGGATGGGCGGGCGACCCAAGGGCCTGCTCGCGTCGCCCGACGGCCGGCGCATCGTCGACCGCTGGGCCGCGATCCTCGCGGACCTTGGCGTCCCGTTCGTCCTCGTCGGCGACGCTCGCGCGTACGGGCATCTCGCCGTCGAGGCCCTCGCCGACGACCCCCCCGGCATCGGTCCGCTCGGTGGTCTCGTCGCGCTGCTGCGCCGCGCCGGTCCCGCGTCCGCCCTCGCGTTCGCGTGCGACATGCCCTTCGTCTCGCCCGACTTGATCGAGCGACTCCGCGCCGCCCCCGCCCGTGGTCTCGTCGTCGCACCGCGGCGAAGCGGTCGCTGGGAGCCCCTGTGCGCGCGGTACGACTCCGCGCGCGTCTTGCCGCTCGCCGTGTCGCACGCGCTCTCCGGCGAGCGCTCCCTCCAGAAGCTGCTGGATCGCTCCGGCGCCGAGGCGCTCCGGCTTTCGCCCGCCGAGGAGCGCGAGCTCGACGACTGGGATACGCCGAGCGACATCGCATGACAATCGCATGGACCTACATCACGGAATAGTTGCGCGAGCTCCTCGGAATGTGATTCACACAAAAGCTCGTGCCGCTCCCGTCTCCCGGCTCCGAGCCCGCTGCGACGCAGTCCGCGCGATGTGTCCCTTGCGCTCGCTTGTTCGCGGAACGCGTCGTCATCACGAGCACCGACGGCCTGTCCTGCGCCATGAACGAGGCGCTCGTACCCCTCGTCGAGCTGTCGTTCGAGTACGGCGGGACGCGCGTGCGGGCCGGCGACCCGCGCACGCGGGTGTTCCGCTCCAACGGCGGCGGCCTCGAGGCCGTCGACCGCGACGCCGCAGCCGAGAGCGCTGCTCGCCGCGTCCTCGAGCGCCTCGGGGCCGTCGAGCTCGCGTGCCTCGAGTCCATCGCTCCGCCGCCGGAATGCGAGGCGGACTACGTCGTGAGGGCGGACGGCGACGAGCACTCTTTCTGTTCGTTCGCAGCCCGGGCGCCGTCGCAGTGGCGCGCGCTCGGCTGGCGCGTCGAGGTCGCGGAGGACTTCCCCTTCCGGGTCGTGGAGCAGGAGCCCGCGTGGTTCGCGCGGATCGACCCGTGCAACGAGCGCCCCGACTGGTTCGGCCTCGAGCTCGGCGTCGAGATCGACGGCGTTCGCGTCGACCTGTTGCCCGTGCTGCTCGAGCTGCTCGATCGCCTCGAGGGCGAGGGCGGGCTCGAGGCGCTAGCGAGCTCGTGCCGCCCCTCGTGGGCGCTCCGTATCAACGAGACGCACAACCTCGCCGTGCCGCAGGAGCGCCTCCGCGCGTTGCTCCGCGTCGTGGCGGAGCTTTACCAGGGGGAGCACCGCGCCGAGCGGATGATCCCCGAGATGCGCGCCGGCGCGCTCGTGGAGCTCGACGCGGCCTTCCGCAAGACGGGCGCCTCGCTGGACTGGCAGGATCGCGCGCGGGTCACCGATCGCGCTCGCGCGCTGTCTGCGCCGCTCGCGCCCGTCGACGCGCCCGCCCAGCTTCGCGCGACGCTCCGCTCCTACCAGGCCGAAGGCGTCGCGTTCCTCCAGCGGCTGCGCGAGAGCGGGGTCGGTGGCGTGCTCGCCGACGAGATGGGCCTCGGGAAGACGCTGCAGACCATCGCGCACATCTGCGTCGAGAAGGCGGCCGGCCGCCTCGAGGCGCCCGCGCTGGTCATCGGGCCCACCACCCTGGTGGGGAACTGGGTGCGCGAGATCGGGAAGTTCGCTCCCCACCTGCGCGTCGTGACCCTCCACGGCCCCGAGCGCCGAGCGCGCTGGGCCGCGGTTTCCGGCGCCGACGTCGTCGTCACGACGTATCCCGTCCTCGTGCGCGACGAGGAGCGCTTCGCGAGCACGCGGTTTCACCTGGTCGTCCTCGACGAAGCGCAGGCCATCAAGAACGCCCGCAGCCAGGCCCGTCGCGCGCTCGAGCGCGTCGACGCGGAGCATCGGGTCGCCTTGACCGGGACGCCGATCGAGAACCACCTCGGCGAGCTGTGGTCGCTCTTCGACTGGCTCGCGCCGGGGCTCCTCGGTGGGGACCTGTCGTTCCGGCGCTTCTGGCGCAAGCCGATCGAGCAGCACGCCGACGCCGAGCGGCTGGCGGCGCTGCGCCAGGCGGTGGCCCCTCACGTGCTGCGTCGCTTGAAGCGCGACGTCGCCCGCGAGCTTCCTCCGAAGACGGAGCTCGGCGTCCCCGTGGAGCTCGGAGGCCCGCAGCGCGAGCTCTACGAGGCCATCCGTCTGGCCGCGCACGCCGACGTGCGTCGCGCGATCCGCGTGAAGGGGCTCGCCGCGTCGGCGGTGACGATCCTCGACGCTCTCACCAAACTCAGGCAGGCCTGCTGCGATCCGCGCCTCGTCGCGATGGACGCGGCGCGCCCGGTCCGCGAATCCGCCAAGCTCGCGAGCTTGATGCAGCTCCTCGGCGAGCAGCTGCCGGCCGGACACCGCGTGCTCATTTTCTCGCAGTTCACGAGCATGCTGGCCCTCATCGGCGAAGCGCTCCAGGCACGCAGCGTTCCCTACCTCGCGCTCACCGGCGCGACGCGGGAGCGCCAGCGCGTCGTCGACGCCTTCGAGGCCGGCGAAGCGGACGTCTTCCTCATCAGCCTGAAGGCCGGCGGCACCGGCTTGAACCTGACGAGCGCCGACACGGTCGTCCATTACGACCCCTGGTGGAACCCGGCTTCGCAGGCGCAAGCGACGGATCGCGCGTACCGGATCGGCCAGACCCGTCCGGTCTTCGTTCACAACCTCTTCGCGGCGGGGACCGTCGAGGAGCGTGTCCTCGGCCTGCAGGCGCGCAAGCGCGATCTCGCCAACGGCGTGCTCGCCGATCCGGAGAGCGCCGGCCCGCGCGCGCTCACGGAACGCGACGTCGAAGATCTATTGGCTCCTATCGGGCCCGCGTAGACAACTGGGACGGTCTCGTGGGGGCTGCCCCCCCCAGCGCTTCGCGCTGGAGGCCTCCCCCGGTCGCCTGCGACGAACGTCGGGCGCTGCCCGACGCGAAGAGGGAGGAGAGGCGGCGTGTCGCTATCGGGATGCGGTCCGTCGAGTGGCGGGGGGTCGGGGCTCGCGTCTTGAGGCGGGGGCGCTCTCCCGGGCGCGCAGCTCCCGCGCGCGCAGGATGAGTTTGCCCCAGCGGCCGATCGCGTCGGCGACCTCACGAAATCCTCGACCGACGTCGGTCAGCTCGTAGCTGACGCGCACCGGGGGACCGGGCTCGACGTGTCGCGCGACGAGGCCTCGTCCTTCGAGCTCCTTGAGGCGCGCAGCAAGCATCCGGTCGCCGATGTCGGGAACGCGATCGGCCAGCTCGCTGAAGCGCAGGGGTCCGCTTTCGAGGACCACCATGAGCATCCCGCTCCACGGCTTGGCCAGCACCTCCATCGCGGCCAGGTAGGTCCCGCAGAGCCCGTGATCTTCCGCCACCTTTCTCAATATGCAACGCCGCGGCCGGAAGAAAAGTCATTTCGGTAGCAACTTCTTTTTAGGAAGCAGCATCGGACAGGGAAGGAGGTACTCGTCACATGAAAGCCAAAGCAGTGCATGCAGCCCGGATCCTCTTGGGGCTCGTCTTTTTCGTCTTCGGGCTGAACGGTTTCTTCCACTTTTTGCCGCAGCCGCCGATGAGCGGGCCGCCGGCGGACTTCGTCGGCGCGCTCGTCGCGTCGGGCTACATGTTCCCGCTCCTCAAGGGCACGGAGGTCATCGCCGGCGCGCTTCTCCTCTCCGGCCGTCTCGTGCCGCTCGCGCTCACCGTCCTCGCGCCGGTCATCGTGAACATCTTCGCGTTCCACCTGTTCCTGGCGCCGTCCGGCCTGGGGGTTCCGGTGGTCGTGGTCGCGCTCGAAGTCTTCCTCGCGTGGTCGTATCGGTCGTCCTTCCGTCCGGTGCTGCGCGTTCGAGCCGAGCCGGACGTCTCGGCGGACACGCCGCACGTCCACGCGGCTGGAGCAGCGGCGCGCTAAGCTGCGCCTCCCCATGGGTGTGAGCAGGATCGTCTCGTTTCCGGCCGCTCCCGGCCGGCTGCGGCCGATCGACGCCGCGCAGCGACTGACTCTCCGCGAGCGCGGGGGCGTGCTCGAGATCCTCGCCGGCAACGTCCTGCTGCTGTCGAGCGCCGCCCTCGAGACGGAGCGATCGTTCGGCCGGCTCGCGGCGTCGATGGGTTCCCGTCCTCCTCGGCGTGTCCTCGTGGGAGGGCTGGGCTTCGGCGCCACCTTGCGAGGTGTTCTCGACGTGGCGGCCGGCGACGCGCGCGTCGTCGTCGCCGAGAAGATGCCCGCGGTGGTCGACCTCGTGCGGGGCGAGCTCGCGCACCTCGCGGACCATCCGCTCGACGACGCGCGAGTCGCCGTCGAGTGCGCCGACGTCGCAGACGTCGTCGCGGCATCGCGGGACCTCGACGCGATTCTCCTCGACGTCGACAACGGCCCGCACTGGGCGACGTTCCGCAGCAACGCGCGTCTCTACGGTCCCGCCGGTCTCGCGTCGGGTCTCCGTGCGCTCGCGCCGCTCGGAGCGCTCGCCGTCTGGAGCGGGTACCCTGCGGTCGCCTTCGCCGCGCGGCTCCGCGAGGCGGGGTTCGTGCCGTCCATCGTGCCCCTGCGAGAACGCGGCCGCGTACGCGCCAGGGCCTACGTCGGCACCAAGCGATAGCCGGCGCGCGTCCCGTGGAGCGGAAGGACACCTCGACCTGCTACGCTCCCCGACCGAGGTGGTCCGGGCCACGATGGGCCGAAACGCGCTTCGAGGTCTACTGCTTCTGCTCGTCGCCGTCTCGTGCCGGTTCGATCCGGCGTACCGCGACGCGCCGCCGCCGCCCGCGTGCGGGCTCGGGAGCACGCGCTGCAACGCGCAGCACCTCGAGACGTGCGTCGGTGAAGCGCAGTTCCCGAGCTGGCAGCTCACCGACGACTGCGCGAGCGCAGGCCTGATGTGCTCCGCCGCGCTCTCGGCGTGCGTCCAGTGCAACCCCGGCGCAGTCGAGTGCCAGACGGAGACCGCCGTCGCGTGCGACGCGGCCGGGCACTGGCAGGTCACCGCGACGTGTGACCTGACCAAGGGCATCGCGTGTCGCTTCGGATCGTGCGTCCCGCTGTGCGAACAGGCGTCCGCTCAGCAGTCGAACATCGGCTGCGAGTACTGGGCGGCGGACCTGGACAACGCGTACCTATCCCCATCGGACAACGCCGCCGCTCAGCAGTACGCCGTCGTCGTGTCGAACGTGCAGGACGACGTGCCCGCGACCGTGGCCGTCGATCAGGACGACTCCGCCCCCGGCGACGCGGCGCACGCGCTGCACACCGTCGCGCAGGCGGTCGTCGCTCCGCGCAACCTGCAGGTGTTCAAGCTCGGTCCGCGCGAGGTCGACGGGTCGGCCGACGGTACGTTCAACACCGGCACCGGCACGGCGCTCACCCGGCACGCCTACCGCATCACGAGCAACGTCCCGATCGTCGCCTATCAGTTCAACCCCCTCTCGAACGTCGAGGTCTTCTCGAACGACGCCTCGCAGCTGCTCCCGGTCTCCGGATTGAACAGCGGCGTCGGCAGCGCCTACGTCGTGCCCGGGTGGCCGCAGACGCTCGCCATCACGTCGGATCCGAGCAATAACTGGGGGATCGACCTGCGCGCCTTCGTCGCGATCGTCGCCACGCGACCCGACACGCACGTGAGCATTCAATCCGCCGCGCGCGTCATCCCCGGCGGCCCCTTCCCGCAAGGGATCCCCAAGGGGGCCACGGCGCAGGCGACGCTCCAGCCGTTCGAGGTCCTCAACCTGGAGACCGGCGACTTCAACGCCGACTTCACGGGCTCTCTCATCGACGCCGACCAGCCGATCGCCGTCTTCCCGGGCAGCGAGTGCTCCGACTCGCCGTGGTTCACCGACAAGTCCAACCGCTTCTGCTGCTGCGATCACCTCGAGCACCAGACGACGCCCGCGCGCGCCGTAGGCAAGTCGTACGTGCTCGCGAAGATGCCGAACCGCACGAGAGCGGTCATCGCCGCCGGCGGCGACATCGGGCCGATCGACGAGACGGAGTACTACCGCGTCGTCGCCGTGCAAGACGGGACGACCCACGTCACGACGACGCTGCAGCCGCCCTGGGATGCCTTCGACCTGAACGCGAAGGGGGACTCGCAGCTCGTGCCCTCGAAGAACGACTTCCTCCTCGACGCCTCCCAGCCCGCCATCGTCCTCCAGGTGCAGGCTAGCCAGGAGGCCGCGGGCGTCCCGATCAGCAACGGCCTGCCGGGGGGCGACCCGAGCACGATGATCCCGGCGCCGCGGGAGCAGTGGCGCTCCGACTACGTGATGCTCACGCCGGACAAGTACGTCTTCGACTACCTCGTCGTCCTCGCGCCCAGCGACGCGCACGTCTACGTCGACGGCATGGCCCTCGACACCACCAACTCCGACGTCACGCCCTCCGACGGCCTCTCGACGATGGAGCGCGGATCGCCCACGCCGCCGTACTTTACGTACCGCTACCAGCTCTCCTACCCGATCATCGACCCCACGCAGCCTCCGCCCGGCAACGTCCGCGTCGGCAAGCAGAACGACGGAGTCCACCACGTCCAGGCCGACGAGCCGGTGGGCGTCATCGCGTACGGCTTCGACCTGCGCGTGAGCTACGCGTACTCCGGCGGAACGCAGCTCACCGTCATCAATCCGCAGTAGCGCCGGCGCGCGGGACGCGCTGCGCTCAGAGCGCCAGCGCGCGCGACGCGACGCGCGCGAAGACGGGCGCGGCCACCGTCGGCCCGCCCTCGATCCCGCCCACCCGTTCGATCCC
>Ga0102924_1006653_pt1 | contig 10795 bp, 8 predicted proteins | sample PaiPotPPM11metaG_FD_80116 | JGI IMG/M metagenome (GOLD analysis project Ga0102924, IMG submission 80116) | Iron sulfur acid spring bacterial and archeal communities from Banff, Canada, to study Microbial Dark Matter (Phase II) - Paint Pots PPM... ...
CCTGGAAATGATAGAAATGTTACTGATGGCGCAAGTTGGCAAGCAATGAGCGGGCGATCACAACGCGCTGGATCTGGTTGGTGCCTTCGAAGATCTGCGCCACCTTGACATCGCGCATATAGCGCTCAACCGGGTAGTCGCGCACATAGCCCGCGCCGCCCAGCACTTGTACCGCGTTCGTCGTCACCTCCATGGCCATATCGGTCGCGAAACATTTGGCCATGGAGGCGTACATGCCCGCGCTCTGACCCTCATCCAGCTTGTACGCGGCCTCGTAGACCAGCAGGCGCGCGGCCTCAATCTTGATTGCCATATCAGCGAGCATAAACTGAATGCCCTGGAAAGCACTGATGGCCTGGCCAAACTGCTCGCGTTCACTAGCGTAGCGCGTGGCTGTTTCAAAGGCCGCCTGGGCCACGCCTACCGCGATAGCTCCTATATTCACGCGGCCTCCATCCAGGGACGAGAGGGCGATTTTAAAGCCCTGACCCTCCTCGCCCAGGCGCTGGGTAGCCGAGATCTTGCAATTCTCAAAGATCAGTTCGCGTGTGGGAGAAGAGTGCAAACCCATCTTACGCTCAGTTTTGCCAAAACGAAAACCTGGCGTCTCTTTCTCCACTACAAAACAGCTCACGCCAGCAGCCCCACGGCCTGGCATGGTGCGCGCCATCAAAAGATAGATATCAGCCTCGCCGCCGTTTGTCACCCACATTTTTGTGCCATTGAGCAGATAGGCGTCGCCCTGATGTTCCGCGCGGCACTGCAAGCCAACCGCGTCTGAGCCAGCCGCCACTTCGCTGAGCGAAAACGCGCCCAGCAGTTCTCCTGAAGCCAGATGCGGAGCCCAGCGGTGGCGCTGCTCTTCGTTGCCGAAGCGTGCAATCGAGCCGGTGATCATATTATGTACGGAAAGGCCCACAGCGGTTGCCATATCTCCCCTGGCCAGTTCCTCGTAAACCAGTGCGCTTGAGAGACGGCTCTGGGCACTACCACCATACTCTTCGGGCGTGGTCATGCCCATCAGTCCCAATTCGGCCATGTGTGTATAGACTTCGCGTGGAAAATGATTCTGTTCATCCCATGCCTCGGCGTAGGGAGTGAGTTGCTCTTCGGTAAAGCGACGGACCATGTCGCGAATGTCTGATTGCTCCTCGTTGAGATCAAAATTCACTGGTTTGCTCCTCTGCAAAATTCCTGGCGGCCATAAAATACTGCTTTTCTTTCGCTGTTAAGCATACCAGGAAATGCATATTCAGGGCAAATTGTTTTTCTACAATGGATTTCACTGCCAGAGCGTGAGCAAGCGGATCATGCCACGAGAAGCGTGCGAGTGGGGACTGCGCTCATGCCCAATTTGTTTGACTAAATGTGCTGGCCATCGCTGTGGGGGCTGGTCGGCGGATCGTGCGGCCCACCTATGGCGCTTTCCAGACGCAGGCTTTACAATCCGAGCCGCCGGAGAGAATGAAGCGGCCATTGGGTGACCAGGCCAGGGCCAGGACATCACCGGCGTGGGCGTGATACGAGATAATGCCCACGCCGCTTAGAGCATCCCAGACGTTAACGTTCGCGGCCAGACTGCCGGACGCAATACGCTGGCTGTCGGGCGACCAGGCCAGCGCGGAGATGGGCCTGACATGGCTGTGATAGACGCCAACTAGCTCATTTTTCCGTGTATTCCAGACATGCACCATGTGATCATAGCCGCCGGACGCGAGATAAGTGCCGTCGGGCGACCAGGCTACTGCGTTCACTGGAGCATTGTAGCGATAGTACAGGGTCTTGGGTTTCTTATCCAGTTGGTAGACAAGTACTTTGCTGGCCTGCGCTGCGGCAAGACTCTTCCCATCAGGCGACCAGCTGATTGCTCGATACCCGGAGAAAGACCTGTTGCGCAGTCTGGCGCTCACGTGATTCTCATAGGCATCCCAAATATGAATAGACCTGCTGCTCGCCACGGCCAGATAGCGCCCATCGCCCGACCAGGCCAGTTGTTGGGCAATGCCCGACTGAAAACCTCGTTGTGGATCGTTGGGGTAAACGCTGATGGTCTGGCCGGTAAAGGCGTCCCAGATGCGTACTTTGTTCTCTTCGCTGACCGAAGCAATATGCGTGCTGGTCGGCGACCAGGCCATGTGCGTGATCACGCCCAGGTGCTCGCGGTATGAGCAGAGATTCTGTCCAGTGTGCGCGTTCCAGACGCGCACGATTGCATCGGTGGCCGAGGCCGCGTACATGCTTTTTTGGGACCAGGCAACCGCGCGTACCACGCCATAATGATGTTCGCGGATCAGCACCGGCGCGAGTGGTGAAGCTGATCCCGGCAGTGCCGACATATGGAGTGTACCAGGTAGAGCAGGCAAGATCTGGCCCGATTTCAAGACCATGGGGGCAGGCAGGACAGGCAAGATTGCGGATGCCCCCTTCGCCGCGTGCTCGCTGATGTATTGTAAGCTCTGCCTGACCACGGCAATGTTCAGCGGACGCTTGTCCTCATCCATTTCCAGCATCAGCGCGATCAGTTGTTGCAGAGATGGATCCTGCCCAAAGAGCGGTGCGAAACGGAATGGAGAGATTGAGGGATCGTCTCCGCTTAACATCTGATGAAGGATTGCACCCAGGCTATAGATATCGGCGCGCGGCGTCGTTTGCGCCTTGCCGTACTGCTCAGGCGACGCGTAACCGGGCGAGCCGAAGGCGATGGTGTCTTTGGCCTGGCCCGGCTTGAAGTGGCGTGCGATGCCAAAATCGATGAGAAAGAGGTTGCCTTTGGGGGTGAGAATGATATTCGCGGGCTTGAGATCGCGAAAAATAATCGGCGGCTGGCGCGTATGCAGATAGTCTAATACTTCGCAGATCTGTAGCGCGATCTTCAGAGCCATCGCCAGTGGCAGGCTGCCATCGCGGGACTTGCTGAAGTGTTCTTCCAGCGTCTCGCCCTCGATATAGTCCATCACCAGGTACCAGTGCCCATCTTCCTCAAAGTGGTCATAGATGCGCGGCAAGTGTTCGTGCATCAGACCAGCCAGCATCAGTGCCTCGCGCTTAAACGCCTCAACCCCTTCATCGATCTCGCTCTGGCTCAGACCCTGCTCACCCATCTCTTTCACCGCCACCAACCGCTGGCCCAGTTCTTTGTCCTCAGCCTTATAGACCGCGCCAAAACCGCCCTGACCAATCAGGTTGAGCACTTCATAGCGCTTGCGCAGCAGTTCGCCAGGCTTGATCTGCCCGGTCTGGCTAACACTGCCAGATGCAGCATTGCCCTGTCCCTGAACCGCCTGGCCGCAGGCGAAACAGAACCTGGCCTGTGTCGGATTGGCCGCGCCGCACTCGGTACAAAAAATGGTCGAGGCTTTCATGCCCACTCCCTAATAAGAGTTTTTTCCTTTGAAAAATGTACTTCTTGATGAGAAAATAGGGTATATTTATATGACCCTATCATATCATGTATTGATGAAGTTAGAAAAGCACTGTTATCCAAGCATTAACCATCGAGAGGAGATTGTCTATGAGACAGCTCACACTTCTGGGCACTGGCACCTGCCAGATCGAACGCGAGCGCCGCGCATCCAGCGTGTTGCTAGAACTGAATGGGCTGCCCATCCTCTTCGATTGCGGACACGGGACTCTCCAACGCTTGCTGGAAGCGGGGATTCGCCATGATCAGTTGGAGCATGTGGTGCTCTCGCATTTTCACACCGACCATATCTCCGATCTGCTACCATTATTGCAAGCCGGGGCGTGGTCACAGCGCGATCCGCGCTCGACCGATCTGCACATCTATGGTCCACCAGGGGTACGCCGCTTGCTCGATGGTTTTCTGCACTTATTGGGTCACGACGCCTTGACGCAGCCGCATTACCAGATCGTCGCGCATGAACTAGCCGAGGACAGTTTTCAGATCGGGTCCTATAGTTTTGAGTCGCATAGTCTGCCGCCCGCTGGAAACCAGGGGTTACGTTTCACGTGGAACAATCGACGCTACGCCCTGACCGGCGATTCTTCGTTTCACGAGCAGGAGGTACGCACGCTAACTGGCGTGGATCTGGCGGTCATCGACGCTGGTCATATCAGTGATGAGGAGATCGTCGAGTTGGCCGCGCGCACGCAGGTTGGTACACTCGTTTGCTCGCATCTCTATCGCGAACTGGATGCGCGAGCGCTGCAAGAGCGGGCCAGCGCCAGAGGATACAAAGGAACAATTCTGGTGGGGCAGGATCTGCAAACATTCGCGCTCTAAATGCTTAGAGACGCCAGACGTGGATCGTGTGGTCCACACTGGCCGAGGCAATCTGCTTACCATCCGGCGCCCAGCTCACGGAGGTGACGTAGCCGCTATGACCCGTGTACGTTGTGACGGAATTGCGCGTCATCGTATCCCAGACCTGCACCAGCTTATCATTGCCACCAGTCGCCAGATAGCGCCCATCATACGACCAGGCCACGCTGGTCAGAGTGGATGAGGGGTTGCGATGGATGAAAAATTTCTTTCCGGTCACAGCATCCCAGACTTGCAAAGTTTTATCCGATCCAACCGAGGCAATGCGCTGCCCATTGGGCGACCAGGCCAGGGTGTTGACCCGGCCAAAATGCCCACGATAGGTAAATTGACCGCGTGAGGGGAAGAGTAGCGACGTAAAGAAGCCTGTCTTCTGGCGCTGCATATTCCAGACCTGCACCAGCTTATCTTCTCCACCAGAAGCAATGCTCTTGCCATCAGGCGACCAGCCCAGCGTGAGCACTCTGGTGCTGTGGGTGCGATGGATGTACAGCGTTTGCCCGCTAATAGTATCCCAGACCTGGATGGTCTTATCCTCGCAGGACGAGGCAATACGCTTACCATCGGGTGACCAGGCAAGGGCTAGCACCGGCTGGTTGTGCGCGCGATAGGTCAGGACCAGATTCGCCGTCAACGGGTCCCAGATCTGGACGGTTCCATCGTTGCCAGCGGAGGCCAGCAGGTTGCCATCGGGCGACCAGGCCACGCTGAGTACGCGATCCCAGTGCCCCTGATACGTGATCAGGCTACTGCCATCGTTGGCGTCCCAGACGCGCACAGTTTTATCATAGCTGGCCGAAGCGATACGCGTTCCGCGAACAGACCAGGCAACTGAAGTCACGCGACTGGTGTGTTTGCTGCCGATAAAGCGCGTGTTTTTCAGCGGTTGCGGCTGCGCCATTGGTTGGGCGTGGGTGACGCCGCGTGGCTGCGGGAGATGATAGCCACCGGGCACCAGGCCCATATTCTGGGACTGCGGGTATGGTAGAGAAGCCCTCTGGGCGGCGATGTTCTCCAATGCCTGGCGAATCTGCGCCACATAGGCCGGACGCCTATTCGCCTCGACCGCGACCATCTGCGCGATCCACTGTTCTAGCTCGGTATGCGCCGGATGCTGCGGAAGATGCATCGGAGCAAAGTTAAACGGGGAATCCGCTGGATTGATGCCGGTCAATAATTCGTGCAACGTCGCACCCAGAGCGTAGATATCGGCGCGCGGCGTGGTCTGCGATTTGCCATACTGTTCGGGAGCAGCGTAGCCCGCCGAACCGAGCGCTGATGTATCCTTGCTCTGCCCTGGCTTAAAGTGACGCGCGATGCCAAAATCGATCAAATAAATATGGCCCGGCGGCGTTAGCATAATGTTGGCGGGCTTCAGATCACGGAAGATGATCGGCGGCTGGCGCGTATGCAGATATTCCAGCACCATACAGACTTGAATGCCGATCGAAAGCACCTTGTCCACTGGAAGCTTGCCGCCGGGCTGCTTGAGCATATACTCCTCCAGCGCCTCGCCCTCGATAAAATCCATGACCAGGTACAAGCGGCCCTGATCAGCAAACTGCTCATAGATGCGCGGCAGGTTGGGATGAGTTAGACTGGCCAGGAGCAGAGCCTCGTGCTTAAAAGTATTCGTCGCCTCCATCACTTCCTGGGGAGTGAGATTCTGCTGGTTCATCTCTTTAATCGCCACCAGGCGATTGCCAAAGAGCAGATCAGCTGCTTTATAAACCGCGCCAAAACCACCCTTGCCTATCTGCATGAGCACTCGATAGCGCTGTTTCAGCACATGGTTCGCGGCTAAAAGGCCGGTAGGTTTATGCGTGTTCGAGCCGCCTGGGGTAAGGAGCCGCTGCCCGCAAGAGAAACAGAAAATGGCCTGCGAGCGATTCGCGGTCCCGCAGGCATCACAATAGAGGGAAAGCGCCATAAAAGCTCCGTTACTTCTTATCTTACCCGGCTTGTGTTCCCGTTCCATCATTTCTAGCCGGGCCAGCCGCGCGGTGCATGCTACACATCTGCCAAATAGGTAAATGCATGTATTTATAAGAGTATATGATACTTCAGGAATGGACGTTCGTCAAATCGTTTACGCATGGGTACTGCTTCACGCCGCCATATGGGCCATCCTATTCCTCTTGCGCTATCCCATCTTCCTAGTAGAGTACCAAAAAGTGTTTCGCGTGCGTCTTATACTTATACAGCAGAGGAGAGAAAAAAACTGTCGTAAGCACCGCTTGCCCGGATGAGATCGCCCGCAAAATTACTGACGCTCGCCCGACTGGCAAACATGCTATAATAGCGGTATATAACTGAGCCAACTGGCTAGAGATGTACCACGAGGGGGTAGCCGATGTCGAAGAAAATCTTAATTATGGATGACGACCCTACCATCGCCGAGCTGTTGCGCGAGGCGTTGGCGGACGAAGGATACGAAACGCATATGACAACGCAGAGCCTGCGTTTCTTTGATGCTGTTACCGAAGTCCAGCCCAACCTCATTCTTCTCGACCTGATGATGCAATACCTGGATGGGCGGGATGAGTTGAAGTTGATGGAAATGGGCTCGTTCAATATCCCGGTGATCGTTGTCACTGCTTTCCTGGATGCGGATAAAGAGGCTGAGGAATTTCACAAAGCTGGAGTGGTGCATATTGTGTACAAGCCCTTTGATCTGGATCAACTAGTTGATCTGGTCAAAGAGACGATTGGTGAACCGTAATCCATTAAAGGAAACTTCCGATCCAAGCGAGCTCACAAAAGCAGCGGTCGAGCTGTTTGCTCGTGCGGAATACAAAGGAAAAAAGTTAGATGAGTGCGAATGTCCGTGTTGCTCTGGATGCCATGGGAGGCGATCATGCTCCAGGCGAAATTGTGTTGGGTGCCGTTGAAGCCGCCCGCGAATATGGGATAGGTGTCTATCTGGTGGGCAAAGAGGATCTGCTGAAAGCCGAACTTGCCAAACATGAGACGCAGGGACTTGACCTGCCCATTCTCCATACCGATGATGTTATTCCCATGGATGAGCATGATCCGGCCCGCGCGGCCCGCAACAAGAACACCTCGATGGTGCGTGCGCTCCAGTTGGTGAAGGATGGCGAGGCTGTGGGGGCCGTCTCCGCGGGCAATAGCGGCGCGATGATGGCTGCCTCGCTCTTTACGCTCAAACGTTTGCCAGGCGTGGAGCGGCCAGCGCTGGGTGGCGTATTTCCTACGAAGGATGGCACGTGCCTGGTCATCGACATGGGCGCGAATACGGACTGCAAGCCGGAATATCTCCAACAATTTGCGATCATGGGATCGATCTATATGGAGCGCATCTTCAACGTGAACGCACCGCGCGTCGCACTGCTGGCTAATGGCGAGGAAGAGAGCAAAGGCAATGAGCAGGTCCAGTTCGCGCACCAGCTGCTCAAAGGGAGCGCGTCCAGCCTGGGCTTGAATTTTATTGGCAATGTCGAGGGGCGCGACATCCCCACTGGCGGCGCGGACGTGATCGTCTGCGACGGCTTTGTGGGCAATGTCGTGCTCAAACTGAGCGAAGGTCTCTCGGAGACGCTGATTGACCTGATCAAGGCGCAGATTGCCAGCGATCTACCGGGCAAGCTAGCAGGTGCCGTGGTGCGCCCGCGCCTGCGCAAACTGGTCAAACGCCTGGACTACGCGGAGTATGGCGGCGTGCCCCTGCTGGGAGTGAATGGCGCTGCGATTATCTCGCATGGCCGCTCCAAAGCCAGGGCGATCAAAAACGCCCTGCGCGTCGCCCGCCAAACCGCCGAGACCAACGTGGCTGGCGCGATTACTGAGGGGTTGGCGAAACTGAACAGCACCTCGCTTTCCTGAACCAAAGGGCAAATGGGGTGGTGTGACGAGGATCGTCCCATCGCCGCCCGCCACATCGCCCCGCCCCAGGACGCACACAAGGGGCGTCCCTACTATGGACGAGGCATGGTTATCATTGGAACATTCTCGCGTAACCTATGCATGGGGATAGTATGCAGGGTGATCGAGGCTGATCCGTTTGCCCACGAACGAATCCCCGTCCATAGGAGGGACGCTGCTTGACCGCGTCCTGAGGTGGGGCGGCTCTGTTTAGGATGTCTTTCCCTTCAACGGTCGTGTGCGCACGATACGCGGCAGGTGTGTCGCGGGGCGTTTATAGTTGGGATTCTTGCGCGCCAGGCGCAGGCGTTGGCGGCGCTCTCTGGCCTCGATAAATTCATTGGAGAGGCGACGATAGAGGGTTTCCCACTCTTCCAGCACCTTGACACGGTCGTGCTCGGCGATAACCTCCAGACTCCGCGCACCCATTTTCGCGCGTAGATCCGCGTCTCTGACCAGGCGGTCCAGGTAGCCCGCCATCTCTTCGCTGTTCCCAGGCGTAAAGAGGAAGCCATTCTCCTCGTGATGCACCAGTTCGGGCAGGGCATATGCGTTGGCGGCGACCCCCGGCAGCCCACAGGCCATGGCGTTCATGGTGGTCAGGCTCTGTAAATCAGCTTCCGACGCGATCCCAAAGACATCTGCCAGGCGATAGAGTGGCACCATATCGATGTCGCTGATGAACCCCAGGAAGCTCACGCGGTCGTGCAGTTGCAGCACGTCAACTTTCGCGCGTAGCTCGGCCTCGGCGGGTCCGCTGCTGGCAATTGCCAGGTGAGCTGGCTCGCGCATCTTGCTTATGGCTTCGATGATCACCTCAATGCGCTTCTCCTGGCTCAGGCGGTTAACCGAGAGGATCAGCGGTCGGTCAGCGGGTAGTTGCAGCCGTTGCCGCAGGGCTTCGTCGCGTGGGCCGGGACAAAACTCACTGAGATCGATGCCGTTGGAGATCGCGCAGGCCGGGGCGCGCAGGCCATGCTCGTAGAGCAGGTTGAGCGCGGTGTTCGTGGGGGCCGTGACATATTCACAGCGATTGCAGAAATGCACTAGATACGAATAGGTGACGTTATTGAATGACTTGCCGAAGACTGGATCGGTAGAAAGCGCGTGACCCATGTTACTCGGCATATAATGGTTGGTCGAGATCACTGGCTTGCGCAGGCCACCAGCCAGAATTTGCGCGACATTGCCCAGCACGATGGGCGAATGGATATGAATCACATCGGGATCGGCTTTTTTCAAGAGCTTGCGAATGGGTAGAAATGGCAAAAAGGCAATGCGCAGATCCCCATATGTTGGCCACTCAAACGAAGAGAAGCGATAGACACGCACCTTTTGCTCGATTCGGTAAATGTCACGCGAGCCGTAGCTGGGTGCGACTACCCAGACCTGGTGGTCGCGATTAGCGAGGTCCGTTGCCAGTTGGCGCGTGACCGTTGGCACCCCGCCAACCATTGGCGGGTACTGATCCGTGACAATTACAATCCGCATGTCTATCGCTCAATTCCAATCATTGCTGTGTTTATTCGAGGCATTACGCCCCGGCGCTCTCACCTTCAGCAGCGGCAGGAGCAGGCGCGGCCTCAGCAGGAGCCTCAGCAACCTCTTCGACCTTCTCGATGCGCGGCGGATTAACCTTGACCACAACCTCTTCAGCGTCGGTCACCAGGGTAAAGTTCGCGGGCAGCTTGACATCTTTCGCGTGGATTATATCATCAATGTGCTCCAACGTGGAAATATCTACCTCAACATCTTCGACAATTTCGCCAGCCGCGCACTCAACTTCCAGGAAGTCCGAAAGATGTAGCAAGATGCCGCCCTCGATTTTTGCGCCAGGCGCAGTTCCCTCGAAGCGCAACGGCACTTTGGCGGTGATGCGGTCGCGCGTACTTACGCGCAAGAAGTCTATGTGCAAGATCTTCCCGCTCACTGGATCGCGCTGGACATGCCGGATCAGGGCAGTCTCTGTCTTCTTTACTCCAGCAACCTTCAGCGTGATCATGCTGGTTGCGTGGTGGCCACGCCGCAAGCCCTCAAACGCCATTGCCTCTAACTGAACCGCCTGGGGAGCTTCTCCATGGCCGAAAATATTGGCCGGAATAATGCCCTCGCGGCGCAGACGCCCGGCTGCCTTGCCGAGAATTTCACGCGGGCTCACTGCTAACTCTGTTGGCTTTGCCATAGATAGTAATCCTTTCCAAACTACACGACAACAATCCCACGGGTCCATTATCGCACATTAAGCCAAACATTGAATGGCTCTCCCGTTATCCCTTTTGCTATCAGCCACGCTAGACGTTATTCCTCCGCAGCAAAAGAGTCGTCAAACGTCGTCTTTTCGTAAACCTCGGCAACGGTAAACTGAATGCCTGAACGACTCAATTCTACCGTGTCGCCTTGAACAAAGTTGCGCATGGTCCAATAGTCCGCTTCACGTTGGTGGAGCTGAACCTGCATAATCTGGGTATCGATGAAGAGGATTTCTTGCACCGAGGATATCTTTTGGTAGAGATCAATCTTGAGGCCCTTGTCACGCGCTTTCGTGCCGGGTGAGAGCACCTCCGCCACCACACAGGGATAGCGAATAACTTTTGTCGCGTGCCGATCTCGCCGATCACAACTGATCGAAGC
>Ga0102924_1006654_pt1 | contig 10795 bp, 10 predicted proteins | sample PaiPotPPM11metaG_FD_80116 | JGI IMG/M metagenome (GOLD analysis project Ga0102924, IMG submission 80116) | Iron sulfur acid spring bacterial and archeal communities from Banff, Canada, to study Microbial Dark Matter (Phase II) - Paint Pots PPM... ...
CCGGATGGTCGGCTACCCGTACACGAAGTACATGATCTCGATCATGGACGTCGACATGGCGGCCGCCGTCCTCGTCGCCAGCCACGAGGCGGCCGACCGGCTCGGCGTCCCGCCGGAGCGGCGCGTGTACCCGCGCGGATGGTGCTACGTCACCGACCCGACCTACGTCGCCGAGCACGACCAGCTCCATCGGTCCCCGGCCATGGCCGCGGCCGCCAGCGAGGCGCTGCGGGTGGCGGGGGTGGGGATCGACGACGTCGCCCACCTCGACTTCTACTCCTGCTTCGGCAGCTCGGTGAACTTCGCCCGGGACGCGCTCGGCCTGGCCGCCGACGATCCCCGGCCGCTGACCGTCACCGGCGGCCTCCCGTACCACGGCGGGGCGGGCAGCAACTACATGACGCACGCCATCGCGACCATGGTCGACGTGCTGCGGGGCGACCCGGGCGCGAGCGGCCTGGTGAGCGGCGTCGGCATGCACATGACGAAGCACGTCTACGGGGTGTACAGCACCGAGCCCGGCCCCCTCGAGCCACCGGAGCAGGCGCGGGTGCAGGCCGAGGTCGACGCCGCGCACCCGCCGCGCCCGATCGTCGACGCGCACGAGGGCGACGCGACCGTGGCTGCGTACTCGGTGACCCACGACCGCGACGGCCAGCCCACGACCGGGGTGCTCGTGTGCGACGTGGACCGGGGGCGGCGCACGTACGGCAAACTGGTCGAGCCGGACGCGCTGGCCGGGGCAGAGATCGAGGAGCTGATCGGCAAGACGGTGCGGCTTCACCCGGAGCCCACCCCGCTGCCGACCGGCGATGAGGGCACGGTCAACCGGGCTGTGCTCGCAGGGGAATGAGGTGAGGCATGGCGTGGGACTTCTCAACCGAGCCTGAGTTCCAGGCGAAGCTGGACTGGATCCGCGACTTCGTCGTCGAGGAGATCGAGCCGCTCGACCTGGCCTTCGGGTCGCACGTCGTTTACGACAAGTCGCACCCGGTGCACCGCGAGGTGATCCGGCCGCTGCAGAACCGGGTGAAGGAGCAGGACCTGTGGGCCTGTCACCTCGGCCCCGACCTGGGCGGGAAGGGCTACGGGCAGCTCAAGCTCGCGCTCATGAACGAGATCCTCGGCCGCTCGCACTGGGCGCCGAGCGTGTTCGGCTGCCAGGCCCCCGACTCCGGCAACGCCGAGATCATCGCCCACTACGGCACCGAGGACCAGAAGGCGAAGTACCTCCAGCCGCTCCTCGACGGCCAGATCGTCTCCTGCTACTCGATGACCGAGCCCCAGGCCGGGTCCGACCCCGGCCAGTTCCAGTGCCGGGCGTGGCAGGACGGCGGCGAATGGGTCATCGACGGCGAGAAGTGGTTCTCGTCGAACCTGCGCTACGCCGAGTTCGCGATCGTCATGGCGGTCACCGACCCCGACGTCCCCGTGTACCAGGGGACGTCGATGTTCCTCGTCCCGACGTCGACGCCCGGCGTCAACATCATCCGCAACGTCGGGCTCGGCGCCGAGAAGGAGGGCGAGGGCTCGCACGCGTACGTCCGCTACGACCACGTCCGGGTCCCGGCCGAGAACCTCCTCGGCGGCGAGGGCCAGGCGTTCGTGATCGCCCAGACCCGGCTCGGCGGCGGGCGGGTCCACCACGCCATGCGCACCATCGGGAGCTGCCAGCGGGCCTTCGACATGATGTGCCAGCGCGCGCTGTCACGGGTCACCCAGGGCGAGGTGCTGGCGAAGAAGCAGATGGTCCAGGAGATGGTCGCCGACTCCTACATCGACCTCGAGCAGTTCCGGCTCCTGGTGCTGCAGACAGCGTGGAAGATCGACCAGGTCGGCGGTCACAAGGCCCGCACCGAGATCGCAGCGGTGAAGGTGCTGACGCCGAAGGTGTTGCACGACGTCGTGTACCGCGCCCTGCACGTGCACGGCTCGCTCGGCGTCTCGAACGAGATGCCGCTAGCCGGCATGTGGGCGATGCTCCCCGTCATGGGAATCGCCGACGGGCCGACCGAAGTGCACAAGGTGACGATCGCCCGGCAGGTGCTGAAGCGGTACCAGCCGTACGAGGGGCTGTGGCCGCCAGAGCATCTGCCGGAGCGGCGGGCCGAGGCCCGCAAGCGGTTCGCGCACCTGCTGGAGCACGAGGCCGCCCAGCTGTGAGCGAGCTGGCGCCCATCTGGGAGCAGGTCGACGACGACGAGGCCCGCACCGCCGGGCTCGTCGATCCCGCCTCGCTCGGTGCCTGGATGGACGCGCGCGACCTCCCGGGGTCAGGGGAGCCGGTCGAGATCCGGTTCATCAGCGGCGGCTCGTCGAACGAGATCTTCGAGGTGCGCCGGGGCGAGCACCGCATGGCGCTGCGCCGGCCGCCCCGGGTCGTGCCGGAGGGTCGCAACGCGACGATGCTGCGCGAGTACCGGGTGCTCGAGGCCCTGAACGGCACCGACGTCCCGCACCCGGAGGCGATCGCGGCCTGTGACGACGAGGGTGTCATCGGCGCCGCCTTCTACCTGATGGGCCACGTCGACGGCTGGTCGCCGATGAGCTACGGCCGCACCTGGCCCGCGCCCTTCGACACCGACCTCGAGGCCCGGGCCGGGCTCGGGATCCAGCTCGTCGACGGGATCGCGCGGCTCTCCCGCGTCGACTGGCGGGCCAAAGGCCTGGAGGACTTCGGGAAGCCGGACGGCTTCCTCGAGCGCCAGGTCGACCGGTGGCTCGCGCACCTCGAGCGCAACAACTGCCGCCCGCTGCCGGGAACCGACGAGACGGCGGCGTGGCTGCGCGGCCACATCCCGTCGACCTACGAGCCGGGGATCATCCACGGCGACTACCAGTTCGCCAACGTGATGTACGCCCACGGCGCGCCGGCGCGGCTGGCCGCGATCGTCGACTGGGAGATGACCACGATCGGCGATCCGCTCCTCGACCTGGGCTGGGTCACCATGAGCTGGCCGCGGGAGGGCGAGGACGCCTCCCAGAGCGGCTACGTCGATATGGTCGGGATGCCGTCCCACGAGGCGCTCCTCGCACACTACGAGGAGGTCAGCGGCCGCTCGACCGGTGACATCGACTACTACGAGATCCTGGCTCGGTTCAAGCTCGCGATCGTGCTCGAGGCGCAGTACGCACGCCTGAAGGCCGGACGCGCCGACAACCCGAAGATGGAGGCGTTCGGTCCCATCACGCTTGACCTGATGGCAAATGCCGCCGCACACGCCTCCAGGGCCGGTTGAAACAGAATCCGCCCGACCGTCGAGCCGCGACCGTCCGACCTGCACCGCGCGGGGCAACGGTCGCACACGGTTTGCGGCTTCGATTCGGTTCCTAGCGATCAGGGCCGCGAGGGCCCGGAGTTGGCCGGGCGTCGTCGAGCACCTCCGGGTTCACCACGTTGGTTGGGCTTCCGGCCGCGTAGGCGTTGATCTGGTCGAAGATGTCGGCGAACTGCAGTTCCCATTCGTCCCGCGTGACGTAGCCGAGGTGCGGCGTGCAGACGACGTTCTCGAGCCTGAGGAGCGGGTCGGTGGGGTCGAGGACCGGCTCGTTCTCGTACACGTCGACGGCGGCGAAGCCGGGGCGACCGGCCTGCAGCGCCGCGACGAGCACACCCGGCTCGACGAGGCCAGCGCGGCTCGTGTTCACGAGCAGGGCGGTGGGCCTCATGGCGGCGAGGTCGGACGCCGTGACGATGCCACGAGTGGACGGGACAAGCCGCAGATGCAAGGACAGCACGTCGCTGCGCTCGAACAACGCGGTCTTGCTCTCCGCGACCGCGCGTCCACCTTCCGCGGCTTGCTGCCGGGACAGTTCCGACGACCACACCAGCACGTTCATGCCGAATGCCTCGCCGTACCCGGCGACGACCCTGCCGATGCGGCCGTAGCCGAAGATGCCCAGCGTCTTGGACCGGAGCGTGCGCCCGATATCGGTCTGCCAGCGACCGGCTCGCATTGCATTGACCTGCGCTGGGATCTGTCGCATCGCGCTGAGCACCAACGCCCACGTCAGCTCGGCGGCCGCGTAGGACGGTGAGCCAGCGTGAAGATCAGAGGAGACGACGATCCCGAGCCGTGTGCACGTGTCGACGTCGATATGTGGGAACGCACTGCGTTGGCTGATCAGGAGCAGCTTCGGGAGGCGCTCCAGGAGGGCGGTCCGGATCTCGGTGCGCTCACGGATGAGAACGACCGCCTCGGCATCGCGCAGGCGCACGGCCAGGTCGTCGACGTCCGGCGCGTGGTCGGTCCAGACCGTGACGTCATGCCCGTCGAGCTTCCGGAAGCACGCCAGGGTTCGCAGGGTGTCGAAGTAGTCGTCGAGGATCGAGACCCTCACTTCCGTCTCCTCGGTTGGAGCCTCGCATCGGCGCGACACATCGACTGACCAGCACCGCATTGTCGCAGGCTCAGCGATGGCGGGAGCCGGTTCAGTGGCGCGGCAGCCCCAAGATCCTGGTCGCGAGGATGTTCTTGTTGACCTGGGTCGTGCCGCCGGCGATCGTGTGCGACCGCGCCATGACCCGGTCCCGGCCCCACTCGCCGGCGTTGGCATCGGGGCCGAGCACGTCGCCCGACACCTCGGCCACCAGCTGCTCGGTCTCGCTCCACACCAGCTTGGCGATGCTCCCCTCGGGGCCGAGCGGCCGGCCGTGGAGCTGGCCCGAGATGGCGCGGTCGGCGACCAGCTTCAGCAGCTCCGCGTGGACGTACGCGCGTGCGAGGCGCTGGCGCAGCGCCGCGTCGTCGCTCGCCATCCGGCCGTCCCCGAGCGGGGTGCGCCGCGCCAGCTCGAGGAGCCGGGCGACTTTCGCCCGCAGCCCGAGGTGCAGCGTCGCCACGCCGCCCCGCTCGTGGGCGAGCGTCGTCATGGCCACCCGCCAGCCCTCGTTCACCGGGCCGAGGGTCTGCTCGCCGGGCACGCGGACCTCATCGAAGAAGATCTCGTTGAACTCCCGCTCGCCGGTGATGGTCACCAGCGGCCGCACCTCGACCCCGGGGCGGTGCAGGTCGACGAGCAGGCACGTGATGCCGCGGTGCTTCGGCGCCTCGGGGTCGGTGCGGACCAGCAGCTCGCACCAGTCGGCGACGTGGGCGAGCGTGGTCCAGATCTTCTGGCCCGTCACGACCCAGTCGTCGCCGTCCCGCACCGCCCGGGTGCGCAGCGACGCCAGGTCCGACCCGGCGTCGGGCTCCGAGAACCCCTGGCACCACACGTCGTCGCCGCGCCGCATCCGGGGGAGCAGCTCCGTCCGCTGGGCCGGGGAGCCGTGGGCCATGAGGGCGGGCGCGATGTTCGGGATCCCGATGACGTTGATCGGCCCCGGCACGCCGGCTCGGTGCAGCTCCTCGCTCCAGACCAGCTGCTCGAGGACACCGGCCCCGCGTCCCCCGTACTCGGTCGGCCAGGCGACGACGGCATAGCCGGCGTCGGCGAGCTCGCGGTTCCAGGCCCGCAGCCGCTCGAAGCGCTCCGAGCCGGGGTCCAGGCCGGTGGCGGTGCCGAGCGCTCGGACCTGGTCGGTGGCGTGCTCGTCGAGCCAGGCCCGCAGCTCGGCGCGGAACGCCTGCGCCTCGGGCGGATACGTGAAGTCCAAGGCTCAGCCGTCGAGGCCGCCGGCGGCGAGTCGCGCCTCGACCTCGCGCTGGCGAGCGACGTTCTCGGTGTGCAGCTCGTCGGTGGTCTTCACCCGGCCGTCGACCTTCAGCTCGCCCATCACGTGCACCGCACCGAGCGTCTCGTGCAGGTACTCGGGGCCCTCCCCGGTGGGGATGAACCAGCCGGTCGGGCACATGGTCAGCACCTCGACGAACGAGAAGCCGTCCCCCCGCCGCTGCGACTCGAGGGCGCGGCGCACCATCTTCTTCGTGCGCGCGACCGCGCCGGCGTTGTGCACCGAGCCCCGGGCGACGTAGCTGGCGCCCTCGAGGCGGCTGATGAGGTCCCCGATCAGGATCGGGTAGCCGTGGTACTCGGCCTCCCGGCCGTCGATGGTGTTCTTGGTGCGCTGCCCGAGGACGGTCGTCGCGGTCATGTGGCCGCCGGTCTCGCCGAACACCCCGTTGTTCAGCAGCACGCACGTGACCGCCTCACCCCGGGCCGCAGTGTGCAGCACCTCCTGGAGGCCCTCGTTCACCATGTCGCCGTCGCCCTGGAGCGTGAACACGACCGCGTCGGGGCGCATGCGCTTGATCCCGGTCGCGACCGACGGCGCCCGGCCGTGGAGCGCCTGGACGAGGTCGACGTCGATGCTGGTCGTGAACGCGGTGTAGCAGCCGATGCCGACCACGCCGATGGTCTGGGTCGTCACCTCGAGGTCGGTGATCGTGTCGAGCAGGCAGCGCAGGGCCAGCGGCTCGCCGCAGCCGGGGCAGAGATGGTGCTCACCGGTGAGCAGCAGGTCGGGCGTGAGGTCACCGACCCGCCGGGCCCCGCTCGGCTCGGTGGAGGTGTCGAGGGTGGGCATCGGGCGTCTCCCTACCAGAGCGTTCGCTCGTTGTCGGGCAGCGGCGGCAGCGCCGCGTCCGCGCCGCCCCGGTGGACCGCCAGCACCCGGTCCCGGATGGTCTCGACGTCGAGGAGCCGCCCGACCCCGAAGCCGGAGCCGTCGGTCGAGATCCCCCCGATCCCCACCACCGGCGCCCGGCCGAGGACGGCCAGGCGCACGTCGTCGATCAGCTGGCCCGCGCTCAGCTCGAACACCGCCACCGTGCGCGCCCCCGCGGCGGCCGCCACCGCGTCGGCCGGGAAGGGCCACAGCGTGATCGGCCGCACGAAGCCGACCCGCTCGCCCGCCTCCCGCAGGTCGCGCACCACCGACCGCACGAACCGGGCCGGGCTGCCGAAGGCGACGACGACCGTCTCGGCGTCGTCGAGGTAGCCGGTCTCGGCCCGGGCCTCGGCGCGCTCGATCTCGTGCTGCTTGGCGACGATGCGGCGCAGGTGGGCCTCGATCCCGATCGGCTCGGCGCCGAACCTGGCCAGCCCGAGCGGCGAGAGCAGCTTGGCGTGGCCGGTGCCGGTGGTCGCGCCGTCGACGGCCCAGTCCTTGTCGGGGACCGGCCCGAAGTCGATCGGGTCCACCGACACCGATTCCTCGACGTGGGCGGTCAGGTAGTCGCCGTACACGAGCACCGGGTTGCGCCACCGGTCGGCGAGGTGGAAGGCGAGCTGGGTCAGCTCCACCGCCTCGGTGATGTCGACGGGCGCCAGCACCAGGTGCCGGTAGTCGCCGTGCCCGCCGCCCCGGGTGGCCTGGAAGTAGTCGCCCTGGCCGCGGGCCAGGTTGAAGATCACGAGCGGCAGTTCGGCCAGCGTGATCTCGGCGAACGACTCCTGCATGAGCGACAGCCCCTGGCCGGTCGACCCGGTGGCGGCGCGGGCGCCGGTGGCGAGCGCCCCCCACGCCATCCCGACCGCCTCGAGCTCGCTCTCGGCGTTGATGCAGGTGCCCCCCACCTCGGGCAGGTACCGGGCGAAGTGCTCCAGCACCTCGGTGAACGGCGTCATCGGGTAGCCGGCGAAGAACCGGCAGCCGGCCGCGATCGAGGCCAGCGCGATGGCCTCGCTGCCCTCCAAGAGGCGCCGCTCGGCGCCGCGGACCGCGATCGTCGTCACGACGCCACCTCCGTCACCACCGGCTGGTCGTACCGGTAGACCTCGAAGCAGAAGTCGGGGCACACGAACAGGCAGGCCGCGCACCCCGTGCAGCCCGGCTCGAGGAGGGGGGAGTGGAACCCAGCCCGGTTCAGGTCGCTGCCCATGGTGAGGACCCGGGGCGGGCAGGCGGTGATGCAGAGCTCGCAGCCCTTGCAGGCCTCGGTGTCGATGCGCACCGTGCCCCGGCTCGTGATCGTCGTCACGCCGATGCCGCCTCGCGCTGCCAGGCCGGGACCGCCAGCGGCTCGACGCGGTCGAGCCCGGCGCGCAGCGCCCGCTCGTTCACCTCGAGGTGCTGGCGTCGATAGGCGGGGACGGACTCGCGCATCCCGCCGAGCAGCGCGTCGACGCCGACCACGCCGGTCAGCCCGACGTAGGCGCCGAGGATCACCATCGACGCCGCCAGCTCGTTGCCGGCCGCGGCGGCGAGCTCGCCGGCCGGGATCCGGCGCACCGTGAAGCGCTCGTCGAGGGGGGCGGCGAAGGTGGCGTCGTTCACGACCACCAGGGCGCCGTCCACCACCTTGGGCGCGACCGGCGACCAGTAGCGGTCGTGCATGGCGATCGCCGACCAGGCTCGTGACACCAGCGGCGGGGCCTGGATGGGCGCGTCGCCCACGACCACGGTGGCGTCGGTGTTCATCCCCCGCATCGCGCCGCCGTAGACGCCGAAGAGCAGGACGTGCCGGTCCTCGAGGACGGCGGCCCGGGCGAGGACCTGCGCCGCCAGCTGGACGCCCTGACCGCCGATGCCGGTGAGGAGGACCTCGCGCTCGGTCACGGGCGCGACGCTCCGATGCCGCGCAGCGCGAACGCGACGAGGTGGGCGACGTCGTCGCGGGTGGGGGGCTGGCGGCGCACGATCGCGTCTTCGGTCGCGGCCATGGCCAGGTGGTAGATGGCGTCCGCATCCCGCCCGGGATCGCCACCGGCGTCGGCGACCGCGGCCCGCAGCGGCGCGATGACCTGCTCGCGCTGGCTCGCGGTCGCCTCCGGGTACCGGGCCGCCAGCCGGGCGCCGTTCACCGCGAACGGCCGCGTGTTGGCGGCCGCCTCGGCGTTGCGGGCCTGCTCCAGCAGCCCCTCCACCCAGGCCCGCACCGCGTCGGCACCGGGGCTCGCCTTCGTCATGCGGCGCTCGAGCGTCTCCACGAGCCGCCGCCGACCGTCGTCGAGGACCGCGACCAGCAGCTCGTCCTTGGTGCGGAAGTGGCGGTAGAACGCCTGGTTCGAGAGGCCGGCGGCCTGGACGATATCGCTGACCCGGGGGTCCAGCGACTCGGTCCGGCGCATCACCGCGTAGGCGGCGTCGACGAGCCGGCGGACCTCGTCGGCGTAGGCCGCCGCCCGCTCCTCGAGGGTCCGGGCCGCCACCGCCCGCTCGACCGGAACGACGTTCTGCACTGTCAGAACCCTATTCCAGCCTTTGGGGACGGGGCAACCCGGTCGAGCCGGTGCCGGTACCGTGCGGAGCCGAGGGGGACCGCATGGCACTCGAGCTCGACCTGCGCGGGGTCGCGGACGACCGGGCCCGCCGCTACGTCGCCGACGGGTCCTGGACCGACGACACCCTCGGGTCGATCCTCGCCGCCGGGCTGACCGACGCCCCCGACACCACCCTCGCCGTCTACTCCCAGACCCGACCCTGGCGCGGCACGTTCGGCGACGGCTTCGATCTCGCCCGCCGCGTCGCCGCCGGGCTGCGAGCCGCGGGCGTCGGGCCCGGTGACCCGGTCGCGTTCCAGCTCCCGAACTGGATGGAGGCCGCGGCGACGTTCTGGGCCATCGCCCTGCTCGGCGCGGTCCCGGTCCCGATCGTCCACTTCTACGGCCCGAAGGAGGTCGGGTTCATCCTCGAGCAGTCGGGCGCCCGCGTCCTCGTCACCGCCGACCGCTTCGGCCACCTCGACTTCCTCGCCAACCTCGAGACGCTCCGGCCGACGCTCGCCGCGCTCGAGCACGTCTACGTCGTCGGCGGCGACGCGCCGAGCCCCGCCCAGCCGTTCTCGGTGCTGACCGCGGCGGATCCGGTCGAGGGCCCCGTCCCCACCGACCCCGCCGCGCCCGCGCTCATCGCCTACACGTCGGGGACGACCGCCGATCCGAAGGGCGTCGTGCACTCGCACCGCACCATCGGGTTCGAGATCCGCCAGCTCGCCGCCATGCAGGCCAGTCGCGGCCGGCCCGCGCTCGTCGGCGCGCCGGTCGGCCACGGCATCGGGATGCTGTCCGCGCTGCTGATCCCGGTGTGGCGGCGCGATCCCATCCACCTCATCGACGTCTGGGACCCGGGCCGGGTGCTGGCGACGATGCTCGACCAGCAGATCACGAGCGGGAACGGGGCCACCTACTTCCTGATCAGCCTCCTCGACCATCCCGACTTCAGCGAAGAGCACCGCGCGCTGATGACCTACATCGGCCTCGGCGGGTCCGCGGTCCCGGCCGCGGTGGGGGAGCGCTGCGCGGCGATGGGGATCTCGACCGTGCGCAGCTTCGGGTCGACCGAGCACCCGTCGATCACCGGGATGAAGCACCAGGACACGCCGCTGGCCAAGAAGATCCACACCGACGGGCGTCCGCTCCCGGGCGTCGAGATCGAGCTGCGCGACGAGCTCGGCCAGGCCGTCGGCCTCGGCGAGCCGGGGGAGATCTGGAGCAAGGGCCCGGACTGCTTCGTGGGCTACACCGACTCCGCGCTGACCGCGGCAGCCTTCGACGCCGACGGCTGGTTCGGCACCGGCGACGTCGGCGTGCTCGACGCCGACGGCTACCTGTCGATCGTCGACCGCAAGAAGGACATCATCATCCGGGGCGGCGAGAACATCAGCGCCCTCGAGGTCGAGGAGCAGCTCCTCCACCTGCCGGCCGTCGCCGAGGCGGCGGTCGTCGCCGCCCCCGACACTCGACTCGGCGAGCACGCGGCCGCGTTCGTCCGGATGCAGCCCGGCGCGACGCCGCCGTCGCTGGAGGCGGTGCGCGCGCACCTGGAGCAGGTCGGGCTGGCCCGCCAGAAGTGGCCGGAGGAGATCCGTGGCGTCGAGGACTTCCCCCGCACCGCGTCCGGGAAGGTCCAGAAGTACGTGCTGCGCGAGCGGCTCCGGCGCGAAGCCGCCTCGGCGTGACTCAGCCCGAC
>Ga0102924_1006655_pt1 | contig 10794 bp, 9 predicted proteins | sample PaiPotPPM11metaG_FD_80116 | JGI IMG/M metagenome (GOLD analysis project Ga0102924, IMG submission 80116) | Iron sulfur acid spring bacterial and archeal communities from Banff, Canada, to study Microbial Dark Matter (Phase II) - Paint Pots PPM... ...
ACGTGCGGGAGAACCTGGCCCGCAACATCGCGCTGGACTTCAACTTCAACCAGAAGCCGCTTCCGCCGGTGATCCTCAACCCCTGCCCGCCCACCACCCTGGTCCCGGCTCCCAAGCCGGGCTGCCCCAACACCGTGAAGATCGACTTCAAGAGCTGGGGCGACAGCTAGCCCCGTCTGCGCCGGTCCGGCCCGGTCACTGCCAGGTCACGGCAGCGGCCGGGTCGGTCGCGTGCAGGTCGTTGGATACCCGGGCCAGGTGGACTCGCATGGCCTCCACGGCCGCCGCCGAGTCACGGGCCCGGAGCGCGGCCACGATCTGGCGGTGGTCGGCCTGGTACTCCTGCCGACGGGTGGCCGAGGCGCTGCGGCGCTTGAGGTCGCCCCACACGTGGCCGTGCCGGGCCTGCTCGATGACGCCGTACAGCACGGCCAGCAGCGGGCTGCGGCTGGCCCGCATGATGCACCGGTGCAGGGCCAGGTCCCAGGTCTCGAACTCCTCGTAGCTGGCCGCGTGGTCGCCGCCGGCCAGGCAGCGGTCCATCTCGTCCAGGTCGGCGGCGGTGGCCCAGGCCACCACCAGCGGCATGGCGGGCGGCTCCAGCAGCCGCCGGACCATCATCACGTCGGCGGGCGCGAAGTCCCCGCCGACGCTCCCGCCCGCATCCGGGCCCGCGCCAGCCGGAACCGCGCCAGCCGGGACAACCGCCGCGGGCGCCGGCTCGCGCAGGAACGTGCCCCGGCCGACCTCGCGCGAGATCCGCCCCCGGGCCTCCAGCAGCGCCAGCGCGTGCCGCACCGAGGACCGGGTCACCCCCAGGTCCAGGGCCAGCTGGCGCTCGGTCGGCAGCCGGGACCCTGGCCCCAGCCCGGCGCGCTCGGACTCGGCCAGGATCAGCCCGGCCAGCCGGTGCCCGTGCTCGTCCGCCGTCCCGGCAAAACCAGCGCCACCGGCACCGGCGGCGCTACCTGCGCCACTGGTGCCTACCGCGCCCTCAGCGGCTGTACGCATCAACCCTCCGCCGCGCTAGCTGGTCACCGCTACCGCGTGCAACCAATCCTACCAATACACCAGATCACTCGGTAATTCACGTCCCGGGCCGCCCGGGCATCACCTCTGGCACCGCCTCAGACACCTCAATATCCCGTACACCCCTCTTGACCCCTCGTATTGGTGCGACCTATGCTCAACCAATCCGAAAGTACTCGACCAATCCGGCCGCGCCCGCGGATCTGACCCCCAGGCTGACGGCCGGAATGCCTGATCAGGAGGCTACCGGTGCGGCTCGCCACCATTGCTACACCCGACGGCCCGCGACTGCACGTCCGGGGGCGGTCCGGCTACCTGGACGCCGCCGCCGAGACCGGCAACCCCGAGCTCGGCTCGCTCCAGCGCGTCCTGGAGCGCGGGCCGATGGCCCTGGACCGGCTGCGGCGCCTGGCCGAGCAGGACGGCCGGGAGGTCACCGAGGCCGAGTTCGCGCCCGCGGTGCCAGACCCGCCGCGCGTGCTGTGCCTGGGCCTGAACTACTCCGCGCACGCGCTGGAGGGCGGCCGGGCCGTGCCCACCTTCCCCGACGCGTTCGTCCGCGGCGCGGACAGCGTGCTGGGCCCCTACGCCGACCTGGTCAAGCCCGCGCTGACGGACCGCTTCGACTACGAGGCCGAGCTGGGCATCGTCATCGGGGCCGGCGGCCGGTACATCCGGGCCGACAAGGCCCTGGACGCCATCGCCGGCTTCGTGGTGCTCAACGACGCCTCGGCGCGCGACTGGCAGCGCGCGGCCAGCCAGTGGACGGCGGGCAAGAACTTCGAGGGCAGCATGCCCATCGGCCCCGAGGTCGTCACCCCGGACGAGGTCGACGTGAGCGACCTGGCCATCAGCTCCACCCTGAACGGCACCGTCATGCAGTCGTCGCGGACCTCGCTGATGCTCGTCGACGTGCCCAGCGCGGTCGAGTTCTTCTCCTCCTTCACCCGGCTGCGCCCCGGCGACGTGATCGCCACCGGCACCCCGGCCGGGGTCGGATTCGCCCGGAAGCCTCCGGTCTGGATGCAGCCCGGCGACGTCATCGAGGTCACCGTCGAGCAGGTCGGGACCATTCGCAACCACCTCGTCGCCGAGGCCGACGCACCCGCTGACTGGCGGTGGCAGCCTCTGGCGCCATCCGGCGGACTCTGACAGCAAAAGAGGGACCCATGCGCACCACCCTCAGATACACGGCCACGCTGGCCGCCGCGGCACTAGCCATAGCCCTGACCGCCTGCGGCAGCACCAAGCCCGGCACCAGCGCGGCCAACCCCGGCGGCTCCAGCCCGGCCGCCTCCGGATCCACGCTCACCGTCGCCGACGTCGCCCCGTTCAGCGGCCCCGACGCCGCGCTCGGCCCCACCTACCTGGCCTCCTGCTACGGCGCCACCTCGGCCATCAACGCGGCCGGCGGGGTGCTCGGCCACAAGCTGGCCTGCAAGAGCGTGGACACCCGCGGCGACCCGGCCGACGCGGTGCCCGCCGTGAACCAGATGTTCGCCACCACCTCCAGCCTGGCCCTGGTCATCGGCTGCACCTCCGACGAGGCCGCCTCGGTGGTCCCGATCATCAACGCGCACAAGATGACCGCGTTCTGCATGACCGGCCAGTCCGAGTTCGACCACGTGCACTTCCCGTTCTTCTACCGGCTGGTCCCGCCCGACCTCGAAGAGTCCTACGCCATGGTGGCGATCGCCAAGGACCTGCACTACAAGCGGATCGCCCTGGCGTTCGGCAACGACATCGGCTCGCAGACCTTCGTCGCGCCGGCCATCGCCGCGCTGAAGAAGGCCGGGATCACCCTGACCACCAGCCAGACGCTGGACCTCAACGCGACCACGTTCCGCACCGAGGCCGAGGCCATCATCCAGTCCAAGCCCGACGCGATCATGACCGAGGCCCTGGGCTCGGCCGACCCCACCTTGTTTAGTGAAATTAAGCAGCTGGGCAAGAAGGTGATCCCGATCATCGGGACCTCGGCCGCCATCTCCCCCGCGTTCTTCAAGTCGGCCGCCGCGTCCGTCGGGGCCAGCTCGTTCACGGCTGGCTTCCACGCCGACAACCTGGTCACCGAGACCAGCGGCCCGGCCTACCAGGCGTTCTCCAAGGCGCTGCTGTCCCAGCAGGGCAAGGTGCCCGGCGTGACCGGCAACTTCACCACCTACCTCAGCGCGCCCGGCGGCGTGCACCTGTACGACGGCATCAACCTGGCCGCGCTGGCCATGCTGATGGCCAAGAGCACCAGCTCGGCGGCCTACGACCCGGACATACTCAAGATCGGCGACGGCGTGCCGGGGGCCAAGGTCTGCTACTCCTTCGCTCAGTGCGCGCCGCTGGTCAAGGCGGGCACCGCGATCAGGTACGAGGGCCCGGGCGGCCCGACCATCTTCGACAGCTACCACGACTCCACCGGCCTCTTCCAGATCGACACCTACAGCGCCTCCGGCAAGGTCAACGTGGTCGGCAGCATCAGCTCCGCTCAGCTCCGGGCCCTGGCCGGATGAGCGCGGGATGAGCCTGTTCCTCGCCTCGGTCGGGTTCGGGCTGGTCACCGCCTCGGTGCTGGCCATCGCCGCGGTCGGCTTCACGCTGCAGTTCGGCGTGACCGACGTGCTCAACCTGGCCTACGGCGCGGTGATGATCGCGGGCGCGTTCCTGGCCTACGTGCTCAACAGCGCCGGGCTGTCGGTGTGGGCCGCGCTGCCGGTCGCGGTGGCCGTCTGCTCGCTGGGCTCGGTGGCGCTCAACGCGCTGGTCTACACGCCGTTCCAGCGCCGCGGGGCCAGCCCGATCACGATGGTCATCGTCTCCCTCGGCCTCACGCTGATCATCGAGTTCGGCGTGCAGGCCGTGGCCGGCGGCACCAGCGTCTCCTACCACCTGGCCCAGGGCCCCACGTTCCACGCCGGCGGGCTGATCCTGACCGCCGTGCAGCTGGCGGTCATCGGCCTGAGCCTGGTGGTGATGGCCGCCGTGCACGGGCTGCTGCGCTACACCAAGCTGGGCAAGGCCATGCGAGCCACCGCGGCCAACCGCATGCTGGCCCGCAACTGCGGGATCAGGACCGGCCGGGTCATCGCCGTGACCTGGGCCCTGACCGGCGGGCTGTGCGGGCTGGCCGGGGTGGTGTTCGGCATCGACTCCGGCAGCTTCGACGCCACCAGCACCGACATCTTCCTGGTCCTGATCCTGGCCGCGGTGTTCCTCGGCGGCCCCGGCCAGGCCTACGGGGCCATGCTCGGCGCCGCCGTCATCGGCATCGCCACCGAGGTCAGCGCCACGTTCATCCCGCCCGACTACAAGTACGTGGTCGCGTTCCTGGTGCTGCTGGTGATGCTCGGCGTCCGCCCGGCGGGCCTGCTGGGAGCGACGGCATGAGAGGCAGAGCATGAACAGCTACTACCTCATCAACCTGCTCGTCTACGCTGCCGTCGACGCCATGGCCTGCCTGGGCCTGAGCCAGCAGTTCGGCATCGCCGGCGTGACCAACTTCGGCTTCATCATCTTCCAGGCCGCCGGCGGCTACGTGGCCGCCATCCTGGCCATGCCGGCCGACTCGGCCAACGGCGGCTTCCAGTCCTACATCGGCGGACTGCACCTGCCCTTCCCGCTGCCCTGGGTCGGCGCCGCCATCGCCGGCGGCCTGCTGGCCCTCCCGTTCACCTTCCTGGTCGGCCGGCGGCTGCGCGGTGACTTCGCCGCCGTCGGCCTGCTGGTCACCGCGGTGCTGGTCAACCTGCTGGTGACCAACTACGTGCCGCTGTTCAACGGCGACGCCGGGATCTCGCTCATCCCCGAGCCGCTGCAGGGCGTGCTCAACGCCGCCACCACCGGCTACCAGTGGGGCTTCACCGCCATCGCCGTCCTGGCCTGCGCCGGCGTGTACCTGTTCGTGCGCCGCATCACCGAGTCGCCCTACGGCCGGTCGCTGCGGGCCATGCGCGACAACGACGTCGTCGCCGACTCCCTGGGCAAGAACCTGCGCTCGCTGCGCACCGGCGTGCTGGTCACCGGCGGCGCCATCGCCGGGCTGTCCGGCGGCATCCTCGTCTCCTACATCACCACCTGGTCCCCGGCCGCCTGGGGCTACGCCGAGACCGTGGTGCTGTTCGCCGCGGTGATCATCGGCGGGGCCGGCAACCACCGCGGCGCGGTGCTCGGCGCCATCCTGGTCCCGGTCGGGTTCGAGGAGGTCACCCGGTTCATCCCCAGCTCCAATAGCCTGCCGCCCAACCTCATCCCCTCGCTGGAGTGGGTGGCCATCGGCCTGCTGATCGTCATCTTCCTGTGGTTCCGGCCCCAGGGCATCCTGCCCGAGCGCAAGCGCGTTATCCCGCTTACATCGCTGCCCGCCGTCGCGGCCGACGTTCAGTCGCATTCAACTGATCCGCAACAGCTAGCGCGCGCCACCGTCGTCCCTCAGCCCGGCCCGGCCTCCGCTGACACGGGGCCCAGCCCGGTTGTGCTGCGCGCCACCGGCCTGACCCGCGACTTCGGCGGCGTCCGGGCCGTCAGCGACGTCTCCCTGGCCGTCCGCCGCGGCACCCTCACCGGGCTCATCGGCCCCAACGGCGCCGGCAAGTCCACCCTGCTGGCCATGCTGGCCGGCACCCTCCCGCCGACCGCCGGCACCATCAGCTACCTCGGCCAGGACATCACCGCCCTGCCCGCCTACCGCCGGGCCCGCATCGGCCTGGTCCGCACCTTCCAGCTGGCCAGCGAGTTCCGGCGGCTGACCGTGCTGGAGAACCTGCTGTCGGCCGTGCCCGGCCACAGCGGCGACTCGCTGGCCGGCGCCATCCGCGGCCGCCGCTACTGGGGCAGCGACGAGCTGGCCGCCATCGACCGGGCCCAGGCCCTGCTGCGCCGCTTCGGCCTGCTGGACATGGCCGGCCAGTACGCCGGCGACCTCAGCGGCGGCCAGCGCCGCCTGGTCGAGATCATGCGGGCGCTGATGACCGCGCCGACCATGCTGCTGCTGGACGAGCCCATGGCCGGCGTGCACCCCGCCCTGGCCCGGCGGATCGGCCAGGAGCTGACCGCACTCTGCCGGGAGGGAATGACCGTGCTGATGGTCGAGCACGAGCTGGCCATCATGGACGAGTTCTGCGACCCCGTGGTGGTCATGGCCGACGGCGCGGTGCTGGCCGAGGGCACCATGACCGACCTGCGGGCCCGCAGCGAGGTCGTGGAGGCCTACCTTGTCGGCTGAGTCCCCTGCCGCGCAGTCCCCTGCCGCTCAGTCCCGTGGCCTGTCGCTGCGGGCCGAGAACGTCACCGCCGGGTACGGCGGCGACCCGGTCATCCGCGGCATCACCGTCAGCGCCGACCCGGCCGAGATCGTGTCCCTGGTCGGGCCCAACGGCTCCGGCAAGTCCACCCTGCTCAAGAGCCTGGCCGGGATCGTGCACGTCGCCCCGGGCCGGGTCCTGGTCGGCGGGGCCGACCTGACCAACACCGCGCCCGAGCAGATCGCCAGGTCCGGGGTCGGCTACGTGCCCCAGGTCGACGACGTCTTCGGCCCGCTGACCGTCCGCGAGAACCTCGAGATGGGCGGCTACCTGCTGCGCCGGGCCGAGCTGCCGGCCCGGACCGAGCACGTGCTGACCGTGTTCCCCCGGCTGGCCGGCATGCTCACCCGCCCGGCCGGCCGGCTCAGCGGCGGCGAGCGCAAGATGCTGGCCATGGCCCGGGTACTGATGCTCGAGCCGGGCCTGTTCCTGCTCGACGAGCCCACCGCCAACCTGGCCCCCAAGGTGGCCGCCGAACTGCTCGGCGAGCACGTCCGCCAGCTCGCGGCCAGCGGCGCCACGGTGCTCATCGTGGAGCAGCGAGCCCGCGCCGTGCTGGCCATCTCCGACCGCACCTACGTGCTGGGCGGCGGCGAGGTCCGGATGTCCGGCACCCCGGCCGAGCTGTCCGCCAGCCCCGACTTCGTCGAGTCCTTCCTCGGCGGCCGCCATCCCCAGGCCGCCTCCCCCGGCGATAACTAACTCGCCAAGGAGATCAGAGTATTCAAGTTACAGCCAGGCAGCTGTAGCACCCCGGCCGCCGAAAACACCGGGCAGCATATGGTCGCGCGGTCTGGCCTGCCGCCGTGGTGTCGCGCCAGCCCGTGCCGTGCCGACTGTCCGGCCGCTGGCAGCACGGGACGGCTCGCTGTGATCGCGGCCGGTGGCTGCGCCGCATACTGCTGGGCCACGGCGCAGGACGCCCATGATCGGGACCGATTGACCCCGTCCTGCGGGAGTCAATCGGTCCCGATCATGGGCGGATCTCGGCATAGCCGTCTTCGTCGAGCATGATCTCGGCGGTGGCGCGGCCGGGGGCCTGGCTTGTGGCTGTCACGTCCAGCCCAGTCAGGTTGTTGGCGGCGAACGCCCAAGGGTACTTAGGCGGTCTCGGCCTGGAGGACGTCGGCCACCGGGGTGCGGGAGCCGGCCCGGGCCGAGACAACAGCCAGCAGGGCCACCGCGGCCAGCATCCCCGCCGCCGCCGAGGCCAGCCACCAGGCGGGCGGGGTGACGAGCTGGCCGGAGCCGTTGGCCAGCTTGTACAGCAGCAGGCCGGCCGGGATGCCGAGCAGGACGCCGGGCAGCGCCGCGATCAGCTGGGCGGCGGACAGGCCCGCGCTGACCTGGCCCTGGGTGGCGCCGAGGGCGCGGGTCAGCGCGGCCGAGTGCCGGGTGTCCAGCACGGTGGCCCAGGTGGTGACGACGGCGTTGAGGCCGGACAGGGCGACCAGTGCCACGGTGAGCACGGCCAGTACCTGGCCGTCGCGAATGGCGACCGGATTGGCCAGGCCGGACGCGGCCGCTACCTGGTGGGCGTCGGTCATGGCGTGGAAGGCCAGCACGGCGTCGATCCCGGCCGCCGTGACGGTGGCGCTGGCCATGCTCAGCACCAGCCGTCGCGGGCGGCGGCCGGCCAGGCGCAGGCCGATGAGCAGCGGGGCGGGCAGCCGGCGGGTGACCGCGACCAGCGCGCGGCGGCGGCGGGGCGGCCGGGCCGCGTCGGCCAGGGCGGCCACCGTGCTGGTCCGGGCGGCGCGGAGGGCCGGGACGAGCGTAGCGACCAGGGCCACGGCCAGGGCCAGGGCGGCCACCAGGCCGACGGTGAGCGGCGTCAGCGACGGCCCGCCGGGCGCCCCGACCAGGCCCGCTCCCGGGCTGGTCAGCAGCGGCGCGGCCAGCCACCCGAAGAGCAGTCCGAGGGCCGCCGCGAGCAGGGCCAGGGCCAGGTTCTCGGCCAGCAGGACCGCGGCGACCAGCCCGGGGGTGCCGCCGGCCGCCTTGAGCCGGCCCACGCGCTGGGTCTGCTCGGCCATCCGGCCGCCGGTCAGCACGGCGACGGTGGCCAGCGCGAGCAGCCCGAGCAGCCAGCTGCCGGGTTCCAGCACGCTCTGCTCGTCGGCCACCAGCAGGCCATCCGCGCTCCGGACGGACTGCCAGGGGATCAGCAGCGACGCGCGGGGCGTCAGGCTCCGGTTGTGCCCGTAGCTGGCGGCCAGCGCGGCGGCCCTGGCCGGGTCGGCGAGGCGCAGGCTGAGCAGGTAGATCCAGCCGCCCGGCGCGGCCAGGGCCCTGGCGGTGGCCGGGGTCACCCAGGCCAGCCCGGGGCCGGGGCCGCCGCCCGACATCATGCAGCCGGCCTCGCACATGTTGGGGAAGGGCGTCAGCGCGGCCGTGACGGCGGTCCCGGCGACCGTGAATGGCCGGCCGTCCAGGGTGACCTTGTCCCCCGGCCGGACGCCGAGCGCGGTGGCCAGCGTGCGCTCCAGCACCACCTGGCCGGGCCGCACCCAGGTGCCGGAGGTCACCAGCGGCTGGTCGACCGGGACCCGGCCCGCGCCCCGTCCTTCCGCCACCACGTTGACCGCGATGCCGCGCGAGCGCAGGGTGACGCTGGCGGCCAGGAACGGCCCGCTGTGCCCGGTCACGGCGGGCGCGTGGATGAGCGGCCGCGCGTCGGGCGGCACCGGCCGCCCCGTCGCCTGACCGGCACCGGCCGGGCCGTACTCGGCGACCAGGTCCGGCCCGGCCGTCGCGGCCCTGGTCCGCTGGTAGGGGTGGCTGGTGACCCCGTGCAGGGCCAGGGCCAGGGTCAGCGTGGTGGTGGCGGCCATGATGGCGATGAGCAGCAGCCCGGCCTGGGCCGGGCGCCGCCGCAGGTCCCTGACCGCCAGGCGGCCGATCAGCGCGAGGCGGCCCACCGGGTCAGCCGTCCAGCCCGGTCAGCCCGGCCAGCTCGCCCAGCTGACCGGTGCTGCCGCCGGTCAGCCGGGTCTCGTCCACGAACGCGCCGTCGCGCATGGTGACCAGCCGGTCGGCGGTGGCCGCGATCCGCGCGTCGTGGGTCACGATGACCAGCGTCTGCCCGGCCTCGTGCAGCTCCTCGAACAGCCGCAGCACGTCCAGCGTGGCCTCGCTGTCCAGGTTGCCGGTCGGCTCGTCGGCCAGCACCACCAGCGGGTCGTTGGACAGCGCGCGGGCGATGGCCACCCGCTGGCGCTGACCGCCCGACAGCGCCGAGGGCAGGAACGAGGCCCGGTCGGTCAGCCCGACCCGGTCCAGCAGCTCGGCCGCCCGGCGCCGGGCCGCGCGCGGCGAGCGGCCAGCCAGCAGCGCGGGCAGCTCCACGTTCTCCACCGCGGTCAGCTCGTCCATCAGGTGGAAAGCCTGGAACACGAAGCCCACCCCGTCGCGGCGCAGCCGCCCCAGGGCCCGCTCCGACATCTGGTCGACGCGCTGCCCGTTCAGCCAGATCTCCCCGGCCGACGGGCGGTCAAGCCCGCCCAGCAGGTGCAGCAGCGTGGACTTGCCGCAGCCGCTGGGGCCCATCACGGCCAGCGTCTCACCCGCGGCGACCTCCAGGTCCACGTCGTCGACCGCGCGCACCAGGCCAGCCTCCCGGCCGTAGACCTTGCGCAGCCCGCGGGCCCGCAGCACCTGTGTGCTCGGTGTCTGGTTCATGATTGCTTCCTCCGGGTGGTCCAGTTCCGCTCGCACGCCTCCAGCCAGCGCAGGTCCGCCTGCAGCCGGAGCACGATGCCCTCCAGCAGCAGCCCGGCCGCCGAGCCGTCCGGCTCGGCCATCGCCGCCCGCTGCGCCTCGCGCAGCCGCCTCAGCAGCTCGCGCCGCTGCGCGTCCACGATGGCCACCGGGTCGGCCAGGCCGGCCGCCGCGGCCGCGATCAGCTTGAGGTGAAACTCGGTCAGGTCCGGGCGGGGCCAGCTCACCTCGGCCAGCCACCCGGCCACCCGCTGCTGCCCGGCCGCGGTGAGCTCGTACACCTTGCGGTCCGGGCGGTCGGCCAGGCCGGCCGAGCGCTCCGAGCTGACCAGGCCCGCCTTCTCCAGCCGGGTCAGCGTGACGTAGATCTGGCCGGCGTTCATGGAGTCGCCCAGCGGGCCGAGAGCCTGGCCGAGCCGGGCGCGCAGCTCATAGCCATGCGATGGTTCTTTAGCCAGCAGAGCCAGCACCACTTCCTGCTGCACACCCGCCTCCTAACGGTTAGCTATATAGATAACGGTTAGTCCCTAGGCCTGTCAAGCGTGGCCCTTGTTAATCAGGCGGGTTCTTCTTGCTGTTATAAACTTCTTGCTGTTATCAGCGAGGCCTCCGACGGACGGGCGGCCCTCGTAGGATGCCTTTCATGCCGGACGCGCCAGCCCGCCCCGAGCCATTCACTTCACGGGCCGCTCCCACGGCGCTCGACGACCTCCGCGCGCGGCTGCGGGCCACCCGGTGGCCGGACGCGCCGGGG
>Ga0102924_1006659_pt1 | contig 10788 bp, 5 predicted proteins | sample PaiPotPPM11metaG_FD_80116 | JGI IMG/M metagenome (GOLD analysis project Ga0102924, IMG submission 80116) | Iron sulfur acid spring bacterial and archeal communities from Banff, Canada, to study Microbial Dark Matter (Phase II) - Paint Pots PPM... ...
CCCCTACCCCGGTCGGGAACCTGGGCACCACCATCCGTGTTCGAAGGGCTCGATTGAGGAATCATTTAACCACAATTAGCCACTTGCGACCACTCACGACCACATCTTAGCTAGCAGGGATGCGAAGTCAAGCAGAATCGCAGCGGAACTTGCTGCAGGCAGGTACCTGAAGAGTAAATGGGTTGCTGGAAGCCGGGCTGGAAGGCGGGCTGGAAGCAAGCTAGGCCTCCGCCGCCAGTGGGAGGGAAATGCGGCTTGGCTGTCGCCGGAGGCGAGCGGTGGACCCAAGGGGACTTTTAATTAAAGCTTGCCCCGTGCGCCGGGCGGCGGCAGCAACAGCGCCCTGGCATCGCCCGGGGGCCGTCGATCAAGGGTTACCCGGGTCGCCCTCACGTCGGGATCCGGCGATAACGACGATGGAATACCACCGCTAGCCCGGCAATCAGCAACAAAACCAACCCACTCCCCTCGGGTCCCACGCTCCCGCCGGTCAGCCATGCCGGACCTTGAAAAGAGGAGTTCAGCAGGTGGCCGGGCGCCACCAGGCCACTGTCCGGCGTCGAGTAAAGGAACGTCTCCGCCCAGTCCCACGCCGCATGGAACCCGAGCGCGAACCAGAGCGTTCCAGTTCGTCGGACGGTGAGGCAAAAGAAAAGCCCGATCAGCCCCGCGCTGACCGCGCCCAACCAGCTCTCCCCGTTGTTCTGCACATGGACGGCGCCAAACAGGGCGGAGAGCACCCCGGCGGCCGGCCAGAATCCGATGCCGTCCACCAACGTCACCAGCGCATAGCCCCGAAACAACGACTCCTCGAACAGCGCGACCAACAGAAAGGTCAATCCCCAGATCGCCCCGTAGCCCCAGATCGCCGCCCCATGGATCGCCAAGCTCCCGAAATAGAAGTGGTGCAGCCCACGCAGGACGAGCAACAGCAAGCTGAGCGCCGCCCCTCCCCAGACCACGCCACGCCAAAACATCCGACCCAAGGTTTGCGCCAAGGGCAGGCCGAACCGGCCCCAGGCATGCCGCTCCAGTTTCCCCATGAGCAGGGTGGCTATAACGACCCCCAGGAACAACACCCCCTCGCTGATTAGGAGACCGAATGGCGCGCGTACTCGGGTCACGCGCAGCCCGCGCATCAAGCGCGCCAACCCGTATTCAATGAGGAGAAACAGGAAGATATACAGCAGCAACCGCCACCCGGCCCGCAGGCCCCGCGGGCCAATAAAAATCCGTTCCCAAAGTGGAATCTGCGGAGAGGTGGGGCTGGAAGACGAGGCCATGGTCCCCCAGTCTGCCATGACCGCATCCCCCGTCACTCCGACTTCCACTCTCCACTTTTCACTTTCCGCTCTTATGCCACAATGGCCGACGACGTATGCTCATCGCCACCACCCCGCCCTTGCCGTTTACCGTCATGCACGCCGTGGTCCTGGGCGTGGTCCAAGGCGTGACCGAGTTCTTGCCGGTCAGTAGCACCGCCCATCTGAAGCTGGTGCCTTGGATCATGAATTGGCAGGACCCCGGCCTGACCTTCGACGTCGCCCTGCATGCCGGAACCCTGCTCGCCGTGCTGGGCTATTTTTTAACCACATGGCTGCGCATCTTCCGCGCCGCCTTGGGAGCACCGATCGACATTCACAACGGCAATACCCTCTACGGCCCGGAGCTGGCGACGCAACGCCGTCTGCTCTGGTACCTGGTCTTGGCCACGATTCCAGCCGGGGTGGCCGGCCTGCTCTTCGAGCACCATATCGAAACCAACTGGCGCAACCCGCTGATCATCGCCGCCAGCCTGATCGGTGTCGGCATCGTCATGGGCATCGCGGATCGCCGCGACCGGGGCGGCAAACAGTTCAACGAAGTCACCCTCAACGACAGCCTCTCCATCGGGCTGGCCCAGGCGCTGGCCGTCGTCCCGGGTGTTTCCCGCTCCGGAATCACCATCACCCAGGGGCTCTTCCGCGGCATGACGCGGGAAGCCGCGGCCCGCTTCTCGTTCCTGTTGGCCACCCCGATCATCGCGGGCGCCGCCCTGAAGAAGTGGCACGACGTCCACAAGGCGGGCGGCCTGCCACCCGGCATGAAGCTGCCGTTTGAGGCCGGCGTGGCCGCCTCGGCCGTCGTTGGGCTGCTTTCCATCTGGTTGTTAATTCGGTTCCTGCGCTCCCGTTCCCTGCAAGTTTTTGTTTACTACCGCATCGTTCTCGGTATCATTGTGATGGCTCTGTATTTCTCTGGCATCCGCGCGCTTTGAGTTCGAACCGAACCGCTGGTCACCCGTGACCCCCATCGCCGGCCCCTCGGGCCGCGCGGGGATGGTTCTGGTCCGATGCTGGTATCTCGAAGCGAACCTGCGGCATGAGAATCTTCCGTCCGACCGCCAACCGCCGCTTTAACGAGCTGGTGGGACTGCTCATTCTGGTCTTCGCGACCCTCCTGTTGCTGGCGCTGCTGTCCTACGCGCCCACTGACCCCTCTTGGGACACCGCCGCGGCCGCCGCGCGACCCCGCAACTGGGTCGGCCCGGTCGGGGCCTTCGGCGCCGACCTGCTGTTCCAAGTCTTCGGTGTCGCCACCTTCTTGTTTGTCCTCGCCCTGGCCATCTTCGGACGGCAGTGGTTCCGACCGCAGTCGCCGCTGAAAGCGGCGGCGCCGCCCAGTCCGGCGTGGCCGCGCCTCACCGGCCTCCTGCTTTGCGTCGGCGCCGTCGGGGCGCTGCTGGCCGAACTGCCGCGTCACCTCACGTGGCGCACCGCCGTTCCCCTCGAAGGGACGCTGGGCGTTATCCTGGCCGGCTGGCTCACGGCCGCCTTCAACCCCATCGGCGGCGCCATCGTCACCGTCACGCTGCTCCTGGTGGGCGTTTTCCTCGCCACCACGTTTTCTTTCGCCCACGCCCGCGAACACCTGTCCAACTCGCCCGCCTTGGCGCGGTTGTCCGTGCTCGCCGCCCCGTGGCGGCGCCTGCAGGCCGCCTGGATCGCGCGCCGCACCGCACGCCAGGAACGACGCGCCGCACGCCAAGCGGAGGCGAGCGCTGCACTCCACGAGGAACGCTCCGCGGCAGTCGTCGAGCCCAAGTTCATACCCGCCCGCAACCGCCCTCCCCGTTTCGAGGACGCCTCGACGCGCGCCCGCCGCGAGCTCGAACTGGCCGCCGCCCGCAAGGCCGCCGGCGGGGAGAGCCCGCTACCCGCGCCAGCCGACGCCGCTCTCGCGGACCTCGTGGTGCAGCCCATGGCGGAGCGCGTGCTCCCCGCCAAGCCCCTCAAGCCTCCCGTGGTGGGCGCCTACAAGCTGCCCTCCGCCGGGCTCTTGCAGGAACCCTCGGCGGGGGAAAAGGTCAACGAGGAGGAGCTGCGACGCTTGGCCGGCGTCCTGAAGAGCAAATGCGACGAGTTCGACGTGCGTGGCCAGATCACGCAGATCAACCCCGGCCCGGTGGTCACCACCTACGAGTTCAAGCCCGAGGCCGGCATCAAGTACAGCCGCATCACCGCCCTCACCGAGGATCTCTGCCTGGCACTCGAAGCCGAGTCCATCTACATCGAACGCATCCCGGGCAAGAGCACGGTCGGCATCGAGATTCCCAACCGCAAGCGCGAAACCATCTACCTGCGCGAGGTGGTCGAGTCGGAGGAGTTTCATGCCGCCCCCTCGCGCCTCACCATGGCGCTGGGCCGCGACAGCAACGGCCACATCGTCACCGCCGACCTCGCCGCCATGCCCCACCTGCTGATCGCCGGCAGCACCGGCAGCGGCAAGAGCGTGGCGCTCAACACCATCATCGTCTCGCTGCTCTACAAGTCCACCCCCGACCAGGTACGCTTCATCCTGGTCGACCCCAAGCGCCTCGAACTGGGGCTCTACGACGGCATCCCGCACCTCTTCACCCCCATCATCACCGAGCCCAAGCTGGCGGCCAACGCCCTGCGCAACGCCACCCGCGAGATGGAGCGCCGCCTGAAGCTGCTCGCCACCCGCGGCGTCCGCAACATCGCGCAGTACAACAAGCTCTTCGAGGACCAAACGCCGGGACTCTTCGACCAGTTGGACGGCGTCCCCGAGGCCGATCGCCGGCCCCTGCCCTACATCGTCATCATCATCGACGAGCTGGCCGACCTGATGATCGTCGACTCCAGCAACGTTGAGGAGTCCATCACGCGCCTGGCGCAGATGGCGCGCGCCGTCGGCATCCACCTCATCCTCGCCACCCAGCGCCCCTCGGTGGACGTCATCACCGGCCTCATCAAGGCCAACTTCCCCGCCCGCATGTCGTTCCGCGTCGCCACCAAGATCGACTCGCGCACCATCCTCGACGCCCCCGGGGCGGAGTCGCTGCTCGGAAAGGGCGACATGCTGCTGCTGCCCCCCGGCACCTCGCGCCTGCACCGCATCCACGGCGCTTTCCTGACCGAGAAGGAGATCGCCGGCGTCGTCGAGTTCTGGCGCAAGCAGGGCGCGCCGCAACTCGAGGAAAGCTTCCTCAAGGCGCCGCCCGAGGAAGGTAACGCCTCGGAGCCCGGACAGGGCAACGGCGACCCCAACGACCCCCTGTATGAGGAGGCCGTGCGCGTGGTGATGGAGTACGGCAAGGCCAGCACCTCGCTGCTGCAGCGCCGCCTCCGCGTCGGCTACGGTCGCGCCGCCCACCTCGTCGACCTGATGTACGCCGACGGCATCGTCGGCCCCGCCGACGGCCCCAAACCCCGCGAGCTCCTCAAATCCCCCGACTGGATCCGCGAAGTCGACGAAGCGCTGAAATAGTTTCGGTACTCGGAACAACGTTTTTGGTTGTTGCGGGCGTGCTGCCGCCCCACCAGCTCTGGAACGGCAACGATTTGCCGCCTCAGCACTGGCTCATCACCATCCCCTGAGCCGGGACCGGCTGCTGCTTTCCCGGACCGTTGCGCAACCCGATTCCTGCCTGCGACCCGGGCCTAGCCCCGGGTGTAGCATGGACGCGTTGTACCCAGGGGGCTTCCATGGCGTCGCGCCGCCGCTTTATGCAGACGTTGAGTGCCGCCGGTGCGGCCGGGGCGCTGGGCACGCAGGCTTGGGCCCGCCTGCGACAGTCTTCTCCCGCGGCTGCAGGCGCCGGCGTGCGGCCGCGGCTGCGCACGGTGGACTACGCGCAGGTGCGGCTGACCGACGGTCCGGCACGCACCCAGTACGAGGCCGTCTGCAAGGCCTACCTCGGGCTGAATGAGGACGGCTTGCTGCATGGCTACCGACAGCGCGCCGGCCTGCCGGCGCCCGGCGAAGCCATGGGTGGGTGGTATGGCCCGCAAGGTTTTTGCCCCGGGCACAGCTTCGGACAGTATGTGAGCGGCCTGGCGCGCATGGCCAATGCGCAGCCGCCGGGAACCCCCAACCCTTATCGCGATAAGGTGCAACGCCTCGTCGCCGGCTGGGCCGCAACCTTGGGCAGCGACAACATGCCCTACATGAACCCGCGCGCGGCGCAGGCCTTTCCCGCCTATGTCTTCGATAAAAACATGGTCGGACTGCTCGACGCCTGGCGCTACGCCGGCATCAACACGCGCGAACTCGTTCAACGCAACCTGGCCGGCGCCCGGCCCTTCCTCGAAGGCCGCGCCTTGGAGTGGGGCGAGTTGCCCGCCGCCTCGCCCTACGACGAGACCTATACCCTGCCGGAAAATCTCTGGTACGCCTCGGCGATGACCGGAGAACCGGAGTACGCCGCCCTGGCCCGCCAATACCTGTTCAACCGCCAGTATTTTGATCCGCTGGTGCGCGGCGAGAACCCGCTGCCCGGCAAGCACGCCTACAGCCATTACAACTGCCTGAGCTCGGCCGCCCGCACCTATTACGCCACCGGCGAGGCGCGCTACTTGGATGCCGCCCTACACGGCTTTGAGCTGGTCCGGCAACAGCAGTTCGCCTCCGGAGGATGGGGACCCAACGAACAATTTGTCATCCCCGGCAAGGGCCTGCTGGGCGACAGCCTCACCACCACTCAGGCGCACTTCGAAACCCCGTGCGGCTCCTACGCCAGCTTCAAGCTGGCCCGCTACCTGCAACAGCGCCAGGGCGAGGCGAAGTTCGGCGACCACCTGGAGCGGGTGTTCTATAACACCATTCTCGGCGCCCGCGTGGTCCAGCCCGACGGTCACGGCTTCTACTACAGCAGCTACCATCCCATGGCCGTTAAGTCCAACCACCCCGACCCGTGGACCTGCTGCTCCGGCACCCTGCCCCAGGTGGTGAGCGACTACCTGATCAGCAGTTATTACCTCGACGGCGATGGTGTGTACGTGAACCTCTACCTGCCTTCGGAACTGCGTTGGAAGACCAGCGCCGGCCTGTCGGTCCGGTTGACGCAGGAGACCCGCTTTCCCGAATCCGAAGAGGTCGTGCTGCGCGTTTCTCCCGAGGCGCCGGCCGAATTTCCATTGTCACTGCGCCTGCCCGGCTGGATGGCAGCCCCGGCCCAGGTCCGAATCAACGGGAGCGAAGTCGCGGCGTCCACCACGCCGGGATCGGTGCTGCGGCTGGACCGAACCTGGAAAACCGGAGACGAGGTCAGCCTGCGCCTGCCGATGACTTGGCGCCAGGAGCCGGTCGACGCGCAGCATCCCGACCTGGTCGCCCTGCTCCATGGCCCGGTGATGATGGTCGCCGTGAGCCAGTCCCCCGTGCTGGCTGCAGCGCCTCCCGCGCTCGCCGCCATTCCCCCGCGCCTGCTGCCGTTCTACGCCGTCACGGACGAGGTCTACACCACCTATCTGCAACGCGGACGAACCCTGTAACAAGCCGACCCCGGCCGGCAGCCGTTTGCCTTTGTGTTGCTGACAACCGAAAACCCTCCTCCTACTGCAGCACAAACGCCGTCCGCTGTACCGCCGCGCCCACCCGTACTTCGACCTCGTAAGCCCCCGGTCGGAACGCGGTCATCGGGAAGCTGAGCAGCATCGGCACCCGGTCGTCGCCGGGCGGCGCGTTCAGGGCCTCCTCGGCCTGCGCCACCCGCTCACCATTGCGCCGGAACATCACGCGAACCGCCCCTTCCGGCTGGCGGCCGGGGTAAACGACGAAATACAGTCCCAAGGACCGCATGCCGTCGCGATGCAATGGCTCTCCGACGTTGGGAACGATCCGAATGCCCTTAACATCCAGCGCCGTCGCCGCGTTCTGCGCATCACTCAGCCCGGCCGCTCCTAAAGCGTCAGTGCGCTCGATCACCGCAACACTGCTGAGGGTCGATCTCCCCGGGGCTGGTGCCGCCACCCACAGAGCGCTGCTACGGACCGTGGCACGCCCGGAGGCGGGCTCGCGCACCAGCGTGATGACGTGGTAGCGGCCCGGCGCCAGCCTGGTTTGCCGTTCAAACAGCAGTGCCCGCTGGGTCAACCGGCTGTCCCCCTCGATCGGGAAGTCATGATCAAACTTGCGGATGATGTTGCCTTGCTCATCCGCCACCAAGATCATGGCATCGAGGTGCTCCTGCACCGTGCTGAGCTTCTTGGATTGGTTCTGCAGGCCCTCAAGCGGCATCTCCAGCGACAGCGCCACCGTCGGATCGCCCTCCCGCTCCGGGTAAACGAACAACGCTTCATCCGTAACCAGCGCATCCGGGCGGGGCGACTGTCCGAGAAGATCCAGCAGCGCGGGCTCGTAGGACTGTGAGGGGCGCAGATCGGCGGGCAGAGCGTAATAGCCTTCCCGCGTCCGGGCCACCAGGTGCGGACGCGCCAAGACCACCTTGATGGCATGGTAGCGACCATCTTCCGGACCCTCGGCCGCCGGGTAGGTCAGCTCGTAATGGCTGTGAATGTCGTCCCCCACCCGCGCCAACTGCCCCCGCAGATCGTTGGTGTTGGCAATCAGCAGCCCACCCGTGGACTCCGCCAGGTCGCGCAGTTTTCCCAGCCGGTTGCTGTAGCCGATCGCCTCGATCTTTTCTCCCAGGTGCGGATCAAACCCGGTATCGGCCGTCCTCCGTTGGATGGCCTGCGTCTGGGCCGCCAGTTGCGTCTGCAACGCGACCGCGTTGCCGTTCTCGTTTTCGGTGTCGAGGCCCCCCGGGTCAAGCACGTAGAAACTCACCCCGGCGCGATTGGCCACCCGTAACAGGCTGTGGAAGATCGAGGCGGTGTTGGTATTGATGGCAATCTGATCGCTGAAGAACAAGATCGCCTTGCGGCCAGGCTGCTGCGACATGGCTTGCACCATACGCAGGAGCGGTTGCAGCGTCAGACGGCTGTTGGCTTCCTCGTCCATCCGCGTGGCGATCTCATCCATGTCGGACTGCATCTGGCTTACCGCCGCCCCGCCCTCACTGCCGCCGTTGGGTTGCCCAAAGGCGCCGGTCGAGACCGTCGTCACCTGCTCCCCCCCGGAAGCCGCGGCATTGTGGGTTAAAAATGACGGTCCGACCATGTCGGCGATCTGATTCACCGCTCCCAACACTTTCTCGCGGTTAAGGGTGAAAGGCTGCAGCTCCCGAAAAACCAGGTCCAACAGGTAGACCCCTGCAAAGTCGTGGGAACCAAGGTCCTGTTCGATGAACTGTTGCGCCGTCGCAATCGCCTCCAGGCGCGCCCTGCCGGTGAGCCGGTCAAAGACCAGGCCGACCAGGTTGTAGACCGGAAGCGCCCTCGCACTCCCAGGCGCCGTCAAGCTTCCCGACCCGGCGCGGTCCCCGGGCGCGGCGACCGCCTCCCCCGTCACCCGGTGGAAGCTCAGAAGGCGTACCGGCTGGCCATTGTCAAAAACCTTCACCTCGTCGGCTACTAAATCACGGACCATCCGCTCCTTGGCATCAGTCACGACCAGGTCGAGCGCCACCTCGTGGGTCGCCGTGCGAAAGGTGGGCGCTGCCGGCAGCGCGGACTGGGCCGCGGCAATGGTCACCAAGCCGAATACCAGGAACAGACGCATACTCCCTCCCTGCCGACCGAACCGTGGGCGACCAGATCTGTACGGCTGGCGCCCTCGCGTCACCGTCAACCGCTGACCGTGTGTCCTCATGGCGCCACGTCAAATACGGCGGTCTGCGCGGCAGCTTGGCTCCCGACCCGCAGCACGCACTCCGCCTCGTAGCTGCCGGGCGGAAACGAGCGGGCTGGAACTCCCATCAGCAACGGCAGTCGGCCCGCGCTGTCGGGCTGCCCCAACACCGGCTCGGTCCGCGCCATCAGTTTGCCATCGCGCCTGAACACAACATCCAAGGTGGGCTTCGGTCCGCCCGGGGGAAGGTAAGCGACCATGTAGAACGCCACCTCGCCGCCGGCTTTCGGGTGAATGGCCTGGTCCACGCTGGGCAGAATGCGCAGCTTGTCGAAGATCAGCGGACTGCCGCTGGTATCGGCCGCCAGCATGGGGCTGGTGCGCTCGACGGTGACGATGCTGCTCAACCGTGGCTTGGCAGGGGGCGCGGGGAGGACGAGCAGGGCGCTGCGTCGTACCGTCGCCTTCTCCGTCTCCGGCTCGTAAACCGTGGTCTCGACCGTGTAGCGTCCCGCCGGCAGTCGCGCCGAGTGTTCAAAGAGCAGATTGCGCTTGGTCAGGTCGCCCGCCACGGCGATGCTGTAGTCTTGGCTCAATTTGCGAACCACTTCGCCCGACGGGTCGCGAATCAATGCCATGACCGAGAAATGCGTCGCCCGCCGATGCTCCGCGACCGGGTGCGTGGCAAACGCGCCCAGCGGCAGATCCACCAGCAGGTCAACCGTCGCAGATTGGCCGGTCTCGGGAAACTGCAGCAGTTCCTGGTTGAAGTCAAAGGCAGTCGGAGCAGGATGCTGCGACAGGAACCGGAAGAGAGGCATCTCGAACGGTAGAATCGGGTCCCGCAGCACCGGAACCGCGTAGTACCCGTTGCGCGTCTGCACGGTGACGTGAGGGCGGGCGACGTGCACGGTCAGGGCGTGAAAGCTGCCGTCTTCCGCCGCCTGGCTCGGCGTGTAGGCCAGCTCATAGTGGCTGCGGATCTCATCACCCACCCGGGCCAGCCCGGCCCGCAGATCGTTGGTGTTGGCGATCAGGGCGCCGCCGGTGTTCTCCGCCAAGCCGCGCAGTACGCCCAGGCGGTTCTGGTAGCCAATGGCCTCGGTGGTCTGGGAGAGCAGGGCCTCGTCGCGGGTGACGGCGCCACTGCGCTTCAACTGTTGCCGAAAGCTGACCGCTCCGGACTGCAGCAGCGACGCCTTCATGCGATCGCTCTCGGCTTCACTGCTCAAACCGCTCGGGTCGAGCACGTAAACCGCCACTTGGGATCGGTTGGCGGTCGCCATGGTGGCGTGGAACACCGGCGCCGTGTTGGAGGTCACGGGCACCTGATCGGTGAAATAGAGCAGGGTTTTACGGCCGGAGTAACGTCCCAGCGCCGTCACCAGCGCCAGCAGGTGGGTGATGCTGGCGCGGCTGGCGAGCTCCGTATCTAGTTGGCTGGCGCTGGTGACGGCGTCGGCCAGCATGCTGTCCAGCTTGGCCGAGGTGGCATCGCTGGCCGCCGCCGCAATCTGTCCCGCCCCGCTTCCCCTGCCCACGGCGGCCGTGGCGGTGGCGGCAATCTCGGAGGAGGTCTGTGCCTGGTTCGCGGCGGCTTGCGCGGCGGCGGAGCTATCCTCGATCCGCGTCGCGGTCTCCGCCAGCACCCGATCTACCGCCGCCGTCACCTTGGCGCGGTCGCTGGTGAAGGCCTGCGCGGTATGCAGCGCCAAATCACTCTGGAACACCGCGGCGTAGTCGTGCGGTCCCAACTCTTGGGCGATAAAGTCGTCGGCGCCTCGCCGCGCCTCGGCCCGGCTCCGCGGGTCG
>Ga0102924_1006660_pt1 | contig 10786 bp, 11 predicted proteins | sample PaiPotPPM11metaG_FD_80116 | JGI IMG/M metagenome (GOLD analysis project Ga0102924, IMG submission 80116) | Iron sulfur acid spring bacterial and archeal communities from Banff, Canada, to study Microbial Dark Matter (Phase II) - Paint Pots PPM... ...
TACTCATACCATCGCTTCGTTCAATAACGTACAGAGAAGGTTCAAGAGAGGAATAACCTCAATGCCAGATTTCCGGCGGAAATCCGCTTTTCTCACCCATATTCAGACTGAACATGCCCAATTGGAGGCTCTTCTCAACACATTAAGCGAAGAGCAAATGCTTCGTCCAGGTGTCGCTGGCTCCTGGTCGGTGAAAGATGTGCTGGTCCATCTGACGTGGTGGGAGCAGGATCTCATCGGTAAAATCGCGTCTGGTGAGCCACTCGACCCTGAAGTGAAAGGGGATTTACTGGCAGTCAATCACGCAAATGCGTTGATTGTAGAATCCAGGCGCCGGACACCCTTAGCTGATGTGCTTGCTGAGTTCTCGCGTTCTTACCAGAATATTTTGCTTACGGTAGAGAGACTCACGGATGAGGATCTGGCAAACGATGATACCTACAATTATCTCATGAACAACACTGTCGCGCACGTATTGTCAACTTAAAAAAATCTCTTGATGAGTTTTCCCCACTGAGCCTTCATTTGAGGGCTTTGATGGGCACTCTTTCAAAGAAATTTTGGGTTGGTGCCCCACTTTCATACAGAATCCGCCGTGATTATCTCTGCAATTGTTGGTAAGTTGACAATACCTTTGGCATGGAGGCCACTCAGAGAGGCAGTATCGAAGGTTTTGTGCTCCGAGCAGAGACATGCCCTGACGTTATGATTTACATACAAATAAGTTATGAGTCAGAGTAAAGCTATGAGCATTTCCTGACAAAGAAGCGGAAAATCGTGCTGAAAACGTCCAAAAAATAGCACTTTGCTAAGTTTAAAGCGGGTATTTCTAGCAAAACCCCATCTTACATTTACTTCTCTTGAAAAAACAGCTCTTCCATAACCTCTTCTGGCACAGGAGAGTCCTTGACAGTTCTCCTATCTCTACCGTACACTTTTTCCTATATGAGTTACTCTATCTGAAAAATCGTGTGTGTCGCTCTTACAGCGGCAGGTTCAGATAGTGCTGTTCTATGACCTATTTCAGGTGAGCTTATAGAACAGCACTATTTTACTGGATACTATCTCCAGAAATGATGGAAAGGCAACCATGGCAAACATCCCTCTTGTAGATGAGCATCTGGCAACGGATACCGGGAAATATACAGGTCAGTTGATTGATCTGGATGTTCACGAGACGTTCTCATCATGGCTTGATTTGGCGCCCTATCTCAAGGAACCGTGGCGTGGATTGATAGAGCAAAAGGCCTGGACGGTACCCAGCTCACCTTTTGCCTACTGGACCGGCCATGGTCTCTATCGTCAAGATTCTCTTCTCCCGTCTGGCGCCCCGGCTGGCTCCAGTTACGAGGTGTTCAAAGAGCAAGTGCTGGATAGATATGCTATTCGCTACGCGGTCCTGACAGGCCAGTTCCTACCTGGCGACATGGAGATGCAGTTCGAGTTCGCATCCGCGCTTGCCTCGGCATATAATGACTGGGTGTTGGAACAGTGGGTCGCGCGCGACCCACGTATTCTGACCAGTCTGCATATCGCGCCGCAAGATCCGCAGGCGGCGGTTCGCGAAATTGAGCGTCTGGGAGATCATCCCCAGGTTGTGCAAGTGCTTTTGCCAATCGGACCAGCAGCTTACGGAGACCCCTTCTATCATCCTATTTTTGAGGCTGCGCAACGCCACAAGCTGGTGATTGCCTTCCATCACTCAGATCCGCTGAAAAGCGCATTGGGTCGTGGCCGCTACTATATCGAATGGCATGTCAATGTGCCGCAGGGAGCCATGTCGATGCTCACCAGCCTGGTGTGTAATGGGGTCTTTGACAAATATCCTGAACTGCAATTCGTGGTCGTCGAAAGTGGCTTTAGCTGGTTGCCACACCTCCTCTGGCGCTTTGATCAGAACTACCGCTCGCTGCACTTAGAAATTCCCTGGGTCAAAGAGTTGCCTTCCAAACATATTCGCGAGCGGGTCAAATTCTCGACCCAGCCGACCGAGGATTTTAGCCCCGCCAATTGGCTGCGTCTGATTGATATGTTGGAGACCGATCGCATGATCGTTTTTTCCACCGACTATCCCCACTGGGATTTTGACGCACCAGAAGAGTCCATTCCGCGAGAACTGCCCGCATCAGTGCGCCAACGCATCTTTTATAACAACGCACGCGACCTCTATCGCCCCAAGTTAGGAACTCGCATATGAAATATCGTGTGTGCGACACCACAGAAATTCCTCAGGGCGAGAAACGAGCCTACACGGTCAAAAATGTACCGCTGATTGTGGTGCATAGTCAGCAAGGGGAATTCTACGCTATCTACGACCGTTGCCCGCATCAGTACGCATCCTTGAACGATGGCGTACTCTGCGGTGTTACCAGTGCAGCGCAGCCAGGCGACGTTTTCGAGTACACACGCGAGGCCGAGATTATTCGCTGTCCCTGGCACGGATTTAGCTTTGATGTCACGACGGGCTTTTGCCTGAATGCCCCTGCATTTCGTGTGCGTACCTATCCATTGAGCATCGAGCAGAATCAGCTCTTTCTCGATCTCTAAAGGTGTAACATGAATCTGGAAAACCACCAATCTCCCCTTGATGAGCAAAATGATTCTCCCCTGGCTGAACGACAGCTCAATCTAGTGAAACAAGAGAAGAGCGTTTCTCTCAGTATACGAGGGAAAAATCGGGCGAAAAGAGGCTCCGGCCAACTCCTGGTGCCCGTTATTACCCTGGCGATCACGATCATCGCATGGCAATTCACCACTGCATTTCAGCTCATCTCACCAATTGCTCTCCCGACTCCGTTATCCGTCTGGCAGACGCTGATAACGCTGCTGACCATTGGCTTTGCCGGACAAACGATCTTTACGGATATCGGGGTGAGCGCATTGCGCATTGCGGTCGGCTTCGTCGCGGCGGTCATTATTGGTGTGCCGGTTGGCATAGTGATGGGCCGCAGCCAGGTCGTCTTCCGGGTCATCGATCCATTCTTACAGTTTATTCGTCCGGTGCCACCGCTGGCCTACATTCCATTGCTGGTCGTCTGGTTCGGCATCGGCGAGTTGCCGAAGATCGTGCTGATCCTGATTGGAACATTACCCGTTGTCATTATCAGTACCGTCTCCGGCGTGCGTGGTACACCAATTCAACGTATCCGCGTTGCGCAATGCCTGGGGGCAACACCTCTGCAACTTTTCTGGTACACTATCCTGCCTTCGGCACTCCCAGAAATATTTACGGGCATGCGTATCGGGATCGGGATCGCCTGGAGTTGTCTGGTCGCGGCGGAATTTATTGCTGCAGACGCGGGACTTGGTTATCTGGTCCAATACGCGGGCAATCAACTCCAGGTTGGCATTATTTTTGTTGGCATCATCATGATTGGCGTGCTCGGTTATGCCATGGAACTGGTGATCCGTGGTCTGGAAAGAATTGCGGTTCCCTGGAAGGGACATGTCTAAGAAATTTCTGGACGTAGACGCATTAGTAGTTGAGAGACAAGTAGAAACGAGAAATTCAATGAGTGTCACATCCTTTTTCGCCTTCTCCCGTCGACGACGGCTCGGTTTTGGCATCACCGCGTGGATTATGCTGAGCATGCTGCTCGTCGCCTGCGGATCGACGAGTGCCACTGGCTCGAAACCCACGGTTGTCATTGGCTACATGGACAATGGTGCCGAACCTGAACTGATCGTGCTTGCTCAGAACCTGTTCGACAAGGATATGAATGCCAATGTGCAGGTCAAATATTTTGATTCAGGTCCAGCATCGCTCAGCGCCATCGCCGCGGGGTCCGTACAAATCATGACCGGCATCGGCAGTCCACCAGTTGTCTCAGCGATTACCAAAGGCGTTCCATTGCAGGCCGTCTGGGCGCAGGAACTCTACAATCAGGACGAAGGACTGGTTGTACAAAGCACCTCAGGCATTTCATCCGTCAAAGGTCTGGCAGGTAAAACGGTTGCACTGGTTCTGGGCTCAACATCTGAATATGCCCTGGACGCCACATTGACCAAAGCTGGGGTCAATCCGTCAAGCGTACATAAGCTCAATATGACGCCACCAGCAATGCGTACCGCCTGGCTCAATCATTCTATCGACGCGGCCTACGTCTGGGACCCGGTCTTTGATGCCTTACGCACCAATGGTGGCACCGTCCTTGGCACAGATCAGGATGTCAAACTGGAGGCACCCGTCTATAGCCTATCCGTCGTCAATTCCAGTTGGGCCAAGGACAATGCCAAACTGGTCCAGGGCTTTGTGCAGGCGCAGAGCGAAGCGGTCGACTATTATAAACAGCATACTCAGGCCGCGATCCAGTTAATGGCGAAACAGGACAGTATCTCAGTTGCGGTCGCCACCACAGAAATGTCAGGTTTTCAGGTCTTTGGCGTGCAAGATCAACTGACCGCCGATGGTCTTGGTCAGGGGAGCTCGATTGATTCTTCGTTGGTTGCCAAGTCATTTGTGGCTTCCGCGCAGTTTATGCACAGCATTGGAACACTCAGTACCGTGCCAGCTGATTTCAGTCAGAACGTCAATCCGACTTACGTCGAGGACTATCTCAATAGCCAAAAATAGCGACGGCCTGTTGAGCAAACGCGCTGTGCAGGATTCTGATTACCATCGGAAAGATGCACAGTGCGTTCGTTGGTAGTATGGTTACTTGTCCCATGAGAGGAGAGAAAAACAGACTATGATCACGATCGAACAGGTCACCAGGACGTATGCAGGTCGGCGCAATACGGAACCAACGGTGGCGCTCAAGGATGTTTCGCTTGAAATCCGCAAGCAGGAATTCGTGGTTGCGGTTGGTCCCAGCGGCTGCGGCAAGACGACACTACTCAGCTTGCTCGCTGGCTTTGAGTCACCAACAGAGGGGAAAATAGCGTTCGATGGCAGAGTATTGGTGGGACCGAATGCGGAGCGGGTTGTCGTTTTCCAGCAACCTACACTGTACCCATGGCTGTCCGTCCGAGATAATATCGCGCTGGGACTCAAGCTCAAGAAGCTCCGCTCTATCGATTGGGAGCGCGTTGACTATTTTATTGAGACCATGGGTCTACGAGGTTTTGACAAGCATCCACCATACCAGTTGTCAGGAGGTATGCAGCAACGCGTTGCGATTGCGCGCGCATTAATCGTTGAACCAAAGATTCTTTTAATGGATGAACCATTTGGCGCACTGGATGCTCAGACGCGCAATGATATGCAACGCTTCTTATTGGAACTCTGGGGAAGCATCGACGCCACGGTTTTCTTTATCACACACGATGTCGAAGAAGCCATTCTGCTGGCCGACCGGATTGTGGTCATGAGCGCGCGCCCAGGCCGGATCGCGGCGGAAATTTCTGTCACATTGCCACGTCCGCGCACCTGGGATGTTGTGCTCAGCGAAGCATTTCTCGCGCTCAAACGCCAGGTGCTGGAAATCCTACGTCCTGATCTTACCCTGACAATGCGGCACTCATAGGACCAGGAAGGCAAGAGAACAAGTTACCACATCGCTCTCCTCAGTAAAAAAAACTCATCAAGAGATTTTTTAAGTTGACAATACCTTTCAGGGCAATACAGGCTGGCTGTTTTTTGTGTTTCGCCTCGTTTGGACGCAAGAGCGCAGATGCGGGAGAGTCGAACCTCGCCTCTCCCGCACTTGTAGAAATAAAGCCTTGCCTTCGTCTTGCATCTTGCTTTTGTCGTAAAATGCCCGAAACTACACCGCCCATTCCATAGGGGTGGGCTGGGGGAAGGCTGAGGTGACTTCGACGGGCCTGTTTTGTTCGTAGGAGGTTTTGATGGCGCAAATCAGTTCTACCACGTGGGCGGCCTGTTCGCCGGTCAGGCGTTGGGGGCGCTGATCCGCGATGGCGTCGGCCATTTCGAGCAAGCCACGACACCATTCCGGGCCTTGCGGGGGTTCCTTGACATAAGGAACTGGCTGGTAGGTGCCGCCGAATTCGGCGAATTCGATTTTGCCACTGTAGTCCTGCCAGTCGCTGACATAGAGTGAGCCGCGATCCCCGTGAAACTCGATGCCCTGTTGTTTGGTGTGATGGCCAACGTAGAAATTTGTGGTCAGGCGGGCGATGGCTCCATTGGCGAATTCGATGGCCGCGACCACAAAATCGGGCGTCTCAATATGGAAGGCGACGCCTTCTCTGGTCAGGCGGTTGGGATGGAGGACCGTGCCGAAGCCGGTGATGCGGCGGGCTGGCCCGAAGATGGTGGTCAGGATGGTCAGAGGATAGACCCCAACATCGAAGAGCGCGCCCACTTCATAGAATGGACCTGGCGCGGGATGCCATGATTCGATGCGTCCCCAGTTAACCTCTGCGTAGGCCAGCCTGAGGGTACCCGTCAGCCCGTCGCGAATGGCCTTCCAGAGGGTCTGCTGGACTTCGCCCAGCATAGTGGAAGGCGCGCAGCCCAGACGCCGCCCCTTCTGCCGGGCCAGTGCAACCAGCGTCTGGGCCTCCTCAGTAGTCAGGGTAAGTGGTTTTTCGCTAAAGACATCTTTCCCGCCGTTTAAGCACTGCTTAATCACCTCAAAATGCGCGTGATGAATAGTCAGGTTGAGCACCAGGTCAACCTTTTCATCGGCCAGAATTGTCTCCAGCGAGGGATACACGCACCCACCATAGGTCGCGACAAAGGTTTCCGCACGTGACAGATCCACGTCCGTAGCGCCTACCAGTTGAATCTGCTGCGTATACGGCTGTAATGTCTTACCGTAGCCGCTGGCAATATTGCCACAACCCACAACTGCGACACGCAATGGCTGCTTTTCCATGTATTGCACTTCTCCTTGCTCAAAAAACGCTTCATGCGCCATCTGGACGTTACTCGGCCGCCAGCCACGTGCGCAACATGGGCAGCATGGCCTGGCAATCTGCGCCAGGGTCAAACAGTTCCGGCTCGTGTTCTATGCTATAGAAGCCCTGATAGCCACTGGCCTCCAGCGCCGCGACACAGCCAGGGATATCCACACAACCCTGTCCATAGCGACAGGTATCATGGGCACCAGGCGCGAGAATGTCCTTGAGATGGATATGGACGATATGCGGCGCCAGTTCGTGGATGGCCTGGACCGCGCCATAGCCGTGAGTGGCGTACCAGCCAGTATCAACGGATGTACCAATGGTGCCATCGCTGCTGTCGCCAATGCGTGAGAGCATTTCCGCCCCATTTTTCTCAGGATGGTTCTCCAGACCCAGGCGCACCCCATGCTCTTTGAGAATCGCAACGGCCGAGGGACGATCGGTCGCAGCGAGATCACTAAATCCCCCCAGGATTGTGGTACCTAGCGCCACAGCCACGCGACAGGCCGCAGTAAGTTCTTCCGGCGTGCTACCGAAGTCACCTGCGAGACTGGCCACCTGCATCTGCTTTTGCGCAAGTAACTGGCTGGCAATCTGCACGTGCTCCGGGGTCGCCCACGCCCAGTTCAATTGTGCCGTCCAGATATCCAGCGTCGTAAAACCCAGCGCGCGAACATTCTGAAGAAGTTCGGCAAAACGTTTAGCAAAGGTCTCAACGGGCCGATAATAGGCTTCAGTCGCTGTGCTTCCCTCGCTCCAACCGGCTGTCATATGGTAATTGACAAATCTGGCAACATAATTGGCCCCCATGAACGAAATTCTATCCGGCATTCGTTCTTAGCTCCCTTTCTTGTTGAGGAACGATAGTTAGATTAGACTCCTACATTGTAACAGACGCGCCGGGTAGAGGGTAACAGGCCAGATTCCTCGGCTCTCCCACCTATTTGGGGTTGCAAAAAATGTGAATGAAGCAGGCAAGGGTAGAGCCGCACTAAAGGTATTGTCAACTTGGAGATAGAACTGAACACTATGCTAGAATGGCTTTATGAAAACAAATACCATTGCTCCCGATTACAAAGGTTACCGCTTCCCGCCCGAAATTATCAGTCATGCGGTGTGGTTATATTTCCGTTTCTCGCTCAGTTTTCGTGATATCGAAGAGCTTTTGGCACAACGCGGGATCGTTGTGAGCTATGAAACGGCCCGGCAATGGTGTTTGAAGTTTGGGCAGACCTACGCCAATGCGTTGCGTCGTTGCCGCCCTCGCTGTGGCGACAAGTGGCATATGGATGAGATGGTTCTCACCATTCGTGGCAAGAAACACTACCTCTGGCGAGCGGTGGATCAGGACGGCAATGTGCTCGACATTCTTGTCCAAAGCCGACGCAACAAAAACGCGGCGAAACGCTTCTTCCGTAAGCTCCTCAAGGGGCTCCAATACATCCCTCGCGTCATTATCACTGATAAGCTCAGAAGTTATGGGGCGGCGAAACGCGAGATCCTGCCTGGCGTGGAACATCGGCAGCACAAACGCTTGAACAATCGAGCGGAAAATTCACACCAACCCACCCGACTGCGTGAAAGGAAGATGCGGCGGTTCAAATCAGCTAAACATGCACAACGCTTTCTTGCGGCCTTTGGTCCCATCACTGGACATTTCCAACCACGAAGACATCGTTTGTGCGCTGGGGAGTACCGTGCCATCTTGCAGGGTCGATTCCAGCAATGGAACGAGGTGACTGGAATCAAGCAGGCTGCATAACCACTCAGACCTCCCCACTCCTCATTGTCTTTCCAACGTTTTTCTCCTTATAGCTCATCAATATTTTCGTTTTTGTAAATAAGTTGACAATACCGTTCTGACAGAACCCTTCAACCAGGTCAGTTGTCACAGAAGGCTGAGTATTCCGTGTAAGCATATTTTTCATAACCACAAAGAATGAATTCCTTGCATCTCTTTCTCATTTCGTCTTCTCCCCTGGAATTGCCCCGCTAACCGTTGACTCTTTTCCTGAGCCTACAGTATAGTTGAAACAGAGAGTGATCTAGTGGATAAACAAAGTCAACAACGTTGGGCAACGCCGCCTCTGACAGTTGTGCTGGCTACTTGTTGAGCTGCGGGGATGGAGCGAAAAGACTGGCTGAACTCAGCCTCTTACGTGTGAGAAAGCAGCGTGTGGGCCGTGCGATTCGCGGCGGCTGGAGAGGCGTAAGAAAACGAGTCTATCATTAGCCCTAGTAGTCGGGCCTGCTCTGGGTGAGAGTCCTTGGGCAAGATGGAGTGCGGTTTCATAGGTAGTCTCCTGCGGCGGTAGCTCTGCAGTTAGGCGAGCGGTTGGCGTGTGTCTAAACAGCAGAGAATACCTCTGCAATAGGTGTAGTGAGTCAGGTCCCGTATGCATCTGCTGCTCGTTTGCAAGAGCGGCGCGCAGTATACGTATGAATTTAACCTGGGTCGTTCTCGTAGTCTGGAGCTGGCACAGTGGGCAAGCATCACAAAAGCATCATCAGGCAAACACAAGAGCGTTTCGACGGCCTTATGGCATTAAATGCGAGTCGTTACGACGCTAAAAAGAGAGCGAGAGAAGAAGCGCGAAAGGCCGGATCTGGCAGGATCCGGTCTTTTTCGACCGGCAAGATACACAGCTTTAAGACTCGCACCGCTTACCAGAAGCACACGATGCGCTTTGTGAAATGGGCGCGGGATACTGAGGGGATCAAGGATCTGGAGCAGCTGGACCCACAAGCCGACGAGTTGGCCAGCCGGTGGCTCCAGATGGAAGTGGACGCGCACAAAAGCCTGTATGCACTGCAGACAGCGCGGGCCAGTCTGCGCATGTTCTTCAGTGACCGGGTGCTGGTCAGCGGTGTGCAGCTGCCCAAAAGGCACGACGTGGACATCACAAGGTCGCATAACGCTGCGGCGCGTGATCTCCACTTTCAGCCGGCGGACTGGCCTGAATTTATGACCTTTCAGGGTGCTGTGGGCTTGCGTAAAGGCGAACTGGAGCGCATTCGTGTAGGAGACATTCGGTATAATGCTGCGGGCCGTCTGGTGGCGGTTGTGCGCAATGGCAAGGGGGGTAAGGCAAGAGAAGCGCCGGTGCTGTCCGGGTGTGAGCAAGCAGTGCTGGACCTGGTGACCGGGCGCAAGCCTGAAGAAAAGGTGCTAGCGAAAGTGCCTGACGCTGATGTGCATGGGATGCGGCGCGATTATGCTCAAGCTCTGTACCGACAATACGCGCCTGGCTGGCCAGCGTTACCACCGAAAGAGCAGCGGCTCCAACCGACCGACTATAACCGGGATGCAGTCAAGCTGGTGAGCAAGGCCCTGGGCCATAACCGGCTGGATGTGGTGCTCAATAACTATCTGCAGTAGGTACGCGTGGTTCATAGTAAAGGTATTGTCAACTTATCGAGATAATTGAAGAGCTTTTCTGATAAGAAAAGGGAAGGAATGGAAAGGAGCAAAGATTGGAGGGAGATGGTGCGGTGCTAGACGGCTATTTTTCTTCCACTCACTTCATCCCACACCTGGAATCGCCTCTGCATAAGGGCACGATACTCCCAGGCTGTGCGGTTGTGTTGCAAAAACACGAAGAGGATCACCAAGAACGGAGCTTCGCCGTTCTTCAACTGCGTTTAGATGGCCACTCCGAACAGTTCTGCGATGAACGCTGCTTGGCTCAGGCTGTCTCCTCTGTTCACCCCCTGCACCTGTCCTTTTCTGATCATATTCATCGCCTCATATCCTTGTAATGTCTTCCTTGCTGTTTCAAACGAAAAGAATCCCAGCCCTGGTTTGACCAGCCGTTTGATGAAGCGGTGGTCTTGCTCAATCAGGTTATTGAGATACTTGCTCTGACGCAGTTCGCAAGCCGCTGGAAGAACCCCCGCTGTTTGCAATTCCTTGATGGCTTTGGGGTACGCCGCATTTTTATCGACGGTAATGACGCGCGGCGTCACGGTGTGGGAA
>Ga0102924_1006661_pt1 | contig 10786 bp, 9 predicted proteins | sample PaiPotPPM11metaG_FD_80116 | JGI IMG/M metagenome (GOLD analysis project Ga0102924, IMG submission 80116) | Iron sulfur acid spring bacterial and archeal communities from Banff, Canada, to study Microbial Dark Matter (Phase II) - Paint Pots PPM... ...
ACTCTAGAGGATTGTTAGCCCCTCCCACCCGAAAGACCCGCGAGCCGAGCGAGAGGTAGCAAGAACATGTCGGAAAAGAAGCAGAGCCCCGCACGCCAGGAGGACGAGGCAATCCAGTTCGGCGACGAGCTGCCGGTACTGCCGATCCGGAACGCGGTCCTCTTTCCCGGCGCGGTCGCGCCGTTCGACGTCGGTCGAGAGAAGTCGGTCGCGCTCGTCGAGGACGTCGACAACCTTTCGGCCCCGGTGATCGCCATTTTCGCTCAGCGCGACCCGTCGACGGACGACCCGGGCAAGGAAGACCTCCACCACGTCGGCTGCGCGGCGCGCGTCCTCAAGGCCCTCAAACACAGTTCGGGCAACTACTCGCTCATTCTGCAAGGGCTGACGCGCATCCGCCTGGACGAGATGACGCAGAACGCGCCCTACCTCAAGGCGCGGATCGTCCGGCTCGACGAGCAGAGCTCAGCCGACGACGAGGCGGAAGCCCTGAGCATGAGCCTGCGCGACATCGCGAAGCAGGTGATCCAGCTCATGCCGGAGCTCCCGCGGGAAGCGGGCTCTCTCATCGACTCCATCCAGGCGCCGGGCGCGCTCGCCGATCTCGTGGCCGCAAACCTCGACGCGCCGGTCGACGAGAAAGCCGGTCTGCTCGAGACGATCGACGTCAAGGACCGCATCCGCAAGGTCCTCAAGCTCCTCACCCGCCAGCTCGAGATCCTCAAGATGCGCGAGCGCATCAACTCGCAGATCAAGGAGGAGATGGGCAAAAACCAGCGCGAGTACGTCCTTCGCCAGCAGCTCAAGGCGATCAAGGAGGAGCTGGGCGAGGACGACGGCGATCAGGGCGATCTCGACGGGCTCGAGGAGCGGATCGCGAAGGCGAACCTCCCGCAAGAGGCGGAGCAGGTCGCCAAGAAGCAGCTGAAACGCCTGCGGAACATGCAGGTCGGCAGCGCCGAGTACACGGTCGTCCGCACGTACCTCGACTGGATCCTCGACCTTCCCTGGCACGCACAGACGCCGGACAACATGGACATCGGCTCGGTGCGCCGCGTCCTCGACGAGGACCACTACGGCCTCGAGAAGGTGAAGAAGCGCATCCTCGAGTACCTCGCTGTGCGAAAGCTCAAGAAGGACAAGAAGGGGCCGATCCTGTGCCTTATCGGTCCGCCCGGCGTCGGCAAGACCTCGCTCGGCAAGAGCATCGCGCGAGCGCTCGGGCGCAAGTTCGTGCGCATCTCTCTGGGCGGCGTCCACGACGAGGCGGCCATCCGCGGGCACCGGCGCACGTACGTCGGCGCGCTGCCGGGTCAGATCATCCAGGGAATGAAGAAGGCGAGCACGATCAACCCCGTCTTCATGATGGACGAGGTCGACAAGATCGGGCACGACTTCCGCGGCGATCCGGCCGCGGCGCTCCTCGAGGTGCTCGACCCCGAGCAGAACAACACCTTCGCCGATCACTACCTCGAGATCCCGTACGACCTCTCGAACGTCATGTTCGTCGCGACGGCGAACGTCGCCGATCCGATTCCGGCGCCGCTCCGCGACCGCATGGAGATCCTCGAGATCCCGGGGTACACGCGCCGGGAGAAGCTGGCCATCGCCCGGCAGCACCTCATCCCGAAGCAGCTCGAGGAGCACGGGATCAACCAGGTCACTCCGGGAGCGGCCGCGGCGGCGGCGCCGCAGCTCGAGATCACCGACAAGGCCGTGGACATCGTCATCGAAAACTACACGCGCGAAGCCGGCGTGCGTACGCTCGAGCGGCAGATCGCGAGCATCATCCGCGGCGTCGCGGTGAAGATCGCGGAGGGTGACACGACGCCGCGAAAGGTCGACGACGAGGAGCAGGTTCGCGAGTTCCTTGGCCCGCAGAAGTACACGAGCGAGGTCGCCGAGCGCACCGAAGAGGCGGGCGTGGCGACTGGACTCGCGTGGACGAGCGTCGGTGGGGAGATTCTCTTCATCGAGGCGACGCGCATGTACGGGTCCGGCAAGCTCCAGCTGACCGGACAGCTGGGCGACGTCATGAAGGAGTCCGCGCAGGCCGCGCTCTCGTACGTCCGCACGAACGCGGAGCGCTACGGCATCGGCAAGGACTTCCTCGAGAAGAGCGACATCCACATCCACATCCCCGCCGGGGCGATGCCCAAGGACGGGCCGAGCGCCGGCGTGACGATGTTCACGGCGCTCGTGTCGATGCTCACCGGAATCCGCGTCCGGCACGACGTCGCCATGACCGGCGAGATCACGCTGCGGGGCCGCGTGCTGCCGATCGGCGGCCTCAAGGAGAAGGTGCTCGCGGCGCACCGCGCCGGTATCAAGCGCGTGCTGGTCCCCGAGCGGAACAAGGCGGACCTCGACGAGGTCCCGGCCGAGGTGAAAAACGATCTCGAGTTCGTCTTCGTGAGCAAGATGGATCAGGTGCTCGAGGCCGCCCTCGAGGAGATGCCCAAGCCCAAGCCGGAAGAGAAGCCCGCTCAGGTCACGCCCCCGCCCACGAACTAGCGTCCTAGTGTCCCCAGTCACGGTCGCGATGGGCCCGAAGGACTCCAGGCTACCGAGCTTCGACGCCGTCGCGTAGAGTAACGGCCCTCGCATGAGATCTGTGCGCATAGGGATGCTCGGCTGCGGCACCGTCGGCGGCGGTGTCATCCAGCTGCTTCGCGCGAACGCAGAATACCTCGCGCAGAGCGTCGGAGCGCCGATCGAGGTCGCGCGGGTGCTCGTCCGCGCTCCCGACAAGGGGCGTGTACCCGAGCTCGATCGCGCGTTGCTCACGACGGATCCGGAAGCGCTCCTGGGCGACCCGTCGATCGACGTGTACGTCGAGGTGATGGGCGGCGTGGACCCCGCCCGTGCGTACGTGGAGCGGGCTCTCTCGACCAAGCGGAGCGTCGTCACCGCCAACAAGATGCTCCTCGCGATGCACGGCCCGGCCCTGGTCGATCGCGCGATCGCGGAGGGAGTCGACCTCGCGTTCGAGGGCTCGGTCGGTGGCGGCATTCCCGTGATCCGCGTGCTGCGCGAGGCCCTGGCCAGCGACTGGGTCACGCGCCTGGAGGGCATCGTCAACGGGACGTGCAACTACGTCCTGAGCCGCATGCGCGGCGACGGTCTGAGCCTCGACGCCGCCGTGCGCGAGGCGCAGGAGAAGGGATATGCGGAGGCGGATCCCAGCCTCGACGTGGACGGCCACGACGCCGCCCACAAGTTGGTGGTGCTCGCGATGCTCGCGTTCGGCGCTCGCGTGGAGGCCAGCAAGGTTCCGACGGAGGGCATCCGCGGGATCGATCCGGTGGATCATCGCTTCGCCGAGCGCTTCGGGTTCGTGATCAAGCACCTGGCGATCGGCCGGGATCACCCCGAGGGCGTCGAGCTGCGCGTTCATCCGGCGTTGGTGCGTCGGGACACCCAGCTCGCCAACGTGAGCGGTGTCCTGAATGGGATCGCCCTCGAGGGTCGCGCGCTGGGTCCGTGTCTCCTCTCGGGTCGCGGCGCCGGCGACATGGCGACCGCCGTGAGCGTCGTGGCGGACGTTCTCGACGTCGCGCGCGCTCGCCTGAGCGGCTTCGCGGGCACCGCGACGCGCGGGATCCAGATTCAGGCGCGGCCGCTCCTGCCGATCGAGTCGGTCCGGACACGGTATTACCTCCGGTTCCAGGTTCACGATCGTCCTGGCGTCCTCGCTCGCCTCGCGGGGGCGCTGGGCGATGCGTCCGTTTCGATCGAGCAGATGATCCAGGAGGGCGGAGCCGGTTCGAGCGGTGTGCCGGTCGAGATCGTCATGCTGACGCACACGGCCCTCGAGCGGGATGTGCAGCGCGCGCTCCGCGCGATCGCGCAGAGCGACGTCGCGGCCGGAGCGCCGCGGTTGATCCGGATCGAGGAGTAGCGACGAAGCAGCGCAAACGCGCAGAATTACGCGGTCCCGTCGGAGGCGAGGCTGGGCTGAATTCGGTCCGTGTCTCGCCGGCCGCCCGCGGAGCGGCCCCCGTCGAGGAGCAGCCCAAGAACCGTCGGATCGCTCGTCGCGAAAGACTCGAGCTCGCGCGACTGGTGCTCGCAAAGGGCACCGGTCGAGACGACATACCGTCCGCCGCTGGCGATCTGCAGACCGAGCGCCCACGGCGGCCGGCGCCGGGCCGAGCCACGCCGCAGCGCGCGGTGGACGGCGGCGATCGACAGGGGCTGCCCGAGCACGTACCGGGAGGTCGCGACGAAGCGATCGCGGTGCTCGTCCCACCACGCCTGCGCTGCGCCGCGGTCGAGCGCAGGCAGCTGATCCGCATGGGCGGGTACGAGATCCGCATCGAGGTCGTCCTCGTAGAACGCGACGGGCTCGTCGTCATCCGGCTCGCGGGCACCCGCGCTGCCGGCGTCCGGTTTGGCGGGCACGTATCCGGTCACGCTGGTGAAGACTTCTCCCGCCAGCTTGGCGACTCGCTCGGTGGGGTGATCGAGCAGGCCGATTGCGGACTCGGCATGGCAGGGCCGTCCCGCGAAACCCATCGACCAGAGGACAGCCGGGACCAGCGTTCCGGCATCGAGGAGGCGGGCGAGCCGCTCGTGCTCTCGCGCCTCGCCGAGAAGACCACACAGGAAAACGCAGTGCTGGTCTGCGTTCACAGGGTTGATCGCGCGCTCGACGCAGAGAGACCAGGCTCGGTCCGACCCCATGAGGAGCGCTGCGTCGAGCGCTCGGTCGCGCGTGGTGGCGTTTTCGGAGCCGAGGAGGCGCTCGCACGCCCGCAGACGATCCCTGCGCGGTACGGCCGCCGCGACACGGAGGGCCGCCTGGACGGTCGCCGGCTCCTCGCTCCGCAGAAAGCCGTCGAGCATCGGCCCCGGGTCGGCGCGATAGGCGGCGAGCGCACGCAGCGCCACGGCGGCAACCGCCGGCTCCGGGTCCTTGGCGAGCGCCGCGACGAGCCGCCTGGGAGCCTCGGGGATCCGCGCCAGAGAGAGGGCCTCGCCGAGGGCTTCGAGCCGTTCGCCCCGGTGGCGGGGGAGGGCCGCCACGACGAGCTCCAGCGCGAGCTGCGGGTGCTCGCTCGAAAGAAGCGCGAGCGCGGCCGCCGCCACTCGCTCCGGATCCGCCTGCTCATCGTGGACCGCCGGCAGCAAGATCCGCTCGCGCACCGCTCTCCCGCCGACGACCAGCGCATCGACGTGAGCCAGGAGCCGTGCCTCCGGGGCCGCGGCGATCTTGTCCAGATCGTACTCCGGAGACTGCAGACACCCCCGACGCATCCAGTAAAGAAAGCCAGCCTCGTCCAGGTGCTCCTCGACGATCGACCAGAGGGTGACTTCGTCGGCGGGAATGCGCGCGCGAATCATCAGTTGATGAGGACGTTCCCGCCCTTGATTCGGTTCGTGCCGCGCGCGCGTGTCTCGACGTATGCGCCCCGGATGACGACCCTTCCATTGCGACGCAGCGTGATGCTGGCCTCTCCGCAGCGGAGGACGACCTCGTCTCGCGCCGTGACCTCGACGCGCTCGCCGTCGGCCTGGACGCCGATCCCGTCGAGGGGGGAAGGCAGCGACAGCGAAGATCGTTTCGGCACGGACCTGAGCGTGCCGACGACGATCGGTTTGCGAACGTTTGCCTCCTCGAACACGAGCAAGACGGGGCTTTGCTTCTCGAGGGCCTCCTGGATCTGCGCCGGCCGCCATTCGACCATGCTCGCCGCGAGGAGCGGGCCTGCCGCGTTCCCGGCGAAATCGACGAACAGGCCATCGTCTGTCCAGGCGACGAGGCGACCAAGCGTCGCGCCGGTGAGGTCGGCCGGGGGCGGGCTTGGCACCGGAACCAGCGAAGGGCCGGACGCCCGGGCATCCTCACCCCTCTCTGTCGACGGAGTCTCGAGAAGCCGAGTCTTAAGGAGCTGCGTCCGCCTGGCCATTGACACTCCGCCTCTCGCCGCGCGGTATCGTGATCGTGAGCGCGTCTCGCGGCGCCGAGCCGGAGTGTAGGCCCGATGGTTCGTCGCGGTCCACCCACAATCGGACGACAGCTGGCGAGGGGCAGCTGGTGTATCGTTCGCCGGCGTGTGGGCCATCCGCAACCGGACGCCGTACGGGGTCGGCTCGACGTGGGGTCGAACCAAAGACGGTGTCCACGAATGGATCGTCGCCGTGCGCGCCACATTCGACATCGGGCCGCAGGGAAAGGTGACGCTCGCCGACGAGCAGCCTGTCCCGCTTCTCCTCGCCGAGCACGTCGGCGAAGAGGGTGCGTCGAGCCTCCGTTACGAGGCCGATCTCATTTCTCCCAAGCCGACGACGGACATCCTCCTCAACGGCACCGCGTACGCCCCCGGCGGCCGCCCGACAACGCAGTTCCCGGTGACCCTCCGGGTCGACGGGCGCGAGAAAGTCTTGCGCGTGTTGGGGACGCGGGTCTACGTGAGCCACGGCACCGAGGTGCTCCCCTCGCACCCGGCGCCGGTGACCGAGGTCCCCGTCGTCTACGAGCGGGCATTCGGCGGCTTCGACAAGGCGGATCCGGACCCCACCCGGCAGAGGATGGACGCGAGAAACCCCGTGGGGTGCGGCGTCGCCGCCGATCCCCGCCGCCTCATCGAAAAGCCGGCGCACAATTTCGAATACCCGGATGGCAATCCCGCCGAGACCGGCCCCGCCGGCTTCGGCCCGATCGCGTCCTATTGGTCCCCGCGCAGGGAGCTCCAGGGAACGTACGACAAGGCCTGGGAGGAGGGCCGCAAGCCCCTCCTGCCCCTGGACTGGGATCCGGCATCGCTGCTCTGCGCTCCCGCGGACCAGCGCGCCCCGCAGCACCTGCGAGGCGGGGAGCTCGTGCAGCTCCGCAACCTGACGCGCGACGGTCGCCTGGATCTCGTTCTGCCGAAGATCTATCCCGTCTTCACGACGTATTTCGCGACGGTGAGCGGCCGCCGGCTCGAGGAGCATCGCGCTCGACTCGCGACGGTCGTCCTCGAGCCGGACCAGGCCCGCCTCGCCATGGTGTGGACTACCGCGCTGCTCGTGCACGCCGACGTGGACTACCTCGACGAAACCGTCGTTCGCGAGAAAGCCTATATCTCATGATGATCGCGCCGCTGGACGTCGTTTGCACGGGCGCGCGCACGCCGCTCGGCCTGCGCTCGGCGCCGGCCGCGGCGGCGCTGCGGGCCGGAATCAACCGCCTCGGGGAGCATCCCTTTCTGATCGATCGGCTCGGAAACCCGATGGCGGCTGCCCTCGACGCCACGCTCGACCCCAAGCTTCCTCCGAACGATCGCCTGGTCGCGCTGGCGCAGCACGCACTGGCCGAGATCGCCGAATCCCTGCCCGATCTCGCGCCGGGATCGAGGGTCCCCCTCCTCCTCGCCTTGCCGGAGATCCGACCGGGCTTCGCCCGAGAGGACGCCGCCTACGTCAAAGCGCGCCTCGCGAAGACGTTGGGCGTTCGGTTCGAGCTCGGGGAGATCGGTCTCTACACGTCGGGTCACGCCGGCGGCGCGATCGCGCTGGAGGACGCGAGCGCGCAGCTCGCTCGCGGCATCCATGACTTGTGCGTCGTCGGTGGCGTCGACAGCTACTTCCACCCGGAGACCATGAGCTGGCTCGATCAGCACATGCAGCTCGCGGGCGAGGACGGCCGCTCCTCCTTCGTTCCGGGCGAGGGGGTCTGCTTTCTCCTCCTCGCGTCGCGTCGCGCGCGCGAATCGCTCGGGCTCGAGCCGATGGGGAGCATCGTCTCGGTCGGCAGGGGCCAGGAGCGTAGCCTCATCAAGACGAAGGACCTGTGCCTGGGCGAAGGGCTCATCGCCGCCGTCGCGGCCGCGCTCCAGGGACTCGGACAGGGCGAGCGCGTCAACAGCGTCATCTGCGACGTCAACGGCGAGCGCTACCGCGCCGAGGAGTGGGGCTTCGTCGCGTTGAAGCTCGGGGCCTACTTCGAGGACCCCGGCTACTTGTCCCCTGCGGGGTCGTGGGGGGACATGGGCGCCGCGTCGATTCCGCTCTTCATCATGCTCGCGTGCCAAGCGGCGGCGCGGGGGTATGCTCGAGGACCGCGGACGATGGTGTGGGCAAGCTCCGAGCAAGGGATGCGCGCCGCAGTCGTCGTGCAGGCCGACGTTCGGGTCAGGGGGCGGTAGATGGCCACCTTATCGGTCAACCCGCCGAAGACACCCATCACCGAGGGCAGCATGGGCATCGCGCAGAACACGCTGCCCAACGTCTGCAAGATGCCGGGGCCGCCGGCGCCCTTCGTTCCGACGCCCCTGCCGAACATCGCGAAATCGGGCATGTCGCCCGACGGATACTCGACGAGCGTCAAGATCGAGGGGAACGCCGTCTGCATCTTCGGCGGGTCGTTCCAGAGCATGGGTGACGTCGCCAGCCAGGGGACGGGCGGCGGGCTCATCTCGTCCAACACCGGCGGACCGGTCAAGTTCATCATGCCCGGATCGTTGACGGTGAAGATCGAGGGCAAGGCCGTTCACCTCCTCGGCGACGCCGTCCTCAACAACCTCGGCCCGGGCGGGGCGCCTCCCAACACGGGCGCCACCATGGGCGGGACGAAGCAGGCGGACTCCTCAGCGGACGAGGAGAAAGAAAACCTCGAGTGCGGCGAAGTGGGCACCTACTCGGAGCTCAACAAGAAAGCCGCGAAACCCGTCGACATGGAGCGCGACCACATCCCGTCGAAAGCGGCGCTCTTCCAGCGCGCGAAAAACATGAAGAAGAACATGAAACCTGCCCAGATCGAGTGCGTGGAAGGCAAGCTCGAGGCGCAGGGCATGACTGTCGCCATTCCGCGCAGTGCCCACCGTGGCTTTAGTCCGACCTGCGGATCGAAGAACACGCCCGCACAGATTGCAAAGGACGGGAAGGATGCGGCCAGCATGAAGGCGGCCACCGAGCGCGACACCGCCGCTATGCAAGAGCATATGCACGACGCGCACAAGGAGTGCGAGAAGGCCTACAAGAAGGCCGTCGAGAAGATCAAGGAGCACGATACCGAGAAGATGATCTCGAATGCCATCAAAGAATGTTGTTCATAACGATCGACAGGAATAGGAGACCCGGCATGAGTTGCAAGGAATGGCTCAAGCTCTTCGGTCGCGACAGCGAGGACAAGGAGCTGAAGGCATTGCTCGCGAAGCGAGGCGTGAAGAAAGTTCCCGCGATCAAGAAGCACGACACGGATACGCGGGTCGAGCTCGACGACGGTTCGATGCTCATCTTTTCCGCGCCCGATCTGTTTCCCAGCCGACAAGGCGGTGGCGACGGTTCGTCGATCCTGAGCGGCTTGGCCGTCTACCTCAAGGACGAGAAGGGGGGCGAATACAAGGGAGAGCTCCCATTCAACCTCCAGAGGGCAGATTCACAGAAGGCCCTCCGAAAGCGATTGGGTGAGCCACGCGATCAGAACGAAGAGTTCGATTGGGATGAATGGGAGGTGGACGGCCTCTCGGTGAACGTGACCTATACCAAGGACCGCGCATCGCTCGACAGCATCGTCCTCTCATTGCCGGCGGAAATCTAGTGACGGCAGGAAGAGGAGAGCCCGCATGAATTACAAGAACTGGCTCAAGCTCTTTGGTCGCGACAGCGAGGACAAGGAGGTCAAGGCATTGCTGGCGCAGCGGGGCGTGAACGACGTTCCTCCCATCGCGAAAGACCACACGAACACGCGGGTCCAGCTCGACGACTCGATGCTCATCTTCTCCGCGCCGGATCTGTTTCCCAGTCGAAGCGCCGGTGGCGACGGCTCGTCGATCCTGAGCGGCGTGGTCCTTCCACTGAAGGACAAGAAATGGGGCGAATACAAGGAAGAGCTCCCGTTCAACCTCCAGAGGTCGGATTCACAGGAGCATCTCAGAAAGCGATTTGGTGAACCGCGCGATCAGAACGATCGGTTCCATTGGGACAAATGGGAAATTGACGGCCTTTCGGTTACCATCACCTACACGAAGGATCGCGCATCCCTCTCCAGCATTCTCGTCGCGTTGCCGGAGGAAATTTAGTACCGCCACGAACGGATCGCCGTTCGCGTCAGGTGTGCTTCTATGCAAGGTGAATCCATCCTTCATCTCCTGGGGAGCCCGGCGATAGACCCGTCGGTCGAACGGACGCTCGAACACTTCAGGATCCGGCGACGGCCTCAAGTGACAATCGACGAGGACGCGGTCGACGGGCCGGTCGTGGAGAACCAGGACTGGCTCAAGAACCGAAACGCGGGGATCGAATTCGGGTTCGAGGACCAAGCCGCGTTCACGGGTGACGAGACCCTGACGCCCGGCAAGGTCCCCATGCTGCTCACGCAGGTCTACTTCTACGGGGAACACCCCGAGATGAAGCCCTATGTCGATCGGCTGCCGTTCGGGCTCTTCGTCGGCGACGACCGCCAGACGGTACGCGCGCGCCTCGCAGCCTTCGAGTCGGTGCGTCGCTCATGGGTGCGCGACACCTGGGACCTCGAGCCGTGCCGCCTGACGGTGTCCTACGCCGAGGGCGGCGCCCGCGTCGCCTTCCTTTTGTGCGCACTCCCCGTGCCGCCAAGCCGCGACCGCGACGACGTCGTCCGCCTTCCGGCGCTCGAGGACCTGCTCTCGGTGCTCGGCCGCCCGATGAACGACCCGCAGCTCCGGAAGGCCGTCAAACCGCTCCGCATGGACCAGTACCTTCGAAACCTCGGCACGACGGTCGTTGCGATCATGCGCCAGGAGTACGGCCTCGATCTGCATTTCGGCGGCGTTCGCACGATGGACGCGTCCGCGTTCACGAATCTCTACCTCTACAGGGA
>Ga0102924_1006662_pt1 | contig 10783 bp, 7 predicted proteins | sample PaiPotPPM11metaG_FD_80116 | JGI IMG/M metagenome (GOLD analysis project Ga0102924, IMG submission 80116) | Iron sulfur acid spring bacterial and archeal communities from Banff, Canada, to study Microbial Dark Matter (Phase II) - Paint Pots PPM... ...
GACGTCGTCACCGAGCGGCTTTCCGAGGCCGGGGCGCAGGCGGACAGCCTGGAGTGGGACTCGCGCAAGCGCAGCGACGGCAGCTGGCAGGTGCACCTGCAGTTCATCGTCGAGGGCCGGCCGCACGCGGCCGAGTGGGTCTTCGACCCGCGCCGCCGTCAGGTGATGCCGGCCGACGACCTGGCCCGGCGCCTGTGCCTGCCCCAGGCCGACTGGCCGGACGTGCGGCTGGGCGCGCTGGGTGCGCCGACGGCCACGGTGACCCCGATCGGCTCGCGGCTGCATCACGCGGAGCCGGACCGCCGGGGCGGGCACGTTCCGGCTGGTTCGCGCGCGGGTCAGCCGGAGTGGTCGCGTGACGGCGAGGCGGCCCGGTCGCGGGAGCCGGACCAGGAGCCGGGCCTTGACCGGACGTCTGCCGCGGCCGAGGCTCGCCGGGATGCGGCCGCGGTCGCCCAGGCCGGCGCGCATGCGGAGCCGCCCGGTCCGGCGCCTTCGCCGGCGTCCGCGCCGGCCGCCGCGTCGGGGGGCCGGCACGCCGCGGCCTCCGCTGCCGCCTCCGCTGAGGCTCCGGCTGAGGTGGCGGCGCACTCGGCGCCGAACGGCACCTTGCCGCTGAGCACGGCCGAGCCCAGGATGACCAGTCCCGCGGCCGCTGGGCCGGCGGCCGGAAGCCCGGCCACGACCGGCAGTGCGCCGGCCGCCGAGACTGCCGTCGCGGGCAGCCCGGCCGCTGGCGCGAAGGCAAGCGGCGGGGCGGCGGCTGGCCCGGCCGACGGCGCGGCGGCGGCCGAGGCCCCGGCTGCGGAGCAGCGCCCGGCCCGCCCGAGCCGCAAGTCGGCCCGCGCCCGCCGTTCGTCGGTACCGTCCTGGGACGAGATCATGCTGGGCACGTCGCGCCAGCCTGACTGACGCCGAGCGGGAGCCTGGATAGCGCCGCACCTGCCCACCCGTAACCGACCTCGGGAGTGGTTCGGTTCACCGGGTCTATGGCGCCGGTGAACTGGACCCCTCCGCCAGCCCCGGCGCCTGTGTGGCGCGCGAGGTCCGTCGACGCTCGGCATTCACGCCCGCGTGCCCAGGCCACCCGCAGGGCAGCTGCCGCTGGCCCAGGAGCGGGGCCGCGGTAGGCGCGGCCGGGGGGCAGGAGTGTGACGCGCGGCATAGGATCGGGGACCACTACGACGGCGTTGGAGGGCGAGCAGGCTTGGGCCAGAACGGGCGCGGGAGCGGCCTGCGGGCGGCCGCCGCGGCCAGGCGGGCGGGCGCGCTCGCCGGGCTGCTCTGCTTGCTCAGCGGCTGCGGGCTGATCGGCACCTCGAAGTCCTCGCTGGGCCAGGCCGAGGAACAGAGCATGAACGTGACCAGCCCGATGGTCCAGGACGGCGTCATGCTCATGCGGTACACCTGCCACGGCCGCGGCGAGACGCCGCCGCTGTCCTGGTCGGCAACTCCGGCGGGCACGAGGTCACTGGCCCTGGTGGTGGACGACGCGGCGGCTCCGATCACGCCGCGGCTGTACTGGGTGGTGTTTGACATTAATCCCGACACCACCGACATCCAGGCCGGCTCGCTGCCGCCGGGAGCCCGGCAGGCGCGCAACAGCACCGGGCACAGCGGTTACGCGGCGCCGTGCCCGGTGGGATCTCCGCACCAGTACCGGTTCACGGTCTACGCGCTGAATGCGACGCTCAAGCTGCCCTCGGGAGCCCCCGAGAAAGAGGCCTGGTCCTCAATTGCGCGCCATGCGATCGCGCGCGGCCGACTGCCGGTGTGGGCCCATCCCTGAGACACCATCCCGGCAGGTCGCGCGGAGTGTAACCGTGCCGTAGACACGTGCGTCAAACTTCTCGAAATGCATGACACCGGCCATAGTGCTCGGACAGAATCGTTTCTCAGGCCAAAGGATCCGCGCCAAGATCACAACAAGATCATCAGCACGAGGAAGATCCAGCCACAAGTTCACCTGACCAGCTCGACAGCGAACAGCGCAGGACAGCAACAGCTCAGGGTGCCGCAAACCGGGGGAGGCTCGCGCCGATGGCCGCGCGAGCCTGGCGACGCCAACCCCAAGGCCATCGTCGTGGGACGGTGCGATGACCCAGATCATTATCACCCTCGTAGCAGTGGTGCTGCTCATCCTCGTCATCGGGTTCTTCGCGATGAGATACCTGCGCGCCGATGACCACGATGAGTTCGACGACCTGCCCGAGGAGCGCACCACCCGGTCCCGCGGCGGCGACGCCGCCGACCGCGACTGGCGTGACGATGATCGTGTGGTTTCCCTGGCCGACCGGGCTGACCGGCGCGGGCGGGCGGGCCGGCGCGGCGGCGACAGCGAGCCTGCGGAGCGCGGACGTCCCGCGGCGGGCCGGACTTACCCGGGGCGCGGGCCAGGCGGCCGTGAGGACCGCGAGCCGTCCGGGGCCGGACGGGGCCGGGCGGGGAGCCAGGGCTTCGATGGCCGGGGCTCTGACGGCCCGGCCTTCGGCCCGGGCGGGTTCGACAACCGCGGGACCGGTAACCGGGGGTTCGGCGAGCCGGGTTTCGAGGCGCCGGGCCAGGGCGGCCGCGGCGGGCGGCCCCAGCAGCCGCGGCCGGCGGCGGCGAGCGCCGGGAACGGCCGCGGCAAGGGCGGGCAGGCCGGCGGGACGGACTGGGACTCGATGTCGGACATCGACTACTGGACCGAGCTGGCGTCGGACAAGCCGCTGACGACCACCGCGCAGCCGGCCGGGCCGGCCGGCCGGCCGGGTGAGGACGCGCCGCCGGACCCCCGCGCGGAGCGCGGCGGGCGGCCGGGGCGCGGCGACGGCCGGGCTGACACCGGGCCGCGGGCGGCGGGCGCGGGCCGCCCGGCCGGGCGGCCGGGCGGATCAAGCCAGCGCGGCGGCGGAGCACTTGCTGACGATTCCACGGCCCTGCTCCCCCGGCGGCACGCGCCGACGGGCCCGTCGCCGGTCCTGCCGGCGGCCAGGGCCGGGGCCGCGGCGGCCGAGTCGTTCGGCGGCCGCGGCGGCCGCGGCGCGGCCAGCGCGGCCGAGTCACTGACGGGCCGGGGAGGCCGGAGCGCGGCACGGGCGGCGCGGGCGGCCAGCGGAGGCCGGGACGCGGTCGGGCCGGGATCGGTCGGGCCGGGATCGGACTCGCGCGCGCCTTACTCAGACGGACGGGGCGGCCCGGCGGCCGGCTCTGGTTTGACCGGCTCCGGTTTCACCGGCCCCGGCCTGGCCGGGCGCGGTCAGGACCCGCGGGCCCAGGACCCGCGGGCCCAGGCCCCTCGCGCCCAGGCCCCTCGCGCCCAGGACCCTCGCGCCCAGGACCCTCGCGGTCAGGATCAGAGCCTGTCCGCTCTGGCCCGCCTGGCCACGCCCAGCGGGCCAGGGAACGGGGCCGGGCGGCAGGCCCCGCTCGACGACGATCCCCTGACCAGCCCGTCGTTCCCGGCGATCCGGACGGACGACAGCCGGTCCTACCGCCGGTCCGACACCTCGGCGGGCAGTTCCCGCCGCTCGCCTGGCCCGGCCGGCTACGGCGGACCGGCCAACGGCGGGCCCGGCAACGGCGCGTCGGGCAGCGGCGGGCCCGGTAACGGCGCTGGCTCGCCCGGCAACGGCATCCCGCCCGCGCAGACCGCCGCGTACCCGACCATGACCCGCCCCGGCGGGCCGGACCCCCGGTCGGCCCCGCCCGCGGGCTACGACAGCTCGCGGTCCGCGAGCCGCCCGGCGGGCTGGGAGGGCGGCTACGGCGACAGCAGCACCGGGCCCAACTCCTACCGCCCGGCCGCCGCCGCGTCGGGCTCTGGCTACCAGGGCTACCCCGAGCAGCCGTCATCGCCGCCGTCGGGCAACCCGTACGGCAGCTACGTCAGCGCCCCCGCCGACAGCTATCAGGCGGGCCGACCGAACGGTGATGGCGGTTACGGCAGCTATGTGAACGGCGCGGAGACCCAGTCCTACGCGCAGCCGCCCGCCGCCGCGCAGGCGCCGGTGCACGCGGCGCCGGTATACGAGAACGGCACCGCCAACGGCACGGCCTACCCGGCGGCGGGCTACGGCTCGTCCTGGACCGGCGGCAACGGCTACCCGGGCCAGGGATCCGCCCCGGCCGCCGGCGGCTACCAGGGGGCGGCGCCCAGCCAGCCCGGCTACGCCGCCGGCCAGGGCCAGCACAACGGCCAGCACGGCACGGGCCAGCACGGCAACGGGCAGAATTCGAACGGTCACGCCGCCAGCCCCTACGACCAGCAGTCCTACCCGCCTCCCGATTCCTCGGGCCCGGCCGCTGACCAGCACGGTTATGGCGGCCAGGACTCGGGCTATGGCTCGGGCGGGTATGGCGGCTACCCTGGCTACTAGCAAACCGGAGCCGGCGGCCGCCGACCGCGGGCTTGACAGAACCTGCCTGCCAGCGCGGACAATGTCCGGATCTCCCTGGGTGAGGCAGGTGACATGCAGCAAGGCGCTCTTGACCATGCACGGAGCTACTACCTGCACCGGCTGGCGGCGGCGCTTGACAAGCAGGGTTTCCACGCCACGGTGCGGACCACGTACCCGTGCACGCTGCATGTGTTCATGCCCGGGGCATCGATGCTGGCCGAGAGCATCGACTGCGTGCCCGGCACCGACGATGACGGCCGTCTGTACTGGTTCTACCGATGGTCCTGGGGCGAGGCGCTGCACGACGCCAGCGACCCGCCCGGCGCGGCGGCCAAGATCGCCGAAGTCCTGGCCGCCCGCTAACCCTGTCTCTCATTCTGGCCCGGGTTCTGGGCGGTGCGCCTGACCGGGCGTGCGCGATCGCGGACGGGGCGCGGGTGACTGCGATTCGTGATGGGCGACCGGCGGGAGTGGTTGAGGACGGAGGTTACGGTGCGCGTGTCGGGCTGGCGGCCGGACCGGTGGTCACTTCTGCATCTGGGGCATAAGGATTCTCCCCGCGGCACGCTGTCCCCGGATCCGGCCGACCCGGATCCCGCTTTCTAGTGACACGGAATGCTGCCCTCCATGATCGGATCACGAGACCACGCCGGCGAACATCGCCGACGGGCTCCGCGATCATGGTGAGGGCGGTCCGGTTGCGACGGCACCGAGCGCGTAACGTCCGTCATTGAAGATCGCTAGACTTGATTCCTTCCTTGCTTTCCGTTCATGTTCTGTCGATAATCCTCTACGGCGGTCAGATGTTCCGCGTGCATCGCGGCACTTACGGCGATGAGATTGGCATTCTTGTGGGCATATTTCTCGTCCAGAAGATCCTTCTTGCTGCAGCGCCTGAAGGTAGCCCTGGGCTCATCGCTGACGAAAACATTGTCATAAGACGAGAATACAATATCGATGAAGTCGGCCGGCGAGAAGTTGCAGTTTGTCAGATGGAATGGGACAAACTCCACAAAAAGTGTCGGCTTATCGCGCTTCAGTGTCTCAGCGGCCCCGCGAAGCACCGACCCTTCGTAGCCTTCGACGTCAACCTTCAGCAGGTCAACTGGCCCGCTAAGTTTGTCGGCGGCATAAGCATCAATGGTCACCACAGGAACCCAGACGGCATCCTGCGATCCGAGGACATTCTTGGATGACGGAGAGTGCGTGCCAATGCTCCCCGCTGCCAGAAATATCTCAAGTTCGCCAGTAGATTCGCCTACGGCCTGCCCTTCCACCGCCACGCGTGAACTCTGGCCGTTCTGATCGATGTTACGCCGAAGATATTCCAGATTCTCCCCGATCGGCTCGAAGGCGACGATCTTAGAATTCCCGGAAGCGTGGGCTGCGGCGAGGCAGCTGTAAAGACCGATGTTCGCCCCAACATCGATGATCGTCTTACTGAGACTGGCCAGCCGCTCAAATACATCAAGCTCAATCTTCTCGTAGAATCCGCCAACAAGACCGGGGACGATCGTGATGTCTCTAGTGGAGGCGGACAGCTTGACGCCGCGGAACGTTACCACTACCTCATCGCCGCCAGTACCAAAGAGAAAGATCTTGCGGTAGATGGTGGTCGTCAGAGGCAGTCGCTGGACGGGCGTGTTGGCGAACAGCTTGCGCGCGATCTTTATTGTGCCCGTAGAAGCGCTTTGGCGCCAGGTAGACATTCCTCGAATTCCTGCCTAACTCAGTAATGCCAGCCTTCAAAGCATGGCAAGCTGGCTTATGGGCCAATGAGGGCGGGTGTCAAGCGGTAAAGGGTATCGTCCCGGCTTGTCCGAGCCGGTTCCGACCTTATCTGCACCTCCAGCCCGACCGGACATCACACGCAGTTTGAGCAAAGCGCAATCTTAATTGACGAGTTGGCCGACAATAAAATTACGGCGATTTCGCTACTTTTCGGCAGGATTCGATATTCATACACGCGTGCTTGATCCTCGCCTAAGCGAGGTTATCACGCCCCCGGCTAATCCGTATTCCGAATGGCCGCCGACCGGAAGACGGCCGTGGCGGCCGATTCGCGCGATTCGACCATCTCAGTGCCGCCACGACGGCCTGCACCTGAGCTGATCAGGCCGGAGCGCCGGGCGTCACCGCGTAAGGGAACTGCCGCGCGAACTCCGCGATCGAATCCTTCCTGATCGCCCCCCAGAGCCGGCCGGTGACCTGCTCGATCAGGAGGGCCGAGCCGCCGGGCCCGCCGGTGGTGGGCGCGGTGATGAACACGCCGCCATTCCCCGGCAGATGACCGAGCCGGAGCGCCGCTGACTCGAGCTGCGTGTCGCTGAAATTCCTGTCCACGCTGAGCGCATCGGCCATCGCGTGCAGCACGCGGAAATCGATGGCGACGAACATGCGGTCGGCGGCGGCCTTATCGAGCATGGACCGGATCAGATTGCCCTGGAGCTCGGACCTGATTACCACGCTGACACCGGCCTGCCGTACGTAAGGCAGCACGCTCGCGGCGTTCAGGTGGTCAATCCCGGCCGGGAACGTGTATCCGTCACTGGTAAACGTAAACGGCACATCGACGTTGATCCCGCGCATCGCGCCGATCAGGCTCCGCACGCCCTCGAAACTCATCACCGAGTAGTGGTCGATCCTGACATTGGTCAGTTCTTCCACGGTCTCGATGAGAAGCGACGGTCCGCCGAGTCGCAGGGCATTCCACAGCTGCGCGGTGCCATGACCAGGCACGCTCACGAGCGCGTCGGCCGGGATGGAGATGACGGCGCCGGTGTGGCCATCGGCATCGAGATGAACCAGGGCGATCAGGCCGCTCTGCAGCCCTGACCTGCCACGCAGCACCCCGGACAATGTCAGCAGCACGGTCATGCTGCGCCGGCTGCGAGCCGGCATGACGGGCTGGTGCGCGGCCTCCAGGGCCAGGATGCCTGGAAGGCGGCGGATGCTGCTGGCGTAATGGCTGACGGTCAGGTACCCCGCCACCATGACTCCGGCGGCCAGCATCACCAGGGACAGGATCATGGCCAGCACGACGCGTCGCAACAGCCGCCCGTGCTTGCGCTTCGTCCACCGGACGGGCCTTTCCCACTCATGTGAAGTTACGTGAAGCACTGTCATTCTCGGCGTTCGTGACACGTTGGATCGAGGAATGCTGGGCCGACGGGTAAGGATCCGGGTCGCAGCGGCCTCGTGCCCGCCTTCTTCGCTCGACCAAGGCGACGCCCGCGACAGCAAGAGCCGCAGCGAGAGATGCGAACTCACTGGCGAGAACACCGCTCGAAACGCTGTAAAAGACGACGCCGCCTTTCGCTGGCGCGACCACACCCACTTGCCCGTCAGCGAGTCGTTCAGCCCGGTGGCCGTCGATTGTCCAGCCCAGCGAGTAGGGGACGGGGATGCTGACAACACCCGGGCGGCCGGGAAGGATGCGGTAATGGACGAGATCAACACGACGCACTCGCTGGCTGTCCCGTGTCTCCCGGGCCGTCGGCCGGACCGAGAAGAGGTCGAGCGAGGGGCTCGAGTACACCAGGTGAATCCCCGGCACGTGTGCCACCTGGGAGAAGTCCCGCCAGTCGGCAACCTTGGCCAGGGCGACGAACCTTACGCCCAGATCGGCCAGTGCGACCCGCGCCCGTTGCCGGTCAACTGGCGGCCCGAGCAGCTTGTCGAGGAAGACGTGCTCTGGGTCCTCGGCCGCGAAGGCGTAGCCAAGGCCGGGATTCTGGCTGGTCAGGACGGTTCCCGCAAAGTAATAGGCGGCCGGGTTGGCGATCACCCGCTGACCCGTGAAGGGGGTCGAGAAGTACTCGTGCCAGGGCAGGAACAGCACCGTGTCCCGCCCGGCCAGGCGCGAGGCGACGGACCACGAGGCCGGGGGCTCGCTGGCCCTGACCTGGCCGCCGAGACCGCCCAGCAGGGTCGGGGTGTAGGCCAGAGGCAAGACGATCGCCAGTGCCGCGGGTGCGATCTGGGCCGCCTTCTGGCGGCTCCGGCTCGTGAGCCAGGCGATGCCCCAGCCGAATCCGTAGGCATACGCGAGGGAGACGAGGACCGCGAACTTGTCCGGCTCGCGCATCATGACGAAGCCGGGAACGTGCTCATACACCAACCTGAACAGGCCTCCGGTCGGGCCCGAGCTGCCCAGGGCGAGGAAGTACCCGGCGACACCCGCGGCGAGGATGGCCAGCCCGTCGCGCCGACGCGCCGAGCCGCGCAGCACTGCGGCGTAGCCGACGGCGACGATCAGCTCCAGCGCAGCGAGGATGGCGGGCCAGCCGGAGACGAGGTCCTTCGGCTCGACGGGCCCCGGACGGAAGAAGCCGTAAAGCCCGGCGACGTTCAGCAGCAGCCCGACTCGCGGGTCGGCCTGAGTCCGGTAGGCGCTGAGCTGGCCCAGGGCTCCGGCCGGGCTGGCGCCTCCGAGCAGCGGTGCCACCAGCAGATAGGCGTTGATGGCAGCGGCGCCCAGCGCGGCGGCGCCGAGGCGGAGTGCGGCCTGCACCCGGTGCGGCCGGGTCAGGACGATCGCGGCCGTCACCGGCACGAGGATCCACGCGAAGTGCTCGCTCATCATCACCGTGGCGCCGGCCCAGCAGGCGGCGCGGGCCACGCGGTGCGGCTCCCGTGCGGCATCCAGGAGCGCTGTCACGGCGAAGGGCAGCAAGGCATAGCCAAGCAGAACCCCCAGCTGGCCAGCGTAGAACCGGTCGAACACGAACGGGTTGACCGCGTAGAACAGGCCAGCGCCCAGACGCGCGGGAAGCACCGCCGGGCGGACCAGGCGCGCGGCGCCGGTCGTCGCGAGCGGGAAGAAGACGACAGCCGGCACGACCGAGCCCGCCTGCCCGAGGAGCCGGTCGAGCAGGCCGGCTCCGATCGCGAACGGGACTCCCCCGGTCAGGCTACCGTCGAGGCCGAAGACCGTCGCTGGCAGGAACGGCTGGTGCGGGCCAGAGATTAAGTCCAGCAGGAGCAGCCGTCCGCCGAGGAACGGGTAACAGACGAGCGCCGCCAGCACCACGCCAAGCAGGACCGGTGCCCAGGCTGCGAGCGCCGGACGCGCCCGAGTCGCGTGCGGACCTGCCTCGGCCCTGGCAGCTACCGCCCTCACTCCCGTACCCGTATCCTCAGGACTCCGGCGAGATAGGCGTAACGACGCCCTGGCTGGCGCCGACGCCGCTGCGCTCTGGCAGTCACCCTGCCCTCCCAGGGATCAGAACTCCGTGTGTCACGCACCCTCCTGCGGTCGTCGCCGGGTCAGTTGCCGCGCCCTGTCGACCACCCTGTCGATCAGGCTTGGGCCCTCCCAGTCGGACACGATGCTGACTAGCGGATGGGAGGTGATGTACATGGCGGCGAATATCCGGTGCCGGAGCATTTCAGTGAACAGGCGGAGCGGACGGCCCCGGTAGTGGCGCTCCCTTGCTTCCCGGAAGGCCCGGGGGAGCAATCGGCGAGGAGGGCTAAAAAGCTTCGGGACGGCCTCACGACTGGCCAGCCCGACCAGAGCTTCCGGTATGTACGCCACGCAGTTCGTTTCCGCCAGTCGCATATACAGGTCGACATCCGCGATGAACGAAAAGCGGGTGTCATGACCGCCAGCGGCGTCATACTTGCTCTTCCTGAACATCACGGTCCCCCACACGGGCGACGCGAAGTTCCAGCGCCGGAAGTAAAAGCGTTCCAGAAGGACCCGTCCCGGCACACAGGAATCGAGATTCTCTCGATAGGTCACCTTGACCCTGCCGTCTGCGTCCAGCCGGTTATAGGCATTGAACACGAATGCCGCCTCAGGGGACGCACGCAGCGCCTCGGCCCACCGTTCGAGCAGGCGGGGATCGTAGACGTCGCCATCGTAGAGGACCGCGACCAGCTCAGCCTTGGCCAGGCTGATTCCATGACGCACGTTCCCGGCCAGCCCAAGATTGCGGGGCTGGCGCACGTACACGATTCGCGGATCTCGCGCGGCCCATTCGGCCATCACAGCAGGGGTTTCATCGGTCGAACCGTCGTCACAGACGATCAGCTCGAAGTCGTTGAGCGTCTGGCCGAGCACCATGCGCAAGGTTTCGCCAAGGATGTAGGCCCGGTTGAAGGTGGCGAGCACCACGCTCACCGGAGGAATCCTCTCGTCATGCTCACCGAGAGGGGCGGCCGGAGGCGTCACTTGGTCACCCGCCGGACCGGAATCCGCGGGGCGGAGATGCAGCCGTCCTCACCCGAAGCGGCAGGAACCGGTTCCCGAGCGACCCTGCGCTTCGGCCACGAGGCCTGGTCGAGCAGGAGACGGCCCGCCACGGCTGTTGCTTCGCCGCCCTTCAGGGCAAGGACCCCGAACCCTAGAGTCGGCTGGGCCAGCAGCAACGACGGGCGCTCGAAGTACGGGCGCC
>Ga0102924_1006663_pt1 | contig 10783 bp, 10 predicted proteins | sample PaiPotPPM11metaG_FD_80116 | JGI IMG/M metagenome (GOLD analysis project Ga0102924, IMG submission 80116) | Iron sulfur acid spring bacterial and archeal communities from Banff, Canada, to study Microbial Dark Matter (Phase II) - Paint Pots PPM... ...
CCTCAGGGCCTAAGCCCTGCACGCCTCAGGAGCACGCACAGCGCAAATGCTGATGTCAGGAGCGGCCCCGCCGAGACGGCGGGGCCTGTCGGTTGCCTGGGCCTGAGGCTCAATCTTCCAAGCGGGCGATCAAGGAGGACGTATCCCATCTGCGGCCGCCGAGCTTCTGCACCTCGGCGTAGAACTGGTCGACGAGCGCGGCGACCGGCAGCTGCGCACCGTTGCGGCGCGCTTCGGCGAGGCAGATCGACAGGTCCTTGCGCATCCAATCGACGGCAAAGCCGAAATCGAACTTGTTCTGGTTCATGGTTTTGCCGCGATTATCCATCTGCCAGGAGCCCGCCGCGCCCTTCGAGATCACGTCGAGCACGGTCTCGACGTCGAGCTTCGAGCGCTTGGCGAAATGGATGCCCTCCGCGAGGCCCTGGACGAGGCCGGCGATGCAGATCTGGTTCACCATCTTCGTCAATTGCCCCGACCCTGGTCCGCCGATGAGGCGGCACGAGCGCGCATAGGATGCGATCACGGGCTAGACCTTGGCATAAGGCGCCGCATCGCCGCCGCACATGACAGTGAGCACGCCGTTCTCTGCGCCTGCCTGACCGCCCGAAACCGGGGCATCGACAAAGCCGAGGCCGCTGCTCGCCGCCACGGCATGCAGCTCGCGCGCGATCTCGGCGGAGGCGGTGGTGTGGTCGACGAAGATCGCGCCCTTTTGCATGCCGGCGAAGGCGCCGTCGGCGCCCGCGGTCACGGCGCGCACATCGTCGTCATTGCCGACGCAGGCGAACACGATTTCGCACCCCTTGGCGGCATCGCGCGGCGTCCTCGCGCTTTGGCCGCCATGCTTCTTCAGCCAGGCATCGGCCTTGGCGGCGCTGCGGTTATAGACCGTGACCTCATGCCCTTTGGCCTTGAGGTGACCCGCCATGGGGAAGCCCATGACCCCCAGCCCGAGAAATGCGACTTTCATCTTGACCTCGCGATGCCTGCGTTTCAGCGGCCACGAGATGCCGCGAACAGGACCGCTCGATCAAGTCCCAAATACGGCGGATGGCTTCGAAGTAGGTCGAAACCAGCTCGTCAATTCGTGGGCAGGGGCTTGCCGCGGATGTCCATCTTGAAATACCTCGCCTCGAGCCTCTTATAGGTGCCGTCGGCATCGAGCGCGGCGATCGCCTTGTTGAACATGTCGCGCAGATCGCCGTCCTCGGGACGGAAGGCCGCGCCGATGCCGGGTCCGTGGATCGCGGGAATGCGCTTGATCTTCGAGATGATGCGGCAGCAGCCATTGCCCTTCTCGTCGATGAAGTCCTGCTCGACGAGACCGTCGCCCACCACATAATCGATGCGTCCGCTGGCGAGGTCGAGATTGGGCTCATCCTGGGTCGGATACAGCTTGATGCTCGATTCCTTGTAGAAGGCTTCGAGATAATTGGCGTGAGTCGTCGAGGACTGCGTGCCGATGGTCTTCCCCTTGAGGGCTGCCGGTGACACGTCAATGCTCTTGCTCGACGCCTGCCCGGCGAAGACCGGCGGGGTCGCATAATACATGTCCGAGAAGATAACCTTCTTCTTGCGCCGGTCCGTGATGTTCATGCTCGAGAAGATCACGTCGAACTTGCCGGCCAGCAGTGAGGGGATGATGCCGTCCCAATCCTGATTCTGAAAGGTGCAGGTGATCTTCATCCTCTCGCACAGCGCCATGCCGTAATCGACTTCGAAACCCACGATCTTGCCTGACGCATCCACGCTCTCGAACGGCGCGTAGGTCGCGTCCGTGCCGAAACGTAGCGCCTTCCATTCCGTCGCGCTGACGGATGAGGCCGCCAGCGAGGCGGCCAATCCGAGCAGAGCCAAAGGCCTTGCTTTTCTCATCTACGATGTCCTCCGCCTCATCATCGTTCGTCATGGCAGGTCGAAGCCGAAATATTTGCGCGCAATCGCCGCGTAGCTTCCGTCCGCGCGCTCCGCCTCGAGCGCCGTATCGAGCTTCGACTTGAGCTCGTCATCGCCTTTGCGCATCACCACCGCAAAGCCTTCGCCGGCGATGAATCGCGGATCGGCGACCCGGCCGGCCGCCGCGCAGCAGCCGGCTTCGGGCGCAGCCTTCAGCCAATCGCGCAGGCTCAGCTCGTCCCCGATCGCGAGGTCGATACGGGAGGCGGCGAGATCGAGATTGACCTCGATCTGGGTGGCGTAGGTGTCGAGCTCCGCCTTCGGAAAGCGATCGGCTGCCAGGGCCGCGAAGGGGCTGTCGCGCAGCGCCCCGATGCTGGAATCAGCCAGCGCCTCGGAGGTCAGCGCGCCCGGCATCGCATCCTTGCGGGCGATCATGAGGACGGGCATGCGGAAATAGGGTCGAGAGAGCGTGAATTTCTCGCGGCGCTCCTCGTTGATCTCCAAGCCCGAGACGATCGCGTCCCCTTTGCGGCCGAGGAGCGCGGGCACGAGACGATCGAACTCCTTGTGCTTGAAGAGGCAGGAACGCCTGATCCGCGCGCAAAGGGCCTTCATGAGCTCGATCTCGAACCCGCTTATGTCGCCTTTGGCGGTAAAATAGGCGTAAGGCGGGTGTGCGGCTTCGGTCAGGAGAACGAGCGGCCTCTCCTCCGGGTTTACCTGTTGGGCCGGCGCGCCGCTGACGCTCGGTGCTGCGGCAAGCGACAATCCCCAGAGGGCAGCTGCAAGCATGGCGCGCCTGCCCGTTCTGCCTCTTCGATGCCTGCCCGTTCGACTGGCGCGCAAAAGCGGATTTGCCGAGTGGATTGGCAGCAGAATCCTCCCGCTCCGGTTCCCCGCGCTGCCGGGCATCGAACAGAGCCACGGAATTTCCCGGGGCCGGCATCGGTTGCCTTGCGCGATAAAGCCAGGATATCCCCGGCTTGGCAACCTTGTCCGCTTGGCACAAATCCTGTCATCCCCGGCTCGGATTGCCATATATCGGCTATCGAGCTTTTGCCTTCGGAGATTGCCGTGACGTTGACGAAGGACGAGGTGATGGCAGCCCTGTCGGCGGTCGCCGGGCCGGACGGAGGCACATCGCTTGCGGCCTCCGGAGCTCTCTCGGACGTGTTGATCTCGGGTGGGCGGGTGACGTTCTCGATCACGGGCGACCCGCGGCGCGAGAGCGAGCTCGAGGCTGTGCGGCTATTGGCCGAGCGTGCCGTGAAGGCGCTGCCGGGGGTCGAGACCGTGCTCGTCACCTTGACGGCCGAGCGACCCCCGCAGGCTGCTCAGGCCTCGGGCGTTGCGGCCAGGCGACCCGCGGGCGCGCATGGCGGACCGATGCGCGCGCGAACCCCGATCGTCGGTGTCGATCGGGTGATCGCAGTGGCGAGCGGCAAGGGGGGCGTCGGCAAATCGACGACCGCGGCCAATCTTGCCCTCGCCTTGGCGCGAGAGGGCATGCGCGTGGGCGTCCTCGACGCCGATATCTATGGGCCATCCATGCCGCGACTGTTCGGCCTGACGGGCACGCCCGAGATCTCGGCAGACAGGGTCATCCAGCCGCTGCGGGCGCATGGCCTGAAGATCATGTCGATGGGCTTTCTCGTCTCGGAACAGACTGCCATGGTGTGGCGCGGCCCGATGGTCGCCGGCGCCGTTCAGCAGATGCTGCGCGAGGTGGCCTGGGAGCCGCTCGATGTGCTCGTGGTCGACATGCCTCCCGGCACCGGCGACGCGCAGCTCACGCTCGCCCAATCGGTGGCCCTCTCCGGCGCGGTCATCGTCTCGACGCCCCAAGATCTCGCCTTGATCGACGCACGCCGCGGTGTCGAGATGTTCCGCAAGGTGGACGCACCGATACTCGGGATCATCGAGAACATGAGCAGCTTCGTCTGCCCCAATTGCGGGGCACGCCACGACATTTTCGGCCATGGAGGGGCTCGCAAGGAGGCTGCCCGGATCGGAATCCCCTTCCTCGGAGAGATTCCGCTCGATCTTGCGCTGCGGGAGACGTCGGATGCCGGCCTTCCCATCGTCGCGGCGCAGCCTTCGAGCCCCATCGCGCGGGCCTACGCCGAGATCGCGCGGCGCGTGAAGCAGGCGATCACTTGACCGTGCTTGGCCGGCCCGACCCTTTGCGCCAAGGCCGCGGCGCCGCATTCGCGCCGCGAAATCGTGAATTATTCGGCTAGGGAACGCGCCGCGCATCGGCCAGCTCTGAGGCGCCGCCAGATCGGAAGAACGGAAATCAATCGATGATAAAGCGTCGCCATTTTCTCGCGGCCGCCACGCTCGGCGCCACGACCGCGGGCCTTTCGGCCCCTGCCGCCGCGCAGACGGCTCCCGAGCTGAAATGGCGGCTCACTTCGAGCTTTCCCAAATCCTTCGACATCGTCCAGGAGAGCGCCAAGGTGTTCGCGAGCGCGGTCGCGGCCGCGACCGAGGGACGCTTCCAGATCGAGGTCTTCCCGTCGGGCGACATCGCGCCCGGCCTGCAGGCGCTCGAGGCGGCGCAGAAGGGCGAGGTCGAGATGGCCCATACGGCGCTGACCCTGTTTGCGCCCCGGGAGCCGGCGCTCGCCTTCGCCACCGGCGTGCCTTTCGGCCTCAATGCCCGCCAGCAGGAAGCCTGGTGGCTGGAAGGCGGCGGCCAGGACCTGATTACCGAGGTGCTGCGGCCTTTCGGGGTGGCGGTCATCGCCTGCGGCAATACCGGCGCCCAGATGGGCGGCTGGTTCCGCAAGGAGGTGAAGACGCCGGCGGATTTCGCGGGGCTGAAGATGCGCGTGGGCGGGTTGTCGGGCAAGGTGCTCGAGAAGCTCGGCGGCGTCCCGGTGGCGACGGCCGGCGCCGAGATCAAGTCCGCGCTCGAGAGCGGCGCGCTCGACGCCGCCCAATGGGCCGGGCCCCATGACGATCAGCTTCTCGGCCTGCAGAAGGTTGCGCCGAGCTACTACTTTCCCGGCTGGCAGCAAGGCTCGAATGCGCTCCATCTCCTGATCAATCAGGCGAAATGGGAGGCCTTGCCGGCAAGCTACAAGGCCATCCTCACCGCCGCGGCCTCTCTCGCCGGCAACTCGATGCAGGCCAAATATGACGCGCGCAATCCGGACGCCTTGAAGAAGCTCGTGGTGGACGGCGCCAAGCTCAAGCCCTTCGGCGCCGAGATCATGGACGCGGCGAGCGCGGCCGCGAACGCGGTCTATGCCGAGCTTGCCGCCGATCACGAGCAATTCGCCAGGATCCTGTCGACCTACATGGCCTTCCGCAACGAGGAATATCTGTGGTTCCAGGTCGGCGAGGTCGCCTATGACAACTACCTCGTCCGGGCGCGGGCAAAGGGGTAGGCCGCCGGCGCGAAGCTCGATGGCCAACGGCCGTGCCTCTGGAAGGTGCGGGCCGGCCAGCGCCTGGTGGCGCGGGCTTGCAGCCCGCCTTCGTCTCGTTGAGGAGAGCGGGCTCGAAGCCCGCAATACCTCCTTTGCGTCGCCAAACGTCGCGGTGCCGAATGTTGAGGAATGTTGATTTCGAAAGCTCGATGACGCATTTTCGAATTGCCGGCTAATCGCACTTCCGATAGATTTTCGCTTGACCTTTTCCGGACTTTCTGTAAAGTCGGCCTTTCATTGGATAGGGGTGGAAGTTGCGCCCGGAGCCGAGAGCCGCCGGGCGCTTTGCTGTTCGCCAACCGTCATTGGCGCCTTTCCGTCGAGGCGCTTCACGCCGTCGGACTCGCCTCGATCAGGCGCGGCCGCTCACGCCAGGCGAGATAGTCGTCGAGACCGGTCTCGAGATCATAGGCCGGCTCAAAAGCCATGGCGCGGATCAGGCGCCCGTTGTCGAGGGGAGCCCGGTCCTGCGGAAGGGTCGAGACGATATTCGCGGACTCGCCACCCGCCGTGGCGAAGCGCCACGCGAAGCCCGGCCGGCGGGCGGCGAGGCCGGCGCACCATTGATCGAGCCCGAAGACATCGCCGCCGCCGAGATTGAATACCCGCGACCCGAGGCGCCCCGCCAAGACCAACGCCATGAGGCCGCGAGCTGCGTCGCGCGAATAGAGCCAGTCCGCCGACAGCGGCCGCGGCAATACGGCGTCGCGGCCTGCGTCGACGCAGTCGAGCACCTGTTGCTGCGGGCTCATCAGGTCGCGCATGCCGGTGCGGTATTCCCAGGGTCCGTAGAGCGCCCCGAGGCGTACGGCCACGACGTCGAGGCCATGGATTGCTCCGAGGCGCAGCGCCGTCTGCTCCGCAGCGAGCTTGGAGATGCCGTAGAGCGCGGCGGGCGCCAGGCGGGCTTCCTCCTCCGCGAGCCTGCCGTCTGCCCCCGGACCGGCGAAACCGTAGACCGCGGCCGAGCTCGCGACCACCACCCGGCGCGGCCGTATCTCGCGGGCGAGCACCAGCAGGAACGTCGCGGTTCCCTCGACATTGACGGAGATCACGCGTTCAGGCTCGTTGCGCTCGGTGAGTGGACCTGCAGTAACGGCTGCCAAGTGAACGGCTGCATCGATCGGCGAGCTCCGACAGGCAGCTCTCATATCGTTGCGCGAACGAACATCGCCGAGCACGACCTTTATTCGATCCGGCGGGAAGCACTCGAGCATCTCATCCGGCGGGGGGCGGCTGCCGAAGAGGATTGCGTCGCCGCCCTCGGCGATGATGCGCTCCGCCAGCGCGAGCCCGACGAAGCCGGTGCCGCCGGAGATCAGGACCGCCATCTCGTGCCCAATGAATCCGCGCTTTGCGACGATGCCGGCATCTTGCGATCCAGTGGGCCGACGAGGCGCACGAAAGGCCACAGCCTGATCCGCGGCATCGTTCCCGCTGGACAATTCATCCGATGCATCTAGGGTATCCCAGCCGGATACAAACTCAAGCGCCGAAGCGCTTGGCTCCGAGGGCGCATGGTGGACGCTGCTTGGGAGGAACCGTGAAGAAAGTCTGGACCATATGTCTTTCCCTGCTGCTCGCTGGGACGTTTTCGGTGGCGAGCGCGGCAGACCTTCCGGAGATACTCAAAAGGGGCAAGCTGATCGCCGCCACCAGCGGCGATCTCGTGCCGGTGACCTATCTCAACGCCAGCAACCAGCTCGAGGGCTACGACATCGAGGTGGCCCGCTTCGTTGGAAAGAAGCTCGGCGTGCCCCTCGATCTGGTGCGTCTTGACTTCAAGGGCATCCTCGCCGGCCTTCAGTCCGGCCGGTTCGACGCCGTGTTCTCGAATGTCAACATCACCGATGAGCGCAAGAAGATCTTCGACTACTCGATCCCCTATTCACGCTCGGCTGTCGTGACCGTGATCCGCAAGGGCTTGAGCGACGTTCACGGCTACAAGGACCTCAAGGGCAAGGTCGTGGGTGGGATATCGGGCGGCAATGACGGCGAAATCCCGGCGCGGGAGATCGCCGCCAAATACGGGGCATTCAAGGACTTCAAGGGATATACCGGCAACGCGGAACTGTTCGCGGACCTCGCGATCGGCCGCATCGACGCGGCGATCTCCCCCGACACGGCCGCCGGCTTCTTCCTCAAGACCCATCCCGGCGTCGGCATGATCGTGGGCGAGCCCTACCAGGTACGATATGTGGGCATCCCGATGCAGAAGGGCTCGACCCAGCTGAAGGCCGCCATCGATGCGGCCATTCGCGAGATGCGCCAGCAGGGCCTGCTCGACAAATGGGGCAAGCAATATTTCGGCATCGACAATTACAGCAGCCAGCTGATCGACAAGGTGCCCTGAGCGCCCGGCCGGGCTTGTGGGCCGGGGTTCGCGATCCTGGTTGCGGTGGCCCGTCCGCCTTTGAATCGGGCACCGCGCTCGCGTCGCAGCCGGAACATCAACGAGCCCGCAATTGCCCAATTCAGGGTGTCGGGGCGGCCCGCATGCGGGCCCTCGACGTTTGCTTGCGAGGATCGTCATGAACATCGACTTCAGTGTCGCCTGGCAATATCTGCCGATTCTGCTGGAAGCGTCGGTCATGACCGTGATCCTCACGGTGCTGAGCCAGACCATCGGCACCGTGATCGGCTTTCTCATGGCGCTCGGCCGCGTATCCGCCTTCGGTTGGCTGCGAACGCTCGTCGGCATCTATGTCTGGATCATCCGCGGGACGCCGCTTCTCCTGCAGCTGTTCTTCGTCTACTACGCGGCGCCCGCCATCGGCGTGACTCTCGATGCCTTCCCCGCCGCCATCATCGCCATGTCGGCAAGCTCGGCCGCCTACAACTGCGAGATATTCCGCGCCGGCATCCAGGCGGTTCACCGCGGCCAGATCGAGGCCGCGCAGGCGGTCGGCATGACCTACGCCAGGATCGTCCGCCATATCATCGTGCCGCAGGCGATGCGCATCATCGTGCCGCCCTATATGAGCAACTTCATCTCGCATGCCAAGAACTCCTCCATGGCGTCGGTCATCACCGTCCAGGAGCTCATGCTCACCGCGCAGATGATCTACAGCAGCACCTACCGGGCTATCGAGATCCTCACCGTCACCGGCGCCATCTATCTCTTCCTGACGAGCTGCCTGACGGGGCTGCAGCTCTATCTCGAGCGGCTTACCTCCTATGAGGAACGCGGGCTGAGCCGGCGCCGACGACGCCAACTTCTGCTGGATCGACCTGTGATAGGCATCGCAGCCTGAGACGAGCGAACCGGCCGATCGGCATGCGACAGCAGATCATCGAAATCCAAGGCCTGCGCAAGCGCTACCAGAACGGCGTGCAGGCGCTCGACGGGATCGATCTCGTCGTGGCTCCCCGCGAGGTGGTCTGCCTGGTCGGCCCCTCAGGCTCGGGCAAGAGCACGCTCCTGAGATGCATCAACTTCCTCGAGGAGCCGAGCAGCGGCGTCGTGCGGGTCGACGGCCGGCGGATCGGATTCAAGGAGGGCGATGGGCCGCCCAGGCGGCTCGCCGCAAGGAATATCGCCGCCATGCGCGCCGAGATCGGAATGGTGTTCCAGCTGTTCTATTTGTGGCCGCACATGACGGCCCTCGAGAACGTCGTCCTGGGCCTCGTGAGCGTGAAGGGATATGCGGTCGGCGAGGCGTCGCGGATCGGCCAGGAGATGTTGAGGAAAGTCGGGCTGTCGGACAAGCTGGAGGCCTATCCCGAGCATCTATCGGGAGGCCAGCGCCAGCGCGTGGCGATCGCGCGCGCACTGGCGATGCGTCCCAAGGTCATGCTGTTCGACGAGCCGACCTCTGCGCTCGACCCTGAGCTGGTCGGCGAGGTCCTGGCGGTCATGGAGCAGCTCGCGGCCGAGGGCATGAGCATGCTCATCGCCACCCATGAGATGGACTTCGCGCGCAAGGTCGCGCACCGCGTCGTGTTCTTGGACAAGGGCCGGATCGTCGAAATGGGAACGGCGGGAGAGATTTTCGATCGTCCTCGGCACGACCGGCTCAAGCGCTTCCTCGAACGGGTCGGGAAATGACCGCGCGGCGAGATGTCGAGCGGCCGCCGCGCCGCCGATACCGGGTCATGGGGTCATGAAGCTCGACGGCAAGGCCGTGGTCGTCACCGGCGCGGCCTCCGGCATTGGCCGGGGCACCGCCCTGCTGTTCGCGCGTGAGGGCGCCCGCGTCGCGCTGATCGATCTGGACGCCGCCGGTCTCGATCGCGCGGCCGACGAGGTGAGCCGGGCAGGCGGCTCCTGTCTTTGCGTGGACTGCGACGTGGCAAGCGGCGTCGAGGCCGACGCGGCCATTTCGCGCATCATCTCCGCCTGGGGCAAGGTCGACGGCATCGTCACCGCGGCCGCCATCTCCGTCGGCAAGACCATCACGGAGACCTCGGAGGAGGCCTGGGACCGCGTGTTCGCGGTCAACGTCAAGGGCACCTTCCTTTGGCTTCGCGCGGTCGTCCCCCACATGGTCGCCAATGGCGGGGGCGCGATCGTGACGATCACTTCGATCAATTCGGTGACGCCGGTCCACGGCGCCGTCGCCTACAACGCGGCGAAGGCCGGCGCGGCGATGGTCGTCCAAAACGCCGCGCTCGAACTCGGCGAGTACGGCATCCGCTCCAACGCCGTCGCACCGAGCCTGGTCGCGACTCCGCTCACCGATTTCATGCGCTCGGTTCCAGGTGTGATCGACGCGTTCATGAAATTCAGCCCGCTGGGGCGCGTCGGAACGACGGATGACGTCGCCGCCGCCACCCTGTTCCTCGCCAGCGACGAGGCCAGTTGGATCAGTGGCGTCAACCTGCTGGTCGACGGCGGGCACCGGACCGTCGGCTACCCGAACCTGACGACGCTGTTTGCTGGGGTCGCCCCGCCGAGCGTCGGTCGCACCTAGCGAGAGATAAGGATAACCATGATTAGGATTCTGAAGCGTGTCTGACCGCAGCTTGAACAACGGATCCGGGGTCGCCTCGCGGGCAAGGTCGCGATCGTCACCGGCGCCGCACGCGGCGTCGGCCGCTCGATTTCCGAGCTGTTCGCACGTGAGGGCGCCTCGGTGCTGATGATCGACATCCGCGACGAGCTTGGCGAGCAGGCGGCCGCAGAGATCGTCGAGCAGGGTGGTCGAGTCGCCTACCAGCATCTGGATGTACGCGATCGCAATGGCTGGAAGTCGGCGGTCGGGCGGTGCGAGTCAGAGTTCGGCTTCCCGAACGTTCTCGTCAACAACGCCTTCAAGTACACGCACCCCGCGATCCTCGAGGTGACGCCCGAGGAGTGGCAGGAAAGCCTCGACATCAACCTCACCGGTCCGTTCAACGGGATCCAGGCGGTGCTGCCGGGGATGGTGGAGCGGCGGTCCGGCACGTTCGTCTCGATTTCCTCCTCGAACGGCAACGAGATGTCGTTGCCCAATCAGGTCGGC
>Ga0102924_1006664_pt1 | contig 10782 bp, 10 predicted proteins | sample PaiPotPPM11metaG_FD_80116 | JGI IMG/M metagenome (GOLD analysis project Ga0102924, IMG submission 80116) | Iron sulfur acid spring bacterial and archeal communities from Banff, Canada, to study Microbial Dark Matter (Phase II) - Paint Pots PPM... ...
GGATTGAAGTACATATTTATTCGCGACCCCTACTATGAGCCGCTGGTGAGTTTCGCGGGTTGGCAGAAAGTCGAAGACTACGATTCCGGGTCAATCTCGGTGTGGTCGAGGGAGGACATCGCTCCCGCTCGGCCCATTCCCTCCGACGCCATGCCCACCGCAGTGGAAGGATTGCTGTGGGGAACGCTGCCGCTGGCGAGCAGCATTCTGGCTATCTTGTTCGCGTTCATGATTCCAGACCGCGCCCGCGTCCGAAGGGGAAGCGATTTTGTGCTTCCGTTTCGAGCTCATGACGAAGAGGGCGCGCTAGTCCAGGAGGCCAAGTAATGAAACGCCTGATTCCAATTGTTCTCGCCGGGATCACTCTGATCTTGATCGTGTTGGCCTGGTTTCAATCCGGTGGGGTTGAGAGACGTGAGATGCGTGCCGCCAATTCTCCGGATCAGGCGGTCCGACTCATGCTTTCGCAGATCCAAGGGCGTAACTTTGACGCCGCCTATGCGCGACTAGCCAACCGCAGCGATGTGGACCGAAATGCCTTCGCCCGCGAGTTTCAGGGCAGCTACGGAAGCCTGCTCACTTACGCTTCACTCGAGAACTTTGATGTGGCGCCGCTCCATTCCAGCGATCAGGACTCCACGGTACGCGTGCACTTGCATTACTCGACCGCGGTTGGCCCACTCGACGATATTCGCGATCTGAAGGTGCAAAAAACCGGGGACACTTGGAAAGTTTTCTGGCCGGTGAACAATGCTACCAAACTGCCTCCTCAGGTGATTCCAGTGAACTACCTGCGCTGGGACGTGATCGGCCGCGGCGCTGGCGATGAATGGGGCGTGCAAAACGTGGATACGCCGCAGGTCCGCATTCTTTCCATGAACGCTATTCAGCGTCCGGATAGCGTGGTGCTGGTGGGTGAGGTAGTCAACGAAGATTCCGTGCCAGCTTTCGTAAACATCGGCGCGACCTTGCTCGATGCGCAAGGTAACGAAATCGCGCAGGAGAGCAGCTTCGACAAGATTGCGCATACTCTGCTGCCGAAGCAGGTCTCACCATACCGCATTGATTTCCCCAACATGCGAATGGAGAAAATTAAGAATGTGCGCATGGATGCGAAAGCGCTGCTGGTTGCGGCCAGCGCCGACCCGGTGATCGAAGTCAATCAGCAGAAGCTTGAGACCGATCCGCTGGGAAAGAAGGTTCTGACAGGCCAGTTGACTAACGAGGGCGGGCAGGTCGTCGATATTCCTCACGTGATTGCCGCCTATTACGACAGCAATGGCAAAGTGGTTTGGGTCTCCGACGGTTACGTGGCGCAACCTTTGCTTCCGCAAGTTCCTGTTCCCTTCGCGGTTGATTTGCCGCCCGATGTTGCCAAGGGCGTGCAGAGTTATCACGTAGTGGTAAATCACTACGACAGAGTGTCCTCCTAACATGCGATTGCTGCTCACGGTTGTCTTCACGTTTTTCGCCGCGTTGAGTGTTGCGGCGTCGGAGATTCGGGTTCCAGCGCAAGTCACTGCCGGGACTGCGATCACCATCAGTACCAGCGGTTCGGGTGAGGCCAGTTTTTATTTGATCGGACCGGCGAGCGCGAACAAGACCAAAGTTCAAGCCGGAAGCAATATTCCGGTTGATTCTGATCAACTGGAGCATGCCGGTCGTTACGTTGCCATCTTGTGTGCATCGGACGGGTGCACGGCGGCAAATTTCTTCGTGAACCCGGCAGAAGCGAATCGGTTGAGCTTTCTGGTTCACCCTTCGCGCATTCCCGTGGGAACGCCGGACGGGATCAGCGCGGTTGCGATCGTCCATGACAGTTTTCGGAACCTGGCGCTTAAGCCCTCCCCGGTAACCTTCAGCATCATGGCGAAGAACGAAAAACCGGTTTCCGCGGCTCGCACGTCTGAGAACGGAGTGGCATGGGTGCGACTGACATCGGCCAGGAAGGAAGGACCCACCCGGCTCGGGGCAGCAATCGGTCATGCGGATGAAATTCGCGTAGTGCAGCAAGTCGCGGCTGATGCCTGCAACTTGCGGATTAAGGCAAGCCGTGACAAGCGTGGCTTTTTGATTGAGACCGATCCAGTGCACGACTGCGCCGGCAATTCTGTGCCCGATGGCACCGTGGTGAGCTTCACCGAGAGCGATGCTGCCGGGAAGACGACCGTTGATGTTCCGATCAAGCGGGGCGTGGCCAAAGTTGAAATGCCGATCGACGGACGTGCGAAGATCACCGTGGCGTCAGGCGTGGTCACGGGAAACGAGTTGGAGGTCGCAGGCGGGCAATGAAGGCAACTGCGCTCCGGTACGGCTCACTTCTGATCATTCTCTCGATTCTTCTGCTGGGCGTGGTTGCGTACCGGTTGCGCGCCACCGCTGACGACGAACTTCCCCGGGTTCAGCTCAATGCGGATAATATTGGCCCGCGCCCCATCGAAGATCTCACCAGCAAGACCGTCCAGCGCGATTACGCTTTGGCCTGGCAAACTATGGAGCAGGCGGTTTCCGAAAATAAATCGGCATTGCTCGATGGATATCTCACGGGACTCGCGAAAGAGGACTTCACAAAGAGAGTTGATTCGCAGATCAAGTCCGGGCTGCACGCGCATTACACCGACCGTGGTCACAAGCTCGACGCCTTGTTCTACTCTCCTTCCGGCGACGCCATGGAACTTCGCGACCATGCGCAACTGGATGTTCAAATTCTCGACGGCGGCAAAGTCATCTACGACGAACCGGTGAACGCAGAGTTCATCGTGCTCATGACTCCCGGAGCCGACCGCTGGCTGGTGCGGCAAATTCAGGCCACCAATGGGGAGAAACCGTAGCTGGTCCCTAAGGCAGCCACTCAGAGTTCTTACCCAGCATCCAATATGAAGGATTTGAGTTCACAAATGAGAGGCTTTTCTGTCATTGTTGCCCTGGTGGCTGGGATCTTTCTGATCACCAGTGGCTGCTCTCACAACGCGGTAAAACAATCTTCGAAATTGCCGAATTTACAGGAGTCTTCGAGGATCCTGGCGGATTACCAGCCCTGGTTCGGCTCTCCCGGTCACATCAAAATCGGGTATTCAACGCTCGATCCCGCGGTGCTTCGCAAGCAAATCCAAAAAGCCAAGGAGATGGGTATCTATGCTTTTGCGGTCGATTGGTATGGAGATCGCCGGCCATTCGAAGATCGCAGCTACGCACTTCTCCAGCAGATTACGGCCGAAACTAACTTTCACATCTGCTTGATGTACGACGAGACCGAGGAAGACAATGGCCAGGCCACAGACCAAGCGTTGGAGGCTTTCGACAAAGCCTATCGCTCCTACATAGGGCCAAACGCTCCCGGGCACGAGGCGTATGTCACCTATCAAGGCCGGCCCATTATTTTTGTTTTTCCCAAACGCGGTCGCACCGACTGGGATCGCGTCCGCACCGCGGTCGATCAATGGGAGCATCCCCCGATCCTGATCTACAAAGACGAACCGCCCGCGCAGTATCTCAAAGATTTCGACGGCTACTATGCCTGGGTGCATCCGAGCCACGGCTGGAAGGCTGACGGTAGTGACTGGGGCAAGGATTACCTCGAGTCCTTCTACAAAAAGATGGAAGACCGCCGGGAAAAAATTGTCGTGGGGACAGTTTGGCCAGGATTCAATGACACCAAAGCTTCCTGGAGCTTGAACAGGCACATGGACCGGCGCTGCGGCGAGACCTTCGAGAACACCCTCAAGATCTTTCATCATTACGACGATCCTGAACATCCCATGCCGTTCCTGCTGATTGCCACATGGAATGACTACGAAGAAGGCACGCAGATTGAAACAGGAGTCTCCGACTGCAAGAACCAGCTGGCGCAGCAGCAACCGGTCCAACCTTGACCAACTTCAGCGACCAACCTGCAACGCACAGCTCACATCGAACTACTCCGGTCGCGATTACAGGAGCCGTCTATGAAAAGTTCGTCCGCCAGTAATGCCCGCCACATGGAACTTCTCTCGAAGTTGATGTTTCAGGGCTACGGCGTCGATTTCTCCACTCCGAAGGAAAATCTCGACAGCCTTCGGCCTGATCTCGAAGAAATATTCCAGATGAGCGAGGAGAGCTTCGGCGAATTTCTAAGGCTCGCGGATACGCACCACGTCACCGTGCGTGCATTGAACATCGTGAGGAAGGCGGCTTCGGACCGGCAGCAGAGCCGGGTACAGCAGTGGTGCGACACAGCGCTTGCGGCTGAGAACTTGAGGATTTCGAACGCAGTCGAGTGGCTGCGCGTGATTGTACATGCGCTGCAGGATTCCGGCTGTGCAGTTAGCGTGATCAAGTCGCTTGATCATTGGCCTGATCTCGGCTCCGACCTTGATCTTTACACCAACGGTGCGCCTGAGCGCGTCATTCAAGTCATGCAACAGAAGCTGAAAGCCGAATTGGAAGGTCGCAGTTGGGGAGACAAGCTGGCGAACAAATGGAATTTCCAGGTACCAGGATTGAATGAGCTGGTGGAAATTCACGTGCGTTATTTGGGCCAGACCGGCGAACACAAACTGCTGGCCGAGCGCGTGATCGAGCGCAGCGTGAGCGAAGAAGTAAATAGAAGCAACTTCGCGGTCCCCGCGCCCGAAGAGCGAATCATGATTTCGACCCTGCAGCGCATGTATCGCCACTTCTATTTCCGCCTCTGTGATATGGCCGATGTAGCAAGGCTGTTAGGCACCGGCGATCTTGATTTCAATGAGCTTCGCCGCGGCGCGGAGTTGGGCGGGATTTGGCCAGGTGTCGCCAGCTTCCTGGTGATCGTTTCGAATTACGTGAATAGCTTCGGTGGCAGTGTTTCCCTGCCCCGCGAAGTGGTCCAAGAAGCCTGCGCAGCCGACATGCAGGTGCAATTTCGTGGAAACTTCCTACGCGTTCCAATGAAGCCTGCCGCTGGACTCTATGGTTCCCAGTTGCTGAGTGCGGGCAAGCACGGTGATCTGCGCGCAATCTCACGGCTGCCGCTGCTTCCACCGCTCGCGGTGTCCGCTCTTGTCGCCTTCCGCCTTACGGGCAGTGACAAGGGAGTGTGGTGAAAGCCCCCTGCCTCCTAGCTAAACGTACAGGAAATACCGGATAGTAAACTACGCCCCACGAACTGTAAGCTATTGATAACCTTATGGTTGCTATGAGATGGCGCCGGCGAATCGCCATCCGAGCAGCGATACAGCAAACAAAACAACCGTGGTGCTAGGCGATTGTGTGTCCGCACGACCTCACAACCCAAAAGGAAGCTAGATGAGAATTGCTCAAGTCGCGCCACTTTATGAGAGCGTCCCGCCGAAGCTATACGGCGGCACGGAAAGAGTTGTCTCATGGCTGAGCGAAGAACTCGTCCGCTTGGGGCACGACGTGACGCTTTTCGCCAGTGGCGATTCCATGACCACCGCCAAGCTGATAGCAGGCTGCCAGGAGTCGCTAAGACTCTCGCCTGAGTCAATTGATTATTTGGCGCACCATTTGGTCCAGATGGAGCAAGTGCTTCGCCACAAAGATGAATTCGACTTGATCCATTTCCACACAGACTACCTGCATTATCCGCTCAGCCGGCGTGAGCGCTACACGCACGTGACCACGTTGCACGGCCGCTTGGACATTCCTGATCTTGTGCCCCTGTACAACGTCTATGGCGAAATGCCCGTGATCTCAATTTCCGATGCGCAACGCGAACCTCTGCCTCGGCTGAACTGGCAGGGGACGGTGCATCACGGCTTGCCAATCGACAGTTACAAGTTTCAACGCAAGCCCGGCACGTATCTCGCATTTCTGGGAAGGACTTCTCCCGAAAAAGGTCTAGACGGGGCAATTGAGATCGCAAGGGCCGCGGGAATGCCGCTGAAAATCGCCGCCAAGGTGGACAAAGCCGATCAGGAATATTTTGAAACGGTGATCCAGCCTCTGCTCGACAGCTCCGAGGTTGAGTTCGTCGGGGAAATCGGATATCCGGAAAAGAACGACTTCCTGGGTGATGCGTGCGCGCTCCTCTTTCCCATTGCGTGGGCGGAGCCCTTCGGTATTGTCATGATTGAAGCCATGGCCTGCGGAACGCCGGTGATAGCTTATCCGTTTGGATCGGTCCCTGAAGTCGTGGAAGATGGAGTTTCCGGTTATGTTGTCTCCGATCAGGCGGCCGCTGTGGATGCCATTAAAAACATTGACCAGATCGATCGCAAGAAGGTCAGGAAACATTTTGAGCAATACTTTACCGCCGATCGAATGGCGTTAGACTATTTAAAAATCTACGAACGAATGGTGAGCCGGAAGAAAGCTCCGCTCACTGCTTCCAGTGGAGTTCTGAATTGGATGAAGCTACCCTCACCCAGCAGCAGTACTACATAGCCACAAAGTCCGCTCCCACAGATGAGCGCTCGCGTGTTCTGAAGTATGGCGCCATGTTTGCCGTGTTTGACCGTCTTGGAGACATCAGCCGGCAGGGCTTGGGCGAGCAGGGTATCTATTATGAGGGCACGCGATATTTGTCGGAGATGTCGTTGCGTCTCTGGAACGAGCGCCCGCTACTGCTGAGTTCTACCATCGAGACCAACAATTTTCTTTTTACCGCCGATCTTGCAAATCTCGACGTCTCGCGCGGCGAGTCGGTCGTAATCAATCGCGGCACTATCCATCTGCTTCGTTCCCGCTTCCTTTGGCGCGGTGTGGCTTATGAGGAGCTGGAATTCGTGAATTACGGGATGGAGCCGCTGCACGTCCCGCTATCTGTTTTCTTCGCGGCGGATTTTGCCGACATATTCGAAGTGCGCGGTACCCCCCGCGACCGAAAGGGGCGGCTGCTCGATGAGGAAACCGGTAGGGATTTCATCGTTCTCGGATATGAAGGCCTCGATCGCATGCTGCGGAGGATGCGAATCCAGTGCAGCCCCGCGCCCGACCGGACTACCAGCTCGGAGATGCGATTTGACTTGGAACTGAAGCCGAAGGAAGCGCACAGATTTCACTTTCGCATGGAATGTGAGGAGGGCGGCGCGAGCCAAGCTCTTCCGTATTCGCAAGCCCGCAATCGGGCTTTCGGAGAAATGAATCTCGCCACCGAATCGTTTCCGGAAATCCACAGCTCCAACTCCAGATTCAACGACTGGATGAACCGCTCGCTTGCCGATGTCCAAATGATGACCGTCGGCAACCGTGAACGGAATTATCCATATGCCGGCGTGCCATGGTTCAGCACAGTGTTCGGACGAGATGGCATTATCACCGCACTCCAAACTTTGTGGATAGACCCGTCCATTGCGAAGGGGGTTTTGGAATTTCTTGCCGAAACCCAGGCGACCGAGGTTGATGACTCGCGCGAAGCCGAGCCGGGGAAAATTCTTCACGAGCTTCGGCACGGCGAGATGGCGAACTTGGGGGAGATCCCTTTTGCCCGCTACTACGGCAGTGTCGATGCCACTCCGCTGTTTGTAATGCTGGCCGGTGAATACTTTCAGCGGACCGGCGACAAAACCCTGATCCAGGATCTTTGGCCAAATATTCAGGCCGCGCTCCACTGGATGGACCATTATGGCGACATGGACGGCGACGGTTTTGTAGAGTACGCGCCGCGCGGGAATAAAGGCTTGATCCAGCAAGGATGGAAGGACTCGAACGACTCGGTGTTCCACGCCGACGGCAGGTTGGCGAAGCCGCCAATCGCCCTCTGTGAAGTCCAAGGATATGTTTACGCAGCTAAGATCGCGGCTTCGCGTTTAAGCAGTGCCCTCGGTGACGAGAGAACTTGTGCCGAACTCGAATCGCAAGCGTCCGAGCTGCGCGAGAAATTCGAAGAGGCGTTTTGGTGCGATGATTTGGGGCTCTATGCGTTGGCCCTGGATGGCGGACGGCGCAACAAGAAACAGGTTTGCCGAGTGCGGACCTCGAACGCCGGACACAGTCTCTTCACCGGCATCGCCAGTCCAGAACGCGCCAGGAAAACCGCGCACAGCCTGCTTGAAGATGATTTCTTCAGCGGTTGGGGCATACGGACTCTTGCCTCAGGCGAGACCCGTTACAATCCTCTCTCGTACCACAACGGCTCCGTGTGGCCGCACGATAACGCACTCGTCGCAAGCGGTTTCGGGCGATATGGTTTCAGAAATCTTGCCGGAAGGATTTTGCTCTCTCTGCTCGACGTCAGCAGCGCGCTGGAATTGCACCGGCTGCCAGAATTGTTTTGCGGCCTCGCAAGACGGAGAGGCGAGGGTCCGACCCTCTACCCAGTGGCATGCTCACCGCAAGCGTGGGCTGCCGCTGCACCGTTTATGTTGATCCAGGCGTGCCTCGGATTAAGGATCGACGGCGCCAGCAACCGCGTCGTATTTGAGCGCCCGTGCCTGCCGGAAGGCATTCCACAGCTTTCGATCCGAGGATTGCGCGTCGGCCCCGCCTCGGTGGATCTTTTCTTCGAGCGTCAAGCCGATAATGTCCGCGTCCAAGTCCTTGAAAAGCAAGGGGAAGTAGATGTAGTTGCAACACTTTGAAGGCACAAATCAGAACTCCTAGTCTACTTACCCGAAACCTCCTAATAAGTTACTGCGATCACCTGATAGCAGCATCCTGAGCTGCCGCCTAGATTCAAAGAAGGGACTTCGGAGGCTTGCATGACCAGAGCAGTCGTGTTTGTCGCAGCCGCAATGGTTGCTGCCTCGCTTGGGGTAGTGGCACAAGACGTATCCGGCGGAGGAACAAATTCAGCGCCACAGAATAATTCTAATAACAACCCACAGCACACCGTAACCGTCACTGCGACGCCCCAGCCGACGGCGTCCGGACAAAGCGCCGGGACTACAACTCGCGATCGTAATCCCAACGGCCAAAATCCGGCGCAAGGCGACGAAGCGGCAATCGCGACCAACGGGCAGTTGCCCCAGACTTCCACCATTCTTCCCCTGTTGGGATTGATAGGTTTGGGATCTCTGGTGGCCGGTTTTTTTGCACGACACTGATTTTATGCAGGTCCCGAGGACCAGCATTTTTATTCGGCCGCGTCGCTTCATCCGAAACCGCCCGCTGGTGCTTCAACCTGCGCGGTGGCGAGACTGGGACAACTTCAAGAATCCTAAGCTGCGGGCCAGCAGATCTGATCCGCGCCGAATTATTTCAATAGCGTTGTTCGTAGTTGGAGGCGTTCTATGCGCCTACGTGGCTGGAAGCTACACCTGGATGTTTGCCGAGCAAAAGAAGCTGCTGCGCGAATGGAAGACGCAGCAGGCCGCCCGCGAGATTCTAACCAAGCTCTCCATCCCTCGCATCGGTTTGCGAGCGGTAGTCATTGAGGGGACATCTAGTCATTCGCTGCTACTGGGTCCTGGGCACATGACAGGCTCGGCAATTCCAGGAACGGTGGGGAATGCGGTGATTGCGGGACATCGCGACACTTTCTTCCGGCACATCCATAGGCTTAGGAATGGCGACGATGTGTACATTCTCAAAACGGTTCCATTACGTTGTGGTTCGAAGAAGCGTAGTTCAGCCCACCGATCTTTCTGTCCTCCGGTCCAGCAGAGATGGTGAGCTGACGCTCATTACCTGCTATCCCCCACATGCCATCGGGCCGGCGCCCCAGCGGCTGATCATTGTAGCGAGACTAGCGGGATCCTGAGCACAACCTAAGCTCTTGGTTTGCTTACTCTTCCACGCGCTTTCTCTAAGTTTCCTTTTGTTTCTTATTACATGCTTCACTGGATAGTAAGAGGCTGGTCTCACGAATACGCTTTAGGTTGAAGATGGGTTTAAAACTATGCCTTTGGGCAGGGAAATTGAAAATGAGGACAAATTTATGAAACGAAACAGAGGGGCGGTCACAAGTTTCCTTCTCGCGCTCAGCACGATGATTATGTTGGTTGCGAGCGTGGGCTGGGCGGCGGCTCAGTCAGATGAAGATAACGCGAATCAATCGGATATCGAAAAGCGAATTAAAAATGCTGGCGCGGTACTCGATGAAATCATGGGGGTCAAAGACAAGGCTATCCCCGACAAGATTATGAGCGACGCCAAGTGCGTAGCTGTAGTTCCATCCATGGTAAAAATCGCCATTGGGTTTGGCGGCAGCCATGGCAAGGGCGTGGCTACGTGCAGAACGGCGCACGGGTGGAGTGCTCCGGCTCCGTTTTCAATCACTGGTGGAAGCTGGGGATTGCAAATCGGCGGGCAGGCGGTTGATCTGGTCATGTTGGTTATGAACCAGAGAGGCATGGATGCGCTGCTCTCCAGCAAGTTCAAAGTCGGCGCCGGCGCCTCCGCGGCGGCGGGGCCGGTTGGACGGGATGCAGCGGCTGGCACCGATTGGAAAATGAAATCGGAAATACTTAGTTACTCCCGCGCACGCGGCGTATTTGCAGGCGTAGACCTGAACGGTTCCAAGATCGCCCAGGACCGAGACGAAACGCGTATCCTGTACGGCAAGATGGTGCCGTTTGCCACAATCCTGAACGGTAAAGTGACGGCTCCGCGCGGAAGCGAACCGTTCCTGGCAGCCGTGCGGAAGTATTCCACGATAGTTGGTAATCAGGGCAGCTTGATTACTCCCAGCACCACAGACGAACAGCACACGATTCAGTAACTCAACTCGTCCTTCTGTTTAGAAGCCAGGCTCAAGAGTCTGGCTTTTTTATTTAGTTATTGATGTCTCTTTTAGGCAAATTGCCCGATAGGCGTCTTCGCGCCCACGATTTCTTCAAACTCGATGGCCCGCCTTTGAGCACTATGTTCCGCCAGCACCCGCTCCTGGGCACGCAATCCGATTTGGCGGGCTTCGTTTTCGCC
>Ga0102924_1006666_pt1 | contig 10780 bp, 10 predicted proteins | sample PaiPotPPM11metaG_FD_80116 | JGI IMG/M metagenome (GOLD analysis project Ga0102924, IMG submission 80116) | Iron sulfur acid spring bacterial and archeal communities from Banff, Canada, to study Microbial Dark Matter (Phase II) - Paint Pots PPM... ...
GCGCACGGGGCCGAAGGCGCCGAGCTGACAATCGAGACCCCCGAGGGGAGCTACCGGCTCGATGCCGATTGGGTGATCGCCTGCGACGGGGCGCGATCGACGCTGCGCGCACTTCTCGGAGTCGAGTTCCTGGGCGAGAATTTCGAGGACCAGTTCCTGATCGCCGACATCAAGATGCATGCCGAACTGCCCACCGAACGTCGGTTCTGGTTCGACCCGACTTTCCACGCGGGCCGGTCGGCGCTGATGCACCGCCAGCCCGACGATATCTGGCGCATCGATCTGCAGCTCGGCAGCAACGCCGACGCCGAGGTCGAGAAGCGGCCGGAGCACGTCAAGCCGCGTCTGGAAAGGATGTTGGGCCATGGCGAGTTCGATATCGAATGGGTCTCGGTCTACCGGTTCCAGTGCCGCCGCATTGCCAGCCTCGTGCACGGACGTGTCGTATTCTGCGGGGACAGTGCCCACCAGGTCTCGCCCTTCGGGGCGCGAGGCGCAAATTCCGGCGTGCAGGATGCCGAGAACCTCGCCTGGAAGCTCGCCCTCGTGGTCGAGGGCAAGGCCGAGGCGTCGCTCATTGCAAGCTATGATCTCGAGCGCGGCCAGGCGGCGGACGACAATATGCGCCACTCGACCCGCTCGACCGATTTCATTGCCCCACACAGCCCCGCCGAGGCGCGCCTGCGTGATGCCGCTCTGGCCTTGGCGCGGCATGCGGAATTCGCGAAACGCATGGTGAATTCCGGGCGCCTGTCGACGGCGAGCGCCTATGACACGCCGCTCTCGACGGCCGACGCCGAGGATTGGGCGGGCGGCGTACCACCCGGCGCCGCGCTGCGCGATGCCCTGCTCGAAAAGCCGGGCGGACAGAAGTTCTTCCTCACAGATTTGGTCGCTCCCTGCTTTACGCTCATCATAGCTGGCGAGCGCCGTGAGGCCCTGTTCGCGGATCTGCGCGCGAGGGAGGTTGCCCTGGTCGCGATTGACCTTTCGAGGGAAGGCGGCGCATTCCTCCATGACGCCGAAGGTCAGTTCGCCGAGCGCTATGACGCGCGCGATGGCACGGCCTATCTGTTGCGCCCCGACGCTCATGTGGCGGCGAGGTTTCGCGAAGTTTCGGCCGCGCGCCTGGGCCGGGCGCTTGCCCGGGCCTGCGGCAGGGCCGAGCCGTGAAGCTCGACACCGGCTCCAGATTCGAGGATCCCGATGCCGCCTACCGGCTGATCGTCGAGGCGCATCGCGGGCTCGACGAGGAGGAGAGCCGCAGGCTCGACGCGGCCCTGATCCTAATCCTGTCGAATCAGATCGGCGACCTCGCCCTGCTCGAAGAGGCGCTGAGATTGGCGCGTAGCTCGGTCGCGCCCGCCAATGCTGCGGGATGAGGCGCATGATCCCCCTCGCGTGGCTCGAGGCGACGGCGGCGATCGGTCGCCTCGCGCCCGCTGCCTTGCTCGCGCCCGGCGGTGGCCCCTTTCCTCGGATTGCGGTATGCGCCGGAGGGGCGGGATGGAACTCGAGCCGGTTCGACGCGGACAGATCCCGTCCCGACGCGCCTTCTCCGATAACTGCCAGCCCTTCCGTAGCACCCTTCCGCCAAGGAGGTCCAGATGTTCAAGTCGATCCTCGTTCCGGTCGACATCGGCGAGACCGAGCTGGCGCAGTCGGCCCTGGCCAAGGCCGCGGAGATCGCCAAGGCGGGCAGTGCCCTGCTCAAGCTCACCTATGTGCGCTCGCCGGTCCCTTACGCGATGAACGAGTACATCCCGGCGGAATATTACGACAGCGACGAGAAGGCGGCCTTGAAGACCCTCGAGAATCTGGCCGCGAAGCTCGGGCTGCCCAAGGATCGCGTCTCATTCTCCTCACCCTTCGGCAGCGCCTATGACGAGGTGCTCAGGGAAGCGGCTGCGGCGAAAGCCGATCTGATCGTGGTCGGCTCGCATCGGCCGAACTGGAGCACCTATCTCATCGGCTCGAACGCGACGAAGATCGTGCGTCACGCCTTGTGCTCCGTGCTCGTCGTGCGCCCGCCGCCCGACGCGCCGAGACCGTCCGTCTGAGATGCGCAATCTCATTACCGATGTCGCCGGGATCAGCGTCGGCTGCGCCCACGATGCGCGCCTCGCTTCCGGCGTCACCGTCACGCTCTTCGACGCGCCAGCGCCCGCTTCGGTCTCGGTCTCGGGCGGCGCGCCGGCTGGGCGCGATCTCGACTGCCTAGAGCCCGATGCGCGGGTCGAAGCCGTCGATGCGATCCTGCTGTCGGGCGGATCGGCATTCGGGCTCGACGCGGCCTCCGGCGTTCAGGCCTGGCTGCGCGAAAGGGGACGCGGCATCGCCATCGGCAGCGAACGCATCCCCATCGCGCCGCAAGCCATCTGCTTCGACCTCCTGAATGGTGGCGACAAAGATTGGGGCCGTTATCCGCCTTATCGCGAGCTCGCCTACGAGGCGTGCGATGCCGCCGGCCCCGATGTCCCTCTCGGCACCGCAGGCGCCGGCTTTGGCGCCACGACCGTCAATCTCAAGGGCGGCCAAGGCTCGGCGAGCGCCTGTGCACATTCCGGGCATGTGGTCGCGGCGCTCGCGGTCGTGAACGCCATCGGCTCGGCCGTGATCGGAGACGGCCCGCATTTCTGGGCGGCGCCCTGGGAGAAGGGCGACGAGTTCGGCGGCCTCGGGTCTCCGTCGCGCCTCTCCGTCGCGGATCGCAGGATCGCCTGGAAGGGCGGCCGCGAGCTCGCAACCACGATCGCTCTCGTCGCGACCGATGCGTTGCTGACGAAGTCGCAAGCGAAGCGTCTCGCGGTGATTGCCCAGGGCGGACTCTCGAAGGCGCTCAGGCTCGCCCACGCGCTCGCCGACGGCGACACGGTCTTGGCCGCCGCGACCGGGCGACTGCCCTTGCGCGACAGCCTTCATGATCTCATCGAGATCGGCGCCCTCGCCTCCGATTGCTTGGCGCGCGCCGTGGCGCGTGGCGTGCATGCGGCGACGGCGCTGCCCTTCGCCGGCGCGCTGCCGGCTTGGCGCGACAAGTTCGGCAAGTGACGCTGGCGCTCGGATCGACGCGCCACCTGCGGACCACCCAAGCCCGAGCCTTCAGGCCGAACTCAGCCAGCCGAAATGCACGGGGTAGCTCTCGCCGACAAGCAGGTTGAGCGTCTCGAGCAGGGGCAGGCCGACGACATTCGATGGCGAACCGATGACCTTCAGTACGAAGGCGCCTGCCTTGCCCTGGATAGCATAGCCGCCGGCCTTGCCGCGCCATTCTCCTGTCGCGAGATAGGCGTCGAAGTCTTCGCTCGAGAGCCGCTTGAAGCGAACCCTCGTCTCGACCAGGCGCTCGCGCCGGGCGTTGTTAGCGGTGATCAGGCAGATCCCGGTGAACACCCGGTGTGCCCTCCCCGATAGGAGACGCAGGCAGGCGGCCGCTTCGTCGATCAGCTCCGGCTTCGGGAGGATGCGTCTGCCGACCGCCACGACCGTGTCAGCCGCGAGGACGAGGGCGTGCTCGTTCTCGCTCTTCGTCCTGGCGATGCGGGCGGCGAGCTCGGCTTTCTCGCGCGCAAGCCTCGTCGCAAGGCCGCGCGGCGCCTCCCCCTTCCGGGGTGTCTCGTCGATATCTGCGGGGATCATCTCGTCGGGAACGACCCCGAGCTGACCGAGGAGCTGCCAGCGTCTAGGTGAGGCGGAAGCGAGAATCAGCCGAGGTTTTGCCGTCGCGCTCACGCGGGAGCCGATCCGAGACGGAGCGGAAAGAGGTGCCCACGCGGACTCGCAGCTGGCGTCGATCCGAGGCCGCGAACAGGTTTCCGGCTTGCTGCAAAACGCCCGCAGGCCGCGGCGCCTCCGAGAGATCCGCACGCCGACGCCAGAGCGGCAAATGCTCCGGCATGAATGGCGCCGGGCGCCATGTCGTTGCCTCTGCTCGTGATCTGATCCGAATAACAGCGCCGCCTTCCAGGACTCTGCACGGCCCTCCCGCTGGAAAGCCCGCTGTGGCGGCGCCGACCGACGCTCATCGTGGCGGGCGGACGTTTCGCCGGGCAATGCTCTGGCGCCGCCTCTGCCAAGCTGGAATCACTTGAAGCGGTAGGTGATGCGGCCTTTGGTCAAATCGTAGGGCGTCATCTCCACCAGCACCTTATCGCCCATCAGCACACGGATGCGGTTCTTGCGCATCTTGCCTGCCGTGTGAGCGACGATCTCATGGTCATTTTCGTCGAGCTTCACGCGGAACATGGCATTCGGCAATAGCTCGGTGACCATGCCGGGAAACTCAAGGAGCTCTTCCTTCGACATCCATATCCTTTCGTCGACGGCGCAGCCGGGGACGACGCGCCTGCCTTACTTGCCAACTCGCCTAGCCAACTTGCCCCATCCGCGCAAGGTTTCCCCGGCGTCGGGAAGATGGGGAGACACGGCCCTCCGCTCAAGCCTCGTCGGATCGAGATGCCGACGAGGCCGCGGTCTGCGCCTCCACATGGGCCTGGTCGAGCGCGCGGTAGTGCCGCACGCTCCAGGGGATGAGAGCCAGATAGGCGAGTGTCAGGATTGCCAGCGTCGCGAAGGTGAAATTGACGACGAGCGTGACGAACAGGACGATCGCCAGAAAGACAAAGAGCACCTTCTCGCGCGTCAAGCTGGTGCCGAGCGTCTTGCCCGCATAGATCGGCAGCACGCTCACCATGAGGAAGGCGATGGCCAGCACGTAGACGACCGATAGCGCGACGAAGCCCGGCAGCGCTCCCAGGCCGAGCTTGAGGAGATAGAGGGGCAGCATGCCGGTGATCGCGCCCGCCGGCGCAGGAACGCCGGTGAAGAAGTTCTTCTTCCAGTCCGGGCGCGACAGGTCGTCGAGCGCCACGTTGAAGCGGGCGAGGCGCAGCGCCATCGCGGTCGCGAACACGAGAGCGGCGAGCCAGCCAAGCGAGGGGGCCTGCTGCAGGACGGCATGGTAGAGGATGAGGGCTGGAGCCACCCCGAAATTCACGAAATCGGCAAGCGAATCGAGCTCCGCCCCGAAGCGAGAGGTGCCGCGCAACAGCCTGGCGACCCGCCCGTCGAGCCCGTCGAGGACCGCCGCCGCCACGATCGCGAGCACCGCGAGATCGACCCTGCCCTCGTCGGAGAACCGGATCGCGGTGAGGCCGAGCGCCAGCCCGAACAGCGTGAGGAGATTGGGGATGAGCACGCGTAACGGCACCGATCTGAGACCGCGTCGCTTGCGGGCCTCGATCGAAGCTTCGACGGAGTTCGGCAGATCGTTCATCGTTCCTTGGCGTTGCGTCTCAGCTCCCCTCAATCTAGCGCGGACCGGTATGGCCGCGCCATGGGGGTGCGAGCCCTTTCCGACCGGGCCCGACGCGGCCAGGCTCCGACCTGCGGCCGACGGCCCGCTTGCGGTCTGAAAGCAGGCCTTCGCCAAGCGCTTATATCTAGGCGGTAGGCGGTTAGGCGGTTCGGAAGGAGCGCGCCGCCTTCCCCTCCGCCGCCAGATCGGCGAGCACTGTCTCACCCGCGACCGCGCGCTGCCCCTCGCCCGCCAGGATGCGAAAGCTCTCCGGGAGGTAGACATCGACGCGTGAGCCGAAGCGGATGATGCCGATTCGCTCCCCGGCTTGAGGGGATTCGCCTTCCGTGACGGCGGTCACGATGCGCCGCGCCACGAGCCCGGCGATCTGTACCATCACGACCTTGCCATGGGCTGTGTCGAGGAGCAGCGAGTTGCGCTCATTATCCTCGCTCGCCTTGTCGAGATCGGCATTGAGGAACAGGCCCGGCCGATAGGCAATCTTCGCGATCCGCCCCGCGATCGGCGCGCGGTTCACATGGCAGTCGAGGACGCTCATGAAGATCGAGAGGCGCCTGAGAGGCTTGGCGCCGAGATCGAGCTCCGAGGGCGGGACGGCTTCGGAGATGGCGTTCACCCGCCCATCGGCCGGCGCCACGATCAGGCCCTCGCCGAGGGGGGTGACCCTCGGCGGATCGCGGAAGAAATATGCGATCCACAAGGTGAGGACGGCGCAGAGCCAGAAAAGCGGGCGCCAGACGAAGCCGAGCACCAGCATCGCCCCGACGCCGGCGAGGATGAACACATAACCCTCGCGATGGATAGGCACGAGGATTCTGCGGATGGAGGCGAGAACAGGCATTGAAACAGGTCTCCGGAGGGAAGCCGAATGATGCCAAGCGATGTCGACAGTTTCATTGTCAATCCCCTGTCTGCGGCACGGCCGCCGCGCGTGCGAAGACAATTGTCACGCGAGTGCCGCGCCCGGGGCTCGACTCGACCTCAAGCCCCGCCTTGGCATTCTCTCGCAGGGACTGGACGATCAGCGCACTGAGCTTCCCACGCTTGGGCCACTTGACGCCGTCGGGAAGCCCAACGCCGTCATCAGCGATGACGACGCGGCAACCATTCCCGTCGGCAAGGCTCTGCATGGTGATAGTGCCGCCGTCGCGGCCGTCAAACGCATGCTTGAGCGCGTTGGTCAGCAGCTCGTTGACCACCAGCCCGGCCGGCATGGCGACATTCACTGACACGGGATAGGTGTCCACTTTGAGATTCAGCCGGATGCCCTCGACCGCATGCGAACGCATCACCGCGGAGGCGATTTGGCTCAGATAGACGCCGAGGTCGATCTCGTCGCTTTGCGCACCCTCCGACAACGACTGATAGAGGAGCTGCACGGATTCGATGCGGCCGGCGAGCCGGTCGAAAGGTGCGGCGGCTGTTCCGATGGCCGCGTTACGTGCCTCCAGGCGGATCAATGCCGTGATCATTTGCAGGTTGTTCTTGACGCGGTGTTGAATCTCGCGAAGTAGCGTGTCCTTCTCGCGAATCCGCTGCGCGAACTCTTCACGCTGTGTCTTCTCGTGCGCAGTGACATCCACGAGCGCGACAAGCCGGAAGGCTGGTATTCCGTCATCATTCTCGATGACGTTGGAATAGGCATCGACAATCGACGGTTCCCGTTCCGGGCGTTCGATCTGAAAGGTGCCGACGCAATCGCTTGCTTCCACGACGGCCCTGCCGAGCTTGCGGTTTAGGTCTTGACCGTCGTCGTGACCACGGAGAGCGCTCCACGGCTTTCCTTCGAGCTCGGCGGCGTTCTGTCCGGATAGTTTCTCGAATTCCGGATTGGTATAGACGATCCGCTCGGAGCCCCTCAGGTCCGAGACGACGATGGCGATCGGCATTTGATCGAGAAAGTGCCTGAACTGCTCGCTTTCGAGCGCATCAGCCAGGTGGGGTGTGTCGAGCAAGTCGACCTGCCCTGCTTTCTCGTCGTTTCCGGTCATGACGGCACCCTTTCCAGCGCTTATTGACCGGGAGCAGCATTCGCTCCCATAGATTCGTCCGGGGAAGTTGCAAGACGCGACGTTTCGCAGTGTCTGACGGTGCTGGCGCTGGCGGAGCCAATAGCCGTTAGCTCAGCCGCGACTCAATTCCGCTTCGCGACGCACGCCTCCTCAATGACCGCTACCAGATTGCCAATCTGGAAGGGCTTCTGCAAGGTTGGCCTATCGCCATACGGCGCGCGCAGGCCTTGCCTGCCGTAGCCGCTGACAAAGACAAAGGGGATGCCGCGAGCGGCGAGCGCCTCGGCGACCGGATAGACCTCGTTCCCGTTAACATTGACGTCAAGAATTGCGACGTCCACCGCTTCCCGCTGCGCTATCTCCAGCGCCCTGTCGAGACGACCGACTGGCCCGATAATTTTGCAGCCAATCGCGGCAAGCTCCGTCTCCAGGAGGAGCGCAACCATGAATTCGTCCTCGACCAACAGCACGCGCAGTCCGGAAGGAAGGCGCCGGGGTTGTTTGCGAGGCGACATTAGCTGCCTCCTCGCTCCGTAGCATTCGCCGTGCCCAGCGGTATGTCGATCGCGCAAACCACACCGCCCGGCTCGAAATCCAGCCGAACCTCGCCATCCAGCTCAAGCGATAAGCCGCGCTCGATCACGGTCGATCCGAACCCTCTGCGCCCCGTCTTCTTCACGGGCGGCCCACCGGCCTCCGCCCATCTCAGCCGGAGCACGGTGGGCTCTGAGACTGAGGATCGCAGAAAATCCCACGTCACGCGCACCTCTCCCGTCGGGTTCGATAATGCTCCATACTTCGCGGCATTCGTGGCGAGCTCGTGGAAGGTCATGCCAAGCGCGAGAGCCGCCTTCGGCCCGAGTTCAACCTCAGGACCTTCGATCACGAAGTGTGCGCGCTCGCTTGATCCGTACGGCTCGAGCTCCTGAAGGAGCACGTCGCGCAATGACGCGGTCTCCCAACTTTCACGCGCCAGGAGGTCATGGGTTCGCGACAGAGCGACAATCCGGGCATCAAAGTTTTTTCGGCTTTCAACGTCCAAACCACCTTTCAGCGACTGCGCGGCGATCGATTGAACCGTCGCCAAGGTGTTCTTCACCCGATGATTCAGCTCATTGATCATGAGAGCCCGAACGTCGTCGGCGTGCTTGCGCTCGCTGATGTCGCGCCCAACCGTTGAGGCTCCAATCATGTCGCCGCTCTCGTTCCGGACCGGAGAGATGGTCATGGAGATGTCGATTGATCTGCCGGACTTGGTGGTTCGGCGGATCTGGTCCGCACCCGCGTTCCAGCTCGTGATCACGCCCTCCAAGGAATGCCCGATAATTGCGTCCTGCGAGCTGTCGACGATCGCCGCGAGCCTGCCGCGCTCTTCCTCCTGGCACTTGCGCTCGGTGATGTCGGTAAAAGTGATGACGACACCGGCGATGACGTGGTCCACCGTGCGGTAGGGCAGTATCCGCATCAGGAAAGTCCCGCCGTCCTGCGGGGCGGTCATCTCGTGCTCGATCATCGATAGAGAGTCCAAAACCTTCTTCACGTCGCGTATCAAATCGGGATAGCTGAGGCGCGTGACGATGTCGGTGATCGGCCGGCCTCGATCGCCGGGGCGCATGTGGAATATTTTCGTCATGGCTGGAGTGAAATTCCGGATGCGCAGGTCCTTGTCGAGAAAGAGGGTAGCGATCAGCGTGCTGTCGAGAAGGTTTTTAATGTCGCTGTTCGCCTCCGCCAGTGCGTCGTTTTTGGCGGTCAACTCGTTGTTGATCGTGTTGAGCTCCTCGTTTATCGACTGAAGTTCCTCCTTTGAGCTTTCCAGCTCTTCGTTTGTCGATTGGAATTCCTCGTTGACCGATTGGTACTCTTCGTTGGAGGATTTCAGTTCTTCGTTCGCGGTTTCCAGATCGTCGATCGTGTGCTGCAGCTGCGTCCGCGCTGCGTGCAGCTCTCTTTCGAGCGCCTGTACGCGAGCATCCGCGCTCGCGCCGGTCGCGGCGGCGGCGCTTCTCCGGGCGGCGACCCCGCGATCCTGGAAGGCGACGACATAAAGCTCCGCGTCGGCCTCTTCTGTGATCGGCGCGACCACCAGATTGACGATCTTGCTGTTACCGTTCAGCGCAATGACGAGATCGTCATGAACGACCGGCTCCCGCTTGGCGAAGGCCTTCTGCACGGCCGTCCGCACCGACGGCAGTAGATCCTTTCGCAGAATCCCGAACAGGCCCAGGCTCGCCGCTCCAGGCGAATGCTCGATGTAGTGGCCGGTCCGCCGCGAGAAGTGGACAACTTCATGCTGCTGGTTGATCACCACGTAAGCGGGGGAATAATTCTCAAGGGCATGGCGAACGCGCTGCTCGATGCCGTTGCCGATGGTCCGCGCCGGTTGCCCTACCACCGAGGCCACCTGTGCCGGCGCTGGGCGAAGCGCCGCAATCGGCAGCGACGCTGCGACATCGTCGCGCCGCTGAAAGAGGCGGTTCTTCTTGTCGAATACGGCAAACAGCTTGGCATGCCGTGATACGCCCTCCGATAGTCCCAAAAAGAGATAGCCGCTGGGCCGCAAAGCGTAGTGGAAGATGCGCATCAGATGGTTTTGCATCGTGACGTTGAGATAGATCAGCAGATTGCGGCACGATATCAGGTCAAGCTTTGAAAACGGCGGATCTCTAACGAGATTGTGCGTGGAGTAGACGCACATCTCGCGAATGTTCTTGGTGACGCGATAATCATCGTCCTCGTCAACGAACCATCGATCGATGCGCTCAGGCGACACGCCCGAGAGGGGTTTCCGATAGCGCCCCTGCCGCGCGATCGTCACGGCGCGGTCGTCAAGATCGGTCGCGAAGATCTGGACTTTCGGCGTGGCTTCCAGCTTGATCATAGCCTCTTTCACGAGGATCGCGATCGAGTAAGCCTCTTCCCCGGTCGCGCAGCCGGGCACCCAGATACGGAGCTGGTCGTCGCTCCGCTTATTCTCCAAGAGCTTCGGCAGCACTTCGGTTTCCAGCGCCGCAAAGGCCTCCGGATCGCGGACGAACTGCGTGACGCCGATCAGGAGATCGCGGAACAGCAGATCGAGCTGGCTCGGGTCTTGCCGCAAGCGGTCGATATAGGCGGGCACGGTGTCGATCTGGAGCACCTGCATGCGGCGCTGGACGCGCCGAACTACGGTATTCTCCTTGTACGCGCTGAAATCATGGCCGAGCCGAGTGCGCAGCAGCGCATAGATCCGCCCCAGGTGTTCCGCGGCGTCCAGGCGCATGCCGTTCGGCGCCTTGCGATCGCCGATATTGCTCAGATGCTGCCCATAGGCCAGCTACCGTGCCGGCATGCGATCGACCGGCAGTACCTCGTCGACAAGTCCGGTCGCGGCGGCGCTGCTCGGCATACCCAACAGCGCGAATTCATCGAACCCGGCCTGGGCCAGGGTGAGGCCGCCATGCTCCTTGAC
>Ga0102924_1006667_pt1 | contig 10779 bp, 10 predicted proteins | sample PaiPotPPM11metaG_FD_80116 | JGI IMG/M metagenome (GOLD analysis project Ga0102924, IMG submission 80116) | Iron sulfur acid spring bacterial and archeal communities from Banff, Canada, to study Microbial Dark Matter (Phase II) - Paint Pots PPM... ...
CCCCCTGGAGCCGGGCCGCCACCGCCCGGTGGCGCCGCAGCACGTCCTCGACCCCGGAGGCCACCAACTGCCCCCCCTCCACCACCACCCGGCCGTTGACGATCGTGTGGCGGGCCGCCACCGGCCCGCATCGCAGCCACGCCTCCACGGGGTCGCTCAGCGCCCCGGCGAACTGCACCCCCTCGAGGGGCCAGCACACCAGATCGGCCGGGAGGCCCGGAGCCAGCCTCCCCAGCTCGTCACTCCGGCCCAGGCAGGCCGCCCCGCCCCGGGTGGCGATGGCGAGGGCATCCCGGGCGGTCATCGCCTCCGGTCCCCCGCGCAGCTTCCCCAGCAGGAGGGCGTTGCGCGCCTCCATCCACAGCGACGCCGAATCGGCCGACGCCGACCCGTCGCACCCGAGGCCGACGGGCACGCCCGCCCCGATGAAGTCGCCCACCGGCGCGATCCCACCCCCGAGGATCATGTTGGACGACGGGCAGTGGGCCACCCCGGTCCCCCACCGGCCCATCCGGGCGATCTCGGCCTCGTTGGGGAAGATGCAATGGGCCACCCACGCCCGGTCGGATGCCCAACCCACCTCCTCGAACTGCTCGAGGGGGCGGCGCCCGAACGTCTCCATGCAGTACCGGTCCTCGTCGGCGTCCTCCGCCAGGTGGGTGTGCAGGCGGACGTCGAGGCGCTCGGCCAGCTCGGCCGTCTTGGTCATCAGTGCCGGGGTCACCGAGAACGGCGAACACGGCGCGAGGGCGATGCGCACCATGGCGCCCGGCGACCGGTCGTGGTGCCGGCCGACCAGCCGCTCGGAGTCGGCGAGGATCTCGTCGTCGTCCTGGACGACGGAATCCGGCGGGAGACCCCCGTCCTTCTTCGACAGGCTCATCGACCCGCGGGTGGGGTGGAACCGCACGCCCAACTCCGTCGCCGCCGTGATCTCGGCGGAGATGAGGTCGCCGGCGCCCCGCGGGTGGACGTACAAGTGGTCGGTGGTCGTGGTGCATCCACCCAGGGCCAGCTCGGCCAGCCCCACCCACGCCGAGAGGTAGGCGGCCTCCTCGTCCAGGCCCGCCCAGATGGGGTAAAGGGTGGTCAACCACCCGAAGAGGTTCGAACCGGTCGCGGGGCGGAAGGCCCGCGTGAGGTTCTGGTAGATGTGGTGGTGGGTGTTGATCAATCCGGGCGTGACGAGGCAACCGGCGGCGCTGACCACACGGTCGGCGGTCGGCTCGTCACCTGGCGCGCCCACCGCCACCACGGCGCCGTCGTGCACCGCCACCCAGCCGCCCGGGACCTCGCCGGCGTCATCCATGGTGACGACCAGGTCGGCACCGGCCACCAGCAGATCCACGGCGCCCAAGCATCCTGAGCGGGCTACCCGGTGTCAAGCGATCCCGTCACGGAGGATTAACACGCCAACCTCAACAGGCTGTTGAACATTCGCTAGCGTCTGGATGACGGGACTCGGTGACCGGGGGCCCACCGCGTCCCTGGAGACGACCAGGCAGCACCGGTCCCCCCGACCAACCGACGGAGCTCGTTCCGTCCAAACCCAGGAGGCCATGTGGCATATCCGATCGATCGCCGGACCTTCCTCCGTCGGGGGATGCGCACCGCCGGCGGCGCCGCCACCCTCGGCATCGCCGGTCCGGCGCTGTTGGAGGCGTGCAGCTCGAGTTCCAAGTCGAGCTCCTCGACCACCACGTCGACGAGCGCCGCATCGGGCTCGACGGGGACGGCGGCCCCCGGTTCGCTGGGGGCCCTGACCGTGCAGCTCCCCTGGGTGCCCGACGTCGAATCGGGCGGCGAGTTCCTCGCCGTCTCCAAGGGGTTCTACACGGCGCAGGGCTTCAGCTCCGCCACCCTGATCCCCGGTGGCCCCAACGCCACGCCTCAGGAGACGGTCGTGCAGCAGGGCAAGGCCCTCATCGGTTGCACCTCGCTCGACTCGACGGCCGCCTCCATCGAGAAGGGCTTCACCATCAAGTGCATCGGCACCGAGTACCAGAAGAACCCGTTCTGCATCATGTCCCGGGCGGACAAGCCCATCCACACGCCCCAGGACATGTACGGCAAGAAGATCGGCGTGCAGTCGCCCAACGACTCCGTCTGGGCCGCCTTCCTCAAGGCCAACCAGCTGGACCCCACCAAGATCACCAAGGTGGTCGTGCAGTTCGACCCCACCCCGCTCGCCCAGGGTCAGGTAGACGGCTGGTTCTCCTTCATCACCAACGAACCCATCGAGCTCGGCCTCAAGGGGGTCAAGACCACCACCTTCCTGCTGGCCGACTACAACTACCCCGAGGTCGGCAACATCTGGATCGCCACGACCGACTCGCTCCAGAACGCCCGGGAGAAGGTCAAGGCGGCCATGATCGCCGAGATCACCGCCTGGCGGGAGTGCATCCAGAACCCCGACGAGCCGGCCCAGGCGACCATGCAGAAGTACGCCCAGGGCCTGACCCTGAAGGCCGAGCAGCTGCAGTCGCTGTCCCAGAACCAGCTGATGCTCGGGCCGGACGTCAACACCTACGGGCTCATGTACATCGGGCCCGATGCCCAGGCGGCCAACGTAAAGACCCTGGGCTTCGGCGGCACCACCGTCACCACGTCCCAGCTCTTCGACATGACGCTGCTGGACGACGTGTACAAGGCCCGGCCGGACCTCAAGGCGGTGCCCACGCCGGGGACCATCCCCGGGGTCACGTTGTAGCGCCACGAGAGAGCCCAGGAGCGCGCGACCATGTCGACCGTGACCCAGCCGTCCGGCGTAGCCGGCACCGGACCCACCTCGGGAGCCGCGTCCGGTGACGGGATCCGGATCGAAGGCCTGAGCAAGGTCTTCCGGCTGGGCCGGTCGACGGTCACCGCCATCGACGACGTCCACCTCACCACCCCTCAGGGTTCGTTCCTCGCCCTGCTGGGCCCGTCCGGATGCGGCAAGTCGACCGTCCTGCGCATCCTGGCCGACCTGGAGCGGCCATCGTCCGGCCAGGCGTGGATCCACGGCGAGCCCCCGTCCACCGCCCGGCGCAACCACCACCTCGGCATCGCCTTCCAGGACGCCGCCCTGTTGCCCTGGCGGTCGGTGTGGTCCAACGTCCGGCTGCCGCTCGAGGTGAGCGGCGTGAAGATGCCGGAGTCGGCCATCCGCGACCTGGTGTCGCTCGTCGGCCTCGAGGGGTTCGAGAAGGCCCGGCCCGCCCAGCTGTCGGGCGGCATGCGCCAGCGGGTGGCGATCGCCCGGGCCCTGGTGACGGAGCCGACCATCCTGCTGCTCGACGAGCCCTTCGGCGCCCTCGACGAGATGACCCGCCAGCGGCTCAACCTCGAGCTGCTGCGCATCTGGTCCGAACGCGTGACGACCACCCTGCTGGTCACCCACTCCATCGCCGAGGCCGTGTTCCTCGCCGACCGGGTGGCGGTGATGAGCCCGCGGCCCGGGCGGATCGCCGCCATCGTCGACATCGACCTGGCCCGTCCCCGTACGCCCGACATGATCCGGACCCCGCACTTCCACGAGCTCGAGGACCAGCTGTCGGAGCTGCTGTTCAGCAAGGGCGGGATCGCGCCCAGCGGGGACGACATTTGACGGTCGCCGCCGAGGTCACCGAGGCCCTCGGATCCCAGGCCCCGCTCAGCACTCCGCCGGCCGAGCGTGGCGCGCTGCCCCCGTGGCTGGGCGGGACCATCGGCGCCGTGCTGATCGTCGCCGTCTGGGAGGTGCTCGCCCTCACCGTGTTCCACAAGGTCGGGTCGGGTGTCCCCACTCCGACCTCCGTCGTGACCCAGTTCTGGCAGGACTGGGGCGCCGGGCTGTACGGCAAGAACATCGGCGAGACCATGAAGGAGGCGGCGACCGGCTACGTCGTGGCCAACGTCCTCGCCATCGTCGTGGCCCTCGCCTTCGTGCAGCTGCGGGTCGTCGAGAAGGCGCTCCTGCGCATCGCCATCGCCAGCTACTGCCTCCCCATCATCGCCATCGGGCCCATCCTCAAGATCGTCCTGCACGGGGACGCGCCCCAGTCGGCGTTGGCCGGGCTGCTGGTGTTCTTCCCGACCCTGGTCGGCGTGGTGGTGGGCCTGCGGTCGGCGGACCGCTCCAGCCTCGACATGATCCGGGCGGTGGGCGGCAGCTCGTGGACCCAGCTGTGGAAGGTGCGGCTGCGGGCGGCGATCCCCAGCACCTTCGCCGCCCTCCAGATCGCCGCTCCCTCCGCCATCCTCGGCGCCATCGTCGGCGAGTACCTCGGGGATGCCAGCAAGGGCCTGGGGATCATGATGATCTTCGCCCAGCAGTCGCTCGCCATCTCCCGGACGTGGGGGATCGCCCTGCTGTGCACGTTCATCGCCGGTGGGCTCTACGCCGTCACCGCCGTGCTCGGCCGCCTCGCCGCCCCCTGGGCCCCCCGGGACCGGTCCCGGTGAGCCCGGTGGACGACCACGCCACAACCGCCGACGACCACGCCACCACCGCCGACATCCACGCCATCGACCGGTCGCAGCTCCGCTCGGAGGCCTACGCCCGGCTGGCCCGCAACCTGGGCTCGGTCCTCATCTCCCTCGTCGCCACCCTGGCCCTGTGGGAGGGGTTCATCAAGATCTACCACCTGCAACCCATCATCGCCAAGAGCCCGATCGACATCTACCACTACCTCGTCACCGCCCACGCCGACAAGGTCCACGGCCTGCGGGACGCCGCCGGCAACCGCCAGATCCTCTTCCACTACCTGGGGCGGACGGCGGGTGACGCACTCATCGGCTACGCCGTCGGGACCGTGATCGCCCTCGTGGTCGCCGTGCTCTTCGTCAGCAACCGGACCGTGGAGCAGACCTTCATGCCGCTGGCCCTGGTCGGCCGGTGCGTGCCCCTGATCGCCATGGTCCCCCTGATCACCCTGATCTTCGGCCGGTCGGTCCTGTGCGTCGCCGTCATCGGCGGCATCGTCTGCTTCTTCCCGGCGCTGATCAACGTCATGTTCGGCCTGCGGGCGACACCCCGCTCGTCGATCGACCTCATGACCTCCTACGGCGCCGGCAAGGCCACGACCATGCGCAAGGTGCTGATCCCCTCGGCCCTGCCGTCGATCTTCGCGTCGCTGCGCATCAACGTCCCCGGCGCCGTGGTCGGCGCCCTGCTGGCCGAGTTCCTGGCGACCGGGGCCGGCTCCGGCGCCGAGATGCAGAACGCCCTCAACCAGTTCGACTACGGCGAGCTGTGGTCGGCCGTGGTGCTCGTCACGTTGATGTCGATCCTCGCCTACTCGGTGGTGAGCGCCATCGAAGCGGGCGTCCTGGCCCGCTTCGCCCCCGAATCGCTGGGAGGGGCCCGCTGAGCACCGGTCGCGACCTGCGGACGCTGCCCAAGGCCCATCTCCACCTCCACCTCGAGGGGGGCATGCGGCCCGAGACCCTGCGCCAGCTGGCCGAGGGATACGCGATCCCGTTGCCCCCGGTGGGTACCTACACCAGCTTCACCGAGTTCGCCGTCCTCTACGAGGCGGCGTGCGCCGTGCTCCAGACCCACGACGACCTCCGCCGCCTGGTCCGCGAGGCGGTCGAGGACGCCGCCGAGTCCGGCGCCGTGTGGCTCGAGATGGGCGTGCGCCCCACCATCCACCGCGGCAAGTTCGGTGGGGACGCCGATGTCCTCGAGACCTTCCTGGAGGAGGGCCGCGCCGCCGGCCGCGACCTCGGGGTCGGCGTGGGCGCCCTCGTCACCGTCGACCGGACCCAGCCCCTGGCCATCGCCTTCGAGGAGGCCGACCTGGCGGTGGCCTACGCCGGCAGCGGAGTGGTCAGCTTCGGGCTGGCCAACGACGAGGTGGGCCACCCGCCGGAGGAGTTCGCCGAGCCCTTCGCCATCGCCCGGGAGGCGGGGCTGCTCTCGTGCCCCCATGCCGGCGAGCTCGAAGGCCCCGCCAGCGTCCGCAACGCCCTGGACGCCCTCGGGGCCGACCGCATCCAGCACGGGATCCGCGCCCTGGAGGACCCCGCCCTGGTGGAGCGGCTGGCCGCCGACGGGGTGTGCCTCGACGTCTGCCCCACCTCCAACGCCTGCCTGGGGATCGTGCCCTCGATCGAGGCCCATCCCCTCCCCCGGCTCCTCGATGCCGGGATCCGCTGCAGCCTCAACGGGGACGATCCCCTGTTCTTCGGGGCCAGCCTGCTCGACGAGTACCACCTCTGCCGGGACCGCCTGCGCCTGAGCGACGAGCAGCTGGCATCCATCGCCCGGGCCTCGGTGGACGCCAGTGGGGCCCCCCCGTCGCTGAAGGCCGACGCCGACGCCCGCATCGACGCCTGGCTGGCCCAGCCGCCGCCGGCGTGACACCCAGGCCCCTCGCCGCCCTCCCCAAGGCCCACCTCCACATCCACCTCGAGGGCGGGATGCGGCCGGGGACCCTCCGCGACCTCGCCGAGGGCTACGGCATGGAGGTCCCGGCCATCCGCGGGTACGGGTCGTTCAGCGCCTTCTCCGACACCTACGTGGCCGCCTGCGGCGTGCTGCGCACGGAGGCCGACTGGCGCCGGCTGGTCCGGGAGGCGGTCGAGGACGCCGCCGCCGCCGGGGCGGTGTGGATCGAGCCGGCGACCTACCCCCCGCGACACCTCGATCGCCTCGGTCCGGTCGACGAGGTCATGGCCATCGCCATCGACGAGGCCGCCACCGCCGGCCGGCGATGGGGCGTTGGCGTCGGCTTCCTCGTCGCTGCTGATCGCACCCTCGATCCCTCCGATGCCATGGCCCAGGCCGAGCTGGCGGCCCGCTTCGCCGGGCGGGGGGTGTCGAGCTTCGGTCTCCACAACGACGAGGGCCTGCCCGCCACCGAGCCCGAACGCTTTGCCGGCGCCTTCGCCGTCGCCCGCCGGGCCGGGCTGCTCTCGTGCCCGCACGCCGGTGAGCTGGCCGGACCGGCCAGCGTCCGCGGCGCCCTCGACGCCCTCGGCGCCGACCGCATCCAGCACGGCGTGCGCGCCGTCGAGGACCCCGCTCTGCTCGATCGCCTCGCCGCCGGCGGGACGTGCCTCGACGTGTGCCCGACCTCCAACTGCATGCTGTCGGTGGTCGCGTCCATCGAGGAGCACCCCCTCCCCGCCCTCCTCGCCGCCGGCGTGCGGTGCAGCGTCAACGCCGACGATCCCCTCCTGTTCGGCCCCGGCCTCCTGGAGGAGTACGAGCTGTGCCGCGACCGACTGCGCTTGAGCGACGAGCAGCTCGCGTTCGTGGCCCGCTGCTCGATCGACGCCGGCGCCGCCCCCGAGGACGTCAAGGCCCGCGCCCGCGCCGGGATCGACGCCTGGCTCGCTTGACGGCGGGGGAACGTGGCCTCAGCGATCCTCGCCCGTCGCCACCACTCCCACCCGATCCCTCATCGGCGTCATCCGGACCACCGGATGAGCCGGGCGATCTCGTCCGCCCGCGACGGGTGGTCGCGCGTGAGCGTCTCCCGGTCGCCGGCCTGGTAGTCCCCCTCGCTGAACCCCGGTGCCATCGTCGATCCCACCAGCGACCACCCACCGGCCGGGACCGGCCGTCCTCCCATCCACGTACCCGGCGGCACCGTGGCCTGGACGACCTGGCCGCCCGCCAGGTCGTGCCCCAGCACGACCGTCGAGGATCGGCCCCCGTCCTCGAGCAGGACGAGGCCGAACGGGTCGCCCAGGTAGAAGTGCCAGACCTCGGCGGTGGGCAGGCGGTGGAGGGCCGAGAACCCCTCGGGTGCGTCGGCGAAGAGCGCCACGATGGCGGTCCCGGCGGGCCGGCCACCGACCCGGTCCGGGGAGCGCCACGTCTGCCTGAACCATCCCCCCTCCTCCGGCAACGGCTCGAGGCCCAACCGTTCGATCAGGGCCGCCGCCTCAGGACGCACCGACGACCGCCTCGACGACGCGGGCCAGCAGGTCGGAGACCGACGGGGCGTTCGCCTCCGCCACGGCGAACACGTGCCCGATGTCGAGCGGCTCCTCGCCCCCCACCCCGGCCGCCAGGTTGGTCGCCAAAGCCAGGCCGAGGACCTCGAGGCCGAGGTGGGCGGCGGCGATCGTCTCCAGCACCGTCGACATCCCCACCAGGTCGGCGCCCCAGGCGGCGAAGGCGTGGATCTCCGCAGGCGACTCGAACTCGGGCCCGTGCGTGCCCACGTAGACGCCCTCGGGCAGGTCGGGTTCGAGGGTGTGGACCAGCGCCCGCAGCCTCCGGCTGTAGACCCCCGTCATGTTGGCGAAGCGGTGCTCGTACTCCCGGCCGGTGAGGGGGGACGCGCCGGTGGAGTTGATCTGGTCCCGGATGAGCACGGGCCGGCCGAGGGGCCACTCGGGGCGCAGCGACCCGGCGGCGTTGGTGAGCACCACCGTGCGGCACCCGGCGGCCGCCGCCGTCCGGACCCCGTGCACCACCGTGGCCGGGCTGTGCCCCTCGTACAGGTGCACCCGCCCGAGGGCGAGCAGGACTCGCTTCCCCGCCACGGGGACGGAGCGGAACGACGCCTGATGCCCCTGCGCCGAGGGCTCGGGGAACCCCGGGAGGTCGGCCATCGCCACCCTGGCACCCCCCCCGAGGAGGTCGGCCATCGAGGCCCAACCCGAGCCGAGCACCACGAACAGGTCGTGCCGGTCGACCCCCGTCAGCTCGGATAGCGCCGATGCGGCCCGGGCCGCCAGGGAGAAGGGGTCCTCGTCCATGCGCGCGTCTGCCAACCTAGTTGGGTGCGCTCCGTCGACTGGAAGGGCGACCACGTCGTCATCATCGATCAGACGCTGCTCCCGGCCGAGCTGCGGGTGGTCGAGTTGCGCACGGTCGACGACGTCATCAACGCCATCCGCCGGCTGGCGGTGCGCGGGGCCCCGGCGATCGGGGTCGCCGGAGGCCTGGCCGTCGCCCTGGCCGCCCTCGGATCGGGCGACGACGCCGCGGTGCGGAGCGACGCCGCCCGCATCCGCGCCGCTCGCCCGACAGCCGTGAACCTCATGTGGGCGGTGGACCGCGTGCTGGCCCGCCTGCCCGAGGGTCGCCGGGCGGTCGTCGACGAGGCGGTGGGGCTCGTCGAGGCCGACATCGCCACCAACCACGCCCTCGCCCAGCGCGGCGCCGACTGGGTCGAATCCGTCCTCGCCGGCCCCCTCGCCGTCCAGACCCACTGCAACGCCGGCGGTCTCGCCTGCGTCGAGTGGGGCACGGCGCTGGGGATCGTCCGCGCCCTCCACGAGCGGGGTGGGGTGCGCGAGGTTTTCGTCGACGAGACCCGGCCCCTCCTCCAGGGCTCCCGGTTGACCGCCTTTGAGCTGGCGGAGATGGGCGTCCCGTACCGCGTGGTGGTCGACGGCGCCGGCCCCAGCGTGATCGCCCGCGGGATGGCCGACCTGGTGATCGTCGGAGCCGACCGCATCGCCGCCAACGGCGACGTGGCCAACAAGATCGGCACCTACCCCCTGGCCCTCGCCGCCGCCCGCGCCGGGGTGCCGTTCGTGGTGGCCGCCCCCGAGTCGACCGTCGACCTGGAGACTCCGGGCGGTGGCGACATCGCCATCGAGGAGCGCGACGCCAGCGAGGTGGTGGCCTTCGCCGGGTCCCGCACGGCGCCGGTGGGTGCCCGGGCCTACAACCCCGCCTTCGACGTGACCCCGCGCGACCTCGTGACCGCCATCGTCACCGAGCGGAGGGTGGTGCATCCGGCCGCCGGCGAGACCATGCTGGAGGTGGGGGCAGGGTCCTGGGCGTGACGGCCACGTTCCCCGCCGTGTTCGACGGGAGGACCGTCGTGGTCACCGGCGCCGCCCGCGGCATCGGCGCGGCGATCGCCCGGGGGTTCGCCGCCGCCGGCGCGTCGGTGGTCCTCCACCACCGCTCGGGCGAGGGCGACGCCGCCCGGCTCGCCGCTGCGGTCGGGGGCACCACCTTCGCCGGTGACCTCACGTCTCCCGGCGCCGCCGACCGGCTGGCCGAGGCCGCCCTGGAGCGCACCGGTCGACTGGACGTGCTCGTCAACAACGCCGCCCTCCAGCCCGTGGCGGCGCTGCCGGACATCGACGAGGCCCAATGGCGCCGGGTCGTCGACACCAACATCCACACCGCCTTCCTCTGCACGCAGGCCGCCGCCCGGCGCATGGAGGCGGGGGCCAGCATCATCCACATCGCCTCCATCGAGGGTTCGCAGCCGGCCTTCGGCCACGCCCACTACGCCACGTCCAAGGCCGCCGTCCGCATGCACGCCCGAGCCGCCGCCCTCGAGCTCGGGCCGCTCGGCATCCGGGTCAACAGCGTGTCCCCGGGGCTGGTGGCGCGCGACGGCCTCGAGCGGGACTGGCCCGAGGGGGTGGCGCGCTGGCTCGCCGCCGCGCCCGTCGGGCGCCTGGTGCAGCCCGAGGACGTGGCCGCCGCCTGCCTGTTCCTCGCCTCTCCGATGGCCGGGGCGATCAACGGGCATGATCTGGTCGTGGACTGCGGCGTATCCGTGCATCCGACGTGGTGAGCCTCGACGGGCCGCCGGCCGGCCCGACCCTCGACGGCAGGGTGGTGGTCGTCACCGGCGCCGGCCGGGGGATGGGGGCGGGCATCGCCACCGTCCTCGCCGAACGGGGGGCGTCGCTCGTGCTCGTCGACATCCGCGCCGGCAGCGCCGAGGCCACCGCCGCCCGGGTCGGCAACGCCGTCGGCCTGACCGGCGACGTCTGCGACGACGACGTCATCGCCCAGGCCGTCGCCCTCGCCGCCGGGCGGGGGGGCCTCGACGGCTGGGTCAACGACGCCGGGATCATCGACATGGCACCGGCCCTTTCGGC
>Ga0102924_1006668_pt1 | contig 10779 bp, 1 predicted proteins | sample PaiPotPPM11metaG_FD_80116 | JGI IMG/M metagenome (GOLD analysis project Ga0102924, IMG submission 80116) | Iron sulfur acid spring bacterial and archeal communities from Banff, Canada, to study Microbial Dark Matter (Phase II) - Paint Pots PPM... ...
CCGGTGATGCTGGCCGACGGTCTGGGCCGGGAACCCCGGCACCTGCCGGGCGAGCAGGTCGAACAGCTGGTCCGGGTCGGCGGTCAGGGCGGGCAGCGTGATGTACAGGATGTTCGGCAGGGCGGCCCAGTCGCCGGCCCAGCGACCGGTGGCCGGGTAGAGCATCCCGTCGAGCTGGATCCCGGTCCGGTCCAGCAGCGACCCGATCGGGCCCGCCTCGCTCAGCAGCGCCCAGTACTCGGCGCCAGCGAGCTCGGCGCGGGGCATGACGGCCAGATGATCTCGGACCAGCTCCAGCGACTCGAAGACCGACAGCGTCTCGGGCTCCTCGGCGATCAGGGCCGACAGCAGCGTCGATCCGCACCGGCCGCTGCTGATGATGATGCAGCGGTCCAGCCGCGCCGGGCTGGCCGGCGTACCGGCCGGCGACCACCGCGGTATCGCGGCGGCCGCGGCGGGGGCGGCCAGGAACGGCGCCAGGAGCGCGTCGACCTCGGCCGGATGGGTCAGGAACGGAAAGTGGCCGGCCTGCGGAAGCTCGGCGTAATCGGCGCTGGGAATCGCCCCGTGCAGCAGGTGGGCGTCCTTGGCCGGAACCATGGTGTCGTGCCGTCCGCGCAGGATCAGGGACGGTGCCGTGATCTCCGGCAGCCGGGCGAACAGCCCGGGCCGGGTCTTCATCAGGGCGGTCACGTAGAGCGCCCCGGTCCGCGACTCCATGCTCTCGCAGCGCAGCAGGAGTTCCTCCAGCTCGGCCAGGCCGCCCTGGGCGTCGGCCGGCCCGCCGCCGGCCCGCATGCGGTCGAACTCATCCCGCACGACCTCGGGCAGCAGGCGGAATCCCTGGCCCGCCATGGCCCGGTAGGAGCAGCCCGCCAGCACCAGGGCCGCGCACTCCTCCGGATGCAGCAGGGCGAATTCCTGCGCGACGAGACCGCCGAACGACGACCCCACCAGCCGGAACGGCGGCTCGGCCCGCAGCTGCGCCAGCACGGTCCGCTGCAGCCGCGCCAGTCCGGTGAGCGTCAGGTCGGCGTCCCAGGTCGTCGCGCCCACCCCCGGGTTGTGCGCGCAGATCACCCGGTACCGGCCGGCCAGGCTGGCGAACTGCCGGGCGAAGACCCCGGCGCCGACATTGATCGGGTGCATCAGCACCAGCGGCGGCCCGTCGCCGGCCGTGAACACCTCGACCTGGCCGCCGGGCAGCCGCAGCAGGCGCCGCGTGGTGCCGGGCGCGAGTTCCTGCAGCACGCCCTCGTTGTCGTTGACCGGGCGCCGCGAGTCCCGCAGCGACCGGCCGCCGGCCGGGCCGGCGCCCGCCCGGCCGGCCGGGCTGGTGCCGTTGCCCTCGGCGGGCGGCTCGTCCTGCGCGAGGACCCCGGCCAGGTAGTCCACCAGCTCACCGACCCGCAGGCTGCCGAGCGGGTCGGCGCCGCGCCCGGCCAGGAACGGCACCAGGTTGGCGGCGGCGCCGTACCGGCTCAGTATCCGGCCGCTCAGGTTGGCCAGCCCGATGCTCTGCAGGTCCAGGTCTTCGAGGAGCCTGGTCTCCAGGGTGATCTCCTCGTCGGGCAGCAGGCTGGTCGTGATAGCCCGCAGCAGGTCGGAAACCTCGGCCAGGATGCGGGCCTGGTCGGCGCTCATGAGCAGTCCTTTCTGCCATGCGTGATGTTCATTCGGGACCCGGTGTCCAGGCGACGACGTAGCGCCGCGCGGGCACGCCGTCCGGGGTGCTGAGCTCCCGGTGGCTGACCTGGCGGGTGCGGCCGGACCCGGCCACGGTGAGCACGGCCGGGGTGGCCTCGGTGACGGTCATGGCACCCGGCGCCGCGCCCTCGGCCTGCGCCGCCGCCTGCCGGGCGGCCTGGAAGCGGGCCAGCCACAGTCCCCGGTCGTCACCGGCGCCGACCGCGGCCTCCAGCACCGCCAGCTCACGGCCGGACGGCTCGGCCGGCGTGACGTCCGGGCGGTCGGGGATCTGGGCCACCCCGATGCCCAGCCCGGCCGCGGGTGCTTCCGGTGATCCGGCTGCCCTGGCCATCGCCACGCCGACGCCGCGCGCGTGGGCGGACGACACCGCGCAGGCCGGGACCGGCCGGCCGGGCCACTCCGCCACCCGGACGCGGCCGCCGTCGTCGTCGGCGACCCGGATCTCGATGGGGAAGATGGCCCGGCTGGCGTCCTGGTCCCACAGCAGGAAGCGGACCGCGTCCTTGACCGCCAGCCGCTCGACCAGCCAGCCCTTGCGCCGGGCGATCGGCAGCCGGTCGTACTCGCCGTACCCGCCGTGCTCGCCGACGCCGATGGTCAGGGCGGCGATGGAGTTCTGCGATTCCGGATAGGGCCAGTAGTCGAAGACCGCGACCCACCCTTCTGGCTGCCGGATGGCGAAGGCCTGGCGTCCCGGGTCCAGCTCGGCCTGGCGGGACTGGGGGTGGCTGTCGAAGCGCCGGTTGCCCGAGCCGGTGACGTGAGCCCAGACCCGGCCGTCGGCGACGAACTGGAAGTCGGCGGTGACCTGGCGGTCGTCTATCGAGGCGATGCGGCCGACGCACTCGACCACGTCGCCCGGCGCCGGGGCAGGCCCGAAGAACCGGATCGAGCCGAAGCCGGTCGGGAAGCTCACCTTGCGGGTCACCTGGGTGACGTTGACCCAGTTGCCGAGCAGCTGCAGGCCGCTGTCCAGCAGCGCCCCCGGCGGCGCCGGCGTGCGCAGCGTCCCGCGGAAGTGGCCCTCGCCGATGGCGTGCACCGCCACCACCCCCCGGTACCTGGGGCCGTGGAACATGATGCGCTCGGCGTACATGCGCTCCACGCTCAGCGAGCTGGGGGCCTCGGTGGCGGGATCGTGATGCCAGGCGGCCGGCGAACCGGCCGGATAGGCCGCGGCGGTGCGGATCGTGGCCCGCGCGTAACCGCCGAAGGTGACGGTGAACGTGTCCGCCGCCTCGAGCCGGACGGTGATATCCACGTCCTGGGCCGGGTCGGCCACCGTCCAGCTGCTGAACCGCGCGTCGCTGACCTCGACGGCCCGCGCGCCAGGGGCCGCCGCGGCCACGGCGTCGATCATGTGCTGGATGATGGTGGTGGCGGGCACGACCGGCATGCGGTCGGCCATGTAGGGCCAGTCGGGCGGCTGAGCGAAAAAGGCGTGATCGGCCAGGTAGGGCATGTCGTCCAGGCGGACCCGCAGGACCGACCGGCGGACGGCCCCGCCGCCGCCCTGGCCAGGTGCCGGTGCCGGTGCCGGTGCCGGCGGCGGCGGCGGTGGCGGTGGCGGTGGCGAGACCGGACCGCCGGCGGTGGGCTGAACGGCGCCCGCCGGCCCGACCGCGGTGTTTTCCGCGGCAGTGTTCTCGACCGCCGATAGCACCGCGACGGCCGCGCCGGCCGTGTCCTCCAGCAGGGCGGCCAGCTCGGTGGTGGCCGCCGAGCCTCCGCCCAGCTGATGCAGCCGGGTCAGGGCCGCGGACCCGCCCGTCGCCGGCCCGCCCGCACCCGCGCGGCCGGGGCCGAGCAGCTCGCTGGCTCCCTCGCCCAGGCTGACCCAGTCCGAGCCAAGCTCCAGCCGCATGTTCAGGGCCCGGCCCTTCCGCCCGGCCGCGGGGGCCGGCCGGGCCTCCTGCGGTGCGGCCTCCGGTGACAGTGCCGCAGGCGACGGTGCTGTTTGCGACGGTGCTGTTTGCGACGGTGCCTTTTGCGACACCGCGGCCGGGTCCAGCGCGCTCAGGTCGGGCGCGTATCCCTCGGTCCACAGCGCCGTGGCCACCCGGCGCAGCTGGGCCAGCCCGGTGCGGAATCCCACGTTCACCGGGATCGTCAGGTGGTCCCTGTCCCGCAGGTTCTCGCTGATCAGCGAGGCCAGCTGGCCGGATCCGACCTGGAGGAACGCCCGGACCCCGGCCTCGTGCATGGCCGTGATGGTGGCCCGGAACCTGACCGGCTCCACCAGCTGCCGCAAGAACACCTCACGGCGCTGGTCGGCATCGTCGGGCAGCGGCGCCGCGGTGGTCGCCGACCAGACCGTTATCCGGGCCGGCCGGGCCTCCTGCTGGTAGACCAGCGGCCGCAGCCGCTCGGCCAGCGGAGCCAGGTGCGGCGTGTGCACGCCGGTGGCGAACGGCAGCGGCTGGCACAGCATGTTCTGCTGCGCGAGGTCGGCCATCAGCCGGGTCACCTGTTCGGCGGGCCCGCTCACCACCGACTGGACGGGTGCGTTGTCGTGGGACAGCGCGACGCCCGGGTACTGGCCGAGCTGGCCCGCGATGGCCTCGGCGCCGGCCCCGACCACGACGTGCATCAGGTCCTGGCGCTCCCAGGCCGGGTCGAACAGCGTCGCCGCGTACTGGCCCAGCATGGACTCGTCGACCAGCCCGGCCACCAGTCCCGCCGTCCACTCGCCCATGCTGTGGCCGGCCACCACGTCGGGGGTCACGCCGATGCGCCCGAGGGCGTCATGCAGGAGCCAGCTCAGGTGCATCACCTGGATGAACCGCCCGGAGAAGTCCTCCCCGCCGACCTCGGTGCTGCCCAGCCCGAAGTGGGCGGCGACATCGTCGGCGCTGTGCGACAGCTCGGCCTCCAGCCCAGGAAACACGAAGGCGATCTGGCCCTGGCGCTGGTCCCGCTGCTGGTCCTGGCGCTGGCCTGCGCCGTCGGACAACAGCGGCCGCGGGCTGAACCAGACATCCCGCCCGCCCCGCCAGGGGGCGCCCGCGGCGACCACCTTCCTGGCCACCGCCAGCCGCGGCCCGGTCGGGTCGACGATGCCGAGCCTCGGGCCTGGTCCGGGCGGACGGCCGGCCGCCCGGGCCGCGCCATAAGCCCGGATGGCCTGGTCGTCCGCGTCCAGCGCGCGGGCCAGCGCGGCGGAGTCCGGCGCGGCCAGCAGGACCACCTGGTCGGGTTCCTGCACCTGGGCGGCCGAGGCGGCCGGAGTCGGTGGCGTGGCCCGTCCGCCCGGCCGCGGCGCGTCCGGCGGCTGCTCCAGGATCAGGTGCGCGTTGATGCCGCCGAAGCCGAACGCGTTCACCGCGGCCCGCCGCGGGCCCGCGCTGTCCCAGGGCCGGGCGGCGGCGATCGGCTCGAACCGGGTCCTGGCCAGCTCGGGCCGCGGGGCGTCGCAGTGCAGCGTCGGCAGCAGCGTCCCGCGGCTCACCGCCAGCGCCGCCTTGACCAGTCCGGCCACCCCGGCGGCGGGCATCGTGTGCCCGATCATGGATTTCACCGAGCCGATCACTGGCGGGGCGCCCTCTTGCGGCGGGCCGAAGACCTCGGCCATCGTGGCCAGCTCGGCGGCGTCGCCGACCGGGGTCGCCGTGCCGTGCGCCTCCAGCAGGCCCAGCGCGTCGGGGGCGCCCGGATCCAGCCCGGCCGCGGCCCAGGCCCGGCGGACCGCGACCACCTGGCCGGCCGTCTCGGGGTTGACCAGGCTGGCAGAGCGGCCGTCGCTGGAGGTGCCGATGCCGCGGATCACCGCGTGGATCCGGTCACCGTCGCGGACCGCGTCCGACAGCCGCTTCAGGACCACCACGCCGGTGCCCTCGCCGATCAGCAGCCCGTCGGCGGAGGCGTCGAACGGCCGGATCTCCCCGCGCCGGGACAGCGCGCTGAGCTGGGTGAATACTGACCAGAGCGCGGCATCGTGGTTATGGTGCACGCCGCCGGCCAGCACCATGTCCAGCCGGCCGCTGGCCAGCTCGGCGATGCCGTGGTCGACCGAGACCAGGGACGAGGCGCAGGCCGCGTCGATGGTGTACGACGGCCCGCGCAGGTTGAGCCGGTTGGCGATGCGGGACGCGGTCAGGTTGGGCATCAGGCCGATGACGCTCTCGGCCTGATGCGCGCCGAGGCTCTCGCCGATCTTCCTGCGGATCAGGTCGAGCCGGTCTTCGCTCACGTCGGGAAGCAGCTCGCGGAGCAGGTGCCGCATCTGATCGCCGAGCCGGACCCGCAGGTAGAAGCGCATGTGCGCCATGCTGCTCATGCCGAGGCGGCCGAGGATCACGCCGACCCGGTCGCGATCAGGCAGCCGGTCCGCGCCGCCCGCGTCCTCGATGGCGGCCGCGGCCACCCGCAGCGCGATCAGCTGCTCCGGCTCGGTCGCGGGGACCGAGCTGGGCATGATGCCGTAGCTGACCGGATCGAAGTAGGCGAACTCATCCACGAACCCGCCGCGCCGGCAGTACAGCCGGTCCGGCTGGTCCGCCTCGTCCGGGTTGTACAGGTCCGGCTCCAGCCGGCTCGGCGGCGCGTCGGTGATCGCGTCCACGCCGCCGACCAGGTTGCGCCAGTAGTCCTCCAGTGAGCCGGCCCCGGGCAGGATCACGTCCATGCCCACGATCGCCACCGGCTCGGTACTGGCGGCCGTCCCGGCCGCGGTCCCGTTAACCGGCATGGGGCACCGACCCCGTGTAGACCACCGCGCGCAGCGCGGGGTCGCCCCAGGCCAGCTCGTCCAGCAGGCTCAGCGCGCCCTGCCGCGGCTCGACCATGCCGATCCCCAGCCGCGCGTACTGCCGGCTCAGCTCGGGAGTGACCATGCCGGGGTGCGCGCCGAGCGGCGCCCACGGTCCCCAGTGGACGGTCAGGCAGCGGCCGCCGGTGCGGGCCGCCCAGTCGGCTCCGACGCTTTCCAGCGCGTCGTTGGCCGCGGCGTAGTCGGCCTGGCCGCGGCTGCCGAAGGCGGCGGCGATGCTGCCGAACAGCACCACGAAGCCGGGCGAGTGCTGCAGTTCCTCCAGCGCGCCGAGCACCGCCTGGGCCCCGCTGACCTTGGTGCGGAACACGCGGGCGAACGACTCCGGGTCCTTGTCGGCGATGAGCCGGTCCTCGATGACCCCGGCCCCGTACACCAGCCCGTCGATCCGGCCATGCTCCTGGTGGATCAGCTTGATGACCTGGTGCACGGCCTCCTCGTCCTGGGCGTCGGCGCAGTGGTAGCGGACCTGGCCGCCCAGCTCCCGCAGCTCGGTCAGGGTGGCCGCGACCTCGCGGCGGGCCAGGATGTCCCGCGTCGTCCGCTCGATCTCGGCGGCGGCGCGCATGCCCTGCCGGGCCAGGGCGGCGCGCAGCGCCACCGCGTCCCCGGCCTCCTCCAGGTCCGGCGGCAGCGCGTCACCCGGTGCCGTCGTCCGCCCGATCAGCTCCAGCCGGCAGCCGCTGACGGCGGCCAGCTCCCGCGCGAACCGGGCCGTGATGCCCCGTGCGCCGCCGACCAGGACGATCACCGAGCCGGAGTCCAGTCCCAGCTCGGCCGCCTGCGCCGCGCCGGTGTCGTCGGCCGGCGGCCCGGCCCCGGGGCCGTCGCGCAGCTCGGCGGGAACCAGGTCGAGCCGGGACCTGACGTCGCCGGCGTAGGTCACCGCCGGCTCGCCGCCGTCCGCCAGCAGCTCGCTCACCAGCCGGGCGGCCATCTCGCCGGCCGGCGCGGCCCCGTCCAGCTCCACGTAGCGGGCGAACCGGTCCGGGTACTCCGTGTCGATGGCCCGGAACAGGCCGGCCAGCCCGGCCGCCTCCGAGCTGCCCCGGTCGCCGGCGGCCAGCAGCCAGTGCGGCCCGCCGGGCCTGGTCAGCGCGTGCTTGATGAGCGGGAACACCGCGGGCGGCAGCGCCGTGTCGGCCTCGGCCAGGCCGTCGAGCAGGATCAGGCCGTCCGCGGCCTCGAGGTCGGCGGCCTCGATCGCGTCCGGTGCCACGCCCCGGACCTCGGCGCCCAGCTCGCGGAGTCGCTTGGCGAGCTGATCAGCGACGGGGGTCTCGCCGGTGATGACCAGCCGGGCGCCGCTGACCGGGTCGGCCGGGCCGCCCGCCTGCTCCAGGGCGGCCAGCCGGGGCAGCAGCCGGCGCGGCGTCTCGCCCGCCGGCAGGTCCTGGCCCGCCTCGGCCGCGGCCGGTGTCAGCGCCGCCGCCTCCAGGACCGGGGCGCCGGCCGCGCCGTCCGCCGCGCCGTGGGTGTCGTCGGTCGGCGAGCCGTCCGTCACCTGGCCGATCCAGTCCATGATGGCCCGGACGGTGCGGGCCCGGACCAGGTCCTCGAGCATGGACTCATCCGCCTCGCGCGACATCCCCAGCCGCATGGCCATCTCGCCCGCGATCTCGGCCCGCTTGATCGAGTCGATGCTGAGGTCGGCTTCCAGGTCGAGGTCGGGCTCGATGAGCTCGGCCGGGTACCCGGTCCGCTCGCTGATCAGGGCGACCAGCGTTTCCTGGCGGATCGGGCCGCCCGCCGGCGCGGGACCGGAGGACTCAGCGGCCGTCAGCTCGGTGGCGGCCAGGACCGTGCCGGGCCCGGCGTCGGCGGACATGACCGGGCGGGGGCCGGCGCCGGCCGTCAGCTCGGCTGGCCCGGCCTGCCAGACCAGCCGCCCGGCGGGCTGGGAGCCCAGGAAAGCGAGCATGACGTCGCGCTGCGCGCTGACCATCTCCCGGCTCGCGCGCAGGTACTCGGCGAGCATGGCGTGCGGGTCGGCCGGAGCGCCGGCGGTCGGGGATGCGGACAAGGAGAACTCCTTAATCAGTCGCGGGGGAGTGAGGCCGCCGGGCAGGCAGGCACCATCGCTGTCACGGATCAGCTGTCCGTTGGCCACCCATCGCGGCCGCCCGCTGGCCGCCGGCTCGGCCGGCCCGGCCGCGTTACGGCCCTGGAACAGCCAGTTCAGGCTGACCGGCACTCCGGCGCAGGCCAGCTGGCCCACGGCGACCAGGAACCCGCGCAGGCCCTGGCCCCTGGCCCCGTCGCAGGCCACGGCCAGGTGCGGCCGGTCGCCCAGCACCGCGCGGACCAGGCCGGTCAGGACCTGGCCGGGCCCGGCCTCGACGAACACCCGGGCGCCCGCGGCGTACATCGCCTCCACCTGGTCGGCGAACCGCACCGGCGCGCTGATCTGCGCCGCCATCTCCGCGGCGATGGCCTCGGGGTCGCCGCCGTGCGGGGCGGCGGTGCGGTTCGACCAGACGGGCAGCCGCGGTGCCGATATCTCCCGCCCGGCCAGCGCCTCGGCGAACCGGGTGCTGGCCGCGGCGACCACCGGGCTGTGGAACGCGCACGCGACCGGCAGCCGGCGGGCGGTCAGGCCGGCCTCCTTGAGCGCGCCGAGGGCCTGATCCACCGCCGGAGTCGGCCCCGAGATCACGACCTGGGCCGGGGCGTTGAGGTTGGCCAGGGTCACCTGGCCGGCCAGGCCGTGGCTCTCGAGCGCCGCGGTGGTCTCGGCCCCGGTCCCGCTCACCGCCGCCATCGCCCCCGGGTCGTCGCCGACCGCGGTCAGGATCGCGCTGGCCCGCGCGTCGCTGAGCTCGACCAGGGTGGCCGGGTCGAACGCGCCGGCCGTGGCCAGCGCGACGAGCTCGCCGTAGCTGTGGCCGCCCGACATGTCCGGGCGGATGCCGAGGCGGTCGAGCAGATGGCTCACCGCCAGCCCGCTCATGCCCAGCACCGGCTGCGCGGTCCCGGTGTGGCGGAGCAGGTCAGCGTGCTCGCGCTCGCGGGCCGGGTCAAAGGCGGCGGGCGGGAACAGCCGGGCCGCCCAGCGCTCGCCGATCTCCAGGTACTGCCGCAGTTCGGGGAACGCCACGAACAGCTCGGTCAGCGCGCCGGGGCGCTGGCTGCCCTGGCCGGGGAACAGGAACGCCACCGGCGGGGGTGCCGCCGGCCCGGCCGGCGGCTGGATCAGCCCGGCGGCCGGGTCGTGCTCGCCGGCCAGCGCCCGGCGCAGCAGCCCGGCCAGGTCGTCGGCGTCGCGGGCGACAACCGCCACCCGGACCGGCCCCGAGCCGGTCTCGGCGTCGCGTGCCGCGGACGCGGCCAGGTCCCGCAGCCGCACCCCGCCGCCCCCTATTCCGCCGGGCTGCGCCGCGGCCTCGGCCAGCGTGCTGGCCAGGCTCCGCACGGCCTGGTGAGCGGCCTCCTGGTCGATGCCGCGGAAGCAGAACAGCTCGGCGGGCCACTCGCGGAGAGCGTGCCGTGGCGCCGGGGTGCCCTGGTAACCGCTCAGCACGACATGGAAGTTGGTCCCGCCGAACCCGAACGCGCTGAGCCCGGCGATCCGCTCGGCCGGGGGCGCCACCCACGGCCGCGGCTCGGTCAGGAACACGAACGGGCTGTACTCCGGATCCCAGGCCGGGTTGGGCTGGGTCAGGTTGCTGGTCGGCGGCTGTACCCCGTAGTGGACCCCGAGCACCGCCTTGATCAGCCCGGCCAGCCCGGCGGCGCACTTGGCGTGGCCGATCTGGGATTTCACCGAGCCCAGGACGCACCCGCCGCGCTGAGCTCCGGCCCGGGTGAAGACCTCGGTCAGGCTCTCCAGCTCGACCTGGTCGCCCAGGACGGTGCCGGTGCCGTGCGCCTCGACCAGCCCCACCTCGGCCGGCGACACCCCGGCCTGGCGGTACGCCCGGCCCATCGCGCGGACCTGGCCGTCCACGCGCGGGGCGGTCAGGCTCCGGGCCCGGCCGTCGCTGGCCGCGCCGACGCCCTTGATCACGGCGTAGATCCGGTCGCCGTCCCGCTGCGCGTCGGCCAGCCGCTTGAGCGCGACGCAGCCGACGCCCTCGCCGAGCGCGGTGCCGTCCGCCGAGCTGTCGAAGGTGGCCACCCGGCCCCGCGGGGACAGCGCGTACACCGACCCGAACATCAGGAAGTCGCCCACCGAGTTGTGCAGGTCGACCGCGCCGCACAGCATCAGGTCGGCCGCCCCGGTGGCCAGCTGCTTGCAGGCCACGTCGACGGCGGCCAGTGACGCGGCACAGGCGGCGTCCACGGTGAAGTTGGCCCCGCCC
>Ga0102924_1006669_pt1 | contig 10778 bp, 15 predicted proteins | sample PaiPotPPM11metaG_FD_80116 | JGI IMG/M metagenome (GOLD analysis project Ga0102924, IMG submission 80116) | Iron sulfur acid spring bacterial and archeal communities from Banff, Canada, to study Microbial Dark Matter (Phase II) - Paint Pots PPM... ...
GCTTAACGCAGCCCGTTCTAGACGCGGAGGCCGCGGTGTGGGGTGCGGTTGCGGTGTGGGGTTTGGCGGGAGCCGGTGTCTGGGCCGTAGCGGCGATTTGAGCGAGCGAAAGCGCGGGCAGGAGAAGGGTGGTGATGAGCTTCATGAGTCCATGTTACTTCAGCGGAAGCCCATGCCTGTCTCAGAAACAACGCCTATGGTTTGGCGACGTTGAGGGAGATTTCGAGGGTGCCGACTTTGTTGGCGACAGCGTCGAGGACGCCCCGGTTGTGTGGAGGAACGGAGGTTTCAGGGCTGGGGGAAATGTGTGACCATGGTATGATGACTATGGTTGAGGTGCGCGATGAAGACGATGGCTGCTGGAAAGTTCAAGGCGCAATGTCTGGCGGTGCTGGATGATGTCAAGATGAAGCGAGAAGAGGTTATTGTGACGAAGAATGGGAAGCCATACGCGAAGGTCGGGCCGCTGGACGCGGAAGAGGACCCGCTGGATGCTTTTCGTTTTCCGGGCACAGTAGAGATTCTTGGGGACATCCTCTCGCCGATCTATTCCGATGCAGAGAATGAGGCGTTCTTTGAAGCCAGCGCGGCACAGCTCAATGATCGTAGTTGATACTCATGCGGTAGTCTGGCTGACCCAGGATCAGACGCTTCTATCTCCGCCTGCGCGTGCTGCGCTTGCGGAGGCCCGGCGTGAGGGCAAGCTTGCGATTGCGGACATTACGTTGAGGGAGATTGCTTTCCAAATCGCGCGCGGACGAATACGGGTGAGTTCGTCGCTCGAAGACTACGTACGATTCATTGAATCGGTGTACAGGGTTTTGCCCATCAGCAGTCAGATTGCGGCGCAATCGACTAAATTCGGTCCGTCGTACCCGAATGATCCGGCCGATCGGCTGATTGGTGCGACCGCTGTTGTGTACGGAGCCAAACTGGTAACGAAAGATGCATTGATCCATGACTCGAAAGAGGTGGATTGTATTTGGTAACGAGCGGTGACGGACGAGTTTGAGGGGAGTCTTACTGATATATGGCTACGCCGGTTGCAGTACCGCTCAGTGTGAGCGAAATGGGGATGAGCGAAGTGGAACGCGCGCAGGCGCTCGCGCGGCGGTATCACGCGGACTTCGTGGACCTGAAGAACTTCAAGATTTCGCACGATCTGTTCAAGAGCGTGCCGGTGGACCTGATGTTCCGGTACAACTTTGTGCCGCTGGAGCAGTTGGAGGGGCGGCTGGCGATTGCCGTAAGCGACCCCTCGAAGCTGATGATGCTGGACGAGATTTCCGGCCTGCTGGGGATGCGCCTGGTGACCCGGGTGGCGACGCTGTCGCAGATTACCGATCTGCTGAAGAAGACGGAGCAGAGCCAGCGCGTTCTGGACGAGGCGAGCGAGGGGCTCGCGTTCGACGTGCTTTCGGGCGATGACAATTCCGACGAGAATATTTCCATTGAGCGGCTGACCGGCGAGGGCGATATTTCGCCGATCATCCGGCTGGTGGATACGACGATCTTCACCGCGCTCGAACGGCGGGCCTCGGATATTCATCTCGAGACGCAGGATGATTCACTGCTGGTGAAGTACCGCATCGACGGCGTCCTGCAGCAGGCGATGGCGCCGATTGCGCGAGAGCACCACCAGACGATTTTGTCGCGCATCAAGGTGATGAGCGAGCTGGATATTGCTGAGCGGCGCGTCCCGCAGGACGGACGCTTCCGGGTGCGGTACAAGGGGCGGCTGATCGACTTTCGCGTGAGTATTATGCCGACGGTGCATGGCGAAAATGCTGTGTTGCGCGTGCTCGATAAAGAGTCGATGTCGGAGAAGTTCAAGAAGCTAAGCCTGGATGTGGTGGGGTTCGCGGAAGACGATCTGCGGCGGTTCCGGCGATACATCAAGGAGCCGTACGGGATGGTGCTGGTGACGGGGCCGACGGGTTCGGGTAAGACGACGACGCTGTATGCGGCGCTGAACGAAATCAAGAGCGAAGAAGACAAGATCATCACGATTGAAGACCCAGTCGAGTACCAGATTCGCGGCATCACGCAGATTCCGGTGAACGAGAAGAAGGGGCTGACGTTCGCGAGGGGGCTGCGGTCGATTCTGCGGCATGACCCGGACAAGATTCTGGTGGGCGAAATCCGTGATGCGGAGACGGCGCAGATTGCGATCAACTCGGCGCTGACGGGGCATCTGGTGTTCACTACCGTGCACGCCAATAACGTGGTCGACGTGCTGGGACGCTTCCTGAACATGGGAGTGGAGCCGTATAACTTTGTGTCGGCGCTGAACTGCATTCTGGCGCAGCGGCTGGTGCGGACGGTGTGCGAGTTCTGCGTGCGCGAGGTGACGTACTCGGACGCGGAGTTGATTGCGAGCGGGCTCGATCCGGAGGAATGGCGCGGGTTCAAGTTCCGCGAAGGGCCGGGATGCATGGAGTGCGCGGGGACAGGGTTCCGCGGACGGTCGGCGATCCACGAACTGCTGGAACTGGATGACGAGATTCGCGAGATGCTGCTGGCGAAGAAGCCGGGGAGCGAGATTCGCAAGAAGGCGAAAGAGAAGGGGATGGGATTCCTGCGGGATTCGGCGCTGGAGAGGGTGCGGCTGGGGATTACCACGCTGAAGGAGATTAATAAGGTTACGTTTATCGAGGCGGGGAGATAAGGCAACCGACGGACATCAGGGGACGGCCATGGTGGAGAGACAAGCAACGGGTGCTTTCGGAAGTGACATGGCGTGGGCGACAAGGTGGAGGCACACTATCTGCTGCGTAATAGCTGGGTTTGCGCCGTTAGTCCTCGGTCTCTTGAACGGTAAGTCCGGTGCGTTATATCTGGGTAACCACAGATTTGGGAGTTGGCGCTTCGTCGAGTGGACCATCTGGCTTGTTTTCATTCTGGCTCTGGTGGATATTTCTGTGTGGGGATTGAAGCGTTTAGCGGCGGAAGCGAAGGGAAATAGGTAGTCTAGGACGGAATGGAATTTTTGCCGAGAACGTTAGGGACGCGGCCGAGGCTGGCGTGCGAAGTGCGGGCCGAGGGCGTGGTGGCGGCGCGGGCCGAGGACGCGTCGGCGGTGCTGTCTGCGGTGTCGCAGGTGGCGCTGGCGAGCGGAGTTGCGATTCCGCATCTGCGCGGCGGCGAGGCTGCGGAGACAGGCGCAGGGGCGATTGGGAATGGCGTGATTGGCCGCGGGATGCTGGTGGCCGCGATCCGCAAGGTGCTGGAGGATGTGAGCCAGCGGACGCGCGATGTGACGCTGGTGGTCCCGGATGCGGCGGTGCGGGTGCTGCTGCTGGAGTTCGATTCGCTGCCGGCGAAGGCGGCCGAGGCGCTGCCGCTGGTGCGGTTCCGGCTGAAGAAGTTGCTGCCGTTCGACGCGGATGACGCGGCGGTGAGCTACCAGGTGATGGCGACGTCGCGGGGCGTGATGCAGGTGCTGGCGGTGGCGATGCCGAACGAGTTGCAGGCGGAGTACGAAGCGGTGGTGCGCGAGGCGGGGTTTGAGCCGGGCGCGGTGCTGCCGAGTACGCTGGCGGCGCTGGCGGGGCTGGAGGAGCGGGAGATTCCGACGCTGATCGTGAATGCTGGGCGGGACGGAGTGACGACGGCGATTGTGAAAGCGGGCGTGCTGCTGCTGCATCGGACGGTGGACCTGGCGGATGGCGCGGCGCCAGTGGGCAGTGTTGCGGCGGCGATGGAGCCGGTGGATACAAGCATTGCGGCGATTGCAGCTCGGATGGCCGCATTGGAGAACCGGGTTCCGGTGCGGGAGCCGGAAGTGGTGGTGGAGGCGAGTGTGATCGCGCCGAAGAACGAGATTGGACAGGCGGTGAGCGTGGCGGCGGCGTATTTTGAAGACACGCTGCAGTCGGCGCCGGCAGTGGTGCTGGCGGCGGGGCCGCTGGGCGCGGAGACGCTGACGGCGATCATCGATGAGGCGGGCGTGGGCATTGGGCCGGTAGCGGTGCAGGAGATGGTCGAGCGGCAGATGCTGGGAGACGGAGCAGCTTCGGCGGGTTCGCGCGGGGGAGTGCCGCTGGGCTGGCTGGCGGGCGTGCGGGGGGCGCTGTCGAACTGATGAAGATTTCGGTCAATCTCGCGACCCACCCGTTTGTCGAACTGCGGCCGCTGTTTGCGAAACTGCGGATTGGGATGGCCGCGCTGGCGCTGCTGGCGGTGGGGCTGGGGATCGGCCTGCACGTGATGAGCGCGCGGGCGCGGGTGGAAGAGGCGCAGATGGACGCGCTGAAGCAGCAGACCCAGGCGCTGGACAACGAGCGCATGGCGAACGAGGCACGGATGCGGCAGCCGGCGAATCGCGCTGTGCTGGAGCGGTCGAAGTTCCTGAATGCGCTGTTTGAGAGCAAGAGCTTCAGTTGGACCGCGGTGATGATGGAGCTGGAACGGGTGCTGCCGGCGGGCGTGCAGGTGACGAGCATCGAGCCGGCGATTACGCCGGACGGCAACGTGAATATCCGGATGCGGGTGAGCGGCGATCGGGAGCGCACGGTGGAGCTGGTGCGCAACATGGAACAGAGCCAGCGGTTCCTGTCGCCGCGGCTGTCGAACGAGACAGCGCAGACGCAGGAGGCGGGCAAGGTAGTGCAGGCTGCAATGGTTCCGGGCGGCGTGGAGTTCGATATTTTGAGTGGCTATAACCCGCTGCCTCCGGAACCGAAGAAAGCAGCAGACAGGGAACAGGGAACAGGGAATAAGTCCGCGGGGCCGGCAGCGGCGAAGAAGGCGGGTCCCGGAGGTAGCGCGACTGCCCCGAAGGCGAAGAAGCCGGTTGCGCCGGGGGTGAAGCCATGACGGTCGCGACGGTGCAGAAGGCAAAGGCGACCGCGCGCAATGGCACCGGGTCCGTGCGCAACCTAGTTACTCCCCTGAATCTCCACTGGGCGGGAGTGGGGCTGTTGGTGCTGGTGAATCTTTATTTGATTGGGCACATGCTGTTTCTGTGGCACGACTCCAGCAACTACAACGCGGACGCGATGGCGCGGCAGCAGGCGGCGAAGCAGCGCGCGGCCGTCGCGGTCGAACCACTGCGCGGGCTGGATGCGAAGCTGGCTGCGGCAACGGGCGAGGCGGACCGGTTCTATCGCGACCGGTTGCCGGCGTCGGACTCGGGGGTTGCGGCCGAGCTGGGGGCGCTGACGAAGAAGGCTGGGGTGCGGCTGACGGGCGCCGGGTATCTTCATGAGCCGGTGCTGGCGGGCTCGGCGGGCGAGCTGACGGAACTGCAGATCGACGCGCGGCTGAGCGGGGATTACCGGCCGCTGGTGATTCTGCTGAACTCGCTGGAGCGGGACAAGATGTTCTTCGTGATCACGCGGGTGGCGCTGAGCGGACAGCAGACGGGCTCGGTGAACCTGCGGCTGGGACTGAAGACGTATGAGCGCGGGATTGTTCCCCAGGACGCCGCGGCGCCGGGAAGCGCAAGCGCGGCAGGCACGGACTTGTCGGCTTCTGCAGGAGGCCCGCGATGAACCTTGGAGCGACCAACCGCAGACAGACGATCATGGCTGGAGTGCTGGGGGTGCTGGCGCTGGGCGCGGCGATTTATGTGTATGAAGAGGTGTTCGCGGACAGCACACCGGCGTCTGCTCCGGTCGCCGTGACTGCGCCGGCACGGTCTGCGGGCGGCGGTGCGAATGCGAAGCCGATGACTTCGGCGACCCTCGATCCGACGCTGCACATGGATGCGATGCTGGTGAGCGAGTCGCTGCAGTACTCGGGGACGGGGCGGAACATTTTTTCGGTAAACTCGGCGCCGGTGGTTCCGATTTCGATGCCGAAGCCGGTGGCTTCGGCGCGTCCTCTGCCACCTCCGCCGCCGGTTCCGTGCCCGCCGAATTGTCCGCCACCGCCGCCACCCCCGCCGATCGACCTGAAGTTCTTTGGGGTGGAGTGGGCGTCCAATGGAGTGCGGCAGGCGTGCCTGCTGCACGGCGATGACGTGATTCTGGCGTCGGCGGGGGACATTGTGCTGCGGCGCTACCGGATGATCGCGGTCGATGCGAAGTCCATCCAGGTGGAAGACATGCAGAACAAGAACACGCAGACTCTTCCGCTATTGGCAAACTGATGGGCAAGGTTCGAGGTACAAGGTTCGAGGTTCGAGGGAAGACGAGCGCGAACAGATGATGACGACCAGGGAACAGGGATGCGGAGACAGGGAGCAGCAAGACTCCGAGCAGGGATACATGCTGCTGATGCTGATCGTGGTGATCGCGATCATCCTGATTGGGCTGGGCGTGGCGGCGAGCGATGTGGCCTTCAACCTGCGGCGCGAGAAGGAAGTCGAGTCGATGCGGCGGATGGACCAGTATGTGCGGGCGATCCGGCTCTACTACAAAAAGTTCGGCCACTATCCGGGATCGATTGAGCAGTTGGAGAACACGAACAATGTGCGCTATCTCCGGCAGCGGTACGTGGATCCGCTGACGGGGAAGCCGGACTACCGGCTGATCCTGGTGGGGCAGAACAAGACTACGGTGAAGGGATTTTTCGGGCAGCCATTGACGGGGTTGGCGACAACCGGGCTGGGCGCGGCGGCGGGGATGCAGTCGACGGGTGTCCCCGGACCGGGCCTGGGCGGTGCAGCGGGAGCAAGCGGTGCTGCGGGAGCCGGAGGCGCGGCTGGTCCGGGCGCGGCGGGTGCGGCTGGTGCCGCGGGCGCGGCTGGTGTGGCAGGTGCCGGAGCGACGGCCACGGGAGCGACGGGGTCGACCGATACCAGCAACTCGGGGTTGGGCGCGGCGGCGGGAATGGCGAGTTCGCCTGGAGGCCTGGGAGGCTCGGGCGCGGGGCCGTTTATGGGAGTGGGGACTGCGGCGAAGGGTTCTTCGATCAACACGCCGAACGAGCAGGCGACGTACGAGAACTGGGAATTTCTGTGGGACCCGCGGCTGGAACTGCTGCGGCAGAAAGGCCAGATGAATGCGGGGCTAGGGTCAGTGGGCGCGGGTTCGCTGGGGACGACGCCGGGCGCGCCGGGGACTACACCGGCCACTGGAACGGGTGCTACTCCGGGTCCCGGCACACCCACCACCGGTACCGGGACGACTCCGACGCCGCCGCAGCAGTAGCAGCGCGAATTCTTTCAGAGTTGAATTTGTGCTGAGCCGGATTGCGAAGTGGCTTTCGCATAGGAAGTAGGCAGGGCAAACCCCACTCATGCGCGATGCGATTGCGCATGAATGGGGCACCCGGCCGGACGAGAGGGTGATTCGTCAGGCGGCAAGCCTGCGACGCAGCCCGCCTGCGATTCCGAGGACGCCGGTTCCCAGCAACAACAGGCTCGACGGTTCGGGTGTGACCGTAGTTGGATCCAGCACTTTAATGCTGAGATCCTCGGAGCCTGAGAGGCAGTCATCTCCCCAGCCCGAGAAGCTGAAGTTGGGCAACGTAAGCAGGATCGTAGAACCATCCGTGAAGGTTACTGTCTGGCTGTTGTTGCTCCAATTGATGTCGGAGTTGGTGATCAAACCGTAGAAGGTGAGGTAGGTGTCGCCGGATCCGACGAAGCCCGTGGTTGCAGGGTTCGGACTTGTGAAGTTTACGGTGACGGAGAGAGCGTCGCTGGGGGCGCTGCAGTTGGAGTGACAATTGACGTCGTTCCAGTGGATGTTCAGCGCGTCGGTGTAGACGGTTCCGACTGGCCCGGAAAAGGAGAATGAGGGGTTGGAAAAAGAGCCGGTGAAGTTGTAGGAGTTGTTGACTCCGGACGTGTCGGAGAACGTGGCAGTTCCCGCAAACGTATCGGCGTGGGCGACCAGGGGCAGGGTGAGCGCTGAGAGAATGGCAAGACCGCATGACAGCAGACGCATCGTGGTTCCTCCAATGGAATGCGGCTCATTGGTCGGGCGAGTGTCAGAAGGTCTGGCGCGGGCGGGATCATGGCCGATTCGCATTGACTAGTGCACGACGGTCACCAAACCTGCGGTTCTGTTGATTTCGCGAATTTTGGGCGGGATGTCCGGAAGTCTCTGCGACGTGTGAGGATTCTTGCGCGGCGGGTGCAAACTTTTGCACTCGGTTGTAACTTTGCCTTCCCTTTGTGACATGTAAACCTTTTAGATGTGATGGTTTACACACAATAAGAAGGCGTTTCTCCTTTGGAACAATGATAACGGCGCACGCTGGAAGAGTGAGGTTGACGATTCCAGCGTGCGCGTGTGCGAGGAGGTGGCCAAGGCATTCTCTGGCAGGTTATTTCTTTGGTTGGAAAAGGGCGATGGTCGCGCCGGTGGGGTCGGAGAGGACGGTGAACCAGCCGATATTGGGAATCTCGTCCGGGCCTTTATAGATGGTGGCTCCGAGGGATTTTGCTTTCTCTGTGGCGGCCTTGATGTCGTCGACGCCGACGTAGGCGAGCCAAGTGGTGGGCAGACCGGGAAGGGAGTAGACGCCGCCGCCAGGACCGGACGAGGGCTGGAAAGTGCTGTAGATCATCGGACCCATGTCATTGTCTTTGAATTCCCAGCCGAAGAGGCCGGAGTAAAAGGCCTTGGCCTTGGCGGTGTCGGGAGTACAGAGTTCGAGGTGAACGAACGGGTTGGACATCGGGTGATCCTTCCTATGGTGAGATTCGCCATCAGCAAGCGATGGTGAATGAGATGGGACTAAGAGCGCGCGCCACTCATTTTTTTTCAGAGAAGTGGATCACGCGCTGCCAGAAGTACCGGGATCCGGCGGACGGGCGGCGAAGCAACCTGCCGAGGCGGAAAGGGGTCTTACTGCGGGTGTTAATAGACCATTAATGAAGGGGTACTCCGTGGGCAACGGGAAGTTCTTGGCGGATCCAACGCGGTTGAAGCCGGTCGATAAGAAGGATGGCTGTTTGCAGGTGATCGTCGAGACGCCGGCAGGGTCGAGGAACAAGTTCGCGTTCGATCCGAAGCAGGAGGTGTTTGTGCTGAAGGCGGTGCTGCCGGCGGGGATGACCTTTCCTTATGACTTTGGTTTCCTGCCACGCACGCTGGCTGCCGACGGCGATCCGATCGACGTACTGTTGTTGATGGACGAGTCGGCGTATCCCGGGTGCGCGGTGAAGGCGCGCTTGATCGGCGTGATTGAAGGGGAGCAGATCGACGGCAAGAAGAGGACCCGCAACGATCGGCTGGTGGCCGTGGCCGAAGTGAATCATCGGTATGCCAATATCCGGAAGTTCAGCGATTTGCCACCGAAGTGGTTACATGAGTTGGAGATCTTCTTCGTGAACTACCACGGCATGGAAGGAAAGAAGTTTCACCTGCTTGGTTGCAAGGGCGAGGCCACGGCCTGGGGGTTGATCAAGAAGGCGAAGAAGGCTGCATAGTCCGGGCGGGTAATGGGGCGGCGGGGAGCGATGCAGGAACTTCTGGTGCGGTTCGCAATCGGCGGAGTGGTGGTGAGCCTGTTTGCGATGCTGGGAGACGTGTTTCGACCCAAGAGCTTTGCCGGGCTGTTTGGGGCGGCGCCCTCGATTGCATTGGCAACGCTGGGACTGACCATCGCGCATGACGGCAAAGGCTACGCGGCGGTGGAGGCGCGGTCGATGATACTGGGTGCGGCCGCGTTCTGCCTCTACGCGGCCAGCGTGAGTTGGGCGCTGATGCGATACAAGCGGTCGACTTTGGCGACTACGCTGACGCTGATGCCGGTGTGGCTGGGAACTTCGGTGGGAGTGTTGCTGCTGGCACTGGTGCGGCGATGATGCTCTCGGTGAAGTTATCGGCGCTGAAGGAATCGAGGGCGCACGAATATGTTTTGCGATTTATGTTTGGGGGCGCGTGCACTGTTCTTGCGGGCGTGATCGCAAAACGATTTGGGCCGGAAGTGGGTGGATTGTTCCTGGCGTTTCCGGCGATTTTTCCGGCCGGGGCCAGTCTGATCGAAAGTCACGAGAAGCGCCGCAAGCGCGAAGCCGGAATGAACGGAACACGCCGTGGGCGGGAAGCGGCGAGCTTGGATGCGGCGGGCGCAGCGTTGGGAGCGATCGGGTTAGTCGGGTTTGCCGCGGTGGTCTGGTTCGGGCTATCGCGATGGAACGCCGCTGGAGTGATCGCAGGGGCGACGGCGGTATGGTCACTCGTCTCGGTAGGGCTGTGGATGCTGCGGCGACATCGGCACGTGCATATGCCGAGATGATGCTAGTGGGCGCCGGCGGGGGCTTTGCCGGGCTTGACCTTCTTGAAGGTCCAGACGACGGCGACGCAGAGGAAGCATAAGAGCGAGAGCCAGCGGAAGACATCGACGAAGGACCAAATGGTGGCCTGGCGTCCGAGTTGCTCGTAGAGTTGGGCCTGGGCGGGGTGCAGGGCGTTGGCCGGGCCGAAGGAGTTGGTAAGGGCGTGCTGGGAGGCGGCGAGCGAGTTCTGAAACTGCTGTCCGGTTTGCGGGACGGAGTTGAGGATTTCGTTCTGGTGGACGTCGCTGCGGCGGGTGAGCAGGGTGGAGGCGACAGAGATTCCAATGGAGCCGCCGACGTTGCGCATCAGGTTGAAGATGCCGGAGCCGTTTCCGATCTGGTTGTTGGGCAGGGTGCCGTAGGCGGCGATGTTGATGGGAACGAAGACGAAGGAGAGGCCGAACCCGGTGATGAGAATCGGCAGCAGCAGCGTGCTGGGGGAGATGTCGAAGGTAACGTTGCCGAAGTAGAGGGTGGTGAGGCCGAAGGTGAGGAATCCGAAGGTGAGCAGGAAGCGTGGGTCGATCTTGTTGGAGAGGTACCCAATGATGGGCATGGCGCAGATGGCGCCGATGCCGCGGGGTGCGACCACCAGGCC
>Ga0102924_1006670_pt1 | contig 10777 bp, 11 predicted proteins | sample PaiPotPPM11metaG_FD_80116 | JGI IMG/M metagenome (GOLD analysis project Ga0102924, IMG submission 80116) | Iron sulfur acid spring bacterial and archeal communities from Banff, Canada, to study Microbial Dark Matter (Phase II) - Paint Pots PPM... ...
ACTGTGGTACGGGAAATGCGCGCCAATTGAAAAGCAAAAAAAATGGTTTTTGCTGACTTTCGTTGCTATCCATCACTCCGTTTGCCCCCTTGCCGGGGTGTACACGGAAACGGGTACTTGACAAACTACGAGGTCTACTTGCCACACTTTCTCCAATGGGGGAGGAACACAAAACATGGCTTCTAACATTGGAAGAATTAGGATATCTAGTAAGTCACAAATAGTACGGAGGCTTTAGCCTCTCTCTTTTGGCAAGCACCCTGCATGTGAATTCAAGTAAAATTTTGTAACTACTCAGCCTCCCTGGACAAAAGTCCAGGGAGGCTCTCAAGAGAGAGGGCAAGCTGCTAGAATAAGGGAATGAAAGAGGCAGAACTGCTCGAAGCGTTTGAGCAATTGCAACAAGCTCATACCCAAGTACTGAGGGAAAACGACCAACTGCGCCAGGAAAATGCGCAGCTGCGGGAAGTCGTGGAAGAATTGCTGGAGCGCATCAAGCAGTTAGAGGCACGAGCAGCCAAAGACAGTCACAATAGCAGCAAACCCCCTTCCAGTAACGGCTTCCAAGAGCCGGTGCGCAAGACCAAGAGCTTGCGAGGAAAGAGCGGGAAGAAAAGCGGAGGCCAACCGGGTCACGCAGGCCAGACCTTGCTCATGGTAGAGGTACCGGATCAGATCATTGTTCTGAACCCAAGCCGATGTCAGAGGTGTCAGCAGGATCTGGCCGAGGCGTCCACGCGGCGTGTGGAACGGTTTCAGGTGGTGGATCTGCCACCGCTTGTGCTCCAGGTCACGGAGTATCAAGCGCAGGTCAAAGTGTGCCCGTGTTGCCAGACGGAGACCCGTGCCGACTTGCCAGAAGGAATGAGCCCCGCCAGTGTGCAATATGGTCCTCAAATCAAAGCGCTGGCGGTTTATCTGACCATCTTCCAATTGCTCCCAGTCGCACGAGTCAGTCAGTTGCTTTCCGATCTGTTCTCCACGACCTTTTCGCAGGCCAGTGTCCTTGCCACGTGCCAGAAGAGCGCACAACGCCTGACCCCCGTACTCAAGCAGATCAGAACGGTCTTACAGCACAGCCGGGTCTTGCACAACGATGAAACGGGGTTTCGGGTTCTCAAAAAACGGTGGTGGCTGCATGTGGCCTGCACCAAAGAGTACACGCTGTATCTGGCGCACCCCAAACGCGGGGATGAGGCCCTCAAGGCGATGGAGATCTTGCCAGGATACCAGGGGACCAGCGTGCATGACAGCCTGTCCATGTATTTGTCCTATCCCTGCTCTCATGCTTTCTGCGTGGCCCATTATTTGCGGGAACTGACCTTTGCCCACGAGCAGTTCCACCAAAGCTGGGCAGAGCCAATGAAACAATTGCTCAGAAGCATTCATCTGCAGGTGGAACAGGCTCGCGGTGACGGGATGGACCACATCCCGGAGCAAGATCAGCAGGACTATCGACGCCGCTATCGGCAACTCGTGGACATCGGCTTGGCCGCCAATCCTGCGCCGACTGAACGAAAAGGCAAGCGCGGAGCCATCAAGAAAAGCGATGTCCTCACCCTTTTGCTTCGCTTGCAGCAGCATGAGGATCTGATCTTGCGTTTCATGACCAACTTTGAGGTGCCTTTTACCAACAATCAGGCCGAAACCGATCTGCGCATGATGAAACGGCGCCAAAAGATTTCTGGCTGCTTTCGTACCGTCGAAGGCTCCGCCATCTTTTGTTCATTGCGCAGTTATCTTTCGACGATGCAGAAGCAGGGCGTTCATCTTTTGACCGCACTGGCCTCTACCTGTACGGGTACCCCTCTCTACCCACCCCTCTTGGAGACTGAGTAGTTACAAAATTTTTAATAGTGCAGTGCATCTTTTCTTCATCAGGACAGGAAGCATAGGTTTTGGAAATCTGCAAAACTTATGGGTTAAATGACAATTCTGTCATTATTCCCATGATCTTGCAGATTCGTGAGACCATAGTTTTGCAGAGAGTCGTAGCTGTCTGAGCTTGAGGAAAGGGACGGCTAACTACTACCTTGAGCTTTTGTGTAGTTAGCCGTTTTGGTGAAGAAGCATAGTTTGCAGAAAAAATTCACGAATAGTAGAGGAGGACTCAGAGCTTCTTATGCGCTTATAATCTGTGATATGTTCCAACGTGAAGCTGATTCGTGACTGGTATTGGACGACGATCTTGACAATTACAAAATTACAGTGTTACAATGCATTTCATGAGGTACTCGCCTATCGTGACATCTCATGAAATGGAGACCGCTATAATCAATAACCCACAAGAACTTAGAAAGTGGTTGCTTAGTCAGTTACCCGCCAGTGTTGTCGGAAGCCACCCAGAGATCACCATTGACGCAGACGAACTGCTCATCATCCTTACCCTTAACACTGAGACGTTGGTAGGCGAGGGTGAGGCATTGAAAAATGCAGAGCATGCACTTATTGAACGCCAGCGCAGCGAGACCCGCGCACTGCGTATCCAGCTTGGTCGTCAGCTCGAACGCACCTATGGCTATGCGGTTTCCTGGGGGATACGCACCGGAGGAACAGTCCAGTTGTTCACGCCCAATACGGCCGCCGTGATGACTCGACTCTCACGCGAGGAGCGGCAGGTACTTGATACATTGATAGCTGCTAATGTGACCAGCACGCGCTCTGCGGCGCTTGGCTATATCGTCCGCACTTTCGCCGCTGAGCATCAAGAGTGGCTCAACAAGGCCCAGCAAGCAGCGAAGAACATGGCCCGCTTGCGCGCACAACTGTAACCAGAGCCGCGGGGCGAACCACCACTTTTTGACTCGTCTACTCCTAATAGCGAGACATCGCTTTAATGTAAAGGAAGAGCCTATGGCTACGAAACCGATCCTCTTGACTGTGGACGACGACCCCGAAGTCCTGCGTGCCATCGAACGGGACCTGCGACAGAAGTATGGCGCTCAATTCCGCATTCTGCGTGCAGATGCAGGCACGACCGCGCTTGAGGCGCTCAAACAGGTAAAACTCCGCAATGAGCCAGTGGCCTTGTTCATCGTCGATCAGCGTATGCCGCACATGACGGGCGTCGAATTCCTTGAGCAGGCGAGGAAGCTGTTCCCAGAGGCCAAATGTGTCCTGCTCACGGCCTACGCGGACACCGATGCCGCTGTGCGTGCCATCAACACGGTGAAGATTGACTACTATTTGATGAAGCCGTGGGATCCACCCGAAGAACATCTCTACCCTGTCTTACAAGATCTGCTCGATGATTGGATGGCGGATTATCGGCCGCCATTCCAGGGAGTGCGTGTGATTGGACACCGATGGTCGCCCCAGGCGCACGACATCAAAGACTTCTTAGCCCGCAATCAGATTCCCTATCGCTCGCTGGACATCGAAACCAGTCAGGAGGCGAGTACCCTCATTGAACACGCAGATCTGGATGCCTCCCGCCTGCCGTTGGTACTCTTTCCGGATGGGTCGCATCTCGTCGAGCCGACCAATTCTCAAGTAGCCGAAAAAGTGGGTCTGAGGACCCATGCCGGCAAGCCATTTTATGATCTCATCATCGTGGGGGCTGGTCCAGCCGGTCTGGCTGCGGCAGTGTATGGAGCGTCCGAGGGGCTGCACACTATGTTGATTGAGCGCGAAGCCTCAGGTGGGCAGGCGGGAACGAGTTCGCGCATCGAGAACTACCTGGGGTTCCCGGTCGGCCTCTCCGGCGGCGACTTGGCGCGGCGGGCTGTGGCTCAGGCGAGCCGCTTTGGCGTGGAGATTCTTGTGCCGCAGGAGGTGAAAACGCTGCGAGTTCAAGATCCCTACCGTTTTATCACGCTCTCGGACGGCACCGAGTTGAGTTGCCATGCGCTGATGATCACGACTGGCGTCTCCTATCGCACGCTCGATGTGCCAGGTATCGAGCGGCTGACCGGAGCAGGGGTTTACTACGGGGCGGCCATGACCGAGGCGCTCTCCTGCGTCGATTCAGCTGTCTATATTGTCGGGGGAGCCAATTCAGCAGGGCAAGCCGCGATGTACTTTTCCAGGTACGCTCGCAGCGTCACCTTGCTGGTGCGAGGCGACTCCCTGGCCAAAAGTATGTCACAGTACCTGATTGACCAGATTAGAGCAACCAGTAATATCACCTTGCAGACCCATGTCAACATCGCTGAGGTCAAGGGTGAGAGCAGTCTGGAGGCCATCAGCATCGCTCATGCAGACACGGGCGATGTGCAGACCGTGCCGGCAACCGCGCTGTTCATCTTTATTGGGGCCATGCCACGTACCGAGTGGGTGGCAGGCGTCGTGGAGCGCGACTCGCAGGGCTTTATTCTATCCGGACCTGGCTTGCTGCGCAACGGATCTCGTCCACAGGGATGGACATTGGATCGCGACCCCTTTCTGCTCGAAACCAGTGTTCCAGGTGTTTTCGTCGCAGGAGATGTGCGCTACGGGTCGGTGAAGCGGGTGGCATCGGGGGTCGGTGAGGGTTCGATTGCCGTGCAGTTCGTCCATCAGTATCTTAGCGGGGTGAAATGATGCTCGACGCGCTGCGCCAAGTGCCACTCTTTGCTCGGTTATCGAATGAGCAGTTGCAGTGGATAGCCGACCATAGCGGCGAGGTTCGCGTGAATGCTGGCGACCTACTCTTCGCTGAGGGGAGTCTAGCCGAGCAGTTCTATGTGCTGCTGGAAGGCGAATTGCAGATCACCAAACGCATCGGTGGATTGGAGACAGTGCTAGTCACTCACCAGGCCGGTGCCTTCACCGGTGAGATTCCTCTGCTGACAGGCACCCCCTACATTGCCAGCGCGCGTGTGCTGCGTGCCAGTCACCTGCTGAGCATTGGAGCGGCTACCTTCCAGCAGATGCTCGTTATCTGCTCCCCCATCGCAAGCACGTTGCTGCCTGCTATCGCGGGGCGTATGCAAACGATGGAACTGTTGTTGCAGCAGCGTGAGAAGCTGGCAGCGCTTGGTAAGCTATCGGCGGGTCTTGCGCATGAGTTGAACAACCCGGCAGCAGCTGGCCGTCGGGCAGCCGCACAATTGCGCGAGACGTTGCAGGTGTCACAATCCTCTGCCCTGAAGCTCAATCACTCTCTGACCCTGACGCAACTGGAGTGGCTCGCCGAGGTAGAGCGCACTGCCAGAGAGCAGGCTGCACACTCAGCTCCTCTAGATGCGCTGACACAGAGCGATCGGGAGGAGACGCTGACGACATGGCTGGACGAGCATGAGGTAGCCGACGGCTGGAAACTAGCTGCAACGTTCGTGTGGGCAGGGCTGGATACTCACCACCTGGATGAGATTGTCGAGCACGTCGAAACTGATGCCATGAGTACGGTATTGACCTGGCTCGAGGCGACACTGGCAACGATTGGGCTGCTGGACGAGATCGAACAGAGTACAGGACGCATCTCCGAGTTAGTCAAAGCTATCAAGGAGTACACTTTCATGGATCAAGTCCCGCAGCAGGAAGTGGATGTACACGCAGGGCTTGAGAACACGCTGACGATACTTGGCTATAAACTCAAGAGTGGTGTCGGTGTTCTACGTGACTATGACCGCAGTCTTCCCACTATCTGCGCATATGGGAGCGCACTCAATCAGGTATGGACCAACCTGATCGACAATGCCATCGATGCCATGGGCGGACAGGGACAGTTATCGATACGCACCAGTCGGGAGGGAGCATATGTGCAAGTGGAGATTGCCGACACTGGACCTGGGATTCCCTCCGAGATTCGGTCGCGTATCTTCGAGCCGTTCTTTACCACCAAGGGCGTGGGCGAAGGAAGCGGGTTGGGCTTAGACATTGTCTACCGCATTGTAGTCGGCAGGCATCACGGTGATATCAGCGTCTCTTCCACGCCGGGGGATACGCGCTTTCAAATGCGCTTGCCTATCGGCTCATCCTAATTGAGTCGATGGGCCAGTCCATAAGATACATACTATTTGCCTAAAGTAAGGAGGCACATGGACATATCGAATCAAGATGCTCAGCCAGTAAGCGTGGATGCTGCTCCGCAGGACTCCGACTTGCATCCCTTGTGCGGGGTAGGCTGCACGATGGGTCAACCAGGCTACCCGATGAGCATGGGAACCGATATCGGACTGAAGTTGATCCAACGCTAAGAAAAGGAATCCTACCATGAATACACAGAGCAATCAGGGGGCAGGAGGTGTCCTCAGCACCAACCGCATCGAAGCGTTTAGCGACGGCGTCTTCGCCGTCGCCATTACCTTATTGGTGCTCAACCTTCAGGTGCCGCAAATAACCTCTTCACTAGTCTCAAGAGATCTCGTGTCCAGGCTAGGCGAGTTGTGGCCGAAATTCCTGAGCTATGCGCTGAGTTTTGTGATCGTCGGCATCTACTGGGTCGCTCATCACAATACCTTCCACTACATCAAACGGTCTGATCGCACGCTGCTCTGGCTCAACATTCTGATGATGATGTGCATTGTGTTTATTCCTTTTCCTACTGCGCTCCTTGGGCAGTACCCAGATCAACAGATCTCTGTCATCATCTATGGTGGCACGTTGGTAATCACAGGACTCGTGCTCCAATTGCTGTGGTGGTATGCTACAAGTAACTATCGTCTGGTGGGCCGTGAGATAGATCTGCAGCTGGTGCAGCGGGCAGCACGAAGAAACTTGACGGCTCCATGCATCTACCTGCTTGCTATTGGTATCTCACGGTTCAGCGTCCCGACCAGTCTCGTCTTGTTCATCCTGGTCCCGGTGTATTACATCTTCCCAGGTCGCATTGATCGACACTGGGCTCGTAGACACCCTGACGGGGTTGGCGAAGCCAATGTTTCTGCTTGTGGAGGTACTGGTTCCTCTGGTGAAGAAGCGTCTCATCTGAGAGAGTTATCTCATGAGAAGCAATACCCTCTCAAATAAAGCAGGAATACGAACCTATAACGGAGGGAGAAAGCAATGGAGCAGAAACCAGGAAAGGCTTTTTACCAGCGGCAGATCGCCGCGCTTGAAGCACACGATCTGGACGCCTTAATAGCGCAGTATCATCCTGATGCGGCCATGATTGGGTTTGACTGGTTGTGTTGCAAAAAATCCGGGAGGAGTTTGGTGGGTGTGAAGCCTCCCATCTTGTTGCGTTTAGAGAGCGACTCCAAACAGTGCAGCGATGAACGTGGCTTGGCCTGATAGATCGCCTTTGTTCACTCCTTGCATTTGTCCTTTTCTGATCATATGCATCGCTTCATATCCCTGTAATGTTTTCCACGCCGTGTCAAAACAAAAGAAGCCCATTCCTGGTTTGACCAGCCGTTTGATGAAACGATGATCTTGTTCAATCAGGTTATTCAAGTATTTGACTTGTCGAAGTTCAACGGATGCGGGAAGGATTCCGCTTGCTTTGAGCTCTGCAATGGCTTTGGGGTAGGCTGCGTTCTTATCTACGTTGATCACGCGCGGAGCAGCACTCCGTGCTTTGAACTCTGCTGGTGGAGGCGGCAAGGCCCCTTTCTTCTCGATGGCATCTGCCTGGGGAACCGAACGTGCAGAAGCTCCAAGGGCTTTGACGAAAAAGTGTTTGGCTGCCTCGGCATCGCGTGTCGCACTCAAGAGAAATTCGAGCGTGTTTCCTTGCGAATCCACTGCCCGATACAGATACACCCAGACTTTCTTGACTTTGATATACGTCTCATCCACTTTCCACGAATCATTGCAGGCTTTCAGATGCGTCTTGCATCGTTTTTCCAACTCAGGAGCATACCGTTGGACCCAGCGGTAGATGGTCGTGTGATCAATACTCAGTCCACGCTCCCGCATCATTTCCTCCAGGTCCCGGTAGCTTAACGCGTAGCGCAGATACCAACGAACGCACAACAGAATGATGTCAGCTTGGAAATGGCGCCATTTGAAGGGACTCTGGATATTCATGAATAGGACTCCTCTTGAGGGAATATACCAGAGCTTACACAATTTCTGTCATTTTTGCAACACAGCCCTCCAGCCAGAAGAAGCAAGAGGACCTTTGGTGTTTATCTTCTTCTGGCTGGAGAAACGGTAGTGGCGTAAGTGAGAAGGATATGGTAGATTGTGAGGACGAATTCCAGATGAACAAGAGAAGCCTTCAATGATAACGATCACCCTTTCCTGCCTCCACTGTGGAAGCGAGGCGTTGGTGCGCGATGGGCATGCCCCCAACGGGAAACAGAAATATCGCTGTCACGGCTGTGGGCGCCGTAGCCGTGAAAATCCTACCCCCAAGGCCTATCCCGAAGCTCGTCGCGAGGAGATTCTGCATGCCCGACCTCGAACGCAGCAGCTTGCGCGGCCTCACGCGCACGTTCGGGGTCTCACGCGCAACCGTGTCCAGTTGGATCAAAAAAAAGGAGCTCAGCTTCCTCCTTTCCATACCACCTTACTGGCCCCCGATCCCGAAGATGCCAGTTCCACGATGCTGGAACTGGACGAGCTGTGGTCGTTTGTATTCAAAAAAGTGTATGCCTCCTGGGTGTGGATTGCCTTGTGTCGCAAGACGCGACAGGTGGTCGCCTATGTCCTGGGTGATCGAAGTAAAAAGACATGCCAGCGGTTGTGGGAGAACATTCCATCAGTCTATCGCCAGGGGCATTGTTTCACCGACTTCTGGGCAGCATATGCAGCGGTGATCCCGAGCGAACAGCACACAGCCGTAGGCAAAGAGACTGGAAAAACCGCGCGTGCTCGAGCGCTGGAATAACACCCTGCGGCAGCGTCTGGCTCGTTTTGTTCGGATGACGTTGTCGTTTTCCAAATCCATGGTGATGCATGAAGCATGTCTTCTGCTTTTTCTCTATCGCTATAATCTCGATCGGGCTATCCTTCTCACATGAACCACCACCGAAAATCATATATGATTATTTTGTGTAAAGCAAGGTTTATGCAAAAAGAAGCCCGATAGTAAGGAGAACAATGGAAATTTACTTTTGTCCTTATAACTCTCGCTACTTACTCCCAGGCGTAACTACTCAGGTTCCCTGATGTAGGTTCTGACGTTGCATGAGAGCGAGGGGCGTCTTGCAGAAGAGCGAGACCAAGAAGCCTCCTCTCTTGGTCTCGCTCTTCTGCAAAGTGGACTACTCTCAAAGACCGCCACAGGCTTCTTGCGGAGGAGGTTGTTGTCTTTTCCGCTTGCTCTGCGCCTTAGCAGACAGAGGGAAGGTCGCTGGACGAGAGCCGTGGAATGAGCCAGAGGATATAGCGTTTCCGCTGAAGATCCTGTAGCGTGCGACATTCGTCCTCAATGGCGACGATACGGGCCGGTAGATCCTCACTGCCCAATCGCTCGGCTTCTCCCCTCCTGGCTGTCTCAAAGACCAAAAAATCGCTCAGACACTGCCCGTCAGGGCCAACCACGCGAAACGTGCCCAGATAGAACACGCCACGTTCTCTGTATAAGGCCGTATATTCACTGGTAATGCGCTCATCGAAAGCCAGCAAGGTCGTCTCATCCAGGGGATGATACACATATGCCAGCACAACTCGCCCTGGCTGGGCAAGCGTTGTCAGATCGCATGGGCTGGGTACCGCCACGGTGAAAGAGAGACTGTGAGCCTCAGCTCTGGGGGGCGTCCCATCAAGGATAAGGTCAGCAGACTGCCCTGGCAGATCATGAGGAGAGGCCAGCCCTTCAGGGCGAGCAATCATCTCGAGTGCATACGCTCCCGTTGCTCCGTCAGGATAGAGATCAAGACGAACATCCATAGACATTTCCTTCTTCTTTGTCTTCCTCTGGTGGTCTTCTCGCGGATCAGCTTCCGCTCAGGTGTTCCTCACCTGGGAGTGCGATCGCACACTCACCGTGCAAACCACCCCTCCTGGCCCTCACCGCGCCATAACCCCGTCACAACCGTTCCTGCGACGGCACAGGCGTAAATAGAGGCCCAGACCTCGTCACAGGCAGGGGTGGACTCCAAACGATCTGACTCCTCAATGGCTGTTAAACTCTCAAACTCCTCCATCCAGACGAAGCCAGGTCGTGCTGGTTCACCTCCCCATTGCACGCGAAAGCACCGTGTGCTCCTGACACTGGGATGCTCCAGGCGTACATGCTCTTGTAATCGGGTGAGCGCCTGCTGCAACTCCGGTAAACGCTCACGGATAGCTGTCCACTGTACGACATAAAAGACACTCATACGTTTCTGCTCCTTTCAGCTTTGGGAACGTTTTTCTGCCTGAAGCATACCTGAGAGAACAGGGAAGGCACATCCGCGAAACAACGCATTTCTCGCGGAGGCAGACACGCAAGGCGATAGAGCGAATGCTCTATCGCCCTCTTTTGAGTGAGTAGGTGCGTTACGGAGGAGAAGAAGCGTTACTCATCTCCTCCGTAACGCAGCGCGTAGGCAACCGCAGCGGTCCGGCTATTGACATCGAGCTTGTGAAAGATGTGGGCGAGATGGCTGTTGACGGTCCGTTCGCTGATACTGAGCACGTCGGCAATCGCTTGATTGGTCAAACCATCGGCCAGCAAACGGAGAACTTCCCTCTCGCGGGGACTCAGACTCGCCAGCCGCAGTGTCTGCTGCTGCGTTTCTGGCTGGCGGGCTCTGTGCTTCTGCGCTGGAGGAGCAAGCAGTGCCACAACGGGGGCACTGGCGAGGAAGGCGGTGCGTAACTCGGCGCTGTGCAATCCAGCCGCAATCGTTTGCACACAGGTTTTTGCGTGAGAGAGGGCGGAAGCTGCTTGCTCAGGCTGCTCCCTCTGTTCCAAGAGATCAGCAAGGTGGACCAGCACGCGCCAGTGACCGGCGGTATACCCCAGCGCGGCCGCTTCTGC
>Ga0102924_1006671_pt1 | contig 10776 bp, 8 predicted proteins | sample PaiPotPPM11metaG_FD_80116 | JGI IMG/M metagenome (GOLD analysis project Ga0102924, IMG submission 80116) | Iron sulfur acid spring bacterial and archeal communities from Banff, Canada, to study Microbial Dark Matter (Phase II) - Paint Pots PPM... ...
AGAGTATTATCATCTTTCCCGTTCGGATGCTCTGGCGTTTGCTAGCCTCGCGGTGGATTTGCATGTCTCACAAATTGTCAATGGTGGAGTATTTGGTGTCCATGCTGTACTTCCCTATGGAGCTATTGTGGGCGCACTCTAACATTCTTTTGAGAGGTTGAGTATCTATTGTACAGAAAGAGGTTCTTTGTGGCTCACTCAGAGATAGCGCACTCATTTCCTCAGCATCATCCAGTTACCCTGGCTCGCCGGGGAATCGTCGCCGCGCCGCATTATCTTGCGGCAGAAGCCGGGCTAGACCTTCTGAAAGCAGGGGGAAATGCGATCGATGCGGCCATTGCTGCTAGCGCGAGGTTCTGTCAGAACTGAGAACACAGAAGTCCACTGGGGTGTCTTGAATGTCCCTTTGCAATTGTCTCTCTATGAGACTGCTTCTAAAAATGCTTGTATGGCTGCAAGCCGTTGGCGAAAAACCTATCGTTGTTCCAGAAGTGAGACCGATTCTCCCGTTGTATGGCGGGGACAGAAATAGTTCCGTAATTCGTCAAATGCGCAGCAGAAGCGTGCCGCTGCTTCAAAAAACCATGGGAAATGAGATGGAGCAGCCGCACCGCTTCCTATTTCAAGGTCTTATCAGAGGTCTGTCCCGTTGCCATGGTTTTCCTCACTTCTACAACTCTCCACTTCTCTTTTACTGCATCGTCCAAACCGGGACAATTACAACTTGACAATACCCCTGTTATGGATGGCTTGCCAGAAATTTCTCTATTTCTTTCTCTTCTCTATCGCTCAGGCGGAATTCCGCCGCCGCAACCAGGTCTTCAATCTGGCTGGGATGACGTGCGCCAACGATCGCGGCAGTGACAGCCGGATTGCGCAACGTCCAGGCGACCGCTACAACACCCGCGGGAACGTTGTGTGCCTGGCCAATTTCTTGCAGCAGATGTGCCAGGTCCAGGTTGCGCGACAGGCGTGGTTCCTGGTAATTAGCATCGTTCCTCCGCCAGTCGTCATCGGGCATTTGTTGGATGCGCTCTTTTGTCATGCGCCCTGTCAGCATGCCGGACGCCATGGGCGAGTAAACGATAACACCAATATTCTGCTGCTGACAATAGGGCAGTATTTCTTTCTCGACATCGGGGTGAAGCAGAGAATACGGTGGCTGGAGCGACTCAACCGGGGCGATCTTCTCGGCGCGTTTGAGCTGCTCAACATTGAAGTTCGAGACGCCGATATGGTGTACCTTGCCTTCCTTCTTCAACTCAACCAGCGTGCTCCATCCCTCCTCAATATCTGGATCAGGATCGGGCCAGTGAATCTGGTAGAGGTCAATTACATCGATATTCAGGCGTCTGAGACTATCCTCAGCTTCACGTTTAATCGAGGCCGCTTTCAAACTATGCCCAACCTTGCGGTTTTCATCCCAGATCATCGAGCACTTGGTAAAGATGAGCGGTCTCTCGCGACCTTTAATGGCCTGGCCTACGATTGTTTCCGAGCGTCCCAGACCATAGACCGCGGCGGTATCAATCCAGTTAATGCCCAGATCAAGCGCTCGCCTGATCGTATCAATCGACTCTTTATCGTCCTGGGGGCCCCAACCAAACTCCCATTGACCGCCCCCAATGGCCCATGCTCCCAGCCCGATCGGGGTAATCTGCATACTTGTCCTGCCAAATAAGCGTGTTTGCATACCGAACTCCTCTGTTACAAACTCATCACTTCTATAATACGACACGTCGGTATGGTATTACGCGGCCTGAATCTTTGTCAAGCTGCTCTGTATCAGGTTCGGGGCTTACTTCTGTCGCTCAGGTTTTTCGCTATGAGGCAAAAGGGCGGGTTATGGGTTCTGATGGTTCTGTCAGAACTGGGAAGACAAAACCCCCCCCTAGGAATTCTGTATAACCATTATTTCGATGACCGCCAGTATATCATAAGAGGCGATTCTACACCAAGGCTGGTTCTCAGTTCTGACACTTCCTATGCATGGCTTTGGCACTTTCCAGTCAGGCGAGGTAATATTTCAACAGTTGTCGATTGCGCTGGTGTGAGGTCACTGGCGCGCGCCGGTATGGGTAGGGGCCAGGGGGAGTGTTATCGTGAAGGTGGACCCCTGGTCTATTTGGCTCTTGACAGTGATAGAGCCGCCGTGTGCCCGTACGACCCAGTCTGCAATTGCCAGCCCCAGCCCACTGCCACTGGCGAGCCGCGACCGCGCGGAATCAGCGCGATAGAAGCGCTCGAATATATGCGCGACATCCCTCTCGGCAATTCCAATCCCGGTGTCGCGGACCACAAGGCGTGCCAGAACTCCATGCACTTCGACGCCCAGTGTGACGACCCCCCCTGCATTGGTGTAGGTGAGGGCGTTATCCACGAGGCCCATTATCATCAGGATAAGGCGCGCGGTATCACCAAACACAGAGGCAGGCGAGAGCATTTGGAGTTGGAGTTTGATCCCGCGTTCCATAGCGAGTGGCTCCATAGTTGCTGCGATATCGCAAGCCAGGAGATCCAGGCGTACCAGTTCCTGTTCCAGCGGCATCTGTTCCTCATCTGCTCGCGCCAGAACTAACAGATCATTGATCAGATGACTCAAGCGCTCGGTCTCAGCGTTGATATCACGCAGGGCTTCGACACATTCATCGAAGCCAAGAGGTTCTTCTAGCGCCACGTCTGTAATGCTGCGGATGACGGTGATGGGAGTACGTAGCTCATGAGAGGCATCCGCCACAAAGCGGCGTTGTTGTGTAAACGCTTGATCCAGTCGCCCGATCATCTCGTTAAACGTCAGGGCAAGCTCGTAGACTTCATCTCTGGCCCGAGGAACTGGAACGCGCCGATGAAGGTCACCCGCCTTGATCTCGCGCGTCGTGCGGGTAAGATGGAGGACCGGCCTGAATGCTCGTTTTGCGAGCCAGTAACTGCCAATCGCGCCAAGTAGCAGCACAAAAGGCGTAATAACCAGCAGGGCAATCGTAATGCTTTGGAGCGTGGCCGTAAGCTGTGCCAGCGACTCGCCGACCTGGAGCACTCCGAAAACCGTTCCATTGTCGGAGAGAGCAACGCTGTAGACGCGCACTGCCTGCCCATTATGAGCGGTGATCGTGTCTCGCCAGGGAATCCCGTGCAAGGAGTTCGTAAAACTGTTCGGCGGTAAGGAGAGAGCATGAAAGGCGGGCGAAATGTAGGTCGTCTGCCCTGTTCCATTGAGGATACGCACCAGTGTGCCAAAGTTCACGTCCGATTGCGTGCCATACTGCCCTGTGCCATTGGGGCCGCCTGTCTGATTCGTCGTGGGTGTGCCCTTACCCGGTTCACTGGGCGTTGCAATAGCGTCGAGTCCGGGCAGTTCGCCCGTGACATCCTGAATGACGATTTTGCCGCTTTCGCTGGAGACGCCACTAGCAATTTGCTGGGCGCGGAGTTGCAACGCGGAGTCCACTCCAGAGGCCAGGAATGCCTGGAGCGTTGTGTACAAGATGAGGCTAAACAGGAGGATCAGGAGGGCGAAGATCGCGGTGTACCAGAGGGTTAACTGAACACGAATCCCAGGCGAGCGGGTCTGTCGCAGGTGTTCCATCATGAGAGTGGCTCCTTGAGTTGGTATCCTGCTCCACGAACGGTGTGAATCACGTCCGGCTCATCCTCTTCACAGAGCTTGCGCCGCAGGTAGCGGATATACACATCGATGACGTTGGAGAGATGCTCGGCATCGCAGTCCCAGACGTGTTCTGCAATCATGGTTCGGCTCAATACCTGGTGCGGATGGCGCATCAGATATTCCAGTAGCGCATACTCCTTATGATTGAGCGAAATAGTACGCTCTCCCCGTCGTGCTTCATACGTTCCGGTGTCCAGCGTGATGTCGTGAAAGCGTAATTCCACTGTCTTCACGGCACTTTCACGACGCAGCAAAGCACGGACCCGCGCCTCCAACTCACGGAACGCAAAGGGTTTCGTCAGATAATCATCCGCGCCGGTATCCAGACCGGTCACGCGGTGATCCACCTCACCGAGCGCCGTGAGAAGGAGAATGGGCGTCGTTCGCCTGCGGTCCCGCAGTTGGCGACAAACCTCGAAACCGTTGAGCCGCGGGAGCAGTACATCCAGTACGATCAGATCATACGGGGTGGCCATACCCATCAATACGGCATCTTCTCCGTCAGTCACCAGATCAACGGCATAATGGTGCTTTTCCAACCCCTTCTTCAAGCTGGGTCCCAGACGTGGATCGTCCTCGACCACGAGAATACGCATCGCTTCTTCTCCCTTCGTCATAGCGTGCCTCCATCGGTTTTCGCATCTCTGCCACCAGGCCATCCCTCTTCCGTCTATTGTAGCGCACATCAGTTCACAAACACCACGACAACGCTCACATTATCTCTTCCTCCACCAGCAAGCGCTGCCTGGATCAACGCGTCGACGGTCATAAGTGACTTCTCTGTCCTTCTGTCTGTTCCCGTTCCAGAGGAGGCCAACGCGCATGCAGCCGTTTGGCAACGGCTATCCTCATTGTGTTCAGCGGGCGCGCCGTTCTCCACGCCTCTTGCAGCAGGCACCACCACCCGCTGCCATGTACCTGTGCCAATGCCAGTAGGATGCGCGGGAGCGCTTGCCCCTCGCTGACGATCAGGTACCGATCCTCCCAGATTGGCTGAAATTTCGCTTTGAAGGCGTACAGCGAACGGTACGCGCCCAGCACAATTCCCCGCCGATACAGAGAGGCGGCACACCGTTCCAGGAGGGAAGAAGCTGAGGCGTGCAGACCCGGCTCGACAGCATTGCACGTTGTCGCCGCCAGCTCTTCATGTAAACCCGCCAGGGGGGCCAGGCCAAGCGACATTCGCGCGTAGCCATGAGCCTGTGCCCACTCGATCGTGTGCGCAATTAGCAGTTCCATCGCTCCTGGAGGGGTCTTCTCCCCCCGGCGCATGATATCCAATGCCCATCCATTGCCAGCATAGAAAGGCGTCCAGGTAAGGAAGGCCTGAACCTGCCCTGCTGATGCCTTGAGCATAGCTTTTGAACATGAAATCTGCATGAAAAAAAGGCATACCTTTTGATACTCATCCGCAACATTTCATGTCCTTCTCATAAAAATGCGCTACGGTTGTCCTGCATGCATGAGGCGTTGTGTAAGGCCAGGGGAGACAGGTGGACGTTTTTGGCTCCGTCTGACGCGCTGAGAAAGCGTCAGGTGTTCCCCGCGTGTTTTTCGCGTCGCCTCGCGAGCTTTGGCATGACACAAACACAAGGAGTTTTTTATGCAGATGATCAGAGTGCGAACGCACATCCTTCTTCTCCTGGCTCTTTGCATCGTGGCGCTTGCTGGCTGCGGAGGCGTATCGTCAGGGCAGGCACCCACGCCAACACAGCCAGCAGGCACTCCAACACAGCCAGCAGGAGCAGCAGGAACAGAGCAACCAGTGCCCGCGGTCGGTAGCAGTCAGGCCAGCGGGAGTGATATCCCGGATACGCAAGTTTTTGTGACCTATGCCTCTGCCTCCGGCGGCTACCAACTGGAGGTGCCAGAAGGCTGGGCACAAACGACGCAAGCACATACGGTGAGCTTTGTCAGTAACCTCAATATGCTCCAGATCGCGCTTTCAAGCGCGAATACAAAACCTACAGCCACCAGCGTGCGCAATGATATCGGGGCAACATGGCAACCGATCGACAGAGCCGTGCGTGATGTCCAGGTAAGCGATGTCCAGCTCTCCAGTGGGTCTGCGGTACTCATCACCTTTACCTCGAATTCGGACCCCAATCCGGTGACCAATAAGCAGGTGCGCCTTGAGAATAACCGCTACCTCTTCTACCACAACGGCAAGCTGGCAACGCTCACGCTCTCAGCCCCAGTCGGGGCAGATAATCGAGATCAGTGGATGCGGATCGCACAAAGTTTTAAGTGGGTGTAATATGCGAGTACTCGAAGCCTTTGACCTCTACCGTTTTTACCACACCGGTGAAGATGAGACCCTGGCCCTGCGCGGCGTAAGTCTGTACCTGGATGCTGGCGAGATCGTGGTTGTGATGGGGCCATCAGGCAGTGGCAAATCCACGCTCTTATCCTGTCTGGTTGGGCTGGATGAGCCTGATGGCGGCCATGTAGAACTGCTGGGGAAGCGCCTGTCCCGCAAACCTGAAGCTGAACGCGCAGCTATGCGGGCGGCCCAGATTGGCATCTTGCTCCAATCGCGCAACCTGTTCGATCACCTTTCCGTGACCGACAACATGCGTTTGCAGATGCGTCTGGCACGCAAGTTTGATACGCAGCGACTCAATCGCTTGCTAGAGATGGTTGGTCTGACCGAGCGTCGCCATGCTCGCCCCTCACAACTTTCAGGCGGAGAAGCTGCCCGTGCTGGTCTCGCCGTCGCTCTGTCCACTGATCCGCACGTGCTCCTGGCCGATGAACCAACCGGCGAGGTTGATGCGGAGACGGAACAGGATATCTTGCGCCTCTTTGAGTCACGGCGGCAACTCGGTGGCGCGACCCTGATTGTGACTCACAGCGAAGCCCTGGCAGCGCGTGCTGATCGCGTTGTGCGTTTGCTCGATGGGAGGGTCGTCAATGCCTGAAATACTTGTTCGTATGGACCAGGTGAGACGCAGCTACTTACGGGGAGAGACATCTGTGGTGGCACTTGCCTCGGCTACCTGTACCGTGTTGCCGGGTGAGCGCATCGCCCTGATGGGGCCTTCGGGGAGTGGCAAATCGACGCTGCTTCACCTGCTGGGAGGCCTCGATAGGCCAACGTCTGGCAACCTGAGCTGGCCGGCGCTTGGCCCATGTGAGACCTTGCGTCCAGAAAAAGTCGGCCTGGTCTTCCAGATGCCCAGTCTCTTGCCTTCGCTGACAGTTGTAGAAAATGTGGAGATTCCCCTGTTACTCGGTCAGGAGAGCGCGGCGAAGGCACGCGCTGCTGCCCTGGCAGCCCTTGAGCGGATTGGACTCGGTTTTATCGCGGAGAAACTTCCAGAAGAACTCTCTGGTGGACAGGCGCAACGGGTCGCAGTCGCACGAGCGCTGATCACTCAGCCCAAACTTCTGCTGGCGGATGAGCCAACGGGCCAGCTGGATCACCCTACCGCACAACAGTTGTTCGATGTGCTGCTGGCCGCGCTTGAAGGCACGGAGACCGCGCTAGTTGTCGCGACACACGATCAGAGCGTGGCGGAGCGGATGAAGACGGTCTGGCACATGGAGCATGGGATTTTGGAGGTGCATCGATAATGCTAACAATTCTTTGGCTGAGGGGTGTACTGACCTCGCGTTCCGGGCGTTTATTGGGAGCAATGGTAGGCGTTGCGCTGACCGTAGCGCTCCTGACTTCGCTTGGCGTCTTTATCGTAACCAGTTCGGCCTCGATGACACAACGCGCAGCAGCGGACGTGGTAGTGGACTGGCAGGTTCAGCTTTCCCCTGGCACTGATCCACACACCGTCGCCGACGCAATCGGCAAATCTACCGCTTATACCGCACTGGAGCAGGTAGGGTACGCGAATACAGCTGGTTTTACCGCCAATGCTGGAGGAACGCTCCAGACCACCGGCCCCGGCAAAGTGCTCGGCTTCGGCCCGCAGTACCGTCAGCACTTTCCAAGCCAGCTTCGCTTGCTCATTGGGTCGCTGGATGGGGTCCTGGTGGCCCAGCAAACGGCCTCCAATTTGCATGTGACTGTCGGTGATATGGTGACGATTCAGCGCGTCGGGCTGCCTGCGGTGCAGGTGAAAATTGCTGGGGTCGTTGACCTTCCCAACGCGGATTCGCTGTTTCAGGCGGTGGGCGTTCCCGCTGGTGCTGCGCCGCAGGCCCCCCCTGATAATGTGCTGGTCCTGCCTGCCGATCAGTGGCACCAGGTCTTCGATCCTCAAGCGGCGGTGCGCCCCGACTCAGTACATCAACAATTCCACGTGCGCATCACGCGGAATTTGCCGACTGATCCCAGCAGCGCTTTTGTGTTTGTACAGCAACAAGCGAATAACCTCGAAGCGCGAATTGCGGGCAGTGCCATCGTCGGGAACAACCTGGCGGCTCGGCTCGATAGCGTACGGAAAGATGCCCTGTATGCGCTGGTCCTCTTCTTGTTTCTCGGGCTACCAGGCGCGCTTCTAGCCATGTTGCTGACCATGGCCGTAGCGGCTTCCGGTACCGAGCGCCGTCGCCAAGAGCAGGCCTTGTTACGCACCCGTGGAGCTGCTACGGCGCAAATCCTCGGCCTGGCGGTGTTGGAAGCGATGATTGTTGGGATTGGCGGTGTGGCCTTCGGGATTGGACTGGCAGCAATTGCGGCCAGCATGATCGCCTCGGTGAGCCTCTTTGCAAGCACAACGACCATCCTCTGGACGCTCAATGCCTCGTTGGCGGGTCTGATGCTGGCAGTCGTGGCCGTGTTGTATCCTGCCTGGACCCAGGCACGCCATGAGACCGTCATGGCGGCTCGCGCAGTGGTGGGTCGCGGACGTAAGCCTTTGTGGAGGCGCATTTATCTCGATGTCATCCTCCTGGCCGTGTCCGCACTGATTTTCTGGCGAACAGCCAGTACTGGCTACCAGGTCGTTCTCTCGCCAGAGGGCGTGCCGGAGACCTCCGTGGCCTATGAGACATTTCTGGCTCCCCTCTGTCTCTGGGTGGGCGTGGCCCTGCTGGCAATGCGCCTGTGTGGAGGTGGTCTGGAGCATGGTCGACGCGTACTCGCCACGCTGCTTCGTCCCATTGCGCACAAGCTTTCTGGGATCGTCTCCGCCTCGCTGGGTCGGCAGCATTTGCGGGTGGCTCGTGGCGTGGTCCTGGTCGCACTGGCCTTCTCCTTCGCCACTTCGACAGCCGTTTTCAATACCACGTACAATGCTCAGGCCCGTGTGGATGCCGAGCTGACCAATGGTTCTGATGTTACGGTGACCGGTTCGAGCACTTTTGCCCCTGGTAGCAGGTTGGCGCAATTGAAGGCGCTGCCAGGCGTTGCCGCTATCCAACCCATGCAGCATCGCTTTGCGTATGTGGGCAATGATCTACAGGATCTCTATGGCATCAATCCTGCCCATATTGGTGAAGCCACCAACATGTCCAATGCCTTTTTCGCCAATGGGAACGCTTCTGCGACACTGGCCGCGTTGGTCGCGCATCCAGATGGCGTGCTGGTCTCCCAGGAAACCATGACCAATTACCAGTTGAATGTGGGAGATCAGATCAATCTGCGCCTGCAAAGTGGCAGCGACCATCAATACCATGCAGTCCCGTTCCACTTCCTGGGCGTCGTGCGAGAATTTCCAACGGCGCCCAAGGACTCTTTCCTGATTGCCAATGCGAGCTACATTGCACAACAGACAGGCAATGCGAGCGCCGAGACTGTGCTGATGCGCGCGAGTGGGAACCCGGCGGACCTGGCGGCTCAGGCCCGGCACGCGCTCAGTTCCCTGCCCGGGGCCAGAGTCACGGATATTGGCTCAACGCAACGACTGATTGGTTCCAGCCTGACGGCAGTAGACCTGCGTGGTCTCACCGGTTTAGAGCTGGCCTTTGCCATACTGTTGGTCGCAGGGGCAACAGGCCTGATCCTGGCTCTGGGCCTGGCTGAACGGCGTCGCACGTTTGCGCTTCTGACGGCGCTGGGCGCAAAGCGCAACCAGCTTGGAGCATTTCTGTGGAGTGAGGGAGTCGTGATTCAGGTGATTGGCGGGCTGATCGGGATCGTGTTGGGCTTTGGTCTCGCCCAGATGCTCGTGACGATCCTCACCGGGGTCTTCGATCCACCGCCTGAGCTTCTCTCTATCCCCTGGCTCTACCTGGTTTTGCTGACCGCAGCCGCGCTGGTTTCCATGATCGTAGCCGTCCTGAGCACGCAATTCGTCTCGCGTCGGCCCGTGGTAGAGGCGTTGCGCGATCTGTAGTCTCCTTGAGTAGCAGGTACAATGACCTGTGCCGCATCGTCGGCACAGGTCGCATTCTCCAGTCTCCCTCATTAGAGAATCTGTTGTGACGCTCCTTAAGGAGAGGCAGCATATTTTCCTTCACGCTCCCGCGCAGAGGAGCCACATGAGCCGCTCTCTAGCGGAAGCGAGGGTATGTGCACATCATCCATCCTGGCCAAAAACGAGGGAGATTTCGCCTCTACTGTTCAGCTTTGCTCTCAAAGAAGAAAAATAGGCGTCCCATTGCCCGGTTACCGTGTCAATAAATATTGCATTTTGCTAAAAAATAGGGTATACTTAAAGAGGTCTCATAGATACGCTGATGAGTTAAACCATGTTTCCTATAGCAACTCGCGCTCAGAACACTTCTCCATCAGAAGCGCAACCGTGTTCCGATGGTCTTGTTCGCTCTCCCGCTTGTGTATTCCGCTCTCAAAGGACAACAGCATGTCAGTCTTTCTTCTCTCGTTCGTCCTCTTCATCCTCCTTGCGGGTGTCCTTGGGCGCCGTGACCTCTTCTACGCACGCCATAGAGCAAGCAATGGGAACGCCACGGAACTCTTCCCGTGATCGAGGTTCGTTCAGGATTGCACCGGCCGTTGGCTCATGCTCGCCGCAAGAAACGTGCGGCAGAACGCTGTTATGTCCGCTTCAATGGAGAGGTTCTGGAACCAGAAAGCGCGGTGCGCCAGGCGTCTGGTGTATGAGAAACAGCTCTGCCAGCATCAACCGCTTCATGGTTGATGACAAGAAAGAGATGGGAAATCCGATGAGCTATCAGAAACCAATGAGCATTCTTACCTCAGGGAACACGCTTTGGAATACCTGGCGACAAACGTATCCCGATGTCCAGGC
>Ga0102924_1006672_pt1 | contig 10775 bp, 9 predicted proteins | sample PaiPotPPM11metaG_FD_80116 | JGI IMG/M metagenome (GOLD analysis project Ga0102924, IMG submission 80116) | Iron sulfur acid spring bacterial and archeal communities from Banff, Canada, to study Microbial Dark Matter (Phase II) - Paint Pots PPM... ...
CACCTACACAGCTCCGGCCACTCCCCCCGCAAGCAACTTGACGGTGACCATCACCGCCACTTCCGTCGCCTACACCTCGGTATCAAACTCGGCAGCGATTACTGTCCCCGCCGCAATTGCGGTTTCGGTCACGCCGAGCACGGCGACGGTGCAGGCGGGTGAGACGGCGCAGTTCACGGCCACGGTCACCAACGATCCGGTGAATAAGGGAGTCACCTGGACGGTGTCCTGCTCCCCGACGCCCTGCGGCACGGTTTCACCGACCGCGACGGCGAGCGGGGTCGCTACCACCTACACAGCCCCGGCCACGCCACCCGCAGGCGACTTGTCGGTCACCATCACCGTCACTTCCGTCGCCAACACCTCGGTGTCAAACTCCGCGATCATCACAGTTCCCGGAACAACGGTTTCTGTCGCGCCGAGTTCGGCCACGGTGCAGGCAGGCGCCATGGCGCAGTTCACGGCCACGGTCACCAACGATCCGGCGAATAAAGGAGTCACTTGGACGGTATCCTGCTCCCCGACGCCCTGTGGCACGGTTTCACCGAGCTCGACGGCGAGCGGGGTCGCTACCACCTACACAGCCCCGGCCACGCCACCCGCAGGCGACTTGTCGGTCACTATCACCGCCACTTCCGTCGCCAACACCTCGGTGGCAAACTCCGCGAGTGTTACAGTCTCTGCCATCACGGTCGTGGCGACGCCGCACAGCGCCCTTATTCCAAGAAATGCCAATCAGCAGTTCACAGCTACCGTCGGCAACGATCCGGCCAATAAGGGCGTCACTTGGACACTTGCACAGGGCACCACTGCATGTTCACCAGCGTGTGGCAGCGTTGCTCCCGGCACTACGGCTAGCGGAGCCCCTACTACATACACCGCGCCCACGAGCGTGCCGTCCAATCCCACGGTGACGCTCACCGCTACTTCGGCATCCGATTCCACCAAATCGGACGTCGTCACGATCACGGTCTCGTCCGGCACCGTGAAGCTCGTTCCGGCCAATCTGGACTTTGGCAGTCTGGTAGTCGGCCAAAGCAGCACGGCCCAAACCGCGACCCTGACCAACACGGGGACTTCGGCGCTCACCATTAACAGCATCACCATCATTGGGACCAACCCCAGCGACTTTTCTCTTAATCCGACGAACCCGTGCGGTACGAGCGTTGCCACAGGAAGCTCATGCACCATCAGTGTGATCTTTAAGCCGACAGAGGTCGGCTCCCGCAGCGCCAATGTCTCTATCAGCGATAGCAGTACCGACAGTCCGCAGCAGATAAGCTTATCGGGAACAGGGCGCTTGCACTGCGGCGCGCAAATCAAGCAGACCCTGAGCGGCTCGCCGGTGCGCTCCGCTTTAGCCACAGTCGGCACGGCAGCGGCGCCAGTGCCTACGGGGCCAAATAGTGTGGGGACACGCTCGATGCGCCTAGTCGATACCAGCCGCGAAGATCCTTTCCTGGAAAATGGAACCAAACGGGAACTGATGGTCCGCTTTTGGTATCCCGCGTCTCTCGATCAGGCCTGCAAGCAGGCGGAATACACGCCGCCTGCGGTTTGGAGCTATTTTTCTCAACTCATGGGGTTCCCACTGCCCTCAGTTATGACCAACAGTTGCCAGGATGCTCCCGTCACCGACGGCCCTCATCCTGTCGTGGTCTTCACCCACGGTTACACCGGCACGTTCACTGATTACACCTTCATCTTCGAGGATCTCGCTAGCCGTGGTTACGTGGTTACGTCCGTGGATCACACTTACGAGGCGACCGCCGTTCAGTTTCCTGATGGACGGTTCGTTCACTCAGGGTTCGGCAGCCATCTCGGCAAAACCTTGCTGGAGGATGAGCTCTCGATGTCGTTTGCATTATCGGTGCGGTTGGAGGATTTGAGATTCGTTGCTGGTGAACTGAATCGTCTAAACGGGTCAGTTCATGGTCCATTCGCGGGTCGATTGGATACAAGCCAGATCGCTGTTGCCGGCCACTCCATGGGTGGATTGGCTGCGGCTCTCGCTGTCGAACGCGACCTGCGCTTCAAGGCGGGCGTCATCATCGATGTGCACGATGGCTACGTACCGGAAGCCGTGGTCGGAACCACAGGGACACCGGTATTCATTTTAGGCTCTGGTCGCGAACAGTGGACCGAAAATGAGTGTAAGTTGTGGAACAATCTTCACGGTCCCCGGTTCGCGGTGAATTTCAAAGGCGCCGAGCACTTGACGCCTTCCGACGCGGTCTGGCTGGCCGAATATGCAGTCAAGACTGGTACCATGGGCCCGGATAAAACTGTGAGTGCCCTACGCAACTACATTGCAGCCTTTCTTGACGCGACTCTCCGGGAAAATGGCTTGGATCCTATGTTGACCGGGCCGTCTCCCGACTATCCCGATGCGGTCGTGGTAGCTCCCGGGCAAGCTCTGTGCGGCAAAGGTAACGATCATTCTGTCACCGCTCACCGCGCGGAGAGTGACTAGAAAAAAGATGTTCTCACGGTTCTTGTCCGAGTTGCAACGCGTCAAATGGAGGCCAGTACACCGGCCTCCAATCCTCTGCTTCGATGCTCACGAATCGGCAGAAAGCTAACGGAGGGTTCTGTTCGCAGTGAAACAGGGGGTTTACAGCCGATTCCTGCGATGCGTCCAGCACTGGCCGGACGCGACTGCTGTGGAAATTCGAAGCACGCCCCCGGAAAAGTTCACCTATCAGCAGTTGCGGTTCATGGCGGAATCGGTTGGCCGCTGGTTATCAGAGAACGGGTACCCACCCGCAACTGCATGCGCCCTTTTTGCCTCCAATAGCCCGAGGTGGGTTGCCGCCTATTTGGGGACGATCGCCGCCGGCTGCATCGCGGTCCCGCTGGACACCGCCCTAAATGCCGACGAGCTTTCTCGGCTCCTCGCTGCCTCCGATACTAGCGTGCTGTTTGCCGATTCTATGCACTGGGCTACAGTTCAGCAGGCTCTAATTGGTCATCCTCTCCCTGTCGTTCTTCTCGACTCCGTGAGCGCTACCACCGACTTCGCGCCACCAACTAGCCAGCCGCTCTTCTGCCTCGACTCTATTCTTGACGCCGGTGCGGGCAATTTCACTCCAGTCTGCGCATCGTCCGAAGCGACCGCCGCCATTCTGTTCACCTCCGGCACCACTGCTGATCCCATGGGCGTAATGCTCACCCACGAAAACCTGACCGCCCAAATTGAGGCGGTTTTCGGACGTTTGCAGGCTGGACCTGGCGACGCCATTCTGAGTGTTCTGCCTCTTTTCCACGCCCTGCCACAAACGGCAAATCTGCTTCTCCCGCTAGTCTGCGGTGCCCGCATTGTTTATCTGGAGACATTGAACACCAGCGAGCTTCTTCGCGCCCTTCGCGAATGCGACATCACCCTGTTCTGTTGCGTGCCACAGTTTTTTTATCTTATTCATGTGCGCATTTTCAAAGAAGTGGCCCAGCTAGGAGGCGCAGTACGTCTAGGTTTCGCCTTCCTCCTGCGACTTTGCCGTGCCGCCCGTACGCTCGGCTTAGATCTAGGAAAGCTCTTCTTTCGTCCCATCCACCAGATGCTGGGTAGCAAGATGCGCTATCTGATCACCGGCGGCGCACGTTTTGACCCGCAAATCGGCAAGGATTTTTACGCACTGGGGTTCAACATTCTTCAGGGCTACGGTCTCACCGAAACCACGGGCAGCGCCACCTGTACTTCGCCCGGCAACAATGTAATTGGATCCGTCGGTTCTCCTCTACCCGGAGTCGAAATCAAGCTCCTGGACACCACCGCCGCCGAAAATGGTTCCAGCCAGCACGCCGGCGAAATCGCCATTCGCGGAACCATCGTGATGGCGGGCTACTACAAACGTCCCGATGCCACTGCGGCAGTTCTCCAGGATGGATGGTTGCGAACGGGTGACCTGGGCTACTTCGACGACAGCGGCAACTTGTTTATCACAGGTCGTAAGAAAGATGTCATCGTCCTCAGCTCCGGTAAGAATATCTATCCGGAAGACATAGAGCAGCACTATCTCAAATCACCATTTATTAAGGAAATTTGCGTGTTGGGGCTGGAAAGCCAGCACGGGGAGCCATTCGCGGAGCGCCTTCACGCCGTCATCGTCCCCAGCTTCGAGCTCATGCGCGAACGAAAAATTGTTAACGCCAAGGAAGTGTTGCGCTTCGACCTCGAAGGCTTATCGGCACAGATTCCCGCCAGCAAACGCATCCTCAGCTATGAGATCTGGCAGCGCGACCTGCCCCGTACCACCACCGGCAAGCTGAAGCGTTTTGAAATTGCTAAGGCTGTTCGCCCGAGGCACGAACGCTTATCGGGACAAATTCCCGCGCACCCGGCTTCGGAAACCCCGTTGGGCCCTGAAGACCAACTCTGGCTCGTGCAGCCCAAGGTTCAGAGTGTACTTAAGGTCATCCGCTCCGTGGGGCGTTCTTATTCATCTCCCATTCACCCCAGCGACAATCTCGAACTGGACTTGGGACTGGACTCCATGCAGCGCGTCGAGTTGCTGGTCGAAATGCAAGAGGAACTTGGGATACACGTGCCCGAGTCGACTATTTTCGAGGTGTACACCGTGCGCGAGCTAGTCGATTTGGTACTTGGAGGGGCGCCCCCCAGCTCTAGTGCTCTCCGTAGCTCTCCCAGGAGCATTGCTTGGGAATCCGTGCTACAGCATGTAGCGCCCGTACCGGAAGTGGTTGCCGCCACCCGCCGTCGCCCTTTGCTCGATGCTGCCGGTTTCCTGCTGGCGTGTCTTGTCCGGCTCCTTGCTGGATGCTGTTTCGACCTGCGTGTCAGCGGTCTAGAGAACCTTCCACCTAGTGGGCCTTTTATCGTAGCGCCCAATCACCAGAGCTTCCTTGATCCGCTGGGAGTTGCCCTTGTCCTACCCTGGCGTGTCTTTCGCGACGCATTTGCTCTCGGCAGCACCGACATCTTCAGCTCCAAAGTCATGCACCGCGTCGCCCGGTTATTCAAGGTGATTCCTGTAGACCCCGATGCTGCACTAGTTCCTGCCATGCGCGCTGGCGCCTACGGTCTACGCCACGGAAAGGTCTTGCTCCTCTACCCCGAGGGCGAACGCAGCATCGATGGCAGCCCTAAGACCTTCAAGAAAGGAGCCGCAATTCTGGCCACCCATCTCGCCGTACCCATTGTCCCCGCCGCAATTGACGGCTTCTTTGATGTATGGCCACGCGGCAAATCCTACCAGGGATTCGCTCCGGTCCGCATCGCCTTTGCGTCACCTATCTATCCCCCGAAAGGTGCGCCCAGCTCCGATGCTGCTTACGACTGCCTAACCGCCGAGTTGAAGAGCCGCGTAGTAGAAGTGTGGACGAAGCTGCACGCGGAAATATCTCAAACCTCTACTGATGCGCCAAGTAGTCTGAGAGCAGCGCGCACTGACAGATAACTGTTATCTTCCCAACAGAACAACTACATGCTTCAACAGCATCTTCGATATCTGTGTGGAGTGATTCGATGCTTCTGCCTTGCGCTCGCGACCTAACCGACACCCAATGGGCAATTCTAGATCTCCTCATCCCCGAACCACCTTGCCGCAAGGACGGGCGAGGCCGTCCCTGGAAGGATCGGCGTACCGTCCTGAACGGTATCCTTTGGGTGCTCCGTACGGGCGCTCCTTGGTGCGACCTGCCTGAAAGGCATCCCTCCTATCAAACCTGTCATCGCCGATTTCAACAATGGGTGCAGTCGGGCATCATGCGGGGTGTACTCGAAGCGGTAGCCGAGGACTTACTCATTCGAGGTCTCCTCGATATCCGTGAAGCCTTCATCGATGGCAGTTTTGCTCCCGCCAAAAAGGGAGCTCCAAGTTCGGCAAAACAAAGCGCGGCCAAGGCACCAAAATCATGGCCGTGGCGGATCGGCACGGCCTGCCCATAGCCGTACACATAGAGAGTGCTACTCCGCACGAGGTGAAGTTAGTCGGTCCCACTTTGTTGAAATGGTGATTCCAGACGCTCCACAAAACCTAATCGGCGATAATGCCTATGACTCCGATAAGCTCGACGCAGAACTCAGCACGTACGGTATAGGAGTGATTTCTCGCACCGCAGCAATAGAAAGAACAGAACCCAAGATGTGCGACGCTTGCGAAGGTATCGTCGGCGTTGAAAGATTGAGAGACTGTTTGCCTGGTTGCAGAACTTCCGCAGGCTCGTTGTTCGGTACGAACGATGGCTGAGAACTTTCTCGGGATGCTCACTTTGGGATTCGCTTACCTGCCCTCCAAGAATTAGATCCTCCCATTGAGCATTTTGAGCAGACACGCGCCAATCCTACTCAGGGGGAGTTGTTAACTTGTTATCCCCAATGGATTTGTTCATTGTCGCATCCCCCCACTGATTTGGCACAAGGACTGCAAGGCCAACCCTAGTGGGGCCTTTCGATGAGCAGAGACTATTCAAATAGAACATGTTGGCTGAAAGGAATTTAGCGGATCTCACGATCTTACAACATCACGTCCGACGCCATACAAGGCGCAAGGAGTTTGCCATGAAGAACGCTATGGGCACGACGACGATTTCTCCTTCCAGGCATCTGCCGGGACATGAGAATCTTTCTCCTCTTGTCAGTGCCGTAATGTCCTTCTGCCTTCGTGTCCAGCAGAGCATCACTAACAGAGCTGAGCCACTTACCAACTTCGTGCCGGCACGAAGACTGAATGCCGTGCCACGATTCAACTTCGCGGTGTACTCCCTCAGAGACAGGTCAGATGAAGCGGTGCTAGAAAAAGTCGTACCGATCAAGAGCCGACGCTGAGAGCCATCTTCACACGTATCAGTCGACGAGGTATGCGGAAATCACGTTTTTCCTGGTGAGCTGGTCGAGCAAAGAACACTTCGCCTATTTCGATACGAAGCTAAGATGCTTCGAACCTAATGTTTATTCCGGCAAACCGAGGAGCACGGTTATGAAGACCAGCCCATACCACTCGATGAAATTAGTCTTCCACGTGGGGGATTGGATTGTTCAACCGCATGTAAACACGCTGTCGTCGAACGGTCGAACCGTTCTTCTGGAACCCAAGGTAATGGAAGTCTTGGTCCGTCTTGTCTTGCATGCGGGAGAGGTTATATCGCAGGATCAGCTAATGAAATCAGTGTGGCCTGACACATTCGTCACTCAAGATTCGCTTAAACGTTGCGTCTTTGTCCTTAGAAAGACCTTAGGTGACGACGCCGCACACCCGCACATTATTGAAACGATCCGTAAGCGGGGCTATCGGATCGTAGCGCCGGTTCTTCGACATCCCACTCCTGGAACCAAGTCAGATACGGAGCCTCCGGTAGACACCATGTTCACAGAGGCGGACAAGAATTTCTTCTTTCATGCTACTGATGAGTGGCTCTTTCTTCGGATTCGTCGTGAGGGATGAGGACGGTGGCGATCGCACTCGGATATCAAGACCTGGCGTACAATAGCCGCGCTGTCTCAATTCAAGGCCTCGGCGCGACCGAACTCTTCAGGACAAAGGAGCGATGGGCCGACAGGCGCATTCTGCTTGTGCTGCGGTGCCCAATAAGAACGTGCGCGCTTCTCTGCTACCCGGGCTAGCGCTTTTTCTGGCACTGTGCCCGCCCGTAGCGTTCGCCCAGGCGTTGCCATGCCCAGCCCCGCCGCCCTATAAGTATCTTCGCTACGATGAGGACTACAGTTATCTGCGCGATCCGGCATGCCGCACCGACCCTTTCGATACAGTCAAATTCATTCCGCTAAATAGCGATAGTGATGTCTATCTCTCGTTTGGTGGGGAGATACGACAGAACGTTGAGTATTTTCAGAACGCACAGTGGGGAAATGGGCCGCAGGGGCCTGCCTATTCGCTGCAGCGGTACATGGGTCACCTCGATTTCCACTGGGGCAACCGTTTCCGATTCTTTGGGCAAATGAAGAGTGGGCTCGAGTTCGGACGCGCGGGCGGACCCAGGGTCTTCGACAAAGACGAGCTGGCGTTGAACCAGGCATTCGTGGATGTGGGAATCGCTCATAAAGAGAAAGCCTCACTCATCTTCCGGGTCGGCCGGCAGGAACTGGCTTACGGAGCAACGCGCTGGGTTTCAGTACGCGAAGGGCCAACCGTTCACCAGAGCTTCGATGCTGCTCGGGCAATCGTTACCGTGGATGCGTGGCGGGTAGATGCCTTCTTAAGCAAGCCAGCTGAGACGAACGTCGGAGTCTTCGATGACCATACGGACCCGACTCGCACTTTCTGGGGAGTCTATGCGACGGGCCCTCTACAAAAGCCGAAGTCGCACATCGATCTCTATTACTTTGGACTCCGCCATTCTAATGCGAAGTTTCAGCAAGGCACGGCGTTCGAGCATCGGCAGATGTTCGGAACACGGATTTGGGGCACCGGTGGCGCGTGGGACTATGACGTCGAGCCATCGGCGCAATTGGGGACCTTCGGCAGCGGTCATATCCAAGCTTGGGCGATCGAATCGGAAACGGGATACACGGTCAATCACGCGCGCTTCAGTCCCCGCTTCGCGCTGGTCGCATCTGCCGACAGCGGAGACCAAGGCACACAAGATTCCAGTCTTCAGACTTTTAATCCTTTGTTCCCGCGGGGCCTGTACCACGAACTCGTGAACCTGATCGGACACGCAAATATCCTTGCGCTGAATCCAGTGGCGACGGTTCACTTCACTAAAGAGCTTTCAGTGACGGAAAACTGGGAGTTCATCTGGCGCCAGAGTCTTGGCGACGGAATTTATGGCGTAGGCGGGAACTTCGTTCGCGCCGGTCAATCTGGTGACGGACGCTATATCGGAAGCCAACCCACTACCGTCGTGAGTTGGGCCATGCAGAGGCATCTTGGCCTGATCTTCATCTATACCCACTTCTTCCCAGGGCCATTCCTCGAAAACACTGGCCCACATGGATCTGTGGACCAGATCTCAACTTGGTTGGACTTTAAGTTCTAGAAGGTTGTTGAAAAACCACTGCCCATCCACAGTTGCGGTGTGCACTGGAGATCGATCCCTCACTGGCCGAGGCACATGCTGCATTGGCGGTCTTGAAGGAAGAGGTGGATTGGGACTGGGCTGGGGCGGAAGCCGAGTATCACCGGGCAATCGAGCTGAATCCAAATGACGCCGTAGCTCATCACTTTTACTCGGTTCTTCTGGAGAACCTAATCCGGCTGCCTGAAAGTATGGCCGAGAACCAGATAGCCCTGGCCTTGGATCCAGCGTCGCCGCAGCCTCACGCCAACGAAGCTGGCATTCTTACCGACATGCGGCGCTACGATGAGGCAATCACAAAGCTCAATAACCTCATTGCTTCGAATCCGGAGTTTCCCCCTTACTATGGATATGGGGCGGAGGTGTACTGGCACCAAGGGAATGTGGATGCCTTCGTGGCGGATACGGTGATGGCAATGAAAAAAAACGGCCGCGCCGAGAGGGCTGAGATATTCGAATCAGGGTACCGAAAGGGGAGGCTTCAGGCCGCTTGCACGGGGTTGATTGAGTTCCTCAAGGATAGGCGCGCACCGAGTATGTCTCGCCCTATGAAATAGCGACAATGTACGCTCTGATGGAGGATCGGGACCACGCATTTGAGTGGCTGGAAAAGGCCTACTCAGAGCGCTCCGGGCGGATGGAATACATAAAGGCCGACGGTTTTCTCGAGCGCTTTCATTCCGATCCACGTTATCTGGACCTGTTGCGACGGATGGGGATGTCACAGTAGTTGATCACCAGCCGTCGGCTCCGTTTCGTTCGAGTTCGAGGGGCTGGCAGGATAGCAAGGAATGGCATATACTCATGTATATGCCGCGAACGTTCCCACAACTGGAGGAGGCGCATGCACCGTAAAGCGAAAGTCTTCATGAATAACCGTAGTCAGGCTGTCCGATTGCCCAAGGAGTTTCAGTTTCGGACGCAGGAAGTATTCATACGGAAACAAGGAAACGAAGTGGTCCTTTCCCCTCGGCCATTTGATTGGACATCTTACCTTTCTGAGGGGCCAGTTGCCTCGACGAGTTTCATGGAAGGTATCGAAGACCTCCCGGTGCAGGAGCGTGAGCCGTAATGCCGCGCTACATGCTCGACACAGACACTTGTTCGTACATCATGAAGCGTTCGAATGATGCGGTCCTGAAGCGACTGCAGAGAGTTCCCGTAAGTGATGTGTGTATCTCGGTGATCACGAAGTCAGAGCTGTTGTTTGGGGTCGAAGTGTCTCCCCGCCGCCATCAGGATGAGTCGGCGCTGAGCGCTTTTCTGCGCTACGTCGACGTTCTCGATTTTCCCGACGCAGCATCCCTGCATTACGCCAACATTCGCGCCAGCTTAAAGACAAGCGGCAGGATGATCGGGGCGAACGACCTGTTCATTGCAGCCCATTCCCGTAGCCTTGGCCTCATATTGGTTACGAACAACACGCGAGAGTTCGGACGGGTCCCTAAATTGAGGACCGAAAATTGGACAATTGCTCTATGAATCTGACAGCGAGACCTCTTCTCGATGATGTCCGCAGCAAGATCGAGACAGCGCAGTCCGGTGCTTTGCCTTCCAGCGCACTTAGTAAGGCCTGGCAGTACGCGCTCGTACTGTGGAAGAAGCTCACCCGTTTCTTGGAGTATCCCGAATTAGAGCTAAGTACCAACCTGGCGTAGAATTTCATGCGCCCGGTGGTCACTGAGTCGAAAAGACTGGATCCACATCGGCAGCCCACTGGCAGGACCGAAGGTTGCAGCGATTCTCTCGGTCGTGGAAAGCTGTCGTCGGCTGCAAGGTCC
>Ga0102924_1006673_pt1 | contig 10772 bp, 9 predicted proteins | sample PaiPotPPM11metaG_FD_80116 | JGI IMG/M metagenome (GOLD analysis project Ga0102924, IMG submission 80116) | Iron sulfur acid spring bacterial and archeal communities from Banff, Canada, to study Microbial Dark Matter (Phase II) - Paint Pots PPM... ...
GGGCCGGCTAGGCGCTGATCGTAGGCTGCCTGCGGGTGGTCTCCAGCTTGTCGAGCTTGCGGACCTTGATCTTGATCTTATTCACGCGCGTTTCACCTCCTTGGCTATACCGTGGCTGTCAGAGGCACATGTATGCCATTCGGTGACCGTGAGCGGCCAATAACGTCGGCGATGCAAATCCGGCAAACGCAATCACAACTTTAATAGTGCAGCTGAAGGCATAACACGAGGCCCGCATGAGGCTCACCTGAGGTCTGCTGACAGTCCGCGCGAGCGCAGCGGGCCGCCTCGGCCCGGCCCGCGGCAGCGGGCGCGTTTGGGAACGCCCCGGCGCTGGAGCCGGACCCCGGCCTAGCGATCATCAGTCATCCCGACTGCACCCGGCCTGCCGGGCCGGGTTCTTTTGGGGGTACTCGTCGTGTAGGTGATCACTGATATGTTTTGGGCGGGATATTTCGTCCTGCAGAGCTTCCGACGAGAGGCGCTACGATGTGGGATTCGCTGGCTTTCCCCAGCTCCGATGAGGCAGCGCGGTATTACCAGGCCGGCTGGTGGCGCGAGCAGACATTCTGCGATGACCTGGCCGCGGCGGCCAGCGCCCGCGCTTCGCATCCGGCGATCATCGCCTACGAAAGCGGGCAGCTCGCCCGGTCGCTCACCTATGCCGACCTCGCCGCGATGGTGGACCGGTTCGCTGCCGCGCTCATTGAGCTCGGCGTCGGCCACGGCGACGTAGTGGTGCTCTACATGCCGAACCGATGGCAGCTCATCGCGCTGTATCTCGCGTGCAGCCGGATCGGTGCGGTGGCCTCACCAGTGCCGCCTGACCTGGATGCACGTGAACTCGGCTACGTCCTTTCCTCGAGTCAGGCCCGGGTATGCGTCACCGTCAATTCCTATGGCGGAGCCGACTACGCGGCGCGCCTGGCCGACGCGGCTCCGGCCAGCCTCCGGCACCAGGCCATCATCGGCGGGCACGGCGGGGATGCGACGATTGACTTCGCCGCTTTCTTCGAGGACACCTCCTGGGAGGATCGTCACGAGCTGGCCGCGGTAGCAGGCATAGGCTCCGACGAACCGTCGCTGCTGATCTATACGTCCGGTACTACCGGCCCGATGAAGGCCGTGGTGCACACTCAGAACACGCTGTACTGCGCTGTCCGGGCGCTGGCCGAGCCACTCGGGCTCACCCGGGACGACGTCATCTCCATCCCGCACTACATTGCGCACCTGGCCGCGCTGACCTGCGGCGCGTACATGCCCCTGATGCTCGGCGCGACAAGCGTGATTCAGGACACCAGCAGCGACATGGATCTACTGCTCGACCTGACGGAAGCGCATGAGATCACCTATCTGTACGCGGCGCCTGGTTTCGTGATGCGGCTGCTGGATGCACATCGGCGCCGCCCCCGCCGCACCGCCAGCCTGCGGCATTTCGTGTCGGGCTCCGCGCCGATCCGGCCCACGCTGATCACTGCGGTGCTCGAGACATTCGGAGTCAGCCTGCAGGCGCTGTGGGGCATGACCGAGAACGGCTGCGTCACCATTACCCGCCCGGATGATCCGCCGGGGTGGACGGCGCACAGCGACGGGCGGCCGCTGCCGTGGATGCAGGTGCGCGTGGCGCATGACGAGGAAACGGGCGAGAGCGCCGGGCACCTGCTGGTGCGCGGCGCCTCGCAGTGCATCGGCTATCTCGCGCAGGCCGAGCTGTACGCGGCGTGCGTAGACGGGGACTGGTTCAACACCGGTGATCTCGCCCGTGAGGACGGGCGCGGCGGCATCAAGATCGTGGGCCGTCGCGTGGACCTGATCAACCGGGCTGACGGGCTGAAGGTCTCGACGCTGGAAGTCGAGTCCGTCCTGCAAAGCCATCCCGCTGTCGCCGAGGTCGTGCTTATCGGATACCCCGACCCGGAGGTGCCGGGCGCCGAGCTGGTGGCGGCGGCCGTGGTGCCGGCTGGCCCGCCACCGTCCCTGGCCGATCTGCGGCAGCACCTGGCCACGGCGCGGATGGCGACGGGCCTATGGCCGGACCGGCTGGAATGCATGCCGGAACTGCCCAAGAACTCACTCGGAAAGCTGCAGCGCAGCGTGCTGCGCGCGCGGCTGGAGATGACCCCAGGCGGGGATCGCTGACCATCGCTGATGGCATTTCCCGGCCGGCCCAGCCTGGCCGTCACCGGCGGCCTGGCCGGGCCGTACCGTGGGCTATCGCCGCGCTGTCGCTGGCCCAGCTCATGGTCTTCCTGGACACAACGATCATCAACGTGGCACTGCCCTCCATCCAGCATGCGATGCGGCTGTCCGGGCCGGAGCTGGAATGGATGGTCACCGCCTACGCCGTCCCGTTCGGCGGCCTGCTGCTGCTCGGCGGGCGGATCGGTGACTTCTACGGGCGGCGGCGCGTCCTGCTGGCCGGGGTGGTCCTGTTCACTGCCGCGTCGCTGCTCGGCGGTCTGGCGCAGACGCCGTGGTGGCTGCTGAGCTGCCGTGCGATCCAGGGGACCGGGGCAGCCGTGGCGTTCCCGGCCACCCTGGCCCTGATCACCGCCACTTTCCCCGAGGGCCCGCAGCGAGAGCGGGCCATCGGGACGCTGAACGTAATCGGCGGCTCAGGGGCCGCTATCGGGCTGCTGGCCGGCGGCCTCATCACCACCTACCTGTCGTGGCGCTGGGTGATGTTCGTCAACGTCCCGGCCGGGGTGTTCCTGCTCGCGGTCATACCGCGGGTGATGCCGCAGTCCGCTGGCCAGCGCGGACCCCTCGACGTGGCCGGCGCGCTCAGCGTCACCACCGGTGTCGTCCTCTTGGTGTACGCGCTGATCACCGCGGCGCCAGGGGCTGGCGGGGCGGCGCACTGGGGCTCTCCCACGGTCGTTGCCTGCCTGGTCGCGGGCGGGGCGCTGCTGCTCACCTTCGTGGCGGTCGAGCGCCGCAGCAGCCGTCCGCTCGTTCCGCTTCGGATCTTCGCCAGCCGCAGCCGGGCCGGCAGCTACGTCGTGGAGGTCCTGCTGAACTCCGCCCTGTTCGGGGTTTTCTTCTTCATGACCTTGTACGTCCAGCGAATCTGGGGCTACGGTCCGCTCCGGACCGCGATCGTCTACCTGCCGGTGTCGGGGATGATCGTCGCGGGTACCTGGGCCGGGTCGCGGCTGGTGGCACGCTTCGACGCGCGCCTGGTGCTGATCGGCGGCCTGGCCTGCGCGGCGGCCGGCTTTGCCTGGCTGTCCAGGATCGGCGAGTCCGGCAATGTCGTGACGAGCCTGCTCGGGCCGTGCCTGCTGGCCTACGCGGGCATCGGGCTGACGATCGTGCCGGTTACCCTGACCGGCGTCAGCGGCGTGGCGGAGTCGGACGCGGGCCTGGCCGCCGGGCTGTTCAGCGCGGCACGGCAGGTCGGCGGCGCGACCGGGCTCGCCGTGCTCGGCACCGTGACCTGGACGACAGCGGCCGCGCAGCGCGCACTCGCCGGGCACACGTCCAGCCATGCTCTGGCCGTCGGCATCGAGCGTGGCTTCTTGGCCGCCGGCGCGCTGGCCGCGGCGGCCGCACTGGCCGCGGCGGGCGTGATCCCCCGCCATGGCCGCCCGCCGGGCCGGCCGGAGCCGCGCCCGGCTGGCGCGGCTCGCGCCGTCCTCAGGCCTCGCTGGCGCGGCCGTAGGGCCGGCGAGTCAGGCTCCGGTACACCATCTCGGTAAGCGTCACGATGTCGAACACCGGCACCTCCAGTCGTTCCTGGATCGCGTGCGCAAACGGCACCAGGTCGGTGCACTCGATCACGAGCGCGCCGACGCCGGGGCTGTTGCGCGCGAGCCGCTCCGCGACGTTCAGCACCTCGCGCTCGAGCCGGCCGGCATCGAGGCTGGCGCGCCGGCCCTCGAGGATAACCTCACGGAATTCCGGCTGCTCCGCCATGCCGGCGATGCAGACGGGGACCGACTCGGCACCGACCGCCTCTAGATGACGTCGGGTCAGGGAGCGCTCGCTGGCCACGAGCAGCCCGACCTTGCGACCCGAGCCGACCATCCGGTGCACCATGGGCAACTGGATCAGGCTGGAAGAATAGAGCGGGATGGTGACCGCGTCGGCCAGCTGTTGCTGAAACAGCGCCAGGAATCCGCAGGCGCTGGTTATGGCCGCTGCCCCCCTGGCCTGGAGTTCCTGCGCGGCGCGGATGAACGGCGTCAGCAGGCTCGGATCGGCCTGGCCGACGACGCGCTCCGCGGTCGCACCCGGCACGACCTGATACCAGACGGGGAAATCGAAGGTGGCCTGGTTCCGGATGTGTCCCTCGATCTTGGTGAACGAGGTGTCCAGGCACAGGACACCGATAGCGGCCCCGGGCCCGCCTGCCGATCTGCCTGGCATCACACGTCTCCCGTCGGCATGGTCAAGCCCTGGTGCGAACGGCGGCCGGGCGGTACCGCTCGATCCGCAGCGGCGCGAGATCCATGTCCGGCTGCTCGCCGGTCAGCACCTGCGCGATCAGCCTGCCGCTGGCCGGCGCCAGGCCCATGCCGATATGGCTGTGACCGCAGGCGACGGACAGGTTGCTATATGGCCGCGCCCGGCCGAGGAACGGCAGGCCATCTGGTGTGCACGGGCGCAGCCCGCTCCACGTCTGGATGGTCTCGGTGCAGTCCAGCCGCGGCAGGAAAGCCCCGACGGTCGCCATCATGGCGTTAGGTCGCCGCCGTGACGGCGCGCCGTTCAGGCCCGACAGCTCGAGCGTCCCCGCAATGCGCAGGCGATCGCCGAACGGCATGAGCGCGACCTTCCCCTCGCTCAGCAGGACCGGACGCCGCGGCGATCCCTGCGGCGCCTTGACCGTGATGCTGTAGCCCCTGGCGGGCTGGAGCAGGAGCCTGATGTCCAGCTTGCGTGCGCACTCACCCGACCATGCGCCGGCGGCGATCACGGTCTCGGCCGGCGCGAAATCGCCGCCTGTCGTCCGCACCTTCCTGATCGCGCCGCCCGCGACCTCGAATCCGACGACGTCCGTATCGGCGCAGATGTGCACGCCCGTACCCGCCAGCATTCGCGCGAACTCCGTGAGGAAGCCGGGAACGTGCAGGCCAGCCCCTTCTTCGTTGTACACGGCGCCGCAGACATCGAAGTCGGCGTCGGGCTCGAGCGCGCGCAGGGCCGGACGGTCGAGGATGCGCAGTGGCACGCCCGCGGCCACCGCACCCGGCACCGCCGCGCAGGCCCGGTCGAAGCCTTGCGGCGTCCGGCAGGCGACCAGCAGGCCGTTGGCGGTGAAGGACCCGGCCAGGCTGCCTGCTGCGCACAGCTCACGCAGGATCTCCAGGCTCCGCTTCTTCATGTCCAGCAGCACGCCGTAACTGGCCCTGGCGTCCTGCTCGTTGCACGCGCGGCTGAAGTGCCACAGCCAGCGCGCCAACTCGGCGTCCCAGCGAGGGCGGACGCTGACGGGGCCGGCCGGATCCAGCAGCCCGCGCAGCATCTGCGCCGCCGCGCCCGGCTCGGCCAGCGGCACCGAGCCCTGGGTGCCGACAAAGCCGGTGTTGCCGTACGAGCATGACTGCGGGCCGGCGACCGGCCCGCGCTCGACGACGGTAACGGTGGCGCCTGCCTGGCGCAGGAAGTAAGCGCAGAACAGGCCCACGATGCCGGCCCCGATGACCAGGACGTCGGGATCGGCCCGGCCCTGCTCGGTACCGTTGGCGGGCGTAGTCGGCATGGCCGCAGCCGCTACAGCGCCACGATCCAGAACGTCGTGGGCAGATTGACCACCACCCGTTCGTAGATCTCGGCCATGAGCGCGATCCCAGGCTCCGCGAATGTCCCCGGTGGGGGCTCGGCGAAGCGCATCACCGATCGCCCCGCGTCGAACAGCTGGGCGCCATGCCCGAAGTCGCCCACAATCGCTGTGCCCGGGTCAACCAGCCTGGTCCGCACGATGAAGACGCCGTTCTGCTCGAGGTCGTTCATCAGGCTGCCCTGGCCCATGAACGTGTAGTAGTCGGCCGGATTGATGATGAGTCCGTCAGCTGTGCACCCGACCTGCTCGACCTCATTGCAGGCGGCCAGGATTGTCGAGATGAACGGGCCCTTGTCGGTCATCCGCCCTATTTCCGGCATATTCAGCAGGCCGCCGTCCCCGCGGATGATGGTGTGGTTCTCAGCCGTGCCGAGGCGGACTATCAACCGGTAGTTGATAAATGACTCGAAAGTCTCAGGGTCCTCCCACAGCCCGGGCGGAACCCGCAGCCAGGCCGTGGTGGGCAGCAGCTCGGGAACTGGGGACATGTAGGTGCGGTTCGCTACCTCGGGCCGGACGTCGGCGAAGTTGACTTTCGGATCGTCCGGCAGGGCCGGCCCCTCGTGCCAGTAGTACTGGCGCGGGTCCCGGGACAGGTCGACGACCTTCAGCATATTGCGCGATGGATAGCGCGGCTTGCGCCGCGAGCTTGTCAGCGAATCGGTAATCGTCACGTCGAACTCTACGGATGCGTCGAGCCCATGCGCAGCGCAGGCCTCGGTGAAGACCCGTCCCGGCAGCTTCTGTGTCTTGCGCTCGGCAATTACGTCGGCCATCGTCCGCTGGATGTTTTCTGTACGCTGCATGATCGCCTGCCTCGTCCTAGCTCCTGTTTAAAGTTCGTGGTGCACGGGCTTGCGGGCGACGAATATTCCCCAGCCAAACTCGTGCCGGTCGATGGCGACCTGGATCTCCGCGCAGGACTCGGAGAAGGCCAGCACCCAGTCCCTGGCCGGGGCATCGGTCGTGAGTTCGGCACGCTCACGCGCCGACGCACCGAGCACGCGATAGGTCTGCCGGATATGGTTTTCGAGATTCCGGGCCAGGATGATCTGGAACCCGGCCTCCTGAAGGGCCTGCTGATAGCCGAGCAGTGAGTAGCCCCCGTTCCACTTCACCCGGTCGTAGACGTGCCGCCGGGCGCGGGGGCTGATCTGCGTCGAAGGCTGGAGAAAGTCGGAGCACGCGAAGATGCCGCCAGGCTGGAGCACCCGGTAGATCTCCGCATGGCTGCGCGGCTTGTCCGGCACGAGGAACAGGGCATCCTGGCTGACAACGTGGCTGAACGTCTCCGGCTCATACGGCATCTGCGTCGCCGAGCCCTGCCGGAACCCGATGCCCGCCGCGGCTTTGTCGCTTTCGGCGAGCCTGGACTGCGCGAACGCTACGCGCTCCTGGCTCAGGTCGAGCCCTTCGGCACGGCAGCCAAAGCGCTCGGCCAGGTACATCACGAAATTGCCACAGCCGCAGCCCACGTCAAGCACGCGGGCAGCGTCGTTGATCCCCGCCTCTGCCGCCAGCACGTCGGAAGTCCGCTCGGCGGCGGCGCGGTAGTCCTCGTCGTCGTCGCCGGCGAAGTACCCGGTGTGCAGAACGCCCTCGGCGTCCCAGAAGCTGAGATAAGTCTGGAGGGTCCGGTCAAAGAAGTCACCGACGTCGCTCTCGGTGTAGGGCTGGCTCGCCGATATCACCGGATTTTGCTCATGAGTCATTGGCTCTCGCTAATATCTGAGCCCCGCGCGGCATCGCCCTGCCTCACGCGAAGGTGTCCTTGCTGGTGGTCGCGAAGTGCGGCTGATCTGGGCCCATGACGCTGCCGCCGCCGTCGATCAGGTGCACGCAGCCGGTGATGAACGATGCCCGCTCGCTCGCGAGGAAGGCTGCCATGGCGGCGAACTCCTCCGGACGGCCGATGCGGCCAAGCGCGTTGTGCTTGCCCATGTTGTGCAAGGCGGCCTCGATGTCGTCATCCAGCCTCGCTGCCGCCCGCTCGACCATCTGTGTCCTGGTCGCACCGGGCGCCAGCACGTTCACGGTGATGCCCTGGCGGCCGACATCGGCCGCGAGCCCTTGAGCGAACCGCGCGACGGCGGCCCGGGTTACGCCGGAAACGGCGAGGGAGGCAATGGGCACGGTGGCCGTCTCCGACGTCACGAACAGCAGGCGGCCCCACCCAGCGGCCTGCAAGTGCGGCAGCGCCGCATGCGCCAGGTCTACGGCCGGGAGGAAGACGGTCTGCATGGCCTGCAGGTAATCCTGCGGGCCGAACCTCGTCGCCATGCCGGTCGGCGGGCTGGCGCCGCTGACCACCACTATGTGCAGCGCACCGAAGTCGGCCGCGACTTCGTCGACCCATCTGCGGGCCGCCTCCCGATCGGTGATATCAACGCTCGCGGTGCAGACGCGGCCGCGCGCGACCGCCTTGATGCTGCGCTCCGCGGCCTCGAGTCGGCCCGCATCACGCGCGCCGATCGCGACATGCGCACCTTCTGCGGCCAGTTCCCGGGCCACGGCGAGGCCAAGGCCGCTTGAGCCGCCCGCGATGAGCGCAACTTTGTCCTCAAGCCCGAGATCCAATCGCCGCCTCCTTCACCCGCCAGGCCGTCATTGCTCGCTGGCTGTACGCGGCGTTGCGGTGCCGACCTCGCGACGGCCGGCCAGGAACGTGCCGCCGCCGTTGCCGTAGCCATATTGCCGGAACATCGGCCAGGACAATGTCGCGGCCGTCAGCTTAGCGGGCCCGGAAAGGTGGGTCCTCCACGAATCATCAAGCTCCCTGATAATAGTGGCCCCGGTGCGGAACCGGTCCGGATTGCCGGTGACCGTGTGGTTGGTATGCAGCTCGATCAGCCGTCCGTCCATCGGATTTGCGGCCGGGTCGATGTCGCACATACGGAGCAGGGCAGCTATTGCCGCCGCCGGGCGGGAAATGAAGTCCTCGTAGCGCAGGAAACACGACTGGTCCGGATAGCGCCTGGTGATCGCGCGCGACGCGAGGTTGAAACCGTGCCAGTACGCGGTGCTCCGAGCCGATGACATCACATAGCAGTAGTCCTTGGGCTGGCTCCACGACTGCGCGACGGCCCTAGGGTCACGCACGAGGTGCACGAAGTAGGGCGTGATCCCCGCCAATTGCGGCAGCAGTGCCGCCTCGCCGCCGATCTTCGAGGTATCGACGATCACGCGCGCAGCGGTAAGGTCCGCGATGGCCCGGTAGGTCTGGGCCATCAGCGCGGCGTGCTCGCGGATCCCGTCACAGTGCAGCCCGCGGCTGAGCACGCGCCAGGTATGCCGTGTGCGGACGTACGCCCGCTGGCGGCCTACGACGGTGTCGGCCCATGCCCGCGCCGGGTAACCCGTGGTCCGGCCGGTCGCGATGAGCTGCGACCAGATCGGGCACTGGGTCAGTTCCAGACCGCATCCGCACCTGGAATTGGCGCCCCGGCCGGCCGCGTTCTTCCACAGGAAGTGCAATTCCCCGGCATGAAAGACGCCGGGTACCTCGCCCAGGATGTTGCCGATGATGGTACTGCCATTGCGGCACCAGCCGGTGATGTAGACGACCTTGAGAGGCGATCCGTTCACGGGGCCGACCGGCGTAGGCCGAGCCCCATGGGACCTGCGACCTTTCGTACGGCCGCTATCAGCTCGTCGCAGTCCGCTGTCGAGAGCGTGGAGGCCAACGGGACGTCCACTGCTTCCTGCATGTACCGGGTCGTGTTCGGGAGCATCGCCTTGATCGCCCGGGGCTCCTCCCCGTCAAACAGGAACCGCCAGTTCCAGTAGACGCGGACGTTGTTGTCCTGGTCACAGCCTAGGTTGCGGGCGTCAATGCCCTCGCAGCGCAGCGCGCGCGCAAACCACTGCGCATCAGGCACCCGGAACACTAAGGCCTCGCCGAGATACGCGCCCGGTGCCACCGGCTGCCGGATCGCTATGGCGGGCAGGTCGCTGAGCGCTGCCGCCACGTAGTCGTAGTTGCGGCGGAAGCACTGCAGCCGGATCGGGAGCCGCGTGAGCTCGGCGCTCAGCATGGCAGCGCGTATCTCATCCATCCGGAAGCTGAACAGCGGCAGGTCGAGGTCAGTTGCGATCGGCGGGTCGCTGTCGGGAAAGTGTCGCCGGACCCGCTGCTCATAGGCCCCGGAGAGCACGACCGCCCGGGCGAACAGCGCGCTGTCGTCGGTCAGCAGGAAGCCACCTTCCCCGCAGTTGAGCGACTTGTCCGACTGCGTGCTGAAGGCGCCGGCCAGGCCCAGCGTGCCCAGTTTGCGGCCGCTCAGCTCGGCGCCGAGAGCGGGCACGGCGTCCTCGAAGACCGGAACGCCCATCTCCGCGGCGAGGGCGCACACCGCATCCATGTCGGCCGCGAAGCCGCGCATGTGGACGACCATGATGGCCTTGATCTCCGGTGTCCAGCGGCGGCGCAGGTCGGCGAGGTCCATGTGCAGGTTCTCGTCCACGTCGACCAGGAACGGCTTGCACCCGGCGAGCACGACGGCGCTCGGCGTGGCGACGAACGTGAAGGCCGGGCAGGCGATGACGGCGCCCGGCGGAATCCGCGCGGCCATGATGGCCAGCGCGAGCGCGGTCGTCCCGCTCGAGGTAGCCAGCGCATGCTTGCTCCCGAAATACCGGCACAGCGCTGCCTCGAACTTGCCGCACTCAGTCTCGTGCGGCTCCCTGCAGTCGTAGCGGAAGTAGAGATGGCTGCGGATGGCCCGCAGGGCCGCTTCTTCGTCCTCCGGGCCGACGAAGACAGCTCCTTTGTCATAGGTCGGCCACGGGTCCCGTCGGACGGGGCTGCCACCGTCGATGGCCAGCAATCCGCTGTCGACGCTGACTCGGGGCGCTGTGCTCAGGACCTCGCTGTCGCTGCTCACCACGGCTCCTGTTAGGCGTAGAGCGCCAATGTAACTCAAACACCCTTAAGTCTGGAAGCGTAACCCAATGTCCGGTGCGCCCATCCCACCTATCTCTACCC
>Ga0102924_1006674_pt1 | contig 10772 bp, 12 predicted proteins | sample PaiPotPPM11metaG_FD_80116 | JGI IMG/M metagenome (GOLD analysis project Ga0102924, IMG submission 80116) | Iron sulfur acid spring bacterial and archeal communities from Banff, Canada, to study Microbial Dark Matter (Phase II) - Paint Pots PPM... ...
GAAGATCGTGAACAGTCACCTGGCCGCAGCGGTCGAGGGACGCGTGCTGATTTACATTCACAAACAGAAGCACCTGGAAGAGATACTCCAGCGCTATCCAGCCGAACATTATGTGATGATCGACGATAAAGCGCAAATCCTGGCTGACAGCAAGGCCATGCTGGGTAGTAAGCTAACCACGGTCTTTGTGCGCCAGGGCAAATACGCCCAGGAGGCGCTGCCTGCCAACTTTGTGCCTGCTATCGACGTAGATCATATTGGAGAGTTGCGTGCTTTTGCCGCAGAGCAGTTTCTGCGAGCTTGAATGCGCGGTGTTACTACACAGGGAGGTCAAGGAATGAAATTTCACATTAAAGAGCGCGCGTGGACCTTACGCGAAGAGTTTATCGTGCGCGACCAGGGCGGTCAGCCGGTTTTCAAGGTCAAGGGCAAATTTTTCCACATCGGCGACAATCTGCGCCTGCTCGACCTGGAGGAGCGCGCGGAGGCGGCGCACATCAAGCAGAGGGTGCTCGCGCTAACCCCGCATTACGAGATCTATCAGAATGGCGAGCGCTGGGCCAATCTGCACGAGAAATTGCTCCACCTGTTTGGCGAACGGTTTAAAATTAAACTAGAGAACGGCGAAGTCTATCATATTGAGGGGAATATCTGGAACTGGGATTTTACTGTCAGCGATGAGCGCGGCGACCTCTTAGCGCAAATTAGTAAGCGTATTTCGCTGTTTGAGGATAGCTACGCCGTCGATATCGCGCAGGGGGTCGATGTACCCTTGATGATTTCCCTGGCGATCGTCATGTCAATGATTCGCGAGCACCAGTCTGAGAAAGCACACGAATGAGGAGCAAGCACACAGCAAGGGTTCTGCTCAGCACCGGCGCCTGGAAAACGATCCTGCTGGACGCCTATGGACACCAGGAGATCGAGGCCTGTGGCGCGCTGCTGGGCAGGATAGATGAAGCGGGGAATTGGTACGTGGAAGAGGCAAGACCCTTGCGTAACATCTACGCGTCGCCCGTCTACTTTGAATTCGATCCTGCCGAGCTGCTGACCATTGATGTGGAGCAGCCCGGCAGGATGATTGGGGTCTACCATAGCCACCCGGCTGGGCCAGCTGTAGCCAGCTCTATCGACCGGGGGAATATGCAGCGCGTCAATGCGGAGCAGCATATTCCTTGGGTCTGGTTGATTGTCAGCGGCCCCTTTACCAGTCAGCCCACGGCTGAGCCAGGGGAGACGCTAGAGAGGATAGAAAGGGGGGAAACCATCTCGGCCAGGGGCCTGATAGCCTATCATCATTATCATGAAGCAGGCTTGCAGCAAATCGCGATCCAACACATCGATGGCGAAGATGCCAGGCCGCTTCAGCACCAGTAAAAAGCAATCTAAGACGATCAGATAGCAGAGTAGCCAGAGGCGGATAAATGCGCTATAATGAGCGCTGATAAATTCCTAGTGACCAGCGTAATCGGAGATGTGCAGCTCTTATCTTACTCTTGTTAATTTGCATAAAGGATCGGGAATGAAGTGCCAAAATTGTGGCAATGAATTAGGCCAGAATGAGGTGTTTTGCGGGCAATGCGGAGCACAGAACACCGTGCCAGCCCAGCCAACTGAGATGATGCAGGCCCCGGCACTCAGAAGCGGCCTTCTCAGCGACGGATACCGCAACCGCAGTGGTGCCTATTCGCCCACATCCAACCAATCATTTACTCCTGAGAACAGGCCACAATCGATGGCCCAGCAGGGGCCGCAGCAGGGCGGTGGCTTCTATCAGGACGCGACCGAAGCGGTTTCTATTATTCCAGGGACGCCCGCGAATTATCCCCAGGGATCGTATCCACAGCAGGGTTTTAGTGGCGGCTCGCTGCCTGGTGGATATGCGAATTCAGGGCAATTCGGCCCTCAGCAGCAACAGCCATTTTCCACCGGGAACTATTCCAACCCAACCTATCCACCCATGCAGACGGGGTTTGCCAATGGACAGTTTGGCCAGGGTAGTTATGGCACAGGCTCAGGTATAACGCCGCCCCAGAAACGCAATAGTGTGGTGATGGTCGTTGGCATTGTTTGTCTGGTCTTCGCGATCATTACGGTGGGTATCTTTGGCGCGCTCTTCGCATTGCGCGGCGGGAACAATGGCCAACCCACGCCGACGCCGGTTGTCCAGGCTACCGCGACAGCGACGCCGACGCCCAGCCCTACCGCGACAGCCACGCCTTCGCCAACAGCAGTGTCCACGCCCGCGCCCGACGCGAACTTTAGCTGGTGTACGACGTGCACGCAGAGCGGCTATTTGATCGAGTTCCCGAATGGCTGGTCCCAGGGTGCAACGCAGGATAGCCAGGGGACTCAGTTTACTGATACATCCCAGACGGATATCTACGCGGCGGTGAAGAATCCCAGCGGGGCCGCGTCGGCCAACGACTTGCTCACCGGCGATACCGGCGAGTTCAGCAGCCAGAACGGCTATACGCAGCCGCAACCCGCGCAGAGCGCGACGATTGGCGGCACAAACTGGAGCTATCAGACCTTCACGTACCAGCCCAACGGACAGACAGAACAGGTCAACGTTTATGCGACGATCTACCAGGGCAAGGGCTACGTGATTGAGTTGCAGGCCCAGCAGGCTCAATTCTCAACCATTTATGCCCAGTACTTTAGCCCGATGCTCACGCGTTTTCAATTTGTAGCGTCTGGGCACTAAGCTGTGAAAAACGAAACTGCAGGGTTTGACAAAGCATGTAAGCATGGGATACGCTAATTCGTGGTCAAACATGGACCGTAAAAACGGAACCGGAGAAGCAAGGCAGGTATGCTCTATACTCCGGCCACAAAGGGGTTCTGGGCGTTCCCCGGTAAAGACGCCTTCCCGTGAGGGATAAACTGCGCAGGAACAGGCACGGCACTCCCACGCTCGGTTGGTCAACCGGGATGGCGCACGCTGTGGATTTGGCGGAAAAAGGACAAGCACTATGTCTGTACTGGCTATCATTGGGGCTCAATGGGGAGACGAAGGTAAAGGTAAGATTGTTGACGAACTGTCGATGCACGCGGACTTTGTCGTACGCTATCAAGGGGGAAGCAATGCCGGGCATCGCGTCGTTCATGAGAAAGGTGAATTCGCCTTTCGCCTCGTTCCCTCGGGAATTCTCTTTCCCAATACCACCTGTGTCATTGGCAATGGCGTGGTGGTTGACCCCAAGGGGCTGCTCACCGAAATGGAGGAGTTGCAGGCTCAGGGCATTGATACCTCACATCTGCGTATCAGCGAACGCGCCCACGTGGTGATGCCATATCACTTCCTGCTGGACCGTCTGGAAGAAGAGGCCAGGGGTGCCGATAAGATTGGCAGCACCCAACGCGGTATCTCCCCAGCTTACGTAGATAAGCACGCGCGCATCGGTATTCGTATGGTAGACCTCCTCGACGTTGACACCTTCCGCTCCAAACTCGCCTCGATTCTCCAGCAAAAGAACCGCATGATCACCCAGATTTACGGTCAACCCCCGCTCTCACTTGAAGAAATCCACGGAGAATATTTCGGCTACGGCCAGCGTCTGCGCGAGCACATCTCCGATACCCAGGTCATGCTCCATGATGCCTTGTTTGAGCATAAGACAATCGTGTTGGAGGGCGCTCAGGGCGCACTGCTGGATATCGACTTCGGCACCTATCCGTACGTCACCTCATCCTCGACCATGGCCGCCAACGCTTCCAGCGGAGCTGGGTTGCCGCCGCACTCGATCGATCGTGTAATCGGCGTTTATAAAGCCTATATCACACGCGTGGGCAGCGGTCCCATGCCAACCGAACTCTTCGATGCCGCTGGCCAGCTCTTGCGCGAGTGTGGACACGAATACGGCACCAACACCGGTCGCGAGCGCCGCTGTGGCTGGTTCGACGCCGTGGCCGGGCGCTTTGTCGCACAATTGAACGGCTTGAATTCCGCCGTGATCACCAAGCTGGATGTACTCGATAAACTGCCGATCATCAAGATCTGCACCGCCTATCAACTGCGCGGCAAGCTGATTCACAACTTCCCAGCCACCCAGAGCGACCTGGCCGCCTGCGAACCAGTCTATGAAGAGATCGAGGGCTGGCAGTGTGATACTACCCACGTCAGCACCTATGATGAACTGCCCGCCGCCGCCAAACGTTACCTCCAACGCCTGGAAGAACTGCTAGAGACACCTATCTCGATGGTTTCGGTCAGCCCCCAGCGCGGGTGCACCATCCAGATCCAGGATATCCTGTCCATACCGGAGTACGATACACGCTATCCACGCAACGCGATGAGGTAAACTATCTTTGGAGGAACTCAACGATGTCGCTTGCTGAATTGCAAACAAAGCGGGACGAGATTTTGCAAACTGCGAAGAAGTACGGGGCCTTTAATGTTCGTGTTTTCGGCTCTGTCGCGCGCGGCGATGCGGATACAGAGAGCGATATCGATTTGCTGGTTGAAATGGAGCCTGGGCGTAGCCTCTTCGATCTCGGCGGCTTGCTCACAGACTTGCAAACGGTTCTAGGACGTGATGTCGATGTAGTAACGGAGAAAGGGCTGCGTGGACGTATTCGCGAACGAGTACTCAACGAAGCGGTGGCGTTGTGAGAGATACAACTGAACGTTTACGCGATATTCAGGAAGCGATAACGCGGATCTTCAAATATACAGACGCAGGGCGCAAGGTATTTGATGAGGATGAGCTCATTCAAACCTGGATAATCCATCATCTTGAAATCATTGGCGAAGCCGCACGCGCGATTCCACAGGATTTTAGAGAACTGCATCCAGAAATCTCTTGGGGTCAGATCAGCGGTATGCGCAATATCCTCATTCACATGTACTTCGGCATCGATCACGATATCGTGTGGGCAGTAGTGGAACGAGATTTACCCCACCTTCAGCAAGTGATCAATGCTCTCTTAAATCCTGGTAGTGGCCAAGCTTAGGCTTGTAGAGGGGGCTGATGATTAGGAGAGACGAGCCGATCCTGCTGCTCACATGGGCCTCTGGCTGCCTCGACGCGCTCAGCTACGTGGGCCTGGGGAAGGTCTTCGTCGCTAATATGACTGGCAATACCGTCTTGTTTGGCCTGGCAATTGCTCAGGGAGATCAACTCACCATCCTGCGCTCCCTGACCGCCCTGCTCGGCTTTGCTCTGGGTGCCATGTGCAGTGCGTTTTTGGTCGAGCGCAACTACGAACGACCGCGAGGCACCTGGACGCCACGGGTCGTCCTGGCTCTGGCTATCGAGGCGTTTCTGTTGCTCATTTTTGCGCTCGTCTGGCTGCTAGCCAAACATGGACCACAAGTGAACCTGATAATATATTTGCTGATCGTAATCTCCGCCCTAGCAGTGGGCCAACAGAGCGCCGTCGTTACCAGCCTCGGCGTCCCTGGCGTCTCAACCACCTATATCACCGGCACAATTACCACGCTGATGACCGCTATCGGGCGGCGGCTCTTTATCCATACACAGGAGCCACCCACTGTTGCAAACACTGTGGATGCTCAAATAGAGCAGCAGAAACCAGTCCGTTTGGCCTTTGTCTGGCTGATCTATATCGTGGCCGCCATCGTCACCGGGACCGGCCTGATCCACTTCTCAGCCCTGGTAGTGTTCTTGCCGTTGATCGCTGTGGTGGCGGCGATACTCTCTGCGCTACCGCGGCAATCTTCGTGAGGTAGCTTCGTCCAAAGGATAGATAACTTCCGCTCGCGGTGTATCGGCAGCAAATGCTAGTGCAGCATAGATTGCTTCAAGTTGCTACCCCAGCGGCTTCTTCGCCATCGCGCTCCCACTGCGCGGGTATTGCGCCGGGCACGATTTCACCAGCTCCCACACCAATATTCTACGGCCATCATTCAGGCCGGGCAATGTAACTGGCAGATCAGCCTTGAGGGTAAGGCCGAGTACACGGGCGGCACGTTTGCCCTGTTCGAGTTCCTCGCTCAGTTCGCCCTTTTTGGGCAGGAGAATCTGCCCACCGACGCGACAGAAAGGAGCGGAGTACTCTAGCAGCGCGGGCAGCGAGGCCACGGCGCGCGCGGTGACGAGATTGAAGGAGCCACGATACTCTGGCTTGTGAGCTAATTCTTCGGCGCGTCCGTGGATGGCTTCAATGTGCTGTAAACCCAGTGTCTCGATAATGTGGCGCTGGAAGTTGACCTTTTTGCCAGTGGCCTCTAGCAGGACAATCTCCCACTCTGGGCGCGCGATCTTGAGCGGCAGGCCCGGAAAGCCCGCACCAGCGCCAATATCGAGCACTTGCGCCTGCTCGGCCTTATACACCTCTAGCAGCGCGAGCGAGTCGAGGAAGTGTTTGAGCAGAACCTCAACGGGATCGGTAATGGCGGTCAGGTTGACGCGCGTGTTCCAGTCGAGCAATTCCTGGCGCAGTTGCATCAATTGTGGGATCTGCTCTGAACCGACGAGTCGTTGGAGCGCGGCCACGATTTGCTGTTCGGCTAGGGGCGCGTTGGTGTAATTGTCTTGTCGCATAAATACTTAGAAATTTTAACGTGATGGATGTTGCACATCTAGAAATGCTTCTGACAGAGAACAGCAATTCCCTCGCAACTTATCCTCATGCTTCCGTAAAACATTAACGACAAGTGTTGCTCTGTCTTCAATAGGGATGCGCATCGGAATACGCAAAATAATGACACCAGCTGTTGGATTGCCTTCATCTAAGATTAATCGCTCGAAATCTTTATCCGAGGTAATGAGCAGTGCATTTTCTTTCAATGCATTCGCTCGAATTTCTTTATCTGCTGCTGTACGAGCAACATACTCTACTATGTGGCCTTCCGCTCGGATACGTGAGGCAATTTTTTGTGGCACATTCACATCTATACGAATTTTCATGCAGTGGGTTCACTCAGCGGATAGATTTCTTCGGCTCTAAGCCTACCTGCTGCAAATGCCAATGCGGCGTGAATTGCATCCAGGGTCAAAGTTGGATACTCTTCCAGGAGTTCAGCAACAGTTGTCCCACCTGCTAACTCATCAAGAATCTGCTCGACTGAGATACGGGTTCCCTTAATAGCTGGCTTACCGAAAAGAATGGTGGGATCTGAAGAGATAAAATTTCGATAATCTGGCATATGTTTTCCTCTCAGCTAAACAGGTACTCTTTGCCGATCATTGTACCATATGTTGTCGTGACAGAGTCAAGGAGGATATGAGTCAGTGTATCTTCAAAGCGTATTTACTAATGAGAGAGGAAAATGATCACCTCCTTCTCAACATGTTTACCTAAACAGTACAAACATATAAGGAGGAAAAGATGAAAAAGAGAAAAATTTTTACACGCGTGCTGGCGGCGCAATGGTGCCTGTTGATGCTTGGAGCTCTTTTGTTGCTCTCAGCCTGCGGTGGCTCTTCAAGCCCAGGCTCTCAGCCGAATAGCACACCGTCCAATGGAGGTTACAGCGTCATCCAACTGCTGAATCAGGAGAGCCACTTCTTGTTGGCACCATCGAAACGGTAAAAATTGCTGAGTGATAGTTATGCGGGAGAAGTGCGAAACGCTTCTCCCGCATAACTATCACTCAGCAAAGAATAATAGACACACTACACAATAAACTTCCGCTTGCTACTCAGGTAATCCACCAGCAGATACTCGCCGAGGTTATTCTTATCGGCGAAGAATGTGCGACCGTGATTGATGGAAGAGAGCTGGTTGACAAAGGCGACCATCCAGCGATCATCCTCAAGCATAAAGGTGTTGATGGTGATATTGTCACGCGAGCAGCGCTGCACTTCTAAGAGGGCCTGCTGCTCGGCGTAGGGATTGGGCGGGTAGCCAAATTGCCACTCGTCGTCCTCATACCAGACGGTCGGGCCGCCATCGGTGATCAGGATGATCTGTTTGTTGACGCCGTGCTGGCGGGCCAACAATTGGCGTGAGAGCATCAGGCCGTGCGCCAGGTTGGTGCCGGTGCTGTTATCCATACGGCTCATCTCGATCAACTCGTGCGGCTTGTATTCGCGCGCGACGAAGGAGAAGCCAACGACGAACAGGTTGTCACGCGGGAACTGCGAGCGGATAAGGCTCTCCATGGCCACGGCGACCTTCTTGGCGGCCTGCTGACAGCCGTTGTAGACCATGCTCATGCTCATGTCGATCAAGAGCACAGTCGAGGACTGCGTGGTGAATTCCGTGCGATAAACTTCGAAATCGTCCTTCTGCAACTGCACCGGCGTGCCGACACCGTTGCGGTGAATGGCGTTCATGACGGTCTTCTCCAGATCGAGCAGGAAGGGATCGCCAAATTGATACCCCTTGCTCTCGTCGGTGCGCTCGCCGCCGGTCCCTCTAAACTGGCTGATGTGGCGCCCGAAGCCGTCGCGTTTGAGTTTGTTGAAAATGTCCTGCAGGGCCTTCTGGCCGATCTTGCGAATGCCGCGCGCGGTTAGTTCCCAACGATTGCCGCGCTTTTGAATATAGCCAGCCTCTTCGAGCGTGCGCATCAGCTCTTTGAGCTGTTCGACCGACTGATATTCGTCGTCGCCCAGCAGGTTTTTGACCTTGTCGCTGTCGATGGCCTCCAGGTTGTCCATGCGCCTGGCTTCCTGGAACTGGTCCTCCAGACCCTCCATTTGCTGCAAACGGTTCATCATGCGCATGGCCTCATTGAAGGGCAGCGTCTCGTCGCCCTTGAAAGGGAAGCGCGTGCGGAACTCTCCCATGGGCGAGACGGCTTCAAGATTCTGGGCCAGTTCCATCATATCGACGCGAATGCGATCGTCGCCCAGCAGTTGATCCATCAACTCCTGCAACTCCTGGCGCTGTTCGGGCGAAAGATTGTCCATAATGCCCTGCATGGCCGCTTGCTGCTGGCGCATCTGCTCGATCAAATCATCGAGCGAATTGACGCCGGGGAAGTAGTCGCCGTACTTTTGCATAAACGAGTCGAAGTCGGGTTCCAGGCCCTGCTGGCGCTCTTGCAGCATCTTATTCAGTTCGCGAATCATCTCGCGCAACCTGGCAATGTCTTCGGGGGTCATATTCTGCAACGACTGCTGCATGCCCTGGAAAAACTGCTGCATCATCTGCTGCTGCAAACTGGCCAGCAACTCCTGGAACTTCTCACGCGCCTCTGCATCCATGAAGTCGTAGTCAGTGAGCTGCTTGATCTGCCCGGGCACATCGTTGGGCAGCCCGTCCAGAAACTCGCGCTTACGCTGGGCGATCATCTCCAGCATGCGCTGCCTTTGCTCTGGCGACAGCTCATCGCCCGCAGGCGCGTCACCTTGTCCGGATTGGCTCATCTGACCAGACTGAGCGCCTTGTCCCGTTTGCGAGGACTGACCAGGCTGACCCATCTGGCCCGCTTGCGACGATTGGCCCGACTGGCCAGATTGTCCCTGCGCGCCGGACTGAGCATTCTGTCCCGCCTGCTCACCATCCGCGCGCGCCTGTTCCTGCTGTTCGCGCTGATACCTCTCGCGCAATTGTTGGAGACGCTGTTGGATCTCCTCTGGCAAAGGCTGCGAGCCAGGTTGCTGGCCCTCTGCTCCGGATTGCGGTTGCTCTCCAGGCTGGTCGCCCTGCTGTGATGAGCCTGGCGGCTGATCCTGGGGCGCGTCAGACCCGTCCAGGCGCCGCTGAATGCCCTCGCGCTCGATTTGCTTGATCTCCTCAAGCCGTTTGCGCAGGTCATCCATCACGCCTGAGGCCATATTGTAGCGGTTGAGCTGTTGCTGACGCTGGTTGCGCATGCGTTCCATCAACTCGCGCAGGCCCATCGTGCGGCGACCATCCTCGTTGCGCACACCATCCTGCATCAGCCGACGCAGGGCCTGTTGCAGATTGCCACCCTCCACATAGTCGTCGGCCAGCGCGTTGAGAATATCGTCGGCATCCAGCCCCTCAATGCGCTGGGTACCATCCCAGCGCGAATACCCAAAACGATTCTTTTGAAAGCGTTTGAACATGCTTCGGCTCCTTAGCGCGAAAACACTTGACCTTTCGGCTTGCTTCTGTACTGTTCCTCAATGTGCGGGCGGTCTAGCTATGGCTTGATTACGACCCGCGTGAGGATACTGCAATTAGCGCCGGTAACGCACTTTGCCGTTGACTTGATCCTTATTCAGACGCCGGTTGAGATGCAGACCTTCGAGGATGAATTCGACCGCTGAGGCAATGCTCGCGGGACCGCCCTTGCGCGCTTCCAGCTTGTCCACGGCCTTGCTCAGTCCACCCACGCGCGCGAGCTGGTTGACGTACTCCATTGAGGAGAGATCGTCGCCGACCTGGACGTTGAGGCCGCGTTCAAAGCCCGCGACCAGTTGATCGAATTCGCGCACTTCGAAGTATTCGCCAAAGACCTCGGTGATGGCCGTGTTAATCAGCTTCTGCACCACGCGATCCTCTTTGATATCGCCGACCGTGTCCAACTCGATCTTGCCACAGGTCGAGGCCATGATGGCGGAGAGATCGCTGATACGCGGAGCAATCTGGCGCTCTTTGAGACGCAGAGCGCGCCGGCTGGCGTTGCTCAGCACGTTCTCGTAGTTCGAGATCGAGACACGCACGCTCACGCCGGAGCGCTGGCTGATGTCGTTGCTCTTGCGTGCCAGATGCGTGATTTGCGCGATAACCTCTTTCATGAACTGCGGGTAGACCACGTCCAGGTTGTCACCGTTGAAGTGGTTGCTCTCCGTCTCCATGATGCTGATTTCGTGCTCCAGCACATAGGGATAGTGCGTGCGAATCTCCGAGCCGACGCGGTCCTTGAGCGGCGTGATGATGCGCCC
>Ga0102924_1006676_pt1 | contig 10770 bp, 7 predicted proteins | sample PaiPotPPM11metaG_FD_80116 | JGI IMG/M metagenome (GOLD analysis project Ga0102924, IMG submission 80116) | Iron sulfur acid spring bacterial and archeal communities from Banff, Canada, to study Microbial Dark Matter (Phase II) - Paint Pots PPM... ...
CAGGCTGCCGGGCCAGTACGGGATGGCCGTCCAGCCACTCCCACAGCTCGGCTCGCTCGGCGGCGGCCAGCTGCCGGTCGCGGGCGCGATCGCCCACCGGCCCGACCAGACGCCCGACCACCGCCCGCGTATCGGTACCGACCGACTCGGTGAGGATCTGGTCCAGCGTGGCCAGGGATACGGTGACGTACTCGCCCGGCATTCGGCTCAGGCCCAGCAGATCGGCCAGCGCGGCCTGCTCGCGGCCATCGAGAGGCCCGACCCGTACCCGGGTCACCGGACGGCCCGAGGACAGCCGGTCGTGGGCCGCCCGCCACAGCGGAGCGAGTTCGGCGGGCAGCTCCGGCACGCGGTTCACAACGGGAGCATAGGCAGCCGGCGGGATAAACGGCGTTTTTAACAAGGCGCGGCCGGCCTCGTATAGCTACTGGACCAGGTGGCGAGGCAGCCGCAGGCGGCGCCATGGACATTAAGGTCGTTTAAGATCCGCCAGCCTGGTCAGTGCTGGCGCCATGGACTGCGGAGGGGGAGCCGTGGCGGAGGAGCGCGACAGCAGTTTCGGGCAGCTGCTCCGGCGACTGCGCAACCAGGCCGGGATGACCCAGGAGGAGCTGGCCGAGCGGGCCAGCATCAGCGCCCGGTCGGTGAGCGACCTGGAGCGGGGCACCACCCTGACCACGCGCAAGGACACGGCTCGTTTACTGGCCGACGCGCTGCGGCTGACCGGGTCGGTCCGGGAGGCGTTCGAGGACGCGGCCCGTGGCCGGTCCCCGGCGGCCGGGTTCTCGGTCGGCGGCGTGGCCGGGGCCATGCGGACCATGCCGCGCGACATCGCGGCGTTCACCGGCCGGGCGGTCGAGCTGAGGCGGCTGGCCGAGGCGGCCACCGGCTCGGGCGCCGTGGTCGGCATCCATGCCATCGGCGGCATGGCCGGGGTCGGGAAGACGGCCTTCGCGATCCACGCCGCGCACCAGCTCAGCGACCGGTTCCCGGACGGGCAGCTGTTCCTGCCGCTGCACGGGCACACCCCCGGGCAGCAGGCGGTGGCACCGGCCGATGCCCTGGCCAGCCTGCTGCTGACGGTGGGCGTGGCGGCGCAGAAGATCCCGGCCGACCTGGACGCCAGGGCCGCGCTGTGGCGCGATCACCTGGCCGGGAAGCGGATGCTGGTGGTGCTGGATGACGCGGTCGGCACCGAGCAGGTCCGGCCGCTGCTGCCGGGCACGGCCGGGAGCCTGGTCCTGGTCACCAGCCGCCGGCACCTGACCGCCCTGGAGGGTGCCAGGGCCATCAGCCTGGATGTGCTGCCGCCGGACGAGGCAGTGCTGCTGCTGGTCCGGCTGGCCGACCGGCCCGCGCTGGCGGCCGACGACCCGGCCGTCGGGCAGATGGCCGAGCTGTGCGGGTTCCTGCCGCTGGCCATCGGCATGGTCGCCCGCCAGCTGGCCCACCACGCCAGCTGGACCGCGGCTGACCTGGCCGCCGACCTGGCCGCGGCGCGCGACCGGCTCGGGCTGATGACCAACGAGGACCTGTCGGTGGCCGCCGCCCTGGACCTGTCCTACGCCGACCTCACGCCGGGCCAGCAGCGGCTGTTCTGCCGCCTGAGCCTGCATCCCGGTACCGAGATAGATGCCTACGCCGCGGCGGCGCTGGACGAGACCGACCGAAGCGCGGCCCGGCGCAACCTCGACGGCCTCTACGACCACTACCTGGTTACCGAGCCGGCCAGGGGCCGCTACCGGCTGCACGACCTGATCCGCGAGCACGCCAGGGCGCTGGCCGCCGCCGCTGAGGACACCGGTCCCGAGGCCGCCACGCTGCGCCTGCTCGACTACTACCTGCACACGGTCCAGGCCGCCGACCAGCACCTGGCCCGCCGGGCCTCGGCCGCGGCGCCGGACCTGGACTCGCGGCCGCCGGCCAGCGTTCCCGACCTGTCGGCCCGCGCGGACGCGGTGGCCTGGATGGAGGTCGAGCGGCTCAACCTGCACGCGGTGGTGAGCCACGCGGCCACCCACGGCCGGCCCGGGCATGCCGTCGCGATCGCGGCGGCGCTGCACGGCTTCCTGCGCACGCACGGTCACTGGGATCAGGCGCTGGCCCTGCACCAGATCGCGCTCGGCCTGGCCCGCCAGCTGGGTGACCAGGCCGCCGAGGCCAGCGCCCTGGCCGACCTCGGCGACATGCAGTACATGACCGGCGACTACGCGGCCAGCGCGGACAGCCTGGGCCAGGCGCTGGAGGTCTGCCGGGCCGAGGGCAACCTGCTCGGCGAGGCCGAGGCCCTGCGGCTGCTGAGCTACGTGCAGTTCGAGACCGGGGAGATGACCGCGGCCACGGCCAGCCTGCACCGCGTGCTGGACTGCTTCCGCCAGCTGGGCGACCGGGCCGAGGAAGCCATCACGCTGGGCGCGCTGGGCGTGGTCCAGCAGGCCATGGGCGATTACGAAGCGGCGATGAGCACCCAGGAGCAGGCCCTGGCCCTGCACCGGGAGCTGGGCAACCGGACCGGCGAGGCCAACGCGCTGAACTACCTGGGCGCGGTCCAGCAGACGGCCGGGCAGCACGCGGCCGCGGCGGCCAACCAGGAGCGTGCCCTGGTCCTGCACCGTGAGCTGGGTAACCGGTTCGGTGAGGCCAACGCGCTGAACTGGCTGGGCATGGCCCGGCAGTCGGCCGGTGACTTCGCCGCCGCGGCGGCCAGCCAGGATGAGGCGCTGCAGCTGTATCGGGAGCTGGGCCATCGCATGGGCGAGGCCAACGTGCTCAACTGCATCGGCCAGCTGAACCAGGCCACCGGCGAGTACGCGGCCGCCGCCGCCAGCCTGGAGCAGGCGCTGGGCCTGTTCCGTGAGCTGGGAATCCTGCAGGGCGAGGGCGAGGTGCTGAACAGCATGGGCGAGCTGGCGCTGGCCGCCGGTGAGGTCGGCCGGGCCCGCGAACGCCACCAGCAGGCGCTGGCGCTGGCCGAGCGCATCGACTCGCGACCCGAGCAGGTCCGCGCGCTCGAGGGCCTGGGCCGGTGCCAGGTTCAGCCCTCAGAAAGAAAGACGTCGTGAATCCGGTGAAACTCCTGCCACCGTGCCCAGCATCAAGGTCGATCCGTCCGGACAGGCCACGTTAGGGGTCCGGGCACCCACAGCGGAACTGTGAGCGGAGCTGTGAGTGACCTTCATGGAGTGTGAACGCCGCGCTTTCTAGCGTCATCGACATCGCTGACGCCTAGAAAGGATCCACGCCAATGCTCCAGCACCACTCCTCTGTAAGCGGTCGCGGGCGGCGGTCAGCCCCGCTCCTGACCCTCGCCGCCCTCGCCACCATCGTCAGCCTGTCGATCCCGGCCGGCCGGGCCGGCGCCGCCACCCGGCCGGCCGGATCGACCGGGCACCAGGCCCGGGCCTGCCGGGCCTACCGGAGCTCGGAGACGGCCGGCATCCGGGCCGGCGTCGACCTGGCCGCCGCCGCCAGCCAGGCCACGGCCGTCGGGCAGACCGCCCCGGCCTGGAAGACCGTGGCCCGGGCCCTGAGCTCCCAGCAGCGCCTGCCCGACGCCATGCTGAGCCGGGCTCAGATCCGCACCTTCGGGCAGGACGCGGCCGTGGTCGGCCAGGCCTGCGCCGCCGCCGGCGTCCCGGCCGGCGCAACGGCCAGGGGCGGCGCGCCGGCCGCCGCGGCCGCGCTCAACGCGAACACCGCCACCGCCTGGACCTACTTCACCAACAACACCTCGCTGACCGCGGTCCAGGTGGCCGGCCTGGAGGGCAACCTGCTGTACGAGTCGGGCGGCGCGCTCAACCCGGCCGTCGTCCAGGGCAAGTGCCAGCTGCCCCCCGGCCCGTGCGGGGTGGGGATCGCCCAGTGGACCGATCCGGGCGGCCGGTTCAGCAGCCTGGAGAAGCTGGCCGCCAGCGAAGGCGTGGCCTGGAACACCCTGTCGGTCCAGCTCCAGTTCGTGTGGCAGGAGCTGACCAGCGACTCCGGTTACGGCCTGGCCGCGCTGAAGGCCTGCACCACGACCGCCTGCGCCACCCAGGTGGTCATGAAGGACTACGAGCGCCCGGCCGTGCAGTCCACCAACTGCTCGGCCAGCCCGCAGCCCTCGTACTGCTCCCGCCTGGCCGACGCCAGCCAGCTCCTGAGCACCTACGGCAAGGCCGCCCCGGCCAGCGCCGTGCAGATCGTGCGGAATCCCAAGGGCCCCGGCTACTGGCTGGTGTCCAACCAGGGCGGCGTCTACTCCTACGGCGGTGCCCCGTTCTACGGCAGCGCGGCCGGGCAGTCGTACTTCGCCGGGCAGCGAGCGGTGGGCATGGTGGTCGACGCGGCCGGGACCGGTTACTGGATCATCTCGGCGGGTGGCGGGGTGTACTCCTACGGGAGTGCGCCGTTCTTCGGGAGCGCGGCGGGGCAGTCGTACTTCGCCGGTCAGCAGGCCGTGGGGATGGTGCTGGACGCGGCCGGCACGGGTTACTGGATCATCTCGGCGGGTGGCGGGGTGTACTCCTACGGGAGTGCCCCGTTCTACGGCAGCGCGGCGGGTCAGTCGTACTTCGCCGGTCAGCAGGCGGTCGGCATGGTGCTGGACGCGGCCGGTACCGGTTACTGGATCATCTCGGCCTCGGGCGGCGTGTACTCCTACGGCAGCGCCCCGTTCTACGGCGCCCCGGACGGCCAGTCCTACTTCTCGGGCCAGGCGGCGGCGTCCATGGCCGAGTCGGCCGACGGAGGCGGCTACCTGGTCGTGTCCGCCGACGGCGGCGTCTATGCCTACGGTGACGCCACCTACTCGGGCGGCGGCGTCTGACCGCGCTTGTGAGACTCTGTCCGCCCGCCGGCGGCCGGGAGTGCCAGGGGGGCCTCCCGGCCGTCTGGCTTGTGGCGGGCCGAAGGGTTGCACGGGCGCGACGGGTGGTAATACCGCTGTGGGAGCACACTAACGTCCGAAAAATACGGAAAGCGAGAAGTCCATGGCCGGACTGACACCGCGGGTGGATCCCACTGACATGCTGGGCCGCGTCGGGCGCCACTGGGGCTGGATCATGGCCTTCGGAATCGTCACCGTGCTGGCCGGCATCCTGGCGCTGGCCTGGCCGGGGCCGACCCTGCTGGTCCTGGCCGTACTGTTCGGCGTCCAGCTGGTGTTCCTGGGGGTGTTCAGGTTCGTGTCCGCCTTCGGGCCGGACCTAGCGGCCGGGCCCCGGTTCCTGTATGCCCTGCTGGGCCTGCTGTCGCTGATCATCGGCCTGTACGCGCTGCGGCACGTGCTGATCACGATCCTCGCGCTCGGCCTGCTGCTGGGCATCTTCTGGGTGGTCAACGGCGTGGGGGAACTGTTCAACGCTCTGTCGCACCGCGAGATGCCGCACCGGCTCTGGATGGGCGCGCTCGGCGTGCTCAGCATCCTGGCCGGGCTGGTGCTGCTGGTCTACCCCGGCCTGTCCCTGGTCGCGCTGGAGGTGATCGTCGGGGTCTGGCTGCTGATCTACGGCTTCACCGAGATCAGCGTGGCCAGCCAGGTCCGCCGGGCCGTCCATCACCCCGCCTGAGGGGGCCGGGCACCTGGCAGCCCGTCCACCATCAGGCCGATGGTGAAGTCGAAGCGGTCCTCGATGGTTCCGGCGGTGAGCTCGGCGGCGTAGCGCTTGGTCTGCGGGAACGTGTCGGGCAGCGCGGCGAACCGGCGCAGCAGCTCGTCGCGGCTCACGACCCAGTCGTCGTCGCTGCGGCTGATCCGCCGGCGGGCCAGCGAGACCTCGAGGCTGTTGGCGTTGATGTAGAGGGTCAGGGAGTCGATCGCCCAGGCGGCGGCCTGCGGGTCGATGCCCCCGGCCAGCAGGATGGCCAGCATGCCCTCGCTGACGCGCAGCGTGTCCAGGTTGGACGGGGCGGCGGCGAAGGCCGCCTGGGAGATGCCCGGGTACCGCAGATACTGGTCGCGCAGCCGGGTGCAGACGCTGATGATCTGCTGCCGCCAGCGGGCCGGGTCCGGCTCGGGCAGGCTGACCTGGGCGCACAGCCGGCCGATGAGCAGCTCGTCCAGGTCCTCCTTGTTGACCACGTGGGCGTAGAGCGACGACGGTCCCGTCTCCAGCGCCGTGGCCAGCCGCCGCATGGTCAGGGCCTCGTAGCCCTCTGTCTCCACGATGGCGAACGCGGTGCTGATGATGGCCTCGACCGTGATCGGCTGCTTGCGCCCGCCGGACGGCCCGCGCCGGGCCGCGGGGGCGCCCGAGTCAGTGCCGGTCTGGTGCCGCGCGGCGCGCCGCTGCTGCGGGGTCGGTGACATGCGGGCAGTCTAGCGAACTGGCGAACAGTGTTCTGCATTACAAAGAACACTGTTCGCCTTGATAAGAACGCTGCTCTGATATAGAACAGTGTTCGTGTCCACTGACCAGCGCACATCTCAAGCGCCCAGCTATCCCAGCTATCCCCGCTATCCCCGCTCAACTACCGCCCTCACGCTGCCGCTGCGCACCGCGTGGCTCGTCCTGGTCGTCGTGGTCCTGGCCGACATCATGGATCTGCTCGACTCCAGCGTGGCCAACCTGGCCGGCCCCTCCATCCGCGCCGACCTCGGCGGCGGCCAGGTGACGGTGCAGTGGGTGCTGAGCGCCTACACCGCGGCCTTCGCCCTCGGCCTGGTCACCTCCGGACGGCTCGGCGACCTGCTCGGCCGCCGGCGGCTGTTCCTGCTCGGCATGACCGGCTTCACCCTGGCCTCGCTGGCCTGCGGCCTGGCCCCGGGCGTGGTCTTCCTGATCGTCGCCCGCACGCTGCAGGGCCTGTTCGGGTCGGTCATGATCCCGCAGGGCCTGGCCCTCATGAAGATCGTTTTCCCGCGCCAGCACCTGCGCCGGGCGCTGATCCCGGTCGGCCCGCTGATGGGCCTGGCCACGGTGGCCGGGCCCATCCTGGCCGGCTGGCTGCTCCACCTGGACCTGCTCGGCAGCCAGTGGCGCTCCATCTTCCTGATCAACGTCCCGTTCGGCCTCATCGCGGTCGCGCTCGGCTGGCGTGTCCTGCCCCGCCGCGGCGGGGAGGACCCGGCGGCCCGGCTCGACCTGACCGGCGTTGGCCTGCTCACCGCGGCCTCGGCCCTGCTGATCATCCCGCTCATCCAGGGGCGCGACCTCGGCTGGCCGGCCTGGACCTACGGCATGATGGGCGCCGCGGTCGTCCTGCTGGCCCTGTTCGTGGTCTCCGAGCGGCGCAGCCGGCACCCGGTCATCACGCCGTCGCTGTTCCGCCAGCGCAGCTTCGTCGTCGGCCTGGTCATCGTGGCCGGGTTCTTCGCCTCACTCAGCGCGTTCGTCCTGGTCATCAACCTGCTGCTGCAGCTGGGCCTGCACTGGACACCGCTGCGGACCGGCCTCACGCTGATCCCCTGGGCGCTGGGCACCGCGGTGGCCGTGCTGCTGGCGGGCGCGGTGCTGGCCGAGAAGCTGGGCCGGGCCAGCCTGCACCTGGGGCTGGGCATCTCGGTCGTCGGCTTGGTGGCCCTGTGGTGGTCGGTCGCGCACTGGGGCGCCGACAGCACGGTCTGGAGGCTGGCCCCCGCGCTGGCGCTGACCGGCTTCGGCTCGGGGCTGGTGTTCGTCCCGATGGTCGACTTCATCCTCGGCGATGCCACCACCGACGAGGTCGGCACCGGCGCGGGCATGCTCAACGCCGTCCAGCAGTTCGCGGGCGCGCTAGGGGTCGCCGCCCTGGGCACGCTGTTCTTCGCCAGGGTCGGCCACCCGACGGTTCACTCCTACCTGGCCGCCGCAGAGCTGGTCTTCGCCATCGCGGCGGGCCTGAACTTCCTGACGCTGCTACTGGTGGGCCTGCTGCCCCGGCATGCTCAGCAGACGCACGGCTGAAGTCGCACAGCGGAGCAGGGCCCGCGTCGTGCGACCGCGAGTTCTCCTGTTAAGGAAGACTCTGGACCGACAGGTCAGGGCGGCGGTCCGGGCCTTGGCGCCTCCACGACGACATCGACGTAGGTGCCCGCCTGAACCTCCGCGCCGGGCGGGGGAGTCTGGGACACCACGGTGGGCGTGGCGACGGTGGCGCTCGTGACCGTCTGAGTGATCCGGATGGCCAGCCCCGCGGCGGTGAGGGCCGTCGCTGCGGCCGCAGGCTCGTCCCCGACGACGTTGGGTACCTGGGTCTGAGTGAGCGGCACGATGCCAGGGCCGAAGATGTCGCCGACCGAAACGAACAAGCTGATTCCTGTCACGGTGGTGACTACCCGGACCGCCGATATCACCGCCGTCGGCGTCAGCTCAAAGTGGTGCTTGGCGAGTTCGGCGGCCGCCAGCGGGCTGATGGCCTTATTGGCCTGCGCCTCCAGCATGGCGCTCACCGCAGCCGCGGCCCAGCCCGCCACCAGGGAGGCATAGATGCCGGGCGCCCCGGGGACGGTCAGCACCGGACCGGGGCTGGCCGATACCGTCGCGGCCAGGACTCGCGAGGTATCCACTGGGTCACCGGACGGTCCGACGGCCAGGGACATGGTAAGCGCGCAGGAATAATGGGCGACGAAGAAGAACCACTCCCGCACGCTGATGTTCGCGGTCAGCGTCACGCTGATGGCACCGGGGCCGAGGCTCAGTGCAGCCGTCAGAAGTGTCACCGACTCGGGGATCAGCAAGCCGGCTGACAATACGCCGGCGGCCAGGCGCACGTTGTCAGGCACTTTGATGCTGGTCCCGGCGAAAGAGGCGGCCAGGGCGTTCAGCTGCGCTGGCGTCATCGCCACGCTCCCCGGCTCCTGGCCGGGCGCGATGGTCAGGGCCAGGCTCGCCGGGGAAGCGCCGGGCAGGGCTACCTGGCCGGACCGGAACAGGTCGCCGCCGGCCGGCTCGGTCACCAGCATCGCCGACCCGCCCGCGGGGGGACCGGCCAGCTCGGCAAAGGTCAGAGTCAGCGGGGCCTGGCCCGAGCCGGATGTAACAGTGCCCGCGAAGTTGGGACCACCGGGGCTGCTGCCGTCGGGCGGCGGAGGAACCCAGATGCCGCCCCGGACGGCCGGGTTGAAGATCCCCGCGAGATCCAAGAATCCGATCTCGACTGCATAGGCCATGGCGCCTCCCGGCCGGAGCCCTGGCCTTCTTCTACCTCGCCGCGCGGACCCCGGTCAAGGCCGCGGCCGGCCAGGTCGGCTCCTCGATCCCAGACCGCCGCGAGGAGGGCACGCAGCGCGTGCCCTCCTCGTCGTGGCCGTCGGGAGTCAGGACATCTGACGAGCCCGGCGCGGTAGCAGCCAGCCCAGGGCGAACGCCACCGCGATCATGACCAGGGTGATCAGCAGGGTCCGCTCGGCGGCCAGCAGGCTGCCGGGGACCGCCGTGGCCGGGTGCGGGCCGCCGCCGTGGCCGGCCGCCAGCGAGCTTGACAGGGTGCTGAAGAACAGGGTGGCCAGGACGGCCACGCCCAGCGAGGCGCCGAGCTGCTGGGACGACTCGAGCAGGCCGGACGCCGAGCCGACCTCGTGGTCGCCGACCTCACCCATGATGATGCTGAACAGCGGGACGAAGATCATTCCCATGCCGATGCCGAACACCAGCAGGCCGGGGATCAGGGTGAACGCCCCCACCGTCTGGTGGACGGCGTGCAGCGACAGGTACAGGACGAGCGTGCCGACGGCCATGATGATCAGCCCGACGTGCAGGATCGGACGGCCCACGGCGGTGGCGGCCCAGGCGCCGACGCCGGAGCCGATGAACGCCCCGACGGCCATGGCGGCCAGCAGCAGGCTGGCGTGGATCGGGGTGAAGCCCAGCCCGATCTGCAGGAACAGGCCGGTGGTCAGGGAGAAGCCGACCACGCTGGCGAAGAAGACCAGCACGAACACGACGCCGGAGACGTAGGACCGCTTGCGCAGGACGCTGAACTCGACCAGCGGGGTGCGCCCGGCCCGCAGCCGACGGCGCTGGTGCACCACGAACAGGACCAGCAGCGGGACGGCCGCGGCCAGCACGCCGAAGATCCAGGCCGGCCAGCCCAGCGTCCGGCCGTCGACCAGCGGGAAGACCAGCAGGAAGGCGACCGCGGCCAGCAGCGCGGCGCCGAGGAGGTCAAGCCCGACCTGACCGTGGCCGGCCGGGCGGGACGGCAGCACGCGGGCGCCGACGATGAGGGCGAAGGCGCCCAGCGGCAGGTTGATCAGGAACAGTGCCCGCCAGTCGGTGCCGAACAGGTTGGCCTTGAGCAGCAGCCCGGCCACGATCGGCCCGGCCACGGTCGACAGCCCGATTACCGGGCCGAGGGCGGCGAACGCCTTGTTCATCCGGGCGGGCGGGAACAGGTCCCGGATCAGCCCGAACGCCTGCGGGGTGAGCATGGCCGCGGACAGGCCCTGGACCACCCGGGCCGCGATCAGCGAGCTGGGCGACCAGGCGAACGCGCAGGCGGCCGAGGCCACCACGAAGCCGGTCAGGCCGATCATCAGCATCCGCTTGCGGCCGAACTTGTCGCCCAGCCGCCCGCCGGTCATCAGGCCGACGGCGATGGCCAGCGTGTAGGCGGCGGCGATCCACACCAGGGCCGAGCTGGACATGCCCAGGTCGCGCTGGATCGAGGGGGCGGCCACGTTCACGATCGTGGAGTCGAGCAGGTTCATGATCATCGCGGTGAGGACGACGGCGAAGCCGGTCCAGACCCGGTTCGGCGTGCTGGCCTGCTGATCCGCGGACCGATCGAGCGCGCCGGGTAGTTCGACGGCGGTCGTCATGAGGGCTCCTCATCTCGTTGTCTGATGCCCTGACACTACGAGCCCATTAG
>Ga0102924_1006677_pt1 | contig 10769 bp, 8 predicted proteins | sample PaiPotPPM11metaG_FD_80116 | JGI IMG/M metagenome (GOLD analysis project Ga0102924, IMG submission 80116) | Iron sulfur acid spring bacterial and archeal communities from Banff, Canada, to study Microbial Dark Matter (Phase II) - Paint Pots PPM... ...
ATAAAGAGGCGGAGGCGGGCGCCGTCTCGCTGCGGCTGCGCACGAACGAAAACATCGGCGCCGTACCACTGGATGCGTTCATCGCGCAGGCCAGCCGCCGCAACACCGAGCGCAGCAAAGACCTCTGGCCCGCGTAACCTCTGCCACCCATCTCCCAGCTTCTTCTTCACGAAGGCGACTGGGAGATGGGGGCGTGGTATACTTATGCCAGTCAGGAAAAGAAGATGGGAGGTATTCCATGCAGGAGCAGCGCACATTCGACAAGCCCGATGCAGAGATGACACCTGACGATTGGGATGCCCTTTCTGAAGAAGCTGAGCGCATGTATCAAGAGGCGCTCAAAGCATGGGATGAGTTTGCTCAGGAGCATCCTGAGATTACGCGCGAACAGTGGATGGGAGCAGTGTTGAAAGAGCGAGTAGAACGCTGATGTCACTGTATTTCCTTGATACGAATGCGCTTATTGGGGCTTATGGCAATGATCCCGCATACTCTTGGGTGCGTGGATTAGTTAATAAACGTGGCGCCATGCCAGGCATTCTCCTCAGCGATCTCACACGCATTGAGTTCCACTCCGCCGTCTATAGTCTTGAACGTGAACGTCTCATCAATCCTGGCTGGGTGCGATGGACGATTCCCGCGTTCGAGCGACATATACGTCTTAGTAGAGAAGGCATTGCTGGCGCACGGTATCGCCTGATCGAAGTGACGCCAGATGTTCTCGAGCGGGCACGTGATCTGGTGCAAAAATATCAGAGTGGAAAACCAAAGGCACTGCATACGCTTGACGCCATTCAGCTAGCATGCGCAATCAAAGCGAGTAGTATGCTGCCAGATGCACAACGACAGGATGTCAAACTGGTGACAGAGGATCAGCAACTTGCAGGCTGTGCAGCCGATCAGGGTTTCGAGGTGATCAACACTATACATCCGCCAGCTTAAAAACAGTACGCTCAATGCCACCAGTTTGCTTGAACGGTTTCGCCTACCGCCTGCGGTCGAGCAGCAGGCGGGCGAGGATGGCGACGCTCAGGATCGAGTTGATGCCAGTGGAGACGCGCTCGTAGATACCTGCGATGCCACCCGACGCGCCCGACGCGCCGAAGAGCGCGATGAAGACGATGGTGAGCAGCCCGGTGATCACTGCGGGGATGACCCACCCGCGCCACCGACGATCCTGGAAAAACCGCCGCGCCAGCACGAAGTCGCCGAGCGCGATAGAGGTGATGCTCACAACGGCGAAGATCGTGTGAATCCCGGCGTGCAGCGTCGGCGCCACAAGCGTTGCGCCGACGGGATAGCCGGACGTCGGGTCTTGCGAGAGGAAGCCATCCATAATCAGCCCAAGCCCAGTGGTGAACTTCAGGACCGGGTACCAGGTAGCCGCCGCGCCGGGAGTGAGCGCCCAGCGCCAGCCAACCGCCGAGCAGAGCGTCAAGACGCCGAAGAACACAAAGTTCGCCTGTTGCACCCAGCCACCTGGGCCGAGACTGAGCGCGCTGATGGCTTGTTGCCACGCGATATAGCCAGGCCGCGTCGCGCCTTCGATCAGATAGACGATGGCGAAGAGGATGCCACCGACCGTGCTACAGCCGATCAATGCAAGGGTGGCAGGTGAGAGTCTGGCGCCATCGAGTTGCGGGCGCGCATTCACAACTGTGGGAGAGACGCCGCCGTTGGTGGATGGCGCCTGAGTGCGCAGGGTCGTCATGACAGTGCCTCCATGTGTGTCGCCATGTGTTGTCGCCATGTGAGACCGTGACCTTTCTCTTTTCTTGCGCTGTCGGAGCTGCTTTGGCTGCTGGCGCTCTATGCCGATGTCAGCGTGCGGCACTGTTCTCGTCGTGGATTGGTTGCGCTGGAGCGGCTTCCGGCGCAGGCTCTGATGTGGATTCCAGGAGCATGGCGGCCAGCAGGGTGGCGAGGGTTTCCCACTGGCGGAAGTAGCGCACATCGCCTGTCGTCGTCAGTTGCACTTTGCCGCGCCACTCAGTCTCGCTGGCCCCTATCGCCTCCTCCCACACCCGCACGGTGAAGAGATGGGAGCGCGGGCGTGGAGTAGGTGTTGTGTGAGTCATATCGCTATCCCTGTGGTGTTACGGCGTCTGCGATGCTGCTTGTGCTGGCAGCGCGGCGAACGGGAAGCAGCATCACTAGCCACATGAATGCGCCTACCGCGATGATGACGGTCGGAACGATCTCTGGCGGTGTGTTGACGCCGAAATCGGGAAGATGCGCATTGCCCAGACCTGCGGCAATCGAGCCGATGGCGAGCGCCAGCGAAAGACCAGCGTAGATGTGCAGGCCAATGGCGAACCAGGCGCGCTTCATCGTGGCGCGTAGCAGACCGATACCCAGCGCCAGCGGCAACGCAATCGGAATGCTCAGAACCAGATAACTCCACCAGGGCGTCCCCGGCGCGAAGTAGCCAGCGGCCCAGCCACGACCCGCGATCATCACCATCACTGCGGCGATCTGCCAGGTGAACAGGTCTTTCAGGTCTTTCAGGTCTTTCAGGTCTTTGGTTGGCTGTGTCATAGGAATGCCGTATCCTTTCCTGTCGTCTTCCCAATTTCGTGGGAAGGGAACTCGTCACGCGGTGTTCGTCTGAGGAAAGGATAGGACAGTGATCGTTATGGCAGCGTTATGAAACAGCGTTATGGGATTGGGGTATGGGATTGTGCTTTGGGCAATATGCGTAACGTCAACCCGCAGCCTGGCGCCGCCGACGACCCAACGCCCTGCTGCAGAGTCGACTGACGCTAGCCCTGCTGTGCTTCAGTGAGCGCCTTTTGATAGACCAGGTTGACCGTCGCCACGTCCTCGACCGCTAGCCCCACCGACTTGAACAGCGTGATCTCCTCGGTGGATGCGCGGCCCGGCTGGTTGCCTACGACCACCTCGCCCAGCTCTGCGACCACCTGACCAGCGGCGATGACATCGCCAGATTCCACCGTCGCCGCTGCGCGCGAATCCACATAGAGGCGTGCGCGCTGGAGGACATCGTCATCCAGTTCACGCCAGTCGGGCCGTGTTGCGCCAACAGCATTGATATGCGCGCCCGGCGCGAGCCAAGCGCCGCGTAGCACAGGAGTTGTCGCGGCGGTCGCCACCACAATCACATCGGCCCCTGTCACGGCCTCCTGCGCCGAAGCCGCCATCCGCACCGAATGTTGCTCGGCGAATGCCTGGGCATGGCGCGGACTCCAGACGCGCACCTCCTGGAAGTCGCGCACCAGACGCAGGGCTTGCAGATGGCTATGCGCCTGCACGCCAGACCCCAGGATCGCCAGCACATGAGCATCAGGTCGGGCAAGATGGCGTGTGGCTACCGCCGAGACGGCGGCGGTTCGCATTTCGGTGATCAATCGGCCATCCATCGTCACCAGCAATTCGCCGGTCTCTGGGCGAAAGAGCAGGATGGTAGCAAGATGCGTTGGCAGATCGGTATTGTGCGGATAGAAGGTGACGAGCTTGACGCCGAGCGCCCCAGCATAGGCGGGCATGACGCCCAGGAAGCCCTGATGCTCGGCGACAGGAACAACTGTGCGAACCGGCTGCGTCACCTGCCCCTGCGAAAATGCGGCAAGCGCAGTTTCCATCGTGGCAATGACCTCATCCATCCGCAAGAGCCGCTGGACGGCGACTTCATCGAGTAGCATTGCGTTCCTCACTTTCACCGGATTCTACATTGCAGGAAGTCTCGTCCATTGCCACCTGTCAGAGGTAGCCCAGCCCGGTCGCCAGCGGCAGCGTTTGCCGCAGCAGTGTGATGGCATCGTCTGGCCGCCCCGCGTCCCAGGCGGCTAGCGCTGCCGTGAGTGGCTGCGCCAGTTCGTCGGGCTGTGGATTCTGCGCCGGATCGAGCAGCAGGCGCGCATACGCGATTGCCTCTGCGATGTGTTGGTCGGTTTGCTGATCGGCCAGCGCCAGGCCGATCAGTGGCCAGCCGCCCGTCCAGTGGAACGCATTGGGCCGTTGCCAATCCGCCAGCGACTCCCGACCGGCGCGTTCGGCCTCGGCGAGATCGCCAGCGCGCCAGGCCACCCAGGCGCGTTGCCCACTGAGGATGCGATTGTTGCGTGTCGCGCCGAGCGCTTCGGCCTGCGCCAGCAGACGCCGCACCCGTTCCACATTGCCATGCCAGCGATAGACGAAGGGCAGAAACGTCAGGCAATTGGTTTGTAGTCGCGCATTGCCGGTCTGCTCGCCTATGTGCAGCGCCTGAGTCAACTGCTCTTCCGCATCATCGAGTTTGTGGGCAAAGAGCAGCGCCACACCAAAGGCCAACTGATAGAGCGCCAACTGTGTTGAATTGCCGCTTTGCGCTAATGCCGCGATCATTCGGTGGCGGGCGGGGAACCGCGCCTGCTCCAGAGGCGAGGTGACATAGCGAGACTGGATGAAGTTGCGCGTGGCGACTGCGTAGGCCAGGAACTCGCGCTGCTCCGACGTCCCATACTGCTCCACAACAGGCTGCACACGGTCAATCGTCACGGTCATGTCGTCGGCGGACCAACTCAACGGCCAAATCTGGGCAAAGTGCAGCGCGATCCACTCCGCGCGCCAGGCTGGCTGCGACGGATCGGCGTGATCGCTCAGGATGCGCAACGCCGCCTGAAACGCCGGACGAACGGCGCTATCGAAGTGGAAGGTATCATAGGGATTGCTTGAAGACTGATTCCAGGTATTGCCGGTCTTGCGGTAGAGCCGCGCCTGCTGAAGATACGTCTCCGGCGCGGCGCATGTCAGCGCGCGCGCATAGGCGTCATGCGCCTCCTGGTAGCGGCCTGTCAGGGTCAAGACATCGCCCAGTGATTCTTGAATTTGGGCGGTTATCTCGCGCTGCGCTGCGTCTGGCTGGTCGCCTTGCCTTTCCTGTTGCGCATCGAGCAGTTCAGCTGCCCGCGCAAATGCCCGGATCGCCTCTGCATGCGCATAGATATGGCTGGCCGCCGCGCCTGCGCGTTGATAGAACGGGATGGCGCGCGCAGGCTGGCCTGCGCGTTCGTAGTGGAAGGCGATCTGGCCGCTGATGGTATCAAGCTGCTCAGCGTAGATCGCTTCGCAGGCACGCGCGATCCGGCGGTGGAGCAGCCGTCGCGTGGCGGGGCTGAGTGATGTGTAGAGATACTCGCGTAGCTTGTCGTGGGCGAAGTCATAGGTCTCGTCCGTCTTCACCTCCTGCTCACGCACGAGGCGCCGCTGCCAGAGTTCATCGAGTCCGCGCGCCACAGTGTCTTCATCCTCGCCACACGCCTCTGACACCAGCGGAAAGGCGAAGGCCCGCCCGATCACCGCCGCCGTGTTCGCCACAGTGCGTGCCTGGGGTGAGAGTTGCGCCACCCGATCCGCCAACACACTTTGTATTGCCGGTGGCAATGTTGATGCTGACGCTGATGCTGGCACTGATGTTGGCCTTGTCGTCTGGTGATGTAAGACGCCGTTTTCGGTTGGCGCTGTGTCTGCGCTTCCCTGGCTTGCTGCCCGCGCCAGTTCGACGACGAAGAGCGGGTTGCCTTCAGTCTCGGCGTAGAGGGCATCGCCTTGCGTGTTGGTGAGCGGATGGCCGGTGATATGTTGCGCCAGGGCAGTCGTCTCACTGGCAGTGAGCGGTTCGAGCGCGATCTCCGTCACCACACCATCACGCCGCCATGCGCCAAGCAACTGTTCCAGACTGCGACTGATGGGCGCCTCGCCAGCGCGCACTGTGCCGATCACCAGCAGGCGGGCGGATGCGTCGAAGCGCAGCAGGTAGCGCAGCCATGCCAGTGTCTCGTCGTCACACCACTGCATATCGTCGAGCAGCAGGAGGATCGGCTGGCGCGCATGCAGCGTGGCGCGGACCAGCGCCTCGAAGAATCGTTGACGTTGCCAGCCCTCTGTCATGGCGGCTGGTCGTGGCAGTTTGGGGCGTTGCGCCATCACCTCCGGCGTCAGTCGCGCTACCTCGGTGAGCCAGGTAGATTCCAGCGTCGAGAAGCCGGCCTGGATCGCGGTGGCGCGCAGCCACGCGGTGACGGGCGCATAGGCCAGACGCCCCTCGGCGGCATAGCAGCGGGCGCTGGCGGTCGTTATGCCCTGGCGGCTCACCCATGCCGCCATCTCCTCGGCCAGCCGCGTCTTGCCAATGCCCGCCTCACCGGAGACGACGACGACCTGCGGAGAGCCTCCCTCTGCGCCAGCGCAAGCGCGCCAGATACTCTGAAGCTGCCGCCACTCTGCGGTCCGGCCCAACAATGGCGCTGTGGCGCTTCGCGTCGAACTGGGGCGCCTGCCCGCTGAGGGAGTCGCTGCGCTGGTTGTGCTCTCCGAACGCAGCAATGTGTCGTGTATCGCCTGAGTCGCTGCGCTCGGCTCAGTTCCCAGTTCGCGTTCAAGAACCGTCGTACAGGTGTGATAGATGCGCAACGCCGCCGCGCGGTCGCCTTGCAGCGCATAGAGGCGCATCAAGCGGCGGTAGGTCGCCTCATGCAGCGTATCCTGGCGCAACAGGCGATGGGCCGCATGAATGGCGGCGGCATAGTCGCGTTCCGCTTCCAGCAGGCTCGCCAGTTGTTCGGCGGCCAGAAGAAACACTGTGCGCAGGCGGTCGCGCTCACCCAGCATCCACTCGTCATAGCATCCGGGCAGCAGATCGCCGCGATAGAGACGAACAGACCGCTCCAGCGCCTGGCGTAACGCTGTCGTGTCTCCTGCCTGCTCGGCCTGACCCGCCTGCGCCACTGCCGTTTCGAGGTCCAGCGTATCGAGTGTCCAGGGCGCTTCGGCATGTGAAGGCGCCCACTGCGCCGTCTGCTTATCAGTACGCAGATAGCGGTCGGCGCCCGGCAGGGAGCGGCGCAATTGAAACACTGCCTGGCGCAGATTGGTGTGGGCCTGCGCCTCGGTGGAGTCGGGCCAGAGCAGAAAGGCCAGATGGGCGCGCGGCTGTGGCGCGGCGCTATGCAGCGCGAGATAGGCCAGCAGCGATTGAGCGCGGGGAACCGTCACCGTCGTCACCGGCGCATCATCCAGCGCCAGCCGGAAGTCGCCCAACATTTGGATATGAAGTGTCGCGGTCATTGGCTAGGTGTGCGCCTCGCGTGTGGCCACGTACTCGTGGCCCATATCGCCACCGGTGATTGGCTCCATGCGGCCCTCCTGGGCGCGTTGCAGCAGCGTGGCGCTGTTGATCAGGCCGATGTGGGTGAACGCCTGGGGATAGTTGCCCAGCAGCGCGCCAGACTGCGGATCAATCTCCTCGGAGAAGAGGCCGAGCGGGTTAGCGTACTGCAACAACTGCTCGAAGCGTTCACGCGCCTCGCCCAGTCGCCCTTGCAGACACAGATTGCTCACATACCAGTAGGTGCAGGCCAGAAATGCGCCCTCACTTCCTGGCAGGCCGTCATCCGATGAACCAGGGGCGTCACTCCGCCCTTTGCCATCGCTCTTGCCATCGCTCCTGTCGCCACCGGAGGGACGATACCGGTAGAGCAGACCGTGATCGCCGGAGAGCAGGCGGTCGGTGACATTGATCGTGCTGCTCATGCGCGGATCGTCGGCTGGGAGGTAGCGCGTGAGCGACAAACGCAGGTTGGCGGCGTCGAGTGTGTCATCGCCATAGGACTGGGTGAAGCTCTGCAACTGCTCACTATAGCCGTGGGTCGCAATGTCGTTGCGGATCAGTTCGCGGACCTTCGACCAGTGCTCATGCCACTGCTGGTGGCCGTGGTGATCAGCCAGACGACAGGCGCGGTCGAGCGCCACCCAGCACATCGCGCGCGAATAGACGAAGGCGCGCGGTGCGCCGCGTACCTCCCAGATGCCGCGATCCACATCCTGCCAGTGCTCGGCGACATAGTTGGCGAGCAGCTCCGTCAGGTGACGCAGGTCGCGCATGGATTCGCTCAAGCGGTGGGTATGGCGATAGCCCGACATCCGCACATAGCTGAAAGCGGCGTCGGCAAGCTCGCCATAGACATCCATCTGGCGCTGGGTGGCGGCGCCGTTGCCGATCCGCACCGGACGCGACCCCTTGTAGCCTTCCAGATGGGTCAGTTCGTGTTCATCCAGCGCGCCATCAGTCTCGCCACGGATGCTGTACATGATGCGCAGATCGGTGGCGTCGCGGATTTGCAGGTCGTGCAGGAAGTGGAAGTAGTCGCGCGCCTCATTGTAGTAGCCAAGCTCCCCCAACGCGCCCAGCGTGAAGGCAGAGTCGCGCAGCCAGGTGTAGCGATAGTCCCAGTTGCGCACGCCGCCGATGTCTTCGGGCAGCGAGGTGGTGGGCGCGGCGACAATGGCGCCGGTCGGCTCGAAGGTGCAGAGCTTCAGCGTCAGCGCAGAGCGCAGAATAACCTCCTGATAGGGGCCATCATACTGGCACTGGCTCGACCACTCGCGCCAGAAGTTCATCGTCTCGTCCAGGTCGGCATCGAAATCGTGCCGCGCCAATCGGGCGAGAATCTGCCGGGCCTCGGTTTCGCTCCGGGCATAGTTGAGCGCGGCGGCGAGGCGCTGACCCGTGTGCAAGGAAATGACGCCATGCAGCACGCCCTCACGCACATCGAGCGCCAGCGGCTGTTGCTGCTCACCGGCGACGTGCGAAGGCAGGTAGCGCACCATCAGCGCCAGATAGTGATCGTCGGCGGAGAGCACCGCGCCAACCGCGCCATCGCCGAACGGCTGCACCGAGATGGATGCGCCCTTGCGCGCATAGTCGAAGGTGGCCTTGAGCGTCAGTTCAATCGTCGTCTCGCCGTTCATACAGGTGAGGATGCGGTTGATGCGGTGGGCAGCCGCGACATCGTTGCCTACCTCGCGTTCGAGTCCGGCGCGGATGCCATGCGGCGCGTTGGGCAGCAGTGAACTGAGGTGCGCGAAGATGTGCGGCGGCTGCTGGCGGCGGCGCACCGGCGCGACATCCACCAGGCGCACCCGGCCACGCTCCGACTCGAAGAACGTCTCGAGGATATTTGTGCCGGGCAGATACTGCATGCGCGCCTCACATGCTTCAACCGGGCTGATGCGGAAGTAGCCGCCCTTCTCGTTGTCGAGCAGGCGGCAAAAGACGGCGGGGCTATCGAAGTGCGGAAGGCAGAGCCAGTCTATCGAGCCGTTGGGCGCGATCAGCCCTGCGGTGCGGCAGTCGCCGACGACGCCATACTGGCCGATGGGCAGGTAACGCGGCTCCGTGCCCTTGCCCAGCGCCATCGTCACCTGGGGAAACGCCTGGTTCATCCGTTCTTCACCTCCACGCTCCGCTCGTCGTATGCTCGTCGTATGCTCGTCGCTGTTTCATCTTACCGTATATGATACCTCATCATTGCCCCACGTACTGTACGCTCACCCGCTACATTCCGTCCTCCCGTCCTCATCTGGCAGCGCGCAGGATGTGTATGCAGTGTAAAGGCGTGTACTGAACATGCTGTTTGCAAGAAATGTGCGCGTAAGAAATGCGCACATAATCGCGGTGTAATGGGGATGTAAGAAAGGCGTCATAGAGTTAGGGAAGTTGGGCCGCGATAGGAGTGGAAGTTGGCCCGTTCTATGCGAACATTCATCCATCGTCCGCCGCGCTGTGTCGTGTAGAGCACGTAGCCGTGCATAATGTTTTACCTGAACAGTGCGCAAAGCATATGCAATTTGTCCAGCGACAGGCGAGGAGGCGCAACACGCGCGTAACGTGGGGCGTATAGTTGATAGAAAGCGTAAACAATCGCGCGCCATCTCCCGCTCACATGGGCGTTGATGCGCAATTGTTGGGCACTGCAACCCAAACGGTCCTGTCTATACTTTCCAGAACGAAGAATATTACTTTCTTTTGGGAAGTAAGGCGTTTGGCGGAGGAAAAGTCAGGTGATCACCTGATGCGGTCCACCGCTTCGATTGGGTACACTGGCGTAAGGGTAGACAAATGCTATACACTGTTTGGAGCAAAACGTCCTCCCAACCAGCCAGTTCTACCATCGCCGACCGGGGTACACATCCAGAGTACACACAGGTTGCGCCGCATGGGACACCGGTTTTGCTGAATGACCGGCGCCGCCGTTAGGGTGGAGTCCACTGTGAGGCTCCACAATCCGATCACCTGAAGTGAGGAGAGTGCGCTATGGTTGCCACGCGACCCGACATGCTCGAAGAGGCCGCCGATCAGTTATTGCTATTGCGTCAGACGTTCAATAGGCACAGCGACAGCGACGACAATGACGATGCGGGCGCCCCACAAGGGGTGGATACGCCGCCCGCCGGAATCGTGCTGAATGCTGCAAGCGTGGTATCCGGTGTGACCGTGCTGGCGTCTGGGGCCGCTTCCCGGCTGGCCGCACTCGACGACCGCGAGCCGACCGACCAGGAACTGGCCGAGTTGACCGCCGACGAGGAGGACGCGCTCTATGGCAAGGGCGCCGGACACTACGGCGGCGCGGATGGCGCCGAAGACGCCTTCCAGAGCTATCTACATGATATTCGCGGCCTCTCGCTGCTCTCTCACGACGAAGAACTGATCCTTGCCAAACGTTCTCAGGCGGGCGACGCGCGGGCGCGCAAACGCCTGATCGAAGCCAATCTGCGGCTGGTGATCTCGATTGCGCGGCGCTATACCAACTCTGGTGTTCCCCTCATCGATCTGATTCAGGAAGGCAACCTGGGCCTGATGCGCGCCGCTGAGAAGTTCGACTGGAAGCGGGGCTGCCACTTTGGCACCTATGCCACCTGGTGGATTCGCCAGGCGATCAGCCGCGCCGCCGGTGAGCAATCTCGCCTGATCCACCTGCCGGAGCATGTCG
>Ga0102924_1006678_pt1 | contig 10768 bp, 12 predicted proteins | sample PaiPotPPM11metaG_FD_80116 | JGI IMG/M metagenome (GOLD analysis project Ga0102924, IMG submission 80116) | Iron sulfur acid spring bacterial and archeal communities from Banff, Canada, to study Microbial Dark Matter (Phase II) - Paint Pots PPM... ...
AGATGATTCTGCTCGGCGATCTCTTGCGCGCGCAGATGCTTCTTGACGGTCATTGGATAGTACGTGCCGCCCTTGACCGTTGCATCGTTGGCGACGATCACGCAATGCTGCCCTTCCACGATGCCGATTCCGGTAATGATTCCGGCGCCCGGAGCTTCGCCCTCATACATGCCGTTCGCAGCCAGCGGCGAGAATTCTAAAAAGAAAGATTTGGAATCGATTAATCGCTCGACGCGCTCGCGAGCCGGAAGCTTGCTGCGTTTGCGGTGCTTCTCGATGGCGTCCGGACCGCCGCCCGAACGCGCAGCTGCCAGCGCCTCGCGCAGCTCCGCGACCAAGCGAGTCATGTTTTCGAGGTTGCGTTTATACGTGTCGCTGTGAAGGTTGAGCCGGGTCTGCAGTACAGCCATGCGAGCGCGTTTTCGTTAAGCGGCCTTTAACCCCGTTTCCCGGCTCATCCGCTACAATATGCGAAGATTATGACGACGGCTCTTGCACCCCGGACCGACGTCGCCGGCATCTACCGGCCGGCGGGTCATCTCGACATCAGCACCGCGCTCGCACCCTACGCGGGAGTCTGGGACGAACGGCTGGCCGCGCATCTGTTGCGCCGCGCCGGCTTCGGCGCCACCTCCGACGAGACGAAGCGCTATGCAAGCCTGGGCGTCCATGCGGCCGTGGATGCGCTGATAAACTTTCCGTCAACCGCCGGACTGCCCGCGCCCGACAATCTGTACGATCCGCGCGCGACGCTGCTGCAGTACTTCCAGCAGGGCGTGCGGCCCGGCATGGTCGACGACATGACCCGGCGCAAAATCGGACAAGAGGTTCGTCAGAACGAACGGCAATCGGTCATCGCGCTGCAGCTCTGGTGGCTCAACCGCATGCTGGCGACGCCCGCGCCGCTGCAAGAGAAGATGGCGCTCTATTTTCACGGACATTTCACGAGCGCGGCGATTCAAAAAGGCGTCACGCCGGTCATGACTTACAATCAGAATCAACTTTTCCGTGATAACGCGCTCGGCAATCTGCGCGAACTGACGTGGCAAGTTTCGATCGATCCGGCGATGATGATCTATCTGGACAACGCCCGCAGCGACCCGCAGCATCCCAACGAAAATTATGCGCGCGAACTGATGGAACTCTTCACGCTGGGCGTCGGAAACTACAGCGAACAAGACGTGCGCGAATCCGCGCGCGCTTGGACCGGATATGTTCTTCGGCCGCGTTTGGGCGACGTGCAATTCGTGGCCTCGCGCCATGACGATGGAACCAAGACCTTCCTGGGACAGACCGGCAACTGGAATGGACGCGACGTTGTCGACATCATCTTCAAACAGCCGGCCAGCGCGAGTTTTTTCGCCAACAGCCTGCTGAACTTTTTCGTCTACAATGGTCCGGAGCCGCAGCTGGTCGAGGCCGTCGCCAAGCTGATCCGCAAGAACGACTACAATCTCAAGCCGGTTATGTCCACGCTGCTGCGCAGCAACGTCTTCTACTCGAGCCGCGCGTATCGCGCGCTGGTAAAGAGCCCCGCCGAATTCGTGATCGGTACGTACAAGGCGTTCGACGCCAAGCAGATTGACGATCGCGCGCAGCGTGCGCTCGTCCAGATGGGTCAGATACTGTTCTATCCGCCCAACGTCGCGGGCTGGCCCGGCGGCGCGAATTGGCTGACGAGTCAAACCGTGATCGCACGCGAGAACTTCCTGGCCTCGATGGTCAACTCGCCGATGATGGACGATGTGGACTGGATGCGCCAGGTGCCGATGAAGGCCACGCAGGCCGCGCAAGTCCTGGTGCAGACCGTTTTAGGCGGCGATGCATCGCCGCAAAGCATCGCGCAACTCACGGATTATCTCAACGGCGCAAATACTTCCGCGCTCGGCATGCTTTCGGGTGAGAATTATCCCGAACGCATTCGCGGCGCCGCTTACCTGACGATGGCGATGCCCGCCTATCAACTCAACTAATGACAACCCTTCGATACCTCAGGGTCCTTCGATTCCTCAGGATGACATTATGAGACGTGGTAACTTTTTGGTCGGAGCCCTTAGCGGGATTGCGGTGGTCGCGAATTCGGAGCACGTCTTCGCTCGCGCTTTGGCGCAAACGCCTTTGCCGGGTCTGCCCGGAACGGCGAACCGGTGCCTTGTGCTGATCAATTTGCAGGGTGGAAATGACGGACTCAATTGCGTCGTGCCGCACGGCGATGCGCAGTACTATCAAGTGCGCCCGACGATCGGCGTCGCACGCGGCGACGTGCTGTCCATCAACGAGCGCATCGGGCTCAATCCGAACATGCGCTCCTTCAAGTCCATGTACGACAAAGGCATCGTGGCGGTCGTGCAGAGCGTCGGCTACCCCGACCCGGATCACTCGCACTTCCGTTCGACCGAGATTTGGCAGACCGCCGCGCCTACGAAATACGAGCACACGGGTTGGCTCGGCCGGTATCTGGATGAAGCCAATCTGCCCAAGGACAACCTTTTTAACGGCGTCGCGATTGCGCAAGTTTTGCCCGAAGTGATGGTTGCGAACAAGACCGACGTGCCGGCGATCGCGCAGCTCAACGGGTACGGCCTGATCAGCGATCGCAACAGTTCGGCGAGCATGGCCTACAGCAAACTGCTGAGCGACGGCCGCCTGCCGTTCACTTCACCCTATCTGGCGCACGTTGCGGAGATCGAGGATCACGCGCAAAAAGGTTCGCAGGAGCTGCCCAAACTGATCGCCGGTTACAAGACGGATGCGTCGTATCCGGCTACGCCGCTGGGGCGCAGCCTGGCGTTGGCGGCGCAGATCATCGGCAGCAACGTCGGCACGCGCGTCCTGTACGTGCAGCACGGTTCGTTCGATACGCACGTCGGGCAGAAAGCGACGCAGGATCGCCTGCTCGGAGAATTCTCCGATGCGATCAAAGCATTCTATGACGATTTGGGAGCGCACGGGAACGACAACCGCGTGCTCACGATGACCTTCTCCGAGTTTGGCCGGCGCGTGGCCGAGAACGCGAGCCGCGGAACCGATCACGGCGAAGCCTCCCCGCTCTTCTTGATCGGCGGCGGCGTCAAAGGCGGCATCTACGGCGCGTATCCGGATCTCGCGAACACGAACATGGGCAATCTCAAGTTCGACACCGATTTTCGCAGCGTCTACGCAACCGTGCTCGAGCGCTGGCTGGGACGCCCCTCAACCGCAATCTTGCAAGGTCAGTTCCCGACGATCGCCGCGTTAGCTTGACGGCAGGGCGCGTGCGTTAGCGCGCCCAACCCCGCGACGTGATCGAGATTCTATTCCTGGGCACCGGCGGTGCGCGTTTCGTCGTCGCGCGGCAGATTCGCGCGTCAGGCGGAATGTGGATGCGTTTCGGCAAGACGCAGATTCATGTCGATCCCGGCCCGGGCGCCCTCGTGCGCGCGCTTTCACACGTTCCGCCGTGCAATCCGCGAGAGCTCGAAGCGATCGCGCTTTCGCATAAGCATCTCGATCATTCCAGCGACGTGAACGTGATGATCGAAGCGATGACCTCCGGCGGATTCAGACGGCGCGGCGCGGTGCTGGCACCTCGCGATGCGCTCGAGGGAGAGCATGTGGTGCTGCCGTATGCGCAGCAGTTCGTGGAACGCGTCGAGATCCTTCAGGAAAGTCACGGGCCGTACCGCATCGGCGATGTCGAAGTCTACACGTCGATGCGGCATCAGCACGCCGTCGAAACCTACGGATTGCACTTTCGTTACGAGGGGCGCACGGTCTCGTATTTGCCGTGCGGAAAATTCTTTGAGGGTCTGATTGACGATTATCGCGCGCACGCGCCGGATTTGCTGGTCATAAACGTGCTTCGCTATCGCGATGGGATGGACGTCGATCACTTGACCTTCGATCAAGCCCGCGAAGTGATCGGCGGAGTCCGTCCGGGCGTAGCCGTGATGCAGCATTTCGGCACGCAGATGCTCGAGCAGGATCCGCCGCGGCTCGCGCGCGAGCTGGAGCGCGAACTGGGCGTGCGCGTGATTGCGGCCCATGACGGCCTCTTGCTGGATGTCGAAACGGAGCTGGCCGCCGTTGCCGGTTGAGATTGTCGGCATCGAAGCCGGGGCAATCGAAAAATTCGTTCGCAGCCACGAGCGTGAAGCGCTTAAAACGCTCTTCAATTTCAACGTCGTCTGGCACGAGCAGCGGCACGACTTTGCCGCGATGGATAGCGAGCATGTGATCGGCGTAGCCACGATTCGTATCGCCGCATCGCTGGCGCACGTCGAACGCGTCATCGTTCAGCCGGAGCGGCGCCTGGCCGGCGTCGGGCGCGCGCTTTTGGACCGGGCCGCCGAAGTGGCGAATTACTATAACTGCCACAAAATGAGCGCTCTAGTTCCACACAATAGCGCGGCGCAGCGATTTTTGGAACGCTGCAACTACAAAGAAGAAGCCGTGCTGCCGCAGCACACGTTCAAGCTCGACATGGCCGCGATGCGGCGATTTTTACTCTAGACTAAAGTATGTGGCGACCGCCCATAGGTCTGATCGGGGGTGGGCGCCGCTGGATTAAGCCTGCAAGTGGAGCCCACGCCGAAGGCAGCCGCCGCTGCGAGCGCAGCGCACCGTTATAGAGAAAAACCGCACCATGCACCGAGCTCGCCGTCACGACCGCTCCGCCGTTGCCGACCTGCGCGTCGGTCTGGCCGGCTCGAATCGATGCGCCGCCCATGGCCGAATAGATCCGCCCGACCGAGCTGTGCGCTCGGATTTGCGCGCCACCGGTTCCGACACCTAGTGCGACATTGCCGTTCGCGCTTTCAAAGCGCGCCAAGCCCGGCTGGAAGGTGCCGTTGTCGTAGACAATCGTGCCGTTGACGCTCGAGACCTCGATCTACGTTGAGTTGCCATTTTCGAAAAGAATGTTGCCGATGGCCGTGCGCGCGCGCAAGCGGTCGAAGGACGAGTTTCTCACCATGATTTGACCGCGCGCGACTTGCGCATAGCCGCTGCCGCTGACGTTGAGCAAGCGCATGCCGCCGTTATGCAAGAGCAGCGCGAACGTGCCGCTATGATAATTCTGTAGGTCGATCCGGCCGCGCTGCACGGTGGCGAGCAGCAATGCCGTACCTTGGGGGAGCATCACGTTCACGTTTGCATCCAATGCTTGAATGAGTATGCCCGCGTGCGGAGCCGCGGTGAGCGATGTAAGCGCGAATTCTTCGGGCGGCAACGTAATCGTGCCATCCGGCGTAAAAACTGTCGTCGCGAAGATCGGCACGCTGCGGTTGAGCGCCTGCGCGACGGCTTCCGGGCGGAAACTGCGCGCGCTGACCGGCTGTGCCGAGCTCACCTGCACGTCGCTTCTGTTCCAAACGCGCACGGTCAGGGTTCCGCTGCGCATCATCACGCGCACGACGGGCGCGTCGCCGGCCGGCAGGACAATAGGCACCGTCTGCGCGCGCACCCATAACGGCTGCGCGGTGAGTATGGCACATATGAAAATGAGGAGCCCGGCCGCCCGTCCCCTCACCCGGTTCGTCACCCTACCATTGTACGGGCGCACACCCGCAGTACATGAGAATACTATGAGATGCGCGGGAACCAAGCGCGGAAGAGCGCGCCGCCGGACCGCGATCGTGCTGCTTCCACGCCTCCGTCGTGCACGCGAGCGATCGATCGGACAATCGCCAAGCCGAGCCCCGTGCCGGGAATGGCGCGGCTTCGCGACTTGTCGGTGCGATAGAAACGATCGAAAACAAAGGCCAAATCAGCCGGATCGATTCCAGGCCCGGTGTCCTCGACTTCGACGATCGCCTTGCTGCCTTCGGCGCTAACGCGCACGGCGACGCTGCCTTGGTCGGTGAATTTAATGGCGTTGTCGATCAGGTTGCTGAAGAGCTGGCGAATGAGCGCGGGATCGCCCAGAATCTGCGGCTGCTCCGCACCACTTTCGAAGGTCAGGCGTAAGCCTTTCTCGTGGGCGCGTGCTTGTGCGCCGGCCACTGTTTCAGCGCCGATCGCGCCGAGTGAAACAGTCTCTTTGGGAATCGCTTCGCCGGAGTCGGCTTTCGCCAGCGTGAGCATGCCCGCGACCATGCCTGCCAGCGAAGCGCTCTCGGTCGCGATCGTCTCTAAGCTCTCCTTGCGAACCTGTTCGTCGCGATCTCCCCAGCGGGCGAGCATTTGCGCATTCGCGTTGATGGACGTAAGCGGCGTCTTCAATTCGTGCGAAGCATCCGAGATGAACTGGCGCTCGCGCGCGAACGACTCTTCGAGACGCGCCAGCAAGTCGTCAAAGGTGGCCGCCAATTTGCCGATTTCGTCTTTGCGATTTCTCCAGCGCAACCGGCGGTTGAGACGATCCGATCCGATCTCGCGCATTGCCAGCGCCAATTGATTGATCGGATTGGTGGCTTGCGAGGCGAGCACCAGTGAAAGACCGGCGACCGCCAGGACCGTGAAGAGCAGAATTCCGATGATCGCCTGGCGCGTCTCGTTGAAGGCCCGGTAGAGTTGGTCGAGCGGCTCGCCGACGCGCACGATCAGCGCGTTGCGCGCGCTCGACATCAGCTCGTTCTGGATCAAAAACGGCGTGCCGTGAAGGTCGGCGTTCTGAATCTCCGTGGGCTTGGTCGCCGTGAGAATGGGAGCCGGCGGAAACTCGGTGGTTCCCATGTTGAAGCTTTTGGCCAGATCGTGTCCGTGCGTGTCTTCGATTTCCAGGTACGTACCGGCCGCAGCCCATCGCTCGAGGTTGTCGGTATCCTCAAGCATGAGCAGCGAATCGCCGCTCGTATCCTGAATCGAGAACTGGTTGGGCGGCGGAAGGGCGACCCGCTTGATGTCCTGCATCGTCAGCGCGAGATGCGCTTGCGCTTGCCCGTAGAGAATTTGCTCGAAACGTAAGGTGACGATCAACCCCAGCGCGAGAATGGCGGCGACCAGGAGAAAGGCATACCAGGCGGCGATTCGCCACCGCAGCGAACTCACTAATCCTTGATGGTGTAGCCGACTCCACGCACGGTCGTAATCAGTTTGTCGTCGAAGCCGTCGTCGATCTTTCCACGCAAATAGCGGATGTAGACGTCGATCAGGTTGGAGTCGCCGAGGAAGTCGCTTCCCCAAACGCCGTTAAAAAGTTCGTCGCGCGAATGGACTTTGTTGCGGTGCAGCAGTAAGTATTCCAACAGCGCATACTCTTTGGCCGTTAAGTTGACGGCTTTGCCGTCTCGCATCACTTCGTGACGATCGCGATCCATCGTCAGGTCGCGGTACGCGATGACGTTGCTCACCGGTTCCTTGTCGCGCAGACGGGCGCGCACGCGCGCGAGTAGTTCTTCGGTCGAAAAAGGCTTGATCATGTAGTCGTCGGCGCCCAAGTCCAGCCCGGCGACGCGCTCGGGGACTCGATCCTTGGCCGTCAGCATGATGATCGGCACGCGGCTTTTGGCGCGGACGCGCCGGCAAACTTCCAATCCGTCCATTTTCGGCAGCATGAGATCCAGAACGACGAGATCCGGCTCTTTGAGCGCGCGCTCCAATCCGGCGAGACCGTCGCGGGCGCTTTCGACTTCATAGCCTTCATGCTCGAGCTCGAGCTGCAAGACGCGGCTGATCGCCGCGTCATCCTCGATGACGAGAACGCGATACGGCCGCTTAACGGCGCACCGGTCTTTGGCGTGCAGGCGCGATTGCCGGAGTCAGTTGCAAGAGCCACATCGAAACCGCGCCGCCCACCGCGATCCAAAGCAGCGTCGCGGGTTGGGAAAGAACCGCCAAGATCGCGGCACCGACGACGTTCAGCGCCGAGATAACGGGGCCGGGGCCTTCGCGCAAAATCGACACGAGCAGCCACGCTATCACGGCGACGCAGCCGCCGATCAGCCAGGCTTCCCAAGGCTTGACTTGCAGCGTTTGGCGATAGACCGTGCGGGCCAGAATCGACGTCCGCAGGTTGGCGGGAGTCTCCTCGAGCGGGAGGTTGAAAAGTGCGCGTTCCAGATCGTCGTCGCTATAGTGTTTCATTCCGGTTCCCCCGTTGCGGCTTTGTTCAGCGTTCGCCGCAACTGTTCTTTTGCGCGGAACAAGTGAGTCTTCACCGTTCCGATTGGTATCTCCAGCACCTGCGCGATCTCGTCGTATTGTCTGCCCTGCAGATGGTACAGCGTGATCACGCTGCGATATTTTTCCGGGAGCTGCGCGATCGCCGCGCGCAGCCGGCGCGCCTCGTCGCCGGCGATGGCTTGCTGTTCGGGTCCCGCACCGGAATCGGCCCGCTCGGGAAGCTCCTCGTTCGAATAACGTTTGCGGCGGGTCAATCGGTCGCAGCAGGCGTGGTAGGTAATCGAAAAAATCCAGGTCGAGAACTTGGCGCCCGGCCGAAAGGTGCGCAGGCTCCTAAAAGCCTTGAAGAACGCTTCCTGGGCGACGTCCCGCGCCTCCTCGGAGTCGCGGAGCGTCCGGTAGGCCAGGTGGTAGACGGCCCGATCGTAGCGCTCGACGAGCGTGCCGAAGGCCTCGCCCCGGCCCGCCAGCGCTTGGTTCACGAGCGTCTGGTCGTCGACGGTGGTCGCCGGGTCGATCGCAGGGGCCTCCATTACGGCTGCAGCCACGCTCGTCATACACGCGCGCGCGAAGCATTGTTTCGGCTGCCCTGAAACACTCCCCCGGCCCCGCCCGTACCTGGGTCAGAATGCGCTACTCCCGAACCGGCATCATCGCCGTCCTCATCGCCGCCGAGGTTTTTATCGCGAGCGTCATCGTCGTCTCGGCCGGCGGCCTCAAGACTTTTTCCGACGTCGGGAACGCCGGGGACTTTAACTACACGCCATACTCGCTTCCCGCGGTGGACGCCGGCTCGCAGCCGCACGTCGTGATCGACGACACCGATTCGCGGGTAGTCGTAACGCCGTCAACGGATGGCAAGGTCCACGTCACCGATGCGACGCGGATCGCGGGCTGGGGCTGGGGTTCGCGCCCGCAGCATGTGCAGATTCGCAAGACTGCGGACGGAGTCGCCATCGAACGGCCTGCGACGCCGGGACGCGTCATAATCTTCGGCTTCGAATCCAGCCACACCGAAGTTGCGGTACCCGCGGGTGCGACGCTTGAAATCACGCATTCCGAGGGTGCCGACTTGAGCGATCTCACCGGTACCATCAGCGTGCGTTCCGACGACGGGCACATTACCGTAACGAATGTGCGCACCGGCGATCTTACGCTAAGCACCGCCGACGGACGCATCACGCTGGATAATGTCGACGCGGACAAGCTCAGCGTCGCTACCTCGGACGGTTCGATTCACGCTTCGTCGTTGCGCGTTCGCAACGGAACCGCGCATACCGCCGATGGTTCGATTACGCTCGCGTTCGCCGACGGCGCCAACCTAACGGTGCACGCACGAACGCTTGACGGCAGCATCCGCATCAACGGAATGCGGCAGAGCGACTCGCCGCTGGATTACACACTTGGAAACGGCTCGGGCTCGCTGGACTTATTGACACAAGAGGGCAGCATCCGCGTAACCTCAAACGGAGCGAATGAATAATGAATCACTTGTCCGATAATTTCGTCGCGCTGGTCGCGATTTTGGTCATCTTCGGAATGCCGCTGGCTTACGGTTTGATCAGCCGGATCTACACGCATCAAGAACGCCTCGAAATGATTCGGCGCGGCATCACGCCCCCGCCGGATCCGCGCGCCGCGCGGCGGGCGGAAGCACCGGTTTACCCCGGCGACGCAACCGCGTTCTATCCGGATCGGATGTTGCGCAAGGGCGTGACGATCGCGATGATCGGCTTGGCGCTCTTAATCGGGCTTTCGTTCATCGACCCGGGCCGGCCGGGACCCTGGCTGCTCGGCGGATTGATTCCGCTCTTCGTGGGCCTCGCGCAGATCATTTTGGCGCTGATGTCGGGCGCGCATTTCGGAAGCTGGACGCTGCCCGGACCGACGCCCGTTGGGCGCGGCCCGGTGCCGGGACCGCCGCCTCCTGAGGGACCCTACGCCTGGCGGCCGGGTCCGACCACAGAACTGGAGCGCCCGGTCAGGCCTCCCGACACCAAGTGAGTAGATAAAGGAAGAACCGCCGGCAAGCCGGCGGTTCTTTCGCAAATAAGACCGAGGGGCGTTACTTGCAGGATACCAGGGCGATAGCCCATCCAGCCGCAGTCCTCGTCCGGACGAGGTAACCGTCAGACGTCCGGTCGTAAACCTGGTAGCCCGCTCTTAGCGCGTCGGCTAGCGATTTGAAGACCATAAGACCTGCCATACCTGGACCCTCCTTTCTTTTTTTCGTTCTATACCCTATAACGGCTTTTGTCGCAAGTGGGTTCAGTCAAACGTCGCAGTTTTGATTAAATATTCTGTAACGGGAGTATGTCCGGACGGTTGCGAGAATGGTGCCGCGATGTCCACCGGGCCATCCGTACGTGATGTCCGCGTGCTCGATCGCACGGAGCTCGCGCCCGGCGTTGTCCTCCTCGGTTTTTACGCTCCGGAGCTCGTCGCCGTGACTCGGCCGGGCCAATTCGTCATGGCAATACCACCCGCCGGCGAACGCGCCGCGACGGCGCTTGCCATCTATGAGGCGCAAGGAGAGCGCGCGAGTTTCTTGTTTTTCGTGTGCGGCGCGCGCACGCGAGAATTGGCGGAATTGCGGGCCGGCGACACGCTCTCGATCACCGGTCCGTTGGGAAATGGCTTTACCCTGGACCGAGCTCGCGACGTCGCGATCGTGGCGGGCGGCGTCGGCATAGCGTCGGTTCTATTGGTAGCTCAAAGGCGTATC